>Ga0207814_100292_pt1 | contig 37631 bp, 26 predicted proteins | sample TtaePargueraPR_7_FD_187755 | JGI IMG/M metagenome (GOLD analysis project Ga0207814, IMG submission 187755) | Aerobic enrichment media microbial communities from Bioluminiscent Bay, La Parguera, Puerto Rico - Tt and P1 (2) (SPAdes) | ecosystem: Environmental > Aquatic > Marine > Unclassified ... | reverse complement strand
GGCAGCGAGCCGCCGGTCCTGGCGGTTCTGGCGGAACAGCGGCAGGTCGAATGAGACCATCACGCTGGCGAAGTCCGAGCCGTCGCTCGCGGGAGTACGGTCGCGCTGGCCATAGGCAAAATCGACCCCGAACTGGGGCTTGTAGGCCTCCTGCGCCAGCGCCACATTGGCCCGCTCCGCGGCCACGCGGGCACTGCTGGCGGCAACAGCCGGGTGCTGCTCGACGATCGCCATGGGCACCGGCAGGGACTGACCTGCCAGCCAGTCGCGGGTGTCCCGCCATGCCGGTGGTGCGGTGTCCAATGCGCCCCAGGCGGCGCCGCCGATCCAGCGGCCGAGCGCGCCGCGGGTGCGATTGATCTCGCCATCGACGGCCGCGATACGATCCTCCAGCCGCGCCAGCGCCAGCTGCGACTGCAGCAACTGCTGGGACTGGATCTGGGCACTGGCAAGGCGCGCGCGGTTGTAGCCCACCAGCTCCTGCATCCAGCGCAGGTTTTCCGCCAGCAGTTCGCGCTCCCGCAGTTGCTCGGCAACGGTGAGATAGGCGAGCGCCACATCCCGCGCCAGTGCCAGCTCCATATCCGCGGCACCGGCATAGCCGGCCTCCGCGGCGTGGGCGCCGCGTTCGCCGGCGAGTAACGCGGAATCCCCGCGGGGCAGCTTCTGGCTGATACCGATGACTTTCTGGGTCATCGGCTGGTCGTCGAAGGCAAAGGTATCGGTAGGCAGGTTGGCGATACCCAGTTTCACCATCGGGTCGGCCCACTGGGCGTCCGCCACCGCGGTTTCTGCCGCGGCGTCGGCGGCGGCGAGGGCGGCGGCGGTCTGCGGATCCTGCTCCCGTGCCAGCTGGATGGCGCTATCGAGGGTCAGCTGCGCCCACGCAGGTGCGGTAAATGTGGCAATCAGCAGCGCCGGGGCCAGCCGGCCCAGGGCGCGCGTAACAATTCCCATGGATAAATCCTGTATGACTGATGCTGGATCGCGGCATAGGTTGCCGGACGATCGTCGATTTATGCGCCAGGCAAGGCGCGGATTACCGGAGCATCAGGCGCCGATGGGCGGGCGCAACAGGTTTCGCTGTGAAGCAGCAAGCGGGGAGGGGGAGATTGGCTGGCGCGGAGCGATGGACGGCAGGGCATTGATCTGCCACTCCAGGGCGACGAGCACCGCCGCGCCGCAGCCGCCGACCGCACAGGTCAGCAGGCACAGGTCTTGATCAGAGGTGTCCGCCGAATCCTGACAGCAGGGCATGTCGCGGTGATCGCCAGACATACCTGCGTTGCCATGATTGTCGCCATGTGAGTCTGCCTGCAGCATCATGGCCCCGTGCCCGCCGTGGGGCCCGGCGCCCTGATCACAGGCAGGGGCAACCGCCAGAGCCAGGCTCTGGGCGGCAAAACACCACAGGATCAGGGTCAAAATCAGTGCACGCATGCTGCGCAGTCTAGGAGATGTATGAAACCCATACAAGCTGGCGCGGATTATGCTGCGGTTTCGGGAAAAATTAACAGAACTGGCGCTGGCTAATTAGTACCCAGTTTGTGCTAGAATGCGCCACCCCGACGGGCACCCACCACACGGGTCCCGGCGGACCAATAAATCTAAAAACCTGTGAGCTCCAGCGATGTCTGCCATAGATGAAGAACCGCAACCCAGCGGCACCCTGACCCTGCAAACCCAGTCCATGCCCCGGGATACCAATCCCCAGGGTGACGTCTTTGCCGGATGGCTGATGTCGCAGATGGACGTGGCTGGCGCCATCCTCGCCCAGAGTATTGCCCGCGGTCGCGTCACCACGGTTGCCGTCGGCAGCATGGTGTTCCTGCGCCCGGTAACGGTGGGCTCCACCGTCAGCTGCTATGCGGAAACCCTGGAAGTGGGCCGCTCCTCCATCAAGACCCTGGTGGAAGTCTGGCTGACCCGGGTGGACACCGGCGAGCAGGTAAAAGTCACCGAAGGCGAGTTCGTATTCGTCGCCATAGACGATCGCGGGCGCACCCGGCCGCTGCCCTGATATCACCAGGATGCTGGAACTCTGCATCGGTAGCCCGCATATTTACCCGGGATACGACGGTGATCGTGCCGCCGCCACAGCGTGGCGGCAAGATTCTCAACCATTTGTGAACACCGGGACCAGTAGCCCTTCTGGAACCAGCAACCCTTCTGAATTGGTATCTCACGGTACCGGTCACCAGACCTCTCCGTAAGGGGGCTCTGGCCTTTGCCAATTTCTCCCCCGTACCGCACCCACTCACTTTGCCGCCCGCTCGGTCAACCACCGCACACGACTGAAACAAATTAGCCGCAAAACCGTCAACTACCTCCCATCAATCTGTCACCTCCGTCAACTAGCCTCGCGCACACTCGTCTATTGATCCAAGATAACAATTCAATGAGGTGCCCCATGGCAGCCGGGAAAAAACTATTCGCTTGCTCGCTTCTTGCCCTGTCCATCACAAACATCCACAGCGCCCTGGCCCAGGAAACGGACACTACCCTTGAGGAAGTTTCCGTAACTGGCCAGCGTCTGGCGCGGATGAAATCGCTGGATCTGAAAAAGAATTCACCGATGATCATGGAAGCCCTGTCTACGGATAACCTGGGCCGCCTGCCGGACAAGAATGCCGCGGAGTCCCTCAACCGCCTGCCCGGTGTCTCCATCCTGATCGAAAAGGGTGAGGGGCGTTTCGCCTCAATCCGTGGCATCAAGCCGGACTGGAACCGCGTCACCATTAACGGCTTCGAGTCCGGGTCTCCGGAAAAAGATGGCAGCGGCCGCTCCATGCCGCTGGATGTGCTGGGTGGCGAACTGTTGCAGAGCGTCGAAGTGTACAAAGCCAAGACAGCCGACCTGGACGGTGAGGGCATTGGCGGCACAGTCAATATCATCACCAAGAAGCCGCTGGATACAGAGGGATTCCAGGCCACCGCTAATGTCCGCTACGGCCAAGAAGAAGCCGACCAGAGCAACCCCTTCTACGACAGCGAGGATCCGCACAACTTCGATATCGCTGCCTCCGGGCGCATCAGCGATACCGTCGGCTGGAGTCTCGGCGCCTCCAGCAGTCACCGCCAGTACCTGGCCCAGGGGATCTATCAGGACGACTGGGCTGAGACCGCTGGCATCGCCTATCCGGAACAGACCAAAAACAACTATTACGTAGTGGGCCGGGACCGCAACACCCTGGTGGGCGGGGTGCAGTTTCTGGTATCCGAAAACACCAGCCTGCTGGCGCAGGGGTTTTACAGTGAGTTCGAAGAATTCCAGCACCGCAACCGTTTCCGTCAGGGCATCGAGCAGGACGAGAGCCTGATTGCTTCTAGCGACGGCGACACCGTCACCATGGCCGAGGGCGGCACTTTTATCCGCGCGGACCTGCGCAGGGAAGACGTCCGCAAGACTCTGGCCAACTTCAGCCTGAGCGGTGAAACAGAACTGCAGGACTGGAAATTCAGTTACGGCACCAATATCGGTCGCAACGAATTGGAAGAGCCCAACGCCGATTGGGACTTCCGTCAGGACACCAGTTCGGATCTGGGGCCGGACAGGTTTACCGTCAATGGCAACGGCGTGGTGGAAATCACTGAGGGCGGACTGCAGCAAAATCAGGCGGGCAACCTGCGCTTCCACGAGGTCAGTTTCCAAGACGACCGGGCGCAGCAGGATCTTGCCTCATTCAAATTCGATTCCGAGTACTTCTACAACCTCGGCGGTTATGAATCGACCCTCAAGTTCGGTATCAAGTATGCAAGCAGCGACAAAGAATTCGATTACCGCAATGAAGCCTATGACATACAGCGGGACAACCTAGCGGGCTACGATGTGGATCGCGGTGCCTTTCTGAACGATGTTGACGGGCAGATGCGCCACAATGTCTGGTTCGACCTGGCCGCACTGAACGCGCTGTTCCGCAACAACCCGGAACTGTTTGAGGCGAGCGGTGGCAACCTGGCGGCGGCTGAGGCCAGCGATCGCCGGGTAGAGGAAACCACTTCCGCAGCCTACGCGATGAACACCGTGGACCTGGGCAAACTGCAGCTCATTACCGGGGTGCGCTTCGAAACCACCGATGTAACGTCCTCTGCAAATCAACTTACCGCCGATGGCGTCTATGAAAATATTTCCGTGAGCGGTGGCAACGACATAATTCTTCCATCACTGCTTGCCAATTATCGCCTGCGCGACGACCTGATTCTACGCGCCGCCTATACCACCAGTATCGGCCGCCCGAATTACGCCGATATCAGCGCGACCTCCCGCTTCAGCTTCGATGAAGACGGTGATGCCCAGCTCAGTATCGGCAACCCGGATCTCGAACCCTATACCGCGGACAACCTGGATGTCTCCCTTGAGTGGTACCCGACGGAATCCAGCGTGGTTTCCCTGGCGTGGTTCGACAAAGATATCGACAACATCATCATTACCGACGAGCGCCGTATCGACGGTGGCAGCTACCTCGGTAGCGACTATGGTGTCGAGGAACTCACCGTCAGTACCCGGATTAATGCCGATACCTCCGATGTTTCCGGCTACGAATTCAATATCCAGCACCAGTTCAGTAAACTGCCGGCGCCGTTCAATGGCTTGGGGGCAAGCTATTCCTTTACCGCCATTGATGCCACTTTCTTCGACAGCAACCTCGGTATAGAGCGCAAGCTGGAAGGACAACCGGAAGAAATCCAGAGCTTTACTGCGTTCTATGAGAACTACGGTTTCTATGCCGGCTTTACCTACAACTACAACGCCTCGTTCCTCACGGATATCAACGCGCTGGACGATGTCAGCGATGATGTCGAGCAGGGCGAATTCGGGCGCTGGGATTTCCGCGCGTCCTACGCGGCTACTAAGCAACTATCGGTCTATCTGGATATCAACAACCTCAACAACGAGCCCACCACCGAATTCCAGGGAGGTAACGAAAGCTGGAATACGGAATACGAGTACGTGGGCTCCACTTATTACCTGGGAGCCAGCTACACGTTCTGATGTTTCCGGTCCGCTGCGATCATTTGATTTTACGGGCCCCAAAAGGGGCCCGTAAATTATCTGTCCCCCGATAAAAGGTGCAGGATGAAATCACTTTTATATTTACTGTCCCCGTTGTGGCTCCTATGCGGCTGGCTGCCAGCAATAGCTGCGGATACCCCGCTATACAAAGCGGAAACCCTGCAACAGATTTCCACCTTCGATGCGCGCCAGGGTGTGGCTGTCGACCGCCAGTATTTTTACGCGGTCAACAACTTCCGCATTACCAAACACGCCCGTGACAGTGGTGAGCCCTTACTGCAATGGGACGGCGAATCTGATGAAACCGGTCCGCTTGTTCACCTCGACAGCGGGATGGTGTGGCAGGGAAAACTGTATGCGGCACACTCCAACTATCCCCAGTGGCCGATGACCAGCTCCGTTGAGGTATGGGATACCGAAACCATGCAACACCAGGCGTCCTACAGTTTCGGCATCGCGCTCGGATCACTCACCTGGGTGGATCGCCACGGCGGATACTGGTGGGCGGGTTTCGGCAATTACGACAAGATCCAAAAAGGCCAGTCCCACCCCTACGGCGATACCGGTAATACCCGGGTAGTGAAACTGGATGACCAGTTCCGGGTACTGGAACAGTGGACCATCCCCGAGGGTATCCTGCAGCGACTGCGGCCGATGAGCAATTCCGGCGGTTCCTGGGGACCCGACAACCTGCTGTACCTCACCGGCCACGATCACCCGGAAATCTATGTGATGCAACTGCCCCGGCACGGCACCGAGCTAGAATGGCTGGCCACTGTATCTGCACCTGAAATTCACGGCCAGGGCATTGCCTGGGATCGTTCATCAGTGGGGCGGGAGCTTTGGGCAATTCGCAAGAGAGACCGCCAGGTATTCCGCCTACAGATACCACAGATCTCGCGCAGCGCAAATCCTGATGTGAGCCCCCACTTGCGGGCACCTGGACAATTCAGTCGGGACTGATTTTCTGCGTCATTACGCGCGCCTCAGTCCCCTGGGCCGGGCTGGCGCGCCGGTGGCCTCAGATATCCATTGCCGCGTATACCGCCGACACCACCTCACCGTAGCGTCCAACCGCAAAGAAATCCCCGATAAACCTGCCGGTATTCTTGCCGGTCTTGATCACCGGGGAGTGCTTTTTGTTGGTGAGCAAAACAATGCCCAGATCGTATTCCGGGTCTATGACGGTGAGGGTGCCGGTCCACCCGGTGTGGCCATAGGCGCGATTGCTGGCGTGTTCGCCGAACATCCACTGCATGCTGTCATCGCCATTGGTTCTCCAGCCCAGGGCGAAGGTGGGGTCCACTTCCGACGGCGCGGTGAATGCACTGATGATCGGAGCATCAAATACCGAGACCTGGTCATAACCACCGCCATTCAGCATCAGCTGTAGCAACACCGCCAAATCTCCCGAGGTGGAAAATAGCCCCGCGTGACCGGAGACCCCGGCCATGGAGTAGAACGCCTTCTCGTCGTGCACCTGACCGAGCAGGGTGCCGGTGCGGATATTGGGAAAGGCAATGCTGCCACCGCGGGTATTGCCCTGCAGTTCGGTTGCGGCAAAGTCCGCTGCTGCAAACCCCTTCTGCAACGGATTGAACCGGGTATGTGCCAGCCCCAGGGGAGCGTATATGGAATTTTCCACGTAGTCGTCGAGCCTTTCCCCGGTAATGCGCTCGACTATCAGCCCCAGCAGCATATAGTCCACATCGCTGTAAACATTGTCGGTGCCCGGAGGGTAGGCGAGCGGTGTCCGCGAAATCATTTGATTGGTTGTGCTTCGGTTCTGGGAATAGAGCCCCTTGGCTACCGACCGATTGTGGTATTGCGGGTCCGGCATAAAGCCGGCGCTGTGGTGCAGTACATCCGCGATGGTCAGCTGGTCTTTTCCACGGATCTGATCAGCATCCCCATCCCGAAACTCTGGCAGGTAGTCGCGCACCCTGGCCTGCAGGTCCAGCCGGCCCTCACTCGCCAGCTTTTGCAGCGCAAAGTTGGTCGCGTACATTTTTGTGTTGGAGGCCAGATCAAACAGCGTGCCGGTGGTCATGGGCACAAACGTTTTCAGCGGCTCTGTACCCGCAAACTTCTGCCGATAGCCGTAACTCGTGTTCTTGACGATCTTCCCATCGCGGATGATCAACAGCACCGCGCCCGGGAACCCGGCGGCCACGTCGAGGGAGATCAGGGTATCCAGTTCTTTAAGCTTGCGTGTGGAAAACCCGGCTTCCTCCGGTGAAGCCGCCGGGCTCAGCTCGGGGAAGCTTTGCGGTTGCGCCGAAGCGGCGAAGCTCGGCAGCGCCGTGCACAGTAGGGTGCAGGCAAGGATCCAGTAAACCGTTTGCCTGGCCAGGTAGCTCAGCCGTTTCTCCTGCTTTTTCTGCAGCCCGTTATCCATCCTTTTCTTCACCCACTGATTCGCTGTTGTCGCGGATTGCGATGCCAACCAGCATTCTTGCAGATACGGGATTTGTTCTCCAGCGGATGGTAATCAAGCGGTGGGCGTAGTCTACAAGCCTCGCCCATCCGCCAGCGTGGCGCTCAGGGCCTGCCTGCTGATGTCGTTGACCCTGGCGGAAAGCCTGATCAGCAGGTTGCGCAGAAAATCGTGGGTGACGCTGGCGGCATCCGGAGCCCGGGTCATCCCCAGGAACTGCATGATTTTCTTCACCAGCAACAGCACCAGACTCACACTGCCGACGAGCAGTTTAATCCCGCGATCCAGCACCATGGCCAGCTGGTCCATCAGGGTAAAGTAGGTGGTCGCGGTAAAGTTGATCACCCGGCCGGCAAATTCCATGCATTTTTTCACCACATAGATAATCGCTTCGTTCAGCCATTCAATCGCCGACATGGTCTGCCCGATCACCGCCTTGGATTTCAGCCAGGCCTCAATGCCACTGTCAGTTTTCGCCGGCGGCCGCATTGCCTGGATGTCTTCCCAGCTCTTCCTTGCCACCGATTTCTGATACAGCGCCATGTCGTGGTAGGTCTTCCAGGGAATCAGCCCCGGAGAGGGCAGGAAGAAATCCCGGTCGGTACTGGGCGTATGCACAAAGGGCCAGATCGGGATACAGGGCACAATATCCGTACGGTGATATGCGCGGAATATATTCTCGTCGTTGAGCAGCCGGGTACACTGTTCGGAAAATCCGATCAGGCCGACGCGGGGGCTGCCGAAAGAATAGAGTTTTGGCAGGTGGATGGTGGTTTTTCGCACCCACTCCGCGGCAATCGTTGCCAGCGCGCCACCGAGGCTGTGCCCGAGGCAGTGGACATGGGTTCCCGGCGGCAGCGATCGGACAAAGGGGCCGATTTGCGGCAACATGGAATGAAAGGCTTTATTGAAACCATCGTGCACGGGCTGGCCGCTGGCGGAGGGCGACAGGGTTAGGTTCAGGTTGGTCAGCCAGTCTGCCAGATACTGGGTACCGCGAAACAATATGAATGCGTTGCCTTTCAGGTTTTTCTGACCCAGCAAAAGAAACCCGAAAGCCGTCCGCACCTTGATAAATGCGGGGCCACCGGTTTTCCCCTTGAGCATATTCTCTTCGTAAAATGAAAGGTGGCCGCCATATTCGTGGTTCAGGTGGGTAATGGCATCTTCCAGAACCGGGAATTTTGTCAGCGCATAGACTTCGTCGGACAGGCTTGCCGCTTGTGTGGGTGTCAGTTTCATAATTAAAAAATGTCTTCCTTGACGTCCGGATCCACATCCCATTTACACTTGGTGATAAATGGCTGTCCATCCACTTTGATAATTTCGTCTTCCCGGGTCAACTCACAGGTAACCACCAGGGGCTTACCGCGGGATTCTGCGTTTTCTTCCCGTTTGCGCTTCACACCGGACCATATTTTGAACTCTTCCTCGTTGTGAGAAACGTTGATCAGTTGTCCGACCACAAACTCCTGCGGCAACAAATTGACCACGTGTCGCTCATAAACCGCGGGGAGTTCAAAGTACCCCTCACTATCGGTAACCGTCTCATCCTGCTTTTTTTTCTGGTAATCGGTAACTCTGATTACCCTGGCACCGGAAACCGGTTGACCATCATGCAGAATGACGCCGGAAATAGCAGAAAATGTACAAACCTTACCTGCATCAAAAATAGACATAGCAAACAAAGAACCCGAAACAATTGCCAGAACGGCGCACAATACAAATTTGCGCAGCATTATGTTGGTACTCGTGAGAGGAATTTATTCAGCGCGATTTTGAAACGCGAGAGTCGGAGCAAATACTAAATGTCCTGTTGACAAAGTCAAAAATATAAAATGGTGTCAGAGTCAATTTGAACTTGGGTATTTCTTGATTACTTACAGACCAGGGAAAAAGGCAAGATAGTGGTAGCCGTCGACCCGATAGAGGCCGAAGGCGAGGTATGTGCACGGGAATAAAATCGCAGAATAAAAAAGGGCCGACATTGTCGGCCCTTTTTCTATTGCGTGGAACGGAGACCGCTCAACGGCCTCCATCCTGCGCTTAGTGCAAGGTAACCTTGCGACGACGGATCAGGCCCGCCGCTGCCAGCAGCGCCAGCAGATAGTAGACGGAGCCACCTTTTTTCTTCGGTTTTTCCTCTACGACCGGATTCTCGGTAGCTGCTGCAGCCACGGTAACGGTCACGGTGGCAGTGCTTTCTTCCATGCCGTCAGAAACGGTCACTTCGAAGCTATACTCACCTGCCGCCAGCTGTGCCAGCGTTACCACCGCAGTGTCGCCCAGGGCAACGTCGCTGCCGCTGGTCTGTGCCCAGTTGAAGCTCAGGGTATCGCCTTCCGGGTCGGTGGACGGGGAGGCGTCCAGTACCACGTCAGTGCCCTCTTCAACGGTGATGGAGGCGTTGGCGACCGCGGCCACCGGCGCATCATTGATGCCCATAACGGTCAACATGAAGGTGGTGGACATAGCGTCGTTCGGGAAAGTCGCGTCTGCAACGGTTACCGTCACTTCGGTGGTGCCACTGAAGTTTTCCGCCGGGATCAGGTCGAAGGTGGACCCGGACTCATTGCCGTGAACGTCAGCGCTTACGTTTTCACCGGTTACAGTGATCACGTTCGCACCATTGTCTTCATCAGCGTAGAGCACGGTGATGCCTTCGAGCACCTCGTCCTCGTTCACCTGCTGGTCAGCAATTTCACCCAGGGTGATGTTGCTCGCCACGGTGATGTCTGCGGTTACCTGCAGGGTATCCAGGCCGTCAACCGCATTGGCAACATCGATGGTCTGTACTGTGCCGGTCGCTTTGGCATTCACCCGCGCCTGGAAACTCACCTCGAAGGACGAGGTTTCCGGACCGCGGTAATCGAAGCAGAACACCTGGTTGTCGTTCAGTACGGATGGCAGGTTGCCGTTACCGATCGCGGTAGACAGGTCACCGTATTCACCGATGCCACCGAAGGCGTCCGCCGGCGATTTCATACCGCGCACACCCGCTGAAGCATAATCACCAACGGTCATCATGCCGGTGAGCTGGGAACCCCAATTCAGGTTGTCGTACGCCAGGTACATCTCGTAAGCACCTTCGCTGTGGTCGTAGCCGCGGCTCAGGATAAACTCAACATCGTGGTGATCATCCTTCGGTGTCATGGGCGACGTGGACGGATCGATGGTACCGATACGGTCCCACTCGATAATCAGGTGGTTATCGGTATACGCCACGGAGGTACCGGAGTTGACTTCGTCGTCGGCGCTCGGGTTATAGAGCGCGCCGAATACACGACCCGGTAAGCCGTACCACATGCCACCCACTACCTGGAACGCTGTACCCAGGGTATAGCTGTAGTCACCAAACCAGGCGTTAGTGCCGTAACTACGCGATATCAGGCCATTCAGATCGATGGCGCCGTTCGGGTGGATGTAGATGGCATCGGTCGCCAGCGCTGGCGCTTCCGTGTTCATGTAGAAGCTGTAGCCTTCAAAGCCCGGCCACACCCAGCTGAACGGGAAGGGCGTTACACCGTCACCCCAGGTACTGCCGAAATAGGGATCCGGGTAAATACCCGCCTGCTTCAGGTCAATATAACCATCGCCAAGGCCCACGTCCGGAGTGCGACACATGCTGTCTTCCAGGGAGTTGGTGATGACATACTCCGGCTTCCAGTCAACCGAGCTGGGCTGGCTACCGGTCACCATGAAACCATTGTCGGTTTCCACCACACCTTCCTGGTACTGGCCGTAGCTAGTAACACTACCGTTGACCAGAGACAGACCTTCCGGCAGTACGCTCGCCAGCTCGAAGCTGCGGTCGTAGCCACCCAGGTTTGGCTGCACCTTGACGGTAACATCGATCACATCGCCCACGCGCGCGCGGGTCTGCGAAGTTTCGATATCCACATCGTTGGCACCACGGGTGATTTTGAACGGCACCATGCCCAGGTTGCCGGCGTTGATCGCGCTGCTGCCGAGGTCAAAGGCGCTGTAGAAGAACTCGCCCTTTTCCAGGCCCAGTTCCTGCCAGCCAATGCTCAGATCGAAGGCTTCACCGGCTTCTGCGCTGGAAGGAATCGACAGGGTCAGATCGCTGTCCTGCTCGCTGGTGACAACACCGGTTGCCACGCGGAAGCCATCTACCGGCGCTTCGCTCAGGCTGGCTGCCTTGACGGTGTGGTTTTGCCAGGCGATCCAGTAGTTGCCCGCTTGCGGGTAGTTCACATTACAGAAGTCCTTGGCATCGACACTGCTGAGCCTGGACATGCACACGGCTTCGGAGTCGAACTGCGGAATACCGTCACCGTTGAGGTCGATACCCACGTACAGGCCCAACTGACCGTATAGGCCGACTGCCGGAGGTTCATCACCACGCAGGTTTTCCACCACTTCGGCGACCAGGCGCACGGCGTTCTCCGGTACGGAAACCCAGCTCATGTGCACCGTTGGATCTTCGGGGTCGCTGGTCACTTGGAACAGGTTGGTACCGCCGCCGGTGGTACGCTGTGCAGCTTCGATGGTTTCGATGGTCGGTGCGGTTTTGGCAAATACGCGGCCAGTCAGCTGGGGTGCATCTTTCACCTGAATGCCGGACAGGGTGTATTTGTCCTGATCGCGGTGGGCAGTGATATTGATGTCGGTTGGCAGATCGCCTGCGGCCAGGTTCATTTCCACCGGCATACGCGCCACGGTTTCACCCGGGGTACCGGCGTTCTCGAACAGCACTTCACCAAAAACGCTCAGGCCGTAGGGTGCACCCTCGAAGCTCTGGGAGTCGACCCACTTGCCGGTGATCACCACAGTTTGCTTCTGGCCCGCCTGCAGGGTGAAGGTGGCCGGGCTCGCGCTCAGCTCCACGCTGGCCTCTTCGGCATTGGTGGAGATGTTCCAGGTGCCATCCACCGTGGCTTCCACGGTGCGCACCCAGCTACAGCTCAGGCGACAGTTCATGTCGATCATGTACGGGGTATTCAGCGCACCCACGTTGCCACCGTTGGCCGGGTTGGCGTCGAGGTACTGCGCTACCGGTACATCCATGATCAACTGGGCGTCGATCGCCGCGGCCACATCCATGCGCCCGGAGCCGGTGGCCCAGGTCATGGCTTTTCCGTTGCGCGCGGGATCCCATACCTCGGTTACCGCGGTCAGCTGCAGTGCCGACTGGATTTCCGCCGGGGTCCAGTCCGGGTGGGCCTCGGTCATCAGGGCCAGGGCCCCGGTGACGTGCGGCGCGGACATGGAAGTGCCCTGTAGGGTCGCGTAGTCGCCGGAAGCCGCTGCGCTGAACGGATGTTCATCCGCGTACGCGGCGTAAATGGACACGCCCGGCGCGGAGATGCTCGGGGACATCACTTCGCGGTTTTCCGGAATCACGGACGGGCCGCGGGAAGAGAAGTCCGCCATCTGATCGGCAGCTGCCGGATCGATGCGACGCTCAACCTTAGCCGGGCTCAGGGTGATCATATGACCGAGCTCGGAGTAGTGGTCCACCCAGTTCTTGAGACCGTAGGTCGGGTAGGTTCCGTACCACTGGCTGTAGGTGAAATGCACCGACGGCAGCTCGTAGGTTTCGGCAACGGTACCCTGATCGCGGTCCTGGTTGTACAGGATGAAGCCATCGGCGCCACCGGCCATGACGTTCGTCACCTTGGCGGTGCGCGCGTTGGCATTGGGGTCATCCGGGTGGTGGCGCTGACAGATGACAAAGACGTTTACATCGCCATTGGCAGCGGTGCCGCCGGTGGCCGGATCGGTGATCTCTGTGCCGTCCTTGTAGAAGTCAAAGGTGCCGGGGGCGTACGGCGTGGTGCAGTAGCCATTGTAATCCTTGACGCCTTCTGCATCTTCGTAGTCTTTGGCCCATACCACGACACCGGTGATTTCTTCACTGTTCAGCGAGCCGCCTGCGAGTCCGGTTTCGGACCAACCGGGTACTTCGCTGCCCCGCGCCGGGTCGATAAAACCGGCGTAGCTGACGGCAGTTTCCACCACCATTTCACGACCGTGGGTGGTCGCCGCCACACTGGTCAGCCAGGGAGACGCGTGGTTAACGGTCTGCAGGGTCGGACCCGCGTTACCGGCAGAAGCCGCAACGCTGATGCCCGCCTCGCGGGCCGCGAGGAACGCCAGCTCGGTGGAGGAGTTCCACGGATCGACGCCACCGCTGATGGAGTAGTTGATAACGTCTACGCCATCCTGGATCGCCTGTTCGATACCGGCCACCAGCGCGTCGCCGGGACAGCCCGCTTCCGGGTAACAGACCTGGTAGGAGATGATGTTGGCGTGCGGGGCGACACCGGAAATCATTTCGAAATCGAAGCCGGTATCGAGACCGTCGCTGACCTCAGCCAGTTGCGGCAGCGAATAGGGCGCGTTGTAGAGCACGTTACCGGCAACGGTACTGGCGGTATGGGAGCCGTGGCCGTTGTAGTCTTCACCGTTTGCCGGGCGAATCTGCGGGCCGGGGACGCAGCCGCGCCAGGTGCAGGTTTCGGGGCCGGTATAGGTGTCGGTAATGGTTGAGTGGGACCAGACACCGATCAGCTTGCTGTTACACAGCTCTTCCTGACCATCCACCGCACAGTCGTGCAGGTAGACACCGTCACCCAGCGGGTTCTGCACGGTGTACTCGTCGTCACCGGTGGCGGCGAAAGACGGGTGGTCGGAGTTGACGCCGGTATCCAGAATACCCGCAACAATCCCTTCACCCATGTACTGGCCACCGAGACGGCTGGTGCCAGTCCAGGCAACATCCGCACCCACGTGTTCCGGGCCGACATCAGTGTGCAGTTCATGAATGCGTACGCGTTCAACGCCGGCAACGCTGGCCAGCTCGGACAGCGCTTCCGCTTCATCCTGGGTCAGCTCCGCGGTGACCGCGTTCAGTGCAACCTGGAAGCTCTCCAGTACCTGCAGGTTCACGCCTTTACCGGCGGCCTGGCTTACCAGGGCTTCCTGCTTGGATTTCAGGTGGCCGGTATAGGCATTCAGAGCCTGATTACCGCGCGCCTTGACACCGTTCTTGAGGAGGTCCTTGGTGCTGTCGAGGCCCTCGATGCCGCCGTCATATACCGCGGCGGGTAGATCCTTCAGACGCACGAAGTATTTGTGCGTACCGGTCAGGCCTTCTTCGCGGAAAAATTTCTGGCTATTGCTGGCATTCTGCAGCTGGATATTGGCGCCGCCATTTTCCAAAACCTGATTTTTCTGATATTGCGCTTTGTATTCCTGGTAAACAGGCAGACTCAAATCGAGCGATTTGAGCACCGCCTGCTCCTGGCCAGCAGCTGAAACGGCTTGCACCGCCCCAAGGCTGTATAACGCGGCAGCAACGGCGCTGCTCAACGTTTTTATTTTCATAAATGCTCCTAGGCGTTTATTTTTTATTTCCGCTGGCCTTCTCAAATACCCCAGACAGACCATGGGCGCCCGATACTAATAAACGCGCCAGGCAATAAGTAATCATTAGCCGTAACGGTTTGTAACCGCACCGTATTGGACGCACATCCCGCAATGAAAGACAGGTAAGTCACCAATCCGGTGCAGGTTTGAATAAAACGGAATGGGGAAATGCGCGGAGAAAAGCAGAGATGAAGTTGCGAGAACTCGCTAACCATCAAGAAATAATCGAATGTATTTATCGCTTACCAAAACCTGGCTGCATACAGCTTGGCCATAAATACATATGCTGAATTTAATGCCTTTAGTTAACAGGCGGACAGGTCAGCCTGTTAACCTTTGGAATCACAGGAACAGCATTACGGTAATTCAATTTCCCGCGTCTGGTAATACGCCTCTTCACTGATCCGGTGGTATGGAATCACCTGGGCCTCAAACTCTTTAAATGCCTGGTACACACGGTTGAACTGCGGATCTTTGGCCGCAGCTTCTTCCATAATCTGGTGGTTGATGGCTTTCAGGTGCGCGATCACAGAGTCCGGCAGTTTGCGCAATTCGATACCGTGCTCCTCCACCAACTCCTTCAGCGCACGGTTATTGCGCGCGGTGTATTCGTCGAGCATGTCCTGGTTGGCATCGCGGGCGGCGGTGCGCACTATCGCCTGCAAATCTTCCGGCAGTTTTTCGAATGCAGTTTTGTTGACGATGATTTCGAGGATGGAGCCCGGCTCGTGCCAACCGGGGTAATAGTAATACTGCGCGATCTGGTGGAAGCCGAAGGCAAGGTCGTTGTACGGGCCGACCCATTCGGTGGCGTCGATCACCCCGGTCTGCAGCGCGGTATACAGCTCGCCGCCGGGGATGGTTATCGCAGTGCCACCAGCGCGGTTCAGCACCTCACCACCAAGGCCCGGGATGCGCATCTTGAGCCCCTTGAGATCGTCAACGGAATTGATTTCCCTGTTGAACCAGCCCGCCATCTGCACGCCGGTGGAACCACCGGCCATGGGGATCAGGTCAAACGGAGCGTAAAGCTCCTCCCACAATTCCAGGCCACCGCCGTAGTGCAGCCAGCCGTTCATTTCCTGCGCATTCAGGCCAAAGGGTACCGCGGTAAAGAACTGCGCCGCGGGCACCTTGCCCTTCCAGTAATAGGCCGCGCCGTGGCCCACCTGGGCGGCACCGTCGGACACCGCGCCGAATACCCCCATCGCCGGCACCAGTTCACCGGCGCCGTAGACCTTGATCTTGAGGCGGCCGTTGGACATCTTCGCCACGTTCTTCGCGAAACGCTCCGGCGCGCTGCCGAGGCCGGGAAAGTTTTTCGGCCAGGTGGTGACGAGCTTCCACTCGAAGGTCTGCTGGCCGGCGTTTTCGATGGAGGTGACGGTCTGTACCTGGTCGGTGCGCGACACCACCAGTGCGCCGAAGGTGACCACTAGCAGGGCGAGCAGGCCGAGGATGACGGGGGGATACCAGTTTATTTTTTTCATATCCGTTTGATTTTTATTTTTCGTTTTATTCCGTCATCCCGGCGAAGGCCGGGATGATTTTGTCGATCACTATAACGGCTGTAATTTGGCCATGGATACCACCAGCCACTTGCTGCCGGCATCGTCGAAATTGACCTGTACCCGGGCGCGCGCGCCGGAACCCTCAAACTGTACCACGGTCCCCTCACCGAATTTCGGGTGATCCACACGACCGCCCAGCGCCAGCGGCGGCAGCTCGTCATCAAATTCCGGCGCCGGATCGGAGTAGGGATTGATGCCGCCACCGAACTTGCCATAGTTGGGCTGGAACAGCGGCTTGGAGATTTCGGTCTTGAGCCGCACCTCGTGCACCAGATTCGGCGGGATCTCGTTCACAAAGCGCGACGGCTTGTTGTAGGTCTCGGTACCGAACAGGCGGCGGCTCTCGGCGTAGGTGATATACAGTTTCTGCATCGCGCGGGTGATGCCCACGTAACACAGGCGGCGCTCTTCCTCCATGCGCCCGGGTTCCTGCGCCGACATCTTGTGCGGGAACAGGTTTTCCTCCACCCCGGCCATAAACACCAGCGGGAATTCCAGCCCCTTGGCGGAGTGCAGGGTCATCAGTTGTACCGCGTCCTCGAACTCGTCCGCCTGGCCCTCGCCGGCGTCCAGTGCGGCGCTGTCGAGAAACTGGTTCAGCAGCGGGATTTCTTCTGCCTCGTCACCTTCCTCACCCTCGACTTCCGCGCTCGGCACGCCGTCGAAGGCGCGACAGGCGCTGACCAGTTCCTGCAGGTTTTCCACCCGGGTCTGGCCCTTCTCGCCTTTTTCCTTGCCGTGGAAGTCCAGCAGGCCGGTTTTCTCGATGGCGAGGTCGGCAATATGGTCGAGGGTCTTGTCGACACTCTCCTCGTCCAGCGCGTCGATCAGGCTGAGAAAATTCGCCAGCGCGTTGCCGGCGCGGGCCGCCAGCACTTTCTGCTGCAGCATTTTTGCCGCAGCGTCCCACATGGAGCTGCCGTGCTCACGGGCAAACTCGCGCACCAGCTCCACGGTGCGCGCACCGATGCCGCGGGTGGGGGTATTCACCACCCGCTCGAAGGAAGTGTCATCGTGGCGGTTGGTGATCAGGCGCATGTAGGACAGCGCGTTCTTGATCTCCAGGCGTTCGTAGAAGCGCTGGCCGCCGTAGATGCGGTAGGGCACCTGTTCCCGCAGCAGGCCCTCTTCCAGCACCCGCGACTGGGCGTTGGAGCGATACAGAATGGCCACGCTGTCGCGGCGGTTGCCTTCGCGCACCCAGTCCTGGATGCGCTCGACGATAAAGCGCGCCTCGTCCTGCTCGTTGTAGGCGGAGTAGAGGGAAATCGGCTCGCCCTCGTCGCCCTCGGTCCACAACTCCTTGCCCAGGCGGCCGGCGTTGTTCTCGATCACCGCGTTGGCGGCGTTGAGGATGGTGCTGGTGGAGCGGTAGTTCTGCTCCAGGCGCACCGTCTGCACGTCTTTCAGGTCCGCCTCGAAGTGCTGGATATTCTCGATCTTGGCACCGCGCCAGCCGTAGATCGACTGGTCGTCGTCGCCCACTGCGGTGATGCAGCACTGGTCGCCGGCCAGCAGGCGCAGCCAGGCGTATTGGATGGTGTTGGTGTCCTGGAACTCGTCCACCAGAATGTAGGGGAAGCGGCGGCGGTAGTGGGCGAGGATGCCGTCGTTGTTCAGCAGCAGTTCATGGGCCCGCAGCAGCAGCTCGCCAAAATCCACCACCCCGGCGCGCTGGCAGGCCTCTTCGTAGGCGCTGTAGATACGCACCATGGTCTGCAGCCAGGGGTCACCGGTGAGCTGGATATACTGCGGGCGTATGCCCTCGTCCTTCTGCGCGCCGATCCACCACTGGGTCTCCCGCGGCGACCACTTCTTGTCGTCCAGGCCCAGCTCGTTCTGCACCCGTTTGATCAGGCGCAGCTGGTCGTCGGAGTCGAGAATCTGGAAGTTCTGCGGCAGCTTCGCTTCCTGCCAGTGGGCCCGCAGCAGCCGGTGGGCAAGGCCGTGAAAGGTGCCCACCCACATGCCGAAGGTATTCACCCCCAGCAGCTCCTCGATGCGCCCGCGCATCTCGCGCGCGGCCTTGTTGGTAAAGGTCACTGCCATAATGGAGTAGGGGGATGCCCCCTCCACCAGCATCAGCCAGGCGATACGATGCACCAGCACGCGGGTCTTGCCCGAGCCGGCACCGGCGAGAACCAGTTGATTGCCCGGGGGCGCGGCCACGGCCTCGCGCTGGGCGTCGTTGAGGGGGTCTAAAAGTTCTGATACGTCCATGGGCGGGGATTGTATCAGGGGTAAGGGGATAACTGGGTATATAAACAGGGTTTTAAGGCCACCGATAGCGAGTCCGTGGCGGGACTGCTACCGGGTATACCTTTGCGGGACACGGCGTGTCCCGCGTAGGCCCACCGGTGCCAGCACCGCCAGCGGCCCCAAAACAAGCCAAGGCTCGCCAGCACACCGCCATGCCGCTAAAATGCACAGCTTGAACCAGAGAAGGTAATGTCGTGAAGCCAGCGGAAGTCACGCAGAAGATCAGCGAACAGCTGAGCTCCATGCGCAAGTCAGAGCGCAAGGTCGCCGAATACATCCTCGCCAACCCCGGCGAAATCATCCATATGCGCATCGTCGACCTGGCTACCGAAGCCCAGGTGAGCGAGCCCACCGTGGTGCGCTTCTGCCGCGCCGTAGGCTGTTCCGGGTTCCAGGAGTTCAAGCTCAACCTCGCCCAGCAGCTGGCCTCCAGCCCCAGCTTCGGCCAGATCGCCGTAACCGAAACCGACACCATCGCCGAGTACAAGCGCAAGGTTTTCGACTCCACCGTCGACACCCTGCTGAACGTGCGCGACAAGATCGACAACCGCGCCCTCGAAGCCGCGGTTACCGCCATCGCCGCCGCCAAGCGGGTCGAATTTTTCGGCTTCGGCGCCTCCGGTGCCGTGGCCGCCGACGCCAAACACAAATTTTTCCGCCTGCAACTGGCCGCTGCCGCCCACTCCGACCACCACATGCAGAGCATGTCGGCGATGAGCATGGAGCCCGGCGACGTCGTGGTCGCCATCTCCCAGAGCGGCCGCACCTCCGCACTGTTGCGCTCTATGGACATGGCCAAGCAGCAGGGCGCCACCGTAATCGGCCTCGGCCCCAGTGGCTCGCCGATGACGCGCCAGGCCAGCATCCCGCTGGAGGTGGACGTGGAAGAAGACATCGAACTATACACCCCGCTGTCCTCCCGCATCGCCCACCTGGTGGTGATCGACGTGCTCGCCATCGGCGTCGCCCAGCGCAAGGGCCCGAAACTCCAAGAGCACCTGCTGAAGCTGAAGAAGGGGCTCTACAACCTGCGGGAAGAAAAGCACTAATAAGTCGGGGCAACGCAGATGCAGGGAAGCAGTGCTGAAACAGAAGCCGCCGGGACCGAGGGACAGGAGCCGCTGACGGGGTCCAACAAGAGACTGATCTTGCTTACCGCACTGACCCAGGGGCTGGCACTCTACCTGCTGAAAGCCCTGCCGGCGGCGGAAACCTGGTCTCCGGTCTGGCTCTATCTCTGCTACACCGTAGTCATCGCCATCCCGCCCCTGATCATCCTCACCGCCGCACCGCGCCTGGCCCACAGCACCTGGTGGCTCATTGCCGGATACGCCGCGGTACTCGCCCTGCTGGGCAGCTACCGGGGCCATCAATGTACCCCTGCTGACCTGGTCCACTGCGAATGGCCGCGCAGCTTTGCCATCGCCATCGGCATTGCCACCTTTATCGTAGGCTTCCTGCTGCGCGCCAGTGCCAGCGGGCAAGAGCGGCTGCGGCCCCCAGGTTACCGGGCGCTGTTCCACTTTTCCTGGGATAACGCCCTCACCGCCGGACTCACCCTGGTATTCACCGGCATTTTCTGGCTGATCCTGTACCTGTGGCAGGCGTTGTTCAAACTGGTGGGCATCGACTTTTTCCACGAACTGTTTGAAAAAGACTGGTTCTTCTACCCGGTTACCTGGCTGGTAGCCGGCAGTGGCGCCATCCTGTTCCGCGCCCAGCAGAGCTTTGTACTGACCCTCAAGCGCCTGCTGCGCACCATGCTGGTGGCACTGTTGCCGCTGTTGGCGGTACTTACCATCGTATTTCTCTCCACCCTGCCGTTTACCGGACTGCAGCCGATCTGGGACACCGGGCGCGGCAGTGCGCTGCTGTTGTGGCTGGTGGCACTGCTGCTGTTTTTTGCCAACGGCGTGATCCAGGACGAATTCCCGTTCGCCCGCTACCCAAAGTGGATCAACCGCCTGCTAATGGCGGCGCTGGCGGTGGCGCCTTTCTATGCGAGCTTTGCTCTCTACGGGTTGTTCCTCAGGGTGCAGCAGTACGGCTGGACCCCGGAACGCCTGTGGGGATTTGTCGCCGCGGTGACCCTGGCGCTGCTAGCCCTCGCGTACAGCCTGGCCATTCTGCGGCGCGGCAGCCACTGGGCGGAGTGGTTGCGGCGCATTAACACCGGGCTGGCGCTCTGGATACTGGCGGTGTGCCTGATCACCCAGACACCGCTGCTGAATTTCTGGAAAATCAGTGCCAACAGCCAGTTGGCGCGGCTTGCAGACGGGCGCACCGAACTGGCCGAATTCGACTTCTTTTTCCTGCACCACAAACTGGGGCGCCCGGGGCGGGCCGCACTGGAAGAGCTGTACCAGTGGGACCAGGTACAGGGAGCGCCGAAGCTCGCCAGCTATGTAAACGAGCTGCTGCAAGCAGACAAGCTGGACTGGACCCTGCGGGAAAACCCGCTGCAATCCGCCGCAGAGGCGGCCAAATTCAGCGAGGTACCCGTGTTGCCGGCGGGAGCGCCGCTGCCGCAGGGTTTCAACTGGCGCCGCCACGGCAATAGTTGCGACGACGCGCAGATCGACTGTATCTGGCTGGCACAGGATCTGAACGGCGACGGCGAACGGGAATATCTGCTGTTTATTCACAACCGTCGCGGTTCCACCGGCAAACACTGGCTGAGCGTGAGCGCGTATCACCGTACAGAGGACGACTGGCAACTGATCGCCAGCAACAGCCGCCAGACCGAAGAGGATTTCGCCAGTCTGCGGGACAAGCTTATGCGCGCCCCTCTGCAGCTGGAATCCCCGCGCTGGCAAGGGCTGTATGCGGGCGAGGAGATGCTGTTCGATCCCAGCGTGCGCTGAAATTTTTTGCTGGCGGCCTTGGAATTGTCACCGCCCGCTGGTTAACATGCCGCCGCCGAACACGCTCTGGTGATTGCCAGCGGCCGCCCGGATTGCCGTGCGCAGATGCAACTATGCTTGCATGGCCGGCCCCGGAGCCGGCTTCCTATTCTTCCCATCCGCAGTACCCGGATTGTTATGCCACCAAATTTTCTCGATGCCGACGGCAAACCGCCCCGCTGGCTGGCGCCCTGTCTCGCCGCGCTGGTAGCGCTGACGCCGTTTTCCATTGATACCTACCTGCCCGCCATTCCCGCCATGGCCGAGGCACTTGGCGTCGAGGTGGCACAGGTGCAGCACTCGGTATCCAGCTTCCTGCTGGGGTTTGCCATCGGCCAGTTGTGCGGCGGGCCGCTGTCGGATCGCTGGGGACGGATTCTGGTGGGCACCATCGGCCTGACGATTTTTATGCTCAGCACGGTACTGATCCTGTTCACCAACACCGTGGAACTGCTGGTTATCCTGCGTTTTTTCCAGGCCGTGGGCGGCGGCTTTGCCGCAGTGAATTCCGGCGCGATGGTGCGGGACCTGTACCACGGTCGCGAAGCGGCGCGGATCATGTCGATGATCGCCACCATGATGCTGATCGCGCCGCTGGCGGCGCCGGTGATCGGCTCCTCCCTGCTGACCTTCGGTGACTGGCACGCGATCTTCGTATTCCTGCTGATTTACGCCGCGCTGATGATGGGACTGGTGCGGGGCGTGCTGCCGGAAACGGTATCGAAATTCCGCCGCGCGCGGCGCCAGCGGGAGTCCCGCCGCACCCTGTTCCAGAATTACGGCCAGATCTTCCGCTGCCGGCGGGCACTGGGATTCCTGTTCGCGCAGGGGCTGGTGAGCGGCAGCATGTTCATTTACATCACCACCGCGCCGTTCGTGTTTATGGAGCATTTCGGGGTATCGTCGGCGAACTTCCCGGTGCTGTTCGGCAGTTGCGTACTGGGGCTGGTGTTGATGGTGCAGTTGAACATCCGTCTGCTCAAAGTCTTCGAGCCGCGGCAGATTCTGCTGGTGGGAATCAGTCTGCAGCTGCTGTCCTGTACCCTGCTGGTGGCGAGCACTCTCTACTTCGGCAATCAGCAGCCGCTGCTGGCATGGATGGTTCCGCTGGTGATGGCCATGGGCGCCATCGGCATCATTACCCCAAATTCCGCCGCCTGCTACCTGGAGTTTTTCCCCAAAATCAGCGGCACCGCCAATGCGCTCTACGGCGCCACCCTGTTTATTGCCGGCGGGCTGCTGGGTGGACTGGTCAATGGTATCCACACCGGCACGCTGGTGCCGATTGCGGTTGGCATGCTGTGTTGTTCCGCCGCCGCACTGGGCTGCGCGCTGTTTGTGGCCCAGGCCCGGCAGCCGATCGAAGTGGGCGAGCAGAAATAGCCGGAAATCAGGCGAGCCCTTCGTCCTGCATCGCCTTTTTCACCCCGGCACGCGCTGACATGCGCTCGGCAAATGCCTTGAGCTTCGGCCAGTTACCGGTGTCCACCCGCACCCTGGCGCACCAGTTGTACACCGTAAACAGATAGGCGTCGGCCACGGTGAAGTCGTCCCCCAGCAGATAATCTCCGTCCAGCTGGTCTTCCACAAACTGAAAACGCTCACTGACGAGCTGGTTCGCCCTGGCCTTTTCCTCCTCCGAGCCGTCCCAGAACAGCGGCACGAAGGATTTGTGGATTTCGGCAGCAATGAAGTTCAACCATTCCAGCATGCGGTAGTGGGGCAGGGTGCCGAACTCCGGGGCGAGCATTTTTTCCGGTTTCTGCTCCGCCAGGAACTGCAGAATGGCCTGGCATTCGGTGAGCACTTCACCGCCTTCCAGTTGCAGCGCCGGCACATAGCCCTTGGGATTGATCTCCCGGTAGTCGCCGCCGGTCTCGATCTTTTTGGTCTGCAGGTTGACCTTGCACAATTCAATATCGATCCCCGCCTCACAGGCGACAATGTGCGGCGCGAGTGAACAGGCCCCGGGCGCGTAAAACAGTTTCATGGCGAGACTCCGTGTAGATGAATTTCCTGCCTGTATTTAGCGGCTGTATTCAGTTGCGTCCGTGGGGCGCCGCGTAATCCAGCTCCGGGCCCACCGGCACTATACCGGTGGGATTGATGTTGCGGTGACTGGCGTAGTAGTGGGTCTTGATATGGTGAAAGTCCACCGTGTCCGCCACCCCCGGCCACTGGTACAGCTCCCGGGTGAAGCCCCACAGGTTGTCGAAGTCCGCCACGCGCTGCCGGTTGCATTTGAAATGGCCGTGATACACCGCGTCGAAACGGATCAGGGTGGTGAACAGGCGCCAGTCCGCCTCGGTGATCCGCTCCCCGGTGAGGTAGCGATTCTTCCCCAGGCGCTGCTCCAGCAGATCCAGGGACTCAAACAGCCGGTGGTAGGCCGCCTCGTAAGCGTCCTTGCTGGTGGCAAAGCCTGCACGATACACGCCATTGTTGACGTTTTCGTACACGAAGCGATTGGTGGCGTCGATATCCCCACACAGGTCCGCGGGACAGTAGTCGTCGTCATTACCGGTGAGATCGTTGAACGCGCTGTTGAACATGCGGATGATTTCCGCGGATTCATTGCTGACGATGCACTCCCGGTCCCTGTCCCACAGCAGCGGCACGGTAACGCGACCGGTATAGTCCGGCCGGTTGCGGGTGTAGATCTGGTGCAGGTACTCGCTGGCATACAACTCGTCGCCACTGCTGCCTTCGCTGCTGTCGAAGGTCCAGCCGTGATCCAGCATCAGCGGGCTCACCACCGACACGCCGATATAGTCTTCCAGTCCCTTGAGCTTGCGGATAATCAGCGTGCGGTGCGCCCAGGGGCAGGCGAGGGAAACGAACAGGTGATAGCGGTCTTTTTCCGCGGCAAAACCGCCTTCGCCACTGGGACCGGCACTGCCATCGGCGGTAATCCAGTTGCGCAGCTGCGCCGCCTCGCGCTCGAACTCACCACCGTGGCTGTCGGTGTCATACCAGCGGTCCTGCCACTGGCCGTTTACCAGTAACCCCATTCTGCCTCCCCGTTAACTGCTGTTTGATTTCAGCTTTTGTTTTTGATCCGCGCCATGGCGTGGTCAAAACTGAACCTGCCGGCACCGGTACAGGCCAGCAGCAGGAAGCCGCCGGCGATGGTGACGTTTTTCATAAACATGATCTGTTGCATCTGGTCGCCGGGCACATTGTGGAACATCCACGCGCTGACCAGACAGAAGAGAGCAAAGGCGACCGCGACCCAGCGGGTAAGGAATCCGAACAGGATGGCGAGACCGCCACCGAGTTCCAGCAGTATCACCAGAGGTAAAAGAATACCGGGGACGCCCGCCGCAGCCATATATTCCTGGGTGCCCCCATAGGCGCCAATTTTGCTGTAGCCGGCCACAATAAACATGACCGACATCATGATGCGTGCGATCAGCTTGGTAAAATCACACAGAGCGTTGCTGCTGTTCATCTCCGAGCCCTCTCGTTGGCTTGCAGAATACAAATTGTATGAAGTGACAACGCTGCCTAGTGTAGTTCGCTTTTTCGCAACTAAAATCGGATAAATTCGTTAGGATTATGCGAAATTTCCGATTTCTGACGTTTCTCGCTTTTTCCTGCTTTAATCCAGTGGCGGCAGTCCCTCGCGCAGTGCCCGCAGCAACAGGCAGGCAGCGGGACCACATCGATCCTGATCCGCATAGACCAGATACACCGTCACATCGCGCTCCCAGGGTTCTTCCGTGCGCAGTGGCAGCAGGCGATCAGCGGACAGGGAGTCGCGAATCCGGGTTTCCGGCAGCCAGGCAAATCCCAGGCCGCGCTCGATCAGTTCGATGGAGGTGTGCACATTGGTGACGGTGATGCGCTGGTCGGAACCCAGCCAGCCGCTGTCCTGGCGGTTTTTCATTGCCGAGTCGCGCATCACGATCTGGCGGCAGGCTTTCAGGTCCTTGCGCTCCACCGGTCGCCCCAGCTGGTGCAGCAGGTGGTCCGGGTGTGCCACCGGCACGAACTTCACCCGCGCGATGGGCTCGCCCACGAACCCCTGGGGCACCCGCGCGGTGAGAATGAAATCCGCTTCCTGTTGCAGCAGCAGTTCCTCCGCACCGGACAACACCGTCTCGCGAATTTCCAGGCGGGTGTGGGGGAACTCGCCGGCGAACCTTTCTACCGCGTTGAACAGGCTCTCGTAATCGAACAGCACATCCACCGCCAGGGTCAGGGTCGCTTCCGCGCCGTCCGCCAGGCTGGAGGCCACCGCTTCCAGCGCTTCCGCCTCGTCCAGCAGGCCGCCGGCGCGGTTCAGCAACACGCGGCCGGCGTCGGTGAGTTCCGCCTTGCGCCCGCGCACTTCCAAGAGCGGAATACCCAGGCTCTCCTGCAATTTGTGCACCGCGTGATTGATGGAAGACTGGCTTTTGTGCACCGCCTCTGCGGCCTGGGAGAATCCCCCGTATTCAACCACCGCCTGAAACATGCGCCACTGTTCCAGTGTTACCTTGGCCATAGACTGTCCTTTGTCTGGTTTTCGTTTTGTGAAATATCTGGTACGGGAACCTGTCGAGCTATTCGAATATTAGCAGCGATTATTTGCCATTTTTTGGCGATTTTGTCGGTCTATACTGCCGCAAACGGAGGAGCAGAACCATGCACGACTTCACATCGAATCCCGACATCAATCTGAACAGCGGCACACCGGGCACCGGCGTGCGACCCGTGCTGCGCGCGGTGGCCAGCCAGGCATCCGCCGATGGCGCCGGGGTCAGAATCCAGCGGGTGGCGGGTTTTCAGTCCGCGGACTTCAGCCCGTTCCTGATGCTCGACGAAATCCGCTCGGAAAATCCCGACGACTATATCGCCGGCTTTCCGCCTCACCCGCACCGCGGTATCGAGACCCTCACCTATATGTTGTCCGGCGAGTTCGAACACCAGGATCACCTGGGCAATCGCGGCGCGATTCGCGAGGGCGGTGCCCAGTGGATGCGCGCCGGGCGCGGCATCATTCATTCGGAAATGCCCACCCAGGGCGAGGGCGGTATGCACGGCTTCCAACTGTGGATCAACATGGCGGCCAAGGACAAGATGAACCGCGCAGACTGGCGGGATATTCAGACTGAAGAAGTCGTCGAACTCGCCCTCGATGAGCGCGGCTCACAGGCGCGGCTGATCGCGGGAGAATGGAGCGTCAACGGCAAGCAGGTGAACGGGCCATTGATGGATGCCGCGGCACAGGCGGCGGTCGCCGATATCCGCATCCAGGCCGGCGCGGAAATCACCCTGCCGCTGCCGGCGGACCACGCGGTGCTGGTGTATATCTATCGCGGCGGGCTGGCTACCGAACGCGGCACCGTGGGTCGCGGCAATATGTTGTTGTACGGCGCGGGCGAGGCGCTACAATTGCGCGCGTCCGAAGAGACCGCCGATGGCACACCGCAGCAGAGCGCGGGTCTGCTGGTGCTGCACGGCAAGCCGCTCAACGAGCCGGTAGTGCACTACGGCCCCTTCGTCATGAATACCCGCGAACAGATCGAACAAACCCTGCGCGACTACAATAACGGCACCCTGACCGATTCCTGAGCGGACGGCATGGAGTGGGCAGACGCTGTCTGCCCACCTCCGCCGGTCAACAGTTCGCGCGCCAAAATCGCTTTTACCGAGGTACCCCCGGGCATGGAAGTCTATTACACCTTTTGTCTGCTGGCGGCGATCTCGGTGTTCCTCGGTTTCCTCAACCAGTATGTACTCCGCACCCAGACCACCATCGCCATCACCGCCGGTGCGCTGGCGCTGTCGCTGCTGGTAACCGGTCTCGGCAAACTGGAAATCGTCGAGCTGCGCGACTGGGCGGCGCAGTTACTGCCGCTGATGAACCTGCAGGATATTCTGCTCAAGGGCATGCTCGGCTTCCTGCTGTTCGCCGGCAGCCTGCATATCGACCTGCTGATGCTACGCAACCAGAAACTGGAAATTACCCTGCTGGCGATTTTCGGCACCCTGATTTCCACCTTTGCCGTGGGTTACATGCTGCATGCTTTCCTCGGCTTTATCGGTATGCCGGTGAACCTGGTGTACTGCCTGTTGTTCGGCGCGCTGATTTCCCCCACCGACCCCATTGCGGTACTGGCCATCATCAAGAGCATGAAGGCGCCGGAGCAGGTATCAATCCAGGTGGAAGGGGAATCGCTGTTCAATGACGGCTTCGGCATGGTGGTATTCGCGGTGATCTACGCGCTCGCGTTCCAGGGTACCGACCCCTCGCTGCCGGCCATCAGCCACCTGTTTATGATGGAAGCTCTGGGCGGCATTGCCATGGGACTCGCCATCGGCGGCCTGTTTCACTGGCTGATCTGCGCCACCGACGACCACAGCCTGGAGCTGCTGCTGACCCTGGTGATTCCCACCGCCGGTTTTGCCGCCGCCAACCTGCTGGGCGTTTCCGGCGCGCTGGCGATGGTGGTGGCGGGGATCATCATCGGCAACTTCACCCGCGAGAAAGGTTTCTCGCGGGTGAGCCAGCACGAGCTGGACAACTTCTGGACCATTACCGAGGAATTCCTCAATGGCCTGCTGTTCCTGCTGGTGGGCCTGCTGCTGATCACCATCGACTTCCAGCCGATCGATTACCTGCTGATCGCCGCCGCCATTGTGATCGTGCTGCTGGGACGCACCCTGGCCGTCGGTGTGCCGTTCATGTTTCTCAAGCGCTTCAAAAGCTACCACCCCTATACCGAGCGCATCCTGATCTGGGGCGGCCTGCGGGGCGGCCTGGCGCTGGCGCTGGCGATGTCGATTCCCCCCGGCTACATAATTGCCGGCAACCACGACCTGCGACACCTGTGGGGGGTAATGACCTACGGCGTGGTACTCTTCTCGATTGTGGTGCAGGGTTCGACCATTGCACCGCTGATCCGCCGCAGCCGCGCCGCGGCCTATCCCGAGGGCGATCCGGCCACACCGATCCCGGACTAATTGCCGGATTGATCCTGCGGGCAGCGGCAGTCATCCATAATCAGATCCACCACAGGCCATGCCGCACGACAATTTCCTGCTTCAGACCGTTATTTTTCTCGCCGCCGCGGTAGTCTCGGTACCGCTGGCCAAGCGCCTGGGCTTTGGCTCGGTACTGGGCTACCTGGTAGCCGGGGTATTGATCGGCCCCCACGTCTTCGGCCTGGTGGGGGATACCAGTGACGAGCTGCACTTCGCCGAGTTCGGCGTGGCGCTGATGCTGTTCCTGATCGGCCTGGAGCTGCAGCCGAAAAAACTGTGGCAGATGCGCGGGGCAATTTTCGGTGCCGGCGGTGCCCAGGTAGTGATGACCGCCGCCGCGGTTTGCGGTATCGCCATCGCCCTGTTCGGTCTCGGCTGGCGCAGCGCCGTGGCGGTGGGCCTGATCCTGTCGCTCTCTTCCACCGCCATCGTGCTGCAATCCCTGTCGGAAAAGAACCTGCTCAAGACCGAAGGCGGCCGCAATGCGTTCAGCGTATTGCTGTTCCAGGATATCGCGGTGATCCCGATCCTTGCGCTGTTACCGCTGCTGGCAACCGTCGAGGTCAGCGCGGATCACCCGGGTGGCCTGCAGGGCTGGGGCTACGCGCTCGCGGTACTGGCCGCCATCGGTGGCCTGGTACTGGCGGGCCGCTACCTGCTGTCTCCCCTGCTGCGCCTGGTGGTGGGCGCGCGCACCCGCGAGCTGTTTACCGCCTGCGCACTGCTGATCGTGTTGAGCGCCGCCGCGATCATGAGCTGGCTGGAACTGTCGCCGGCCCTGGGCACCTTTATCGCCGGCGTGGTGCTGGCGGAAAGCGAATTCCGCCACGAACTGGAAGCGGATATCGAGCCCTTCAAGGGGTTGCTGCTGGGACTGTTTTTTCTCGCCGTAGGCGCCAATCTGGACCTGGCGCTGGTGATGCAGAAGCCGCTGTTGCTGCTCGGCCTGCTGTTGATGCTGGTGGTGGTGAAGTTCATCGTACTGTTTGCGCTGGCGCGGGTGCGCGGCATGGCGTGCGGGGAGGACTGGCTGTTTGCGGTATCCCTGGCGCAGGCGGGTGAATTCGGATTCGTGTTGCTGGCCTACGCCAGTAACAACCGGGTACTGAGCGAGGATGTCAGCAGCCTGCTGATCGCGTTGATTGCCCTGTCCATGGCGGTCACACCTCTGCTGTTGCTGGCCTATGAACAGTTGATCCAGCCGCGGTTCTTTACCGGCCCGCGCCAGCCCGATGTCACCGACAGCGCGCCCCGCGACGACGGCACCCCGGTGATCATTATCGGCTACGGCCGCTACGGACAGATTGCCGGGCGCCTGCTGAACGCCTGCGGTTTTGACACCACCCTGCTGGAGCACAATGCGGAACAGCTCGAGCTGGTGCGCCGCTATGGCATCAAGGCCTATTACGGCGATGCCTCGCGGGAAGACCTGCTGCACGCGGCCGGTGCTGAAAATGCCCAGCTGGTGATTCTCACCCTGAGCGACCAGGCGGCTTCACTGGAAATCGTCAGCCGCATCCAGAAACACTTTCCGCATCTCGCCATCCTCGCGCGCGCGCGCAACCGCATGCACCAGTACGCACTGATGGAGGCGGGGGTTAAATACATCTACCGGGAAACCGTGGACAGCGCGCTGGAAATTGGCGCCGGCGCCCTGCAGTTGCTGGGACTGTCCAGACTCCAGGCGGAGCGCGCCGCGCGCAAGTTCAAGCAGCACGACCAGCGCATGCTGGAATCCCTGTTCCCGTACTGGCGCGACGAGTCCCAGCATATTGCCAAGACCCGAATCTACCGCGAGCAGTTGCTGCAGGCGCTGCAGGAAGACCGCCGCGATCCGGACTTGCATCTGGATCACCACTGGAGTGACAGGAAAGATAGCAAATTGACGCGGGATGATTTGCGCGTAAACAGCGCACCAAAAAACCCCACTTCCAGCAAACCGGGACTGTAACTTCAACGGGAAATACGCTGGGTTGGACTATTTCCCGGGCGGTGCGGCAAACGTCCTGCGAAGATAATTCACCAGTTTCTCGTACTGCTGCTCGCTCAACTGGTTTGCAAACCCCGGCATCATTTTTTTATGGCCATCTACGGTCCGCCGCACGCCGTACAGCACAGCCTGCCGCAGGTTGTGATCGCTCTCTGCACCCACGGTGGAGTTGTTCACCAGCGACGGATAGTAACCGTCCGGTGTGCCGGTACCGTCCACGCCGTGACAGCTGGCACACATGCCTAGATAGAGACGCGCGCCATCGGAAGTTTTTGTGGCGTCTGCGGGATGGGTATCTACCGCAATCGGGTTGCCGCGCTTGATGATGACTTCGCTGGCCGGTTGACCGCGCTGGTGCCGCGGCGCACGCGCCTCGCCCGCCACCGGCGGGATGTCCCGCAGGTAGGTCACCATCGCGGCAATATCCGAACCCCGCATTTTCGACAGACTGTTTTCGATCGCTTCCGCCATGGGACCGCCGGCCTGGGCGAGCCGGTTTACATGGCCGGTCTCGAGGTACTGCGTGAGCTGCTCGCGGCTCCACTTGCCGATTCCACTGACGGGATCCGGGGTGATGTTGTAGGCCTCCCAGCCATCCAGTACCGGCCCGCCGGAGAGAAAGCCCCTGCCGGTCTCGTCATAGGCCTTTTCCTGAAAGGCGATGCCCCGCGGGGTGTGGCACTCGCCACAGTGCGCCAGCCCCTGCACCAGGTAGGCCCCGCGATTCCACTCGTCACTTTGATCCGGCCTGGGCTGATATACCTCGGAATCCACAAACAGCCAGTTCCACACTTTCAGCGGCCAGCGCGCACTCAGTGGTTTCGGGATTCTGTTGGCCGGTACCGCATCGTGTACCGGCTGCACGCCAAACAGGAAGTAGGCGTACAGTGCGCGCATGTCCTCATCGGTAATTTTCGCGTAGGCCTCGTAGGGCATGGCCGGATACAGGTTGCGCCCCATCTTGCCGATCCCCCTGCGCAGGGCGCGGTCAAATTCCCGCAACGACCAGCCGCCGATACCCACATTGATGTCCGGGGTGATATTGCTGCTGTAGAGGGTTCCGAGCCTGGGAATCTCCATGGCGCGCCCGCCGGCAAAGAGCTTGCCTCCCGGCGCGGTGTGACAGGCCTCGCAATCACCGGCGATGGCCAGGTAGCGTCCCTTGTCGATCAGTTCCGGGAGGTTCAGTTCGGTATTGACCTCGGTGGCGCCGGCGGTGTCCCACACTTCCTGTGCCAGCACCGAGACCACCCACCACAACAGCAGTGGCGCAGAGAGCATGACCGACAGGCGCAACAGCCTCACTTCACGCCTCCTTGATCAGGCGGTCCGCCAGGCGAAGGGCCAGCGCGGCAATCGTCAGGGTGACATTGGCCGTGCCCACCGTGGGCATCACCGAACTGCCGGCGATAAACAGGTTGGGGTGGTCGAAGGTGCGGCAATCCTTGTCCACCACCGAATCCTCCGCGGACTCGCCCATGATGGTGGTGCCGGTGATGTGGTTATTCGGCGCGAATTCGTCGGAAAAAGTCACCTCGCTGCCGCCCATGACGCGGGCGATCTCGGCGTAATTTTCCCGGGTGTGTACCGCGCTTTTCTTCACATAGTCATCGATGCTGTAGGTGATTTCCGGCCTGGGAATACCGCTGGCGTCTTTTTCCGTAGCGCTGGGACGGATGCGGTTTTGCGGTTGCGGCAGGAGTTCGTGAAAGCTGTTGAATTCCACATAGCGCGCGGCGCGGTCGCGGATACGCTCGTTCAGGGTGAGGATATCGTGCTCCAGGTTTTGCCCCAGAACCTCCCGTGTGGCCCGCTCAACCACGGACATATTCGAGAGGTGCAGTTTCTTGCCCGCGTATTCGGCGCGGAATGGTCCGTCGCGAAAACCGATCAGCGAGGTCATTTCCTGGGGACCGCGCCCGGGCCACAGGGGTTTATCGGCGTAGAAGCCCACCCCGGTACCCGGGTGATCCATCAGGTTGCGACCCACCATGTCCGAGCGATTGCCCACACCGGCGGGGTGGTGGCGGCCGGGGGACATCAGCATCAGTTTTGGCGTTTCGATACCGTTCGCGGCCAGGATAAAGGTTTTTCCTTCTATTCGATGCGCCTCGCCGAGGGAGTCCCTGTACTCTACGGCAACAATGCGGTCGCCCTCACTGACGATGCGGTTGACCACCGCGTTTTCGATCAACCGGGCGCCATTGGCTTCGGCCTTGTCCACATGAACGATGCCGTTGTACATGGCGCCGATGGGACAGATGGGCATACAGTTGTTGTTGCCGCAACAGGTGGGGCGGTCGTCGTAGGGGCGACTGTTGCGCGCCACCGGCTCAGTCACCACGCGCCAGTCCGGGTTGTGCGCGTTCATCCGCTGTTTTACCTGCGCATCGTTGTAAGACAGCGGTAGCGGCGACATGGGATAGGCACGGTCCCTCGGTGACCCCAGCTCTTCGTCGTCCGGCCCCCACACACCCAGTTCCTGTTCCGCATGCTGATACCAGGGCGCCAGGTCGGCGTATTCAATGGGCCAGTCGCGGCCCACGCCGTAAAGGGATCGGATCTTGAAATCGTTCGGCAGAAAGCGCCAGCAGGAAGCGGCCCAGTGCCAGGTGGTGCCGCCGACCGCGCGGATATACTGGGAATTGAATTTGTGGCTGCCCTTGAAGACCAGATAATCATTGGCGAATTTTCCGTACTCCGGGTGCGGTGCCCACGGGGCCGAACGGTAGGGCGCCATGAAATCGGTCTTGTCCACCTGATTGCGGAAGCGCTCCACGGTCTGCCAGCGGGGCACCCGCGGGCCGGCTTCCAGCATCAACACCGACTTGCCGGCACTTGCCAGCTCGTTGGCCACCAGCGCCCCGGCGACGCCGGAGCCGACAATGATGAATTCGGCCTCCATACCCGCCATCAGCTAACCCCCCCCGAACCTGATCTGCGGCGGACTGGCCCAGTCACCGGGCCTGCCGATGCAGTAGGAGGGCACCGGCAGGACATCCGATACCAGGCGGTACATGATCGCGCGCTCGAAAGTCACCAGCTGTTGACCCACTACCCCGGTATACCAGGACGCCACGATCAGACGCGCGAGCTCGGAGTGGCGGTCCCGTCCCCCGGGATCATCCGGGAATACATCCAATTGCTGGGGAAAATGCGGGTACTCCGCATTGAGCGCGGCGAGCATGCGCACCGCCACACGCTTGTCGAGGCGGGTATTGAGAGGTAGCGGAGAAAGCAGTTTGCGGGACAGGTTGAAAAACTTGCTCAGCCTGCCTTCGGCATCAATGTTTGCAGCCTGTTGCGCATTCACAAGTGCGGCGGGTCCGGCAAACAAGCAGCTACCAAGCAGCAACTGGGAATGAATAAAGCGCCTGCGACCAATGGAAATCACGCTGCCCTCGCTGCACATCTGACGATCCACTAAAGGCAGTATAGGAAAGCTCTACCCCATCACTGGCGATCCTCAGACTGTTGATCCACCCAAATCAAATTATCCACAGCGTAACCCAGCATGCTGGCGCGCTGGATAAAACGTTGTTTCAGAGACTCGTCCACCACGGGAGTGCGCGCCAACAGCCACAGGTAGGAGCGGTTTGGCCCGGATACCATCGCGTAATCGTATTCCTTGTCCAGCTCGAAGATCACATAGGAGCCATAGAAGGGCCCGAAAAAGGACACCTTGAGGTGGCCCACATTGGGCGCGCCCACAAAATAGGCCTTGCCCTCCGCCCGATCCCACTTGCCTTCCTCGGTGGAGTATCCGCGGTTGATGACCCGCACTGCGCCGTCATCCAGCAGGCTGTATTCCGCCGTTACCCGGCTCAGGCCGCGTTCGAACGAGTGGTCCAGGCGCGCAATTTCATACCACTTGCCCAGGTAGCGCTGCAGCTCGAAATTGTCGATCGGCTTTACCCCCTCCGGCACTCCGGTGCAGGCGGACAGTAGCCCGGTAATCACCAGCAGCAAGATCTTCAGCAAGCGATGGTTCACGACGTAGGTCTTCATTCCGGTTTCAGGTTTTCCACGGGTTGCTACGGCAAAAAGTGGCAATGTACAGCGCCTCCACCTTTTCCCGCGCCCAGGGGGTTTTACGCAGGAATTTCAGGCTGGATTTCACCGAAGGGTCTTTTTTGAAGCAATTGACCGGGACCCGCTCCGCCAGCCCCTCCCAGCCGTAGTGCTGTTCAAGCTGTTCAACGATACTCGCGAGCTTGACGCCATGCAGAGGGTTATTGGGTTGTTCGTGGTGCATGTCTGGCACTCATTCTCTCTTTCAGTCACAACGGATTTCCGGCGAAAACGGCACCGGGGCGTACAAACAATCCATGTGCAGGTCGCTCGATCCGACAAAATTTCTGCCGCGTTCCGAATTCGAAATTCATCCAAAAGGACGAAGCTATTTTCAGCCCGCTTCCCATACTGGCTGAGATGGGCCGGTACCGCTCCGGCCCCACGAGTCGATAAAAATAATGACACCAATGAGAGGGAAGCTCCCCATGGCGATGAAGCATCAACATAGCAATCATGCGTTGCGCAACCTGACTTTTGCCAGCACCGCGCTGGCCTCGGCGATCGCGGCCCTACTGCCGACATCTTCACTTGCCCAGGACGGGCCACAGCTTGAGGAGGTGGTGGTCACCGCCCAGCGGCGGGAAGAGAGCATGCAGGACGTGCCGGTGGCGGTGACTGCGGTTACCAGTGAAGACATGGCCGCCGCCCAGGTCGACAGTATCGTCAATGTACAGCAGCTTTCGTCGAGCGTGCGCTTCGCGGTAGTCAACAGCGCGGCCAACAGCGCAAATATCGTGATCCGCGGCATCGGTACCGTGGGCAACAGCCGCGCGTTCGAGGGCGCGGTGGGTGTCTTCGTCGACGGTGTCTACCGCACCCGTGCCGGCCAGGCGATGCAGAACTGGCTGGATATGGAGAGCCTGGAAATTCTGCGCGGCCCCCAGGGCACCCTGTTCGGCAAGAATACCTCTGCCGGCGCGCTGATTCTCAACAGCAAGGCACCCACGCTCGATTCCTTCACTATGGATTACGAGGTGAGCGCCGGCAACTACGGCAACCAGATGGTGCGCGGTGCCGCCAACATGCCCCTGAGCGACACGGCCGCCATGCGCGTGGCCGCGGTGTGGGGCAGTGAAGACGGCTATATCGAGGACCCCAACGGCGGTGACTACAACGGCCGCGAGCCTCGCGGCGCCAAGGTCCAGTTTCTGTACGAACCCTCGGATACCTTTTCCAGCCGCCTGATCATCGACTGGTTCGACGAACAGAATAACTGCTGCTACGGCCAGGTGAATGCCATCGACGGTCCCACCCAGCCGCTGATCAATGCTCTGGTACAGATGCAGGGCAAACAACTGCCGTCCGCCGATCTCGAGGACTACCAGCAGGTTCTGAGCAACCCCACCGATCAGGCCATCGAAGACAAGGGCGCGGTACTGCATATGGCCTGGCAGCTGGACGGCGGGCGCACCCTCAAGTCCGTGTCCAGTATCCGCGACTGGCGTATTTCCCAGCAGGGCATGGATGGAGATTTCGTCGGTGCCAATATCCTCACCATCAACGAATCCCTGCGGACCAGGATGTTCTCCCAGGAACTGACCCTGAATGGCGGTGTGGAAGCCTTCGGCCCCTTCTCCGGCGGGGATTATGTGGTCGGACTCTACTACGCGGATGAAGAAATCGACGCCCACCACGAACTCTGGTGGGGCGACCAGGCGCAGTTCTACTGGGACACCCTGTTCTTCCAGCTGTACGGCTATCCCGCCGGCAGCGTGGACGCAACCGAAGGCCAGTGGAGCGACGTGGACATGCCCGCCGACAGCGTGTCCCACGCCGTGTTCACCCACTGGAACCTGGATGTCACCGAGCAGTTCGGCCTGACCGCCGGCCTGCGCTATTCCCGCGATGAAAAGAACGGCGCCATGTTCCGCAACTCCTTCACCACCGCGCAAAACGCCGTGTTCCGGGTGCTCACCGCACAACCGGGGCCGGAATTTGACGATCACTACGAGGAAGACGCCTTCAGCGGCACCCTCGCTGCCCAGTATCACTTCAGCGAGCAGATGATGGGTTACGCCTCGTACAACCGCGGCTACAAGTCCGGTGGGGTGAATATCGACAACAGCGGTGCCGGCACCAACCTGAACAACCCGGAGGAGATCCCCGGTGCTATTCCGGAAGATCCCACCTACCGCGCCGAGTACCTCGACGGCTACGAGCTCGGCCTCAAGGCGGAGTACTGGGGCGGCCGCGCGCGCAGTAACCTGGCGCTGTTCTACAACGATATTACCGACCTGCAGCTGGCCCAGTTCCAGGGCACCAAGTTCACCGTGGACAATGCCCCGGAAGCCACCGTCTACGGCCTCGAGGTGGAAAACCAGTTCCTGCTGAACGAAACCTTCTCGCTGCTGTTCGACCTGACCCACCTGGCCGAAGCGCGCTTCGGCAGCGACCCGGTACTGGGCATTCTGGCGGACCGCGAATTTGCCATGGCACCGGACCTGTCCGCCAACCTGGCACTGGATTTCGAGCGGCCCATCGGCAGTGGTCTCAACCTGTTCGGTCGCGTGGGCATGGTGTACAACTCGGAAATCTATTCCAACACCTCCAACAACCTGAAGGTGGACGCACAGAGTGAATACGCGGCCAACATCGGCCTGCGCTCCGACTCCGCCGCCTGGGCCCTGACCGCCTGGTGCCAGAACTGCACGGATAACCGCTATGCCAGCGTGCATTTCGATTCGCCCCTGCAGTCCGGTGACTACAACGCCTACGTGTCCTATCCGCGCACCTACGGCCTGACCCTGCGAGGCAGTTTCTGAGTTTGATGGAAAGTGCACAGCAGTCGCGAAATGCGCGGGAAAACACCGGGAGGTTCGACTTCCGCCACCCTCAGGGAGAGGAGGCACTGCTCCCTGCGGACTCGGTAACCTGGCGCATCTTCAAAAACCCGGTGTCCATGTTTGTCGGCGGTATCACCGCCGTCATTCTGGAGCTGGCCGAACCCCGTGTCCGCGACGGGGTCTGGAACAACACCAGCTTCCGCACCGATCCCATGGGCCGCCTGCGCCGTACC
>Ga0207814_100288_pt1 | contig 38211 bp, 29 predicted proteins | sample TtaePargueraPR_7_FD_187755 | JGI IMG/M metagenome (GOLD analysis project Ga0207814, IMG submission 187755) | Aerobic enrichment media microbial communities from Bioluminiscent Bay, La Parguera, Puerto Rico - Tt and P1 (2) (SPAdes) | ecosystem: Environmental > Aquatic > Marine > Unclassified ... | reverse complement strand
AGCGGCTATTTTTTCTTCGTATACGTCCCAGACCAGACGCGGATCAAAGGCCCGCACGGCAAACATGGTCACCACCACCACGCTGGCGAAGGCGGTACTGCCGGCACCGGCGGCGACTTCCGCGATCGCGCCCATATCCACCAGCGCCACCAGAATCGAGATCATGAACAGATCCAGTAGCGACCAGCGACCTATGGCGTTCACGACACGATAAATACGCATGGCCTGACGGGGGGGCACATCCCAGCGCCGCTGCACAATCAGGCACAGGATCACCAGCCCCACCAGTTTCATCACCGGCACCGCAACACTGGCCACAAACACAATCAGGGCAATGCCCCACAGGCCGTTTTGGTACAGCTCCATAGTGCCACCGACAATGGTACTGGGGTCGCCGGAACCCAGATAGACGACCGTCATCACCGGCAGCACATTGGCCGGAATCAACAACAGTGCGCCGGTAATGGTCAGCGCCCAGGTCAGCATGATGCTGCTGTCCACTCGCCCGTGCATACGCGCGCCACAGCGCGGGCAAAGGCAAGAGCTCGCCTGCGGCGCACGCACCAGCTGGCGGCAACCGAGGCAGGTCCAGAACCCCTGAGACAGGGCGCGCGCCGGCCGGTTCACCGTGCGCCCTCCGCTTCCGCCCGTTCACCTGCAGCCGCAATGCGGCGTGCGAGACGCGCCCAGATGGTTTCCGCATCAAACGATACCGTCGCTGCACTGGAGACCACCATCATCGCCACAAAACAGTAGAGTCCGGGCTCCACGGACATCTTGCCCAGGTCCGACATTTTCACCAGCGCCACCAGGATGCCGAGCATATAGACATCCAGCATGCCCCACTCCTGGATGTGGTGATACCAGCGCAGAGCCCGCGCGACAGGCTTCGCCAGGCTGGCCCAGGCACTGCCCCAGCTGATGAACGCCAGCAACAGAAACTTGCCCAGCGGCGCCACCACGCTGCAAAACAGCACCAGCGATGCCAGCCATATATAGCCGGCGCCAAACAGGGCCTGAACCCCATTCAAGAGCGTATTTTCTGCACCGAAGGAGAACAGGGAAAACTCCAGTAGCGGAAGCGTGACGGAGGGGATAAACAGCATCAGGCCGCTCAGGCTCAGGGCCGCGGTATGCGCAACACTGCGCTCCATGTTGCGGTGCAGGGTGGCGCCGCAGCGGGGGCAGATCAGCCGCTGCCCTACCGGCGCGTGCGCACGGGTAAGCAGCAGGTCGCACTGGTGGCAGGCGCGCTGCCAAACCGCTTCGCGTGCACCGCTGTCCACCTGCCCGGATAGCCCGCTGTGTGTGCCCTGCCGGGATTCTTGCCCCATGCTTCTTCCAATTCCGCTTGCGACGCCGCCTGCTGCGCAAGTATTTCCAGTCCCCTGTGCATCCACCGGCGTATCCCGCTGCGTCAGAATGACCGGGAAGAGGCGTGGATTACGGCTCGCCGGCCAGTAACAGGGAACCTTGTGTAACTGGACGCACATTCGCGTCCGTTTAACGAAGATATACCAAATTGCGCCGGTCGTCGCCTCGACGCTCCTGCTGCCTGAGGGTACACTCTCGCGACCGCAGGCCCGAACCCCGTCGTCAAATGCGGGACAGGCTCCTCAACAAGGGAGCTCTGCCACCGGGCCAAGCCAGCACCGCCTTCAGAGCACATTACAGACTGGCTCCAGATCCTTTTTGCTAAGGGAAAGCGGGGTTTACAGGAAAGCAGTGGGCGCCGCGTCTAGCAGACGGCTAGCCGCAATAACAATCGACGCCGCCACGGAAACTTGAAGACCGCAGCTGTCACAGGAAATCACTAGTAATGACAAGAAGTGCTAAAGGGCGCCTTACTCGCCAGATCGGCCGCCCGTTCAAATCTCTGCTCACCGCCGCCGTACTGGGCCTGGGCACCGGCCTCACCACGCTGCAGGCGCAAGCCGACACCCTGTGGGAAATCTACCTGCAGGCACTGGACAATGACCCGCAACTGGCCGCAGACCGCGCCGCCTACCGCGCCGGCCTGGAGGCGAAGAACCTTGGCCGCTCGGCGCTGCTGCCGCAGGTGAATGCCAGTGCTGACTACACCAAGACCCGCACCGAGTCGGATTCCATTACCCAGAACTTTATCGAGAACCAGCTGGTGACCGGCACATCCACCGGCGACAGCGATGTGGACAGCCACGGTTACGGCGCCAGACTCGATCAGGCCATCTTCGACCTGCCTGCATGGTTCGGCTACAAGCAAGGAAAGACGGTCAGCGAGCAGGCCGCCGCCGAGTTCAGCGCCAACCAGCAGGACATGATGGTGCGTGTTGCCGCGGCCTATTTCGACGTGCTGCGCGCCCACGATGTGCTGGAAGCGGCCCTTGCGGAAGAAGAAGCCCTGGCCAAGCAGCTGGAGCAGACCCAGCAGCGCTTTGAAGTGGGCCTGACGGCGATCACTGACGTCTACGACTCCCGCTCCGCGTACGACAGCGCCGTGGCCCGCCGCCTCACCGCCCAGGACGACCTGCTGAGCAATTTTGATGCGCTGTCGGTACTGACCGGCCGCAACCACGACGTGGTCGCCCCGCTGCAGCCCAACTTCACGGTGGCGGCACCGGATCCCGCGGACCGCGCCTCCTGGGTGGATTTCGCCCTGGCCAACAACTTCACCCTGAAGGCCGCGCGCCTGTCGGCCGATGCCTCGCGCTACAACGCCCGCGCCTCGGCGGCGGAACATCTGCCGACGCTGTACGGTGCACTGGCCTACGACAAGGGCTACCGCGAGGGCGACCGCAACGGCACCACCACCTTCCCGGGCTTTGGCTCCTTCTCTACCGGTTCACCCATCGACGATGAAACGGAAACCAAGATCGCCGCCATTACCTTCGAAATGCCCATCTACAGCGGTGGTCGCCTGAGCGCCAGCCGCCGCGAGGCGCGCAACCTGGCATTCCAGTCCGAAGATATTCGCAACCTGACCGAGCGCAACACCATTCAGGACACCCGCACCCTGCATCGCGCGGTAACCACCGATACCAGCCGTGTGGAAGCGCGCGAGCAGGCGGTGATTTCCGCCAAGAGTGCCCTCGACGCCACCCAGGCCGGCTACGAAGTGGGCACCCGCAATATCGTGGACGTACTGCTGGCACAGCGCACCCTGGCACTGGCCAAGACCGACTACGCCAATGCGCTGTACGACTACATTCTCAACACCCTCAACCTGAAGCTGGTGGCCGGCCTGCTGGCCCCGGAAGACCTGCAGCAGCTGGATGCCAGCCTGAACCCGGCGACCCCGGTTTCCCGCGCGCATATCCTCGACAGCGGCGCGGCAAGCTTCAGCAAGTAACGGGGCCAGTAACGGAGAAAGCACCTGGCGGGGAAATAACCCTACCCAGGGCGCAGAAATAAAAGGCCGGCACTGCTATAGTGCCGGCCTTTTTTGTGGGCTGGCTACAATGACAGTCACCCTGCATCTCGGGCCACCACAGGCTGTTACCAACTGATCCCCAATGAATCTGGCATGAAGAACCTGGCATGAAGTATCTGGTTACCGGCAACGCCGGCTTTATCGGCTTCCACGTGGCAAAGGCCCTGATCGCGCGCGGCGACTCGGTGGTGGGCATTGATAACGTCAACGACTACTACGAGACCAGCCTCAAGGAAGACCGCCTGCAGGCGCTGGCGCAATTTGCCAGTGAGCAGGACGGCGTGGAGTATGAATTTGTCCGCGCCAACATCGCCAACAAGACGATGGTCGACGACTGCTTTGCGCGCCATAGTTTCGACCGGGTCATCCACCTGGCTGCCCAGGCCGGTGTGCGCCACTCCATCGAACACCCGGAAGCCTATGTCGAGAGCAACCTGATCGGTTTCTTCAACCTGCTGGAAGCCTGCCGCCACGCCGACACACCGCACCTGTCCTACGCCAGCACCAGCAGCGTCTACGGTGGCAACACCCGCATGCCGTTCAGCGAGGACCACGGCGCCGATCACCCGCTGCAGTTTTACGCCGCGACCAAACGCGCCAATGAACTGATGGCCCACAGTTACAGCCACCTGTTCCGGCTGCCGACCACCGGCCTGCGTTTCTTTACCGTGTACGGCCCCTGGGGGCGCCCGGATATGGCGCTGTTCAAGTTCACCCGCCTGATTCTCGAGGGCAAGCCCATCCCGGTGTTCAACCACGGCCATCACAGCCGTGACTTCACCTATATTGACGACATTGTCGAGGGCGTGATCAAGTCGTCGGACCAGATTGCCTCCGCCGATCCCGACTGGTCCAGTACCGCACCGACCCCCGCCACCAGCAACGCGCCCTACCGTGTATTCAATATCGGCAACGGCAATCCGGCGCAGCTATCCGAATACATCGATGCGCTGGAAGAAGCGCTGGGGAAAACAGCCATTCGCGAAATGCTGCCGATGCAGCCGGGGGATATACCGGACACCCACGCGGATACCCGCAAGCTGCAGCAGGCCATCGGCTACCGCCCGGATACCAGCGTACGTGACGGGGTACAGAAATTTGTGGACTGGTACCGGGACTACTACTCCGTGTAAGCCCCGGCAGAGAGAGGTGGCCGCTTATTGCGCGGCGGCGTAGCCCTTTTCCAGGGCGCGCCAGTTTTCTTCGGAAAAATGGAAGGGGCTGTGCTTGCCCTGCAGCTTGTCCAGGGAGCGGCGCAGGCGCGATACATTCGACAGTGCATCCTGGCGGGACAGGGACTTGCGGATCACGCTTTTATCGAAATCGATCAGGTAAAAATCGCCACCACCGGTCAGCAGGATATTGCTGGCGTTCAGGTCCGCGTGATACACATTGTGGGCGTGGAAATGGGCAATCAGCGCACCCAGCTTTTCCCAGTTTTCATTGTCGAGCGGCCGCTCACACAGCACTTCGGTCAGGTTTTTCGAATCCGGCACCCGCTCGGTGATCATGGCACCGCGATACGCCAGTGGCGGCACACTCACACAACGCGCCGCCACTGGCCGCGGAACCGGCAGACCCAGCGCACGCATGTCCCGCAGCATATTGAACTCGCGCCACACCCGGGTGTTGGGCAGACGACTGTACAGGTAGGACTTTTCCACCACGCGCCCGGCGAGCCCGCCGCGGTGGTAGCGTTTGAACACCAGTTCCAGGCCGTTATACGCAAACATCACCGCCTTGCCGCGCTCGACCGTCGCGCCGCGCGCATTAGCCTCCAGCCAGTCCTTGCGAAACAGCGTTTCGCAGTCGGCGCCGACCAGCTCATCGTCGTAGATGACCTGGGCAAGCCCGTTCTTGAATTGCCGATACCCCACCGGAATTCCTCTAAATACGCCGCAGTGCGCCAAACCCGGTTCAGGTCAGGCCCTTGCGCAAACGACGCCAATTTGATGAGTGGTGTTGAAATTGTGCCATTTAATCGCCCGGAGGCGGAACCCCGCAGCACCGGGCACAGTCGGCACCTCAGGAAAACAGTCCGCGCAACTTGCGCTCGAGACGATCCAGCAGCTTGAGCCAACCCGCGCCCTGCATGGGATCGTAGGCCCAGGGCGATTTCAGCTTGCCGCGGGTGGTCCTCAGGCACTCTTCCGCCACCGGCAGACGCGCGGGCTCGGCGGTCTTCAGTGCTTTCACTTCCGCGTCGCTCATGATTTCCAGCGGGTACAGTCCACAGCGGCGCGACCACTCGCCGAAACGCAAGGCCAGCGACTTCTGCTTGCCGCGGTAGGCCCGCCCGTTGGGCAGCCACATGGAAAAGGGCGCGCGCATGCGGGCCATGCGACAGAAAATTTGCGAGGCCTTGCGGTTATTCACCGACTCCCCCACCTCAAAGCGCCAGTCGATCGCACGCAGGCGGCGCGGATCGGCGATCAGCAGTGCCGAAAACCAGGTGCCGGTGGAGCGCTTGCGCGGGTACCAGAACCAGAAGTTGCGCCCGGCATCGAAACGAAAATCCTGATCGGCCTTCTTTCTGATGGAGAAGCCGCGCACGAACGCCGGCGAAATGAATCCCAGATCCGGCTGCTCGGCGAAGCTCTGCCGCAATTCGGCGATATCTTCCTTCGACAGCGCGCGCACCATCTGGGTATCGTCCTGCAAAAAACAGATCAGCTCGTCATCGGCCGCCATTTCGAACGCCGCCTGCATGTTGGCGTAGAGGCCGCCGAGCTTGTGCCCCGATTCCGCGGCCTTGTCCACCACCCGGTGCCGCTCGCCGATTTCGGCCAGCACCCGGCGGGTTTCCGGGTCGTCGCTGCCATCATCGATGACCGTCAGTCCGCACTGGGGAGCACAGGTCTCGATAGAACGAATGCAGTTCTCAAGGAAAGGGCCGCGGTTGTAGGAAAAAACGAAAATGTGCATTTCGCAGCGTCCTTAAAAATTTGGCGCAGCATACCAGAAGTCTCCGCTCACCGATGACTCGTAATTCACAGGCTGCAGGCGAGGTGCGCCTGATGGCGCCGGGCACAAAGGATGCAGTTGCCGGCAAAAAAACCTAGAATGCGCCGCGATTGCGCCATGGAGGCTCCGGGCTGTGGGCCTGACCTGCGGTACACTCTGACAACGTTCGATTGCATTGGAACTTCCCACCATGACCGCCATGAAGATCTCCGTGATCATGACCACCTACAATTCTCCCGTCTGGCTGGAGAAAGTGCTGTGGGGGTACAGCTGCCAGAGCGAACCGCCGCTGGAGGTGATCGTCGCGGACGATGGCTCCGGCCCGGAAACCGCCGAACTGGTGGCGCGCATGCGCGGCGAGACCGGTCTCGATATCCGCCACGTGTGGCAGAAAGACGACGGCTTCCGCAAGTGCCGCATCCTCAACAAGGCGATACTGCAGGCCCGCGGTGACTACATCGTCTTTACCGACGGCGACTGTATCCCGCGCGCGGACTTCCTCGCTGTGCACAAGCGCCGTGCGGAGCGCGGCTACTTCCTGTCCGGGAGTTACTTCAAGCTCCCCATGAGCACCAGCGAGCAGATCACCCGCGACGATATCCTCTCCGGGCGCTGCTTCGACTACGCCTGGCTCAAGGCCCACGGCCTCAACACCCGGCGCAAAACCCTGAAGCTGCGCGCCAGCGCGCGCTGGGCCCCGATCCTGAACCGGCTGACGCCGACGGCCTGCAACCTCAAGGGCTCCAACGCCTCCGCCTGGCGGGACGACATCCTCAAGGTCAACGGCTTCGACGAGCGCATGGCCTGGGGCGGACTCGACCGGGAGTTCGGTGTGCGCCTGGAAAATGCCGGCATCAAACCGCGCCACGTGCGTTTCGACGCAATCTGTATTCACCTGGATCACCCCCGCGGCTACGCGGATCCGGAGATCGTCGCCCGCAATAAAGCCCTGCGCCTGCGTGTGGCAAAAGAGGGGATCATCGAGACCCCGCAGGGCATCCGCCAGCTGACCGAGAGTGGCTACACCGCAAACACCGACAGCCAGCCCACCCCCTGACGGTCTTCAAGCAAGAGCTGAGAAATGGACACAACCACACCTCAAAAACACTGGTCCGACCCGATAATGAGTCGCTTCCTGCGACTGGCCGCCAGCGGCCTGGTCCCGGCCTCCCTGTTCCAGAAACCGCTGCCGGCAGAAAACGAGCGCGCGGCGCGCACCGGGATACTGGATATCGAGATTGTCAGCCACTGCTGGCAGTACTCCCACTTCCTGATTTACCAGCTGAGCTCCCTGGTGCTCTACCCGCCCACCAGGGCCAGGGTCACCATGACCGTCTATTACAACCGGGAAGACACCCGCACCGCGGCGGTGCTGGACTTTTTCGGCAAACAGCAGGTGCCCGGGGTAACCTGGAACTGGCGCGAGCTGCCGAAAGAATCCCTGTACCGCCGCGCCATTGGCCGCAACGAGGCGGCACTGGCCACCAAGGCGGACTGGATCTGGTTCACCGACTGCGACCTGATGTTCCGCGAGGGCTGTATCGACACCCTGGCGGATCGCCTGCAGGGCCGCCGCGACAGCCTGGTATTCCCATCCCGCGAGCGCATTACCTCACTGCTCGCCGACGACGACCCGATGCTGAACTTCGACCCGGCGGAGCTGCGGGTGATCGGCATCGACGACAGCCGCTTTGTGGAGCAGACCCGCGACCGCGCCACCGGCCCACTGCAGATTGCCCACGGCGACGTCGCCCGCGCCGGCGGCTACTGCGACGCACTGCGCTATTACCAGAAGCCCGCCGAGCGCTGGTGCAAGGCCCACGAGGACCGCGCCTTCCGCTGGCTGCTCGGCACCCAGGGTGTGCCGCTGGATATTCCCGGGGTGTACCGTATCCGCCATGTGAGCAAGGGCCGCTACACCGGCAGCAAGCTCAACACCCAGATTCGCAGCAGCGTGCGCAAGGCCACCGACAAGCACTGAAGCTCCACTTCCATGCCTGCCCCCGCCCATAAAAAAGGCCGGTCGCTATCGCGGCCGGCCTTTTACTTATAAGAGGGCGGTACTCAAAAGCGCCGCATCAACGCCTCCACTTCGCTGACGGTGCGGGCCAGGGCACCGCTGTTCTGCGCCGCCACCTCCCGCGCGCTGGCGCCGGCGGCCTTGCACTGTTGCCGGTCGCGCAGCCAACTGCCAACCTGCCGGGCCATCTCCGCGGCATTCTCACAAACCACCAGCCCGCCAGCCTCTTCCATCAGGCTCGAGACGGTACTGAAATTGTGCAGGTAAGGCCCGCACACTACCGGCACCCCCCAGGCCGCCGGCTCGATCATGTTGTGCCCGCCCACCGGCACCATACTGCCGCCTACAAACGCCACGTCACAGGCGCCGTAAAAGCGCAGCAGCTCGCCCATGGTGTCGCCGAGCAATACCTGGTCAGCGGGCCCGGGCGGCGTGCCGTCACTGCGTCTCCGCACGCGCAGCCCCTGCTCTCGGCACAGGCGCGCGACACTGTCGAAACGGACGGGGTGGCGCGGCACCAGCACCAGCAGCAGGTCCGGAAACTCGTCGCGCAATGCGCGGTACGCCTCCAGAACGATCTCGTCTTCGCCGCCGTGGGTACTGGCCGCCAGCCACACCGGTCGCTTTTGCCTGCCCCGCCACTGGTGCGACAAAGCCTGGGCCTCGCTGACCTGGCCGGAGCCGATATGCAGATCGAACTTGATGTTGCCAACGGCGGTCACCTTCTCCGCCGGCATCCCCAGGCCGATAAAACGCTCGGCATCCGCGGGGTACTGGGCCACCACCTTGCTGAGCTGGCCCAGCATATCCCGGCTGAGGCGGGAGAAGTGGCCGTAACCGCGGGCGGATTTTTCACTGAGGCGCCCGTTGACCAGAATGGTCGGCATCTCGCGCCTGTGACAGGCCGCCAGCAGGTTGGGCCACAGCTCGGTCTCCATGCTCACCAGAATGTTGGGGCGCAGGGCGTCGAGAAACGGCGCCAGGCATTCGGGGAGGTCGAACGGCAGGTAGTAGTGCAGCAGACGGCCGTTGAGAATGGGCTCCAGCGCATCGTGCACCCGCTGGGAGCCCGTGGGGGTCGTGGTGGTCACCAGCCATTGCCAGCCGGGATGGCGGGCGGCGAGGGACTCGATCAGCGGCACCGCCGCGAGGGTTTCCCCGACGGACACCGAGTGGATCCAGATCAGCGGCGCGCGGCTGGCCCGGTCCGGCACCACACCGAAGCGCTCGCGCCAGCGGCGGCGGGCCCCCGGGCGCCTCGGCACCAGCCCGAAGCGCTCACTCCAGCGCTTGCGGTAGGCCGGGTCGGCGCGGCCACGCCACCACAGATGCAGCAACATCAGCGGCAGCGAAAGCCGGAAAAACCATGTGTATAAGTGGCGCATCAAGGTTACTGCTAGAGCCCGTATACGTTGTCAGAGTGGGGACAAATTCGTGGAAATACCCCCTGTGTTTGGTAGCATTCTACCCCATCTGCGCGCCACGCTGGTGCGATCCAATTCCCGCAGTGTCGAACCCTGCTGTACCCGAGCCAATCGCCCGATGACCACACCGACCTCACCCCCAGCCCAGGATGCCGCCGCCAGCGAATCCACTGCGCGCTATTCCGGCCTGCTGCACTGGTGGCAACCCAATCAGTTACTGCAGTCTCGCCGGTGGCTGCCGGTGCTGGGCATTCCCGCGCTGCTGATCTATGCCTTCTTTGGTATCAGCCTGGATTCGGTGCCTGACAAGGCGGCGCAGCTGGCATTCCTGTGTGGCCTGCTGATGCTCGCCATCTACGGGCGCCCGGTCGACGGTGTCTCCCTGCGGCGTTCCGGCATTCTGTGGCTCGCGCTCGCGGCCATCCTGGTCGCACTGGTTTCCTGGGGCTGCTCCTGGCTGACCCACCCGGAATGGGCGGAGTCCTCATTCAAGGTTCACCGCCTCACCAACTGGTTTGCGATGATCCCCGTCGCCATACTGCTCGGCGGACAGGCCAGGAACGCCTACACCCTGTGGGCCCTGGCCCTGTGCGGTCTGTTGCTGTCGCCGTGGATCTCGGGCAACGGCTGGCAGGAGTGGCAGCAGGGGCTCACCGGCATGCGCATTGATTTTGGCCTGCACAATGCCCAGCACACCGCCATGCTGTTTGGCACCGGCGCCCTGGGACTGCTGGCCTTTGCCCCGGGCATATTGCGCAACCGCCGCGGCTGCTGGGTGTGGCGCGCCGGCTGGCTGCTGGCCCTGGCCACCTGCATCACCGCACTGCTGCTGACCCAGACCCGCGCGGGCTGGGTGGGCATGCTGGCGGCGCTGGTGGTCATCGCCTGCGCCGGTATCGTGGCGCTGCGCCAACATTTCCACAGCCACCGCCGCTATATCGCCGCAGCCACCGTGGCCGCCTGCAGTGCCGCAACACTGGCGGGCTACCTGAGCCTGGGGGAAATCGTCAGCCACCGCCTGCACGAAGAGCAGCAAACCATCGACCTGGTCCAGCAGGGCGAGATTGAGAAGATCCCCTTCAACAGTGCCGGTATCCGCATTCACACCTGGGCGGAAGCCCTGGAATGGATCGCACAGCGGCCACTGGTGGGCTGGGGCGGCAACGGTCGCAGCCTGATTTTTGATCATTCGCAAAACCTGCCCGACGATATCAAACAGCGCTTCGGCCACCTGCACAACAGCTACCTGGACCTGCTGGTGAATTTTGGCCTGATCGGGCTGCTGCTGCTGGGCGCACTGGTTTACTGGCTGCTTAACCGCACCCTGCGCTACTACCGCACGGGGCGGATCTCCGGCAGCAACCTGGTATTCGGCCTGTCGTTTGCCGTATTTTTCGGCGTGATCAACCTGTTCGAGTCCTACCTGTTCTACGACAGTGGCCGCTACGTGCTCGCCCTGATCGGCGGCGGCCTGCTGACCCAGCTGTGGGCAGCAAAACGACAGCAGGCACAGGGCGCCACCCGGGGAGAACCGTGATTGGCGAGGGAGACGGGTAAGTTGAAGGTCATCCAGTTGCTGCCCGCCCTGAATGCCGGCGGAGTCGAACGCGGCACCCTGGATATGGCGCGCGCACTGGTTCGGGATGGACACGAGTCCATCGTCGTCTCCAGCGGCGGTCGCCTGGTCCAGCAGCTGGAAATGGAGGGCAGCCGGCACCTGTCCCTGCCGGTGCACAGGAAATCTCTCACCAGCCTGCTGCAGGTGCGCCCGCTGCGCCGGCTGATCGCTGAGCTGCAACCGGATATCCTGCACGTCCGCTCGCGGGTTCCCGCCTGGCTCACCTACCTGGCGTGGAAAAAGCTCGACCCCGCCACGCGCCCGCGCCTGGTCAGCACCGCGCACGGCCTGTACTCCATCAACCGCTACAGCGCGATCATGGCGCGCAGTGAGCAGGTGATCGCCATCTCCGATTGCGTCAAAGAGTATCTGGTCTCCCACTACGCCGCCGACCTGCGGGCCGAGCCGGAAGTGATTTATCGCGGTGTGGACACCGACGAATTCTCGCCACAAATCCCCGCCGCGGAAGACTGGCTGGAAAATACCCTGGGGGAATATCCCGCGTTGCGCGACCGCCGCTGGCTGTTGCTACCCGGGCGCCTCAGCCGCTGGAAAGGCCAGGAGGATTTCATCGCCATGATCGCCGCCCTGGCAAAGCAGCAGGGGGACATCCACGGGGTCATCATCGGCGCGGCAGAGAAGAACAAACAGCACTACGCGGAGGAGCTGCGCGCGCTGGCCGCGGAGCTCGGTGTCGCCGACCGGATCACCTTTACCGGGCACCGCAGCGACATGCGCGAGTGGTACCGAAACGCGGCGCTGGTGTACAACCTGTCGCGGAAACCGGAGCCGTTCGGGCGCACCGTGATCGAGGCGCTGGCCATGGAAACCCCGGTGATCGGCTACGATATCGGCGGCCCGGCGGAATCCCTGCGGGCCTGTTTTCCCGGCGGGCTGGTAGAGAACGGCAACCGGGACCAGCTGCTGGCAAAAACCACGGAGCTGTTGCAGACCCGCGACACCCCGACACTCTCGGCCGCGTTTACCCTGCGGGAACAGGCGGCGCGTACACTGGCACTCTACCAGCGGCTGCTGGCACAGAAACCGGGAGCGGCCTCTTGATCGACCTCAGCAACAGCCGCCCATTTGCCTCCGGCGGCAATCGCCACTGCTATCGCCACCCGCAGTTTGCCGACCGCTGCGTGAAGGTCATGCGGCCGGGCCGGGTGGCGGAGCTGCGCCAGCGGGCGCCCTGGTACAAGGGCCTGGCCGACGACAGTCACTTTGATGACAATGCGCGGGAGGTCGCCGGCTACCGGCAGAAGGTGTTGCGCACGGCACCTGATGACAGCCCGGTGTGGGACCATTTGCCGCGCTGGTACGGGATGACCGAGACCAGCAAGGGGCCCGGTGCCGTATCCGAGTTGTTGCTGGACGCGCACGGCGCCCCGGCGGAGACCCTGGAGACCTATCTGCAACGCGCCGGCCTGGATGCGCCGATACGCGGGGCACTGGAGCGTTTCTCGCAGTGGCTGCGCGCGACCGGGGTACTCACCAAAAACCTGCTGCCGCACAACCTGGTGGTGGTTAGCCGCGGCGGCCAGCCGGAGCTGTATCTGGTGGACGGGCTGGGCAATGCGTCCTTCCTGCCACTGTCGGAGCACCTTGCGGTCTCCCGCCGGCGCTATATCGAGCGGCGTATCGACAAGATGTGGAAGCGTATCCACTGGGAGATTTCCGACCGGAATATTCCGTGGAAAAAAGCCGAGCGGCTGTAACTTTCCGGTTCAGCCGCTTTCCTATCCTGGCGCGTCCAACGCAGACAGAAATTCCCTGACGGCCGATTTCCACTGTGCCGGCCCCCGCGCCAGCGCCGCCGCGCGCGCGGCCATTTTCTGCAAGCGCACCTCGTCACCCAGCAGCTCGAGGATGGCCGCGGTCACCGCGGCCTGTTCCGCCCCATCGCACAAGGCGCCGGTCTCGCCTTCCACTACCGCGTCCACCGCGCCGCCATCGCGCCCGGCCAGTACCGGCACCCCGTACCAGTTGGCCTCGCGATAGACGATGCCGAACCCCTCCACGGAATTCCCCTCGCGCCGCACCGGCATCACAAACAGGTCGCTGGTCGCGTAGACCGCCGCTTTCTGCGCGTCGTCCACCATGCCCAGGAAGTGAACAGACTCCCGCACCCCCAGTTCATTGGCGAGGTGTTCAAGGCGCTCGCGATCCTTGCCATCGCCAGCCACCAGGTAAGCGGCGGACGGAAACTCACGGCGAATGTCTGGCATTGCGCGGATCACCGCATCCACGCCCTTGCGGGGCTCCAGCCGGGCGACCGTTGACAGCACCGGCGCATTGCCCTTGAGGCGCGCGCGCAGCGCGGACAGTTTCTTGTCCAGCACCGGCGGCTGCGGGCCGATCGGCGGGTTGATGACCAGCAGCCGGGTGTTCCCCTGCAGGTAGGGCGCCACCTGCGCGGCGGTATAGGAGGAATTGGCGATCACCGCATGGGCGTTACCGAGGGCGCGGCGGATGCGCGCCGCCTTGCCGGCCGATGGTCGCGCGGGAAACTCCATGCCGTGGGCAAGCACCGCCAGCGGCAAACCCAGCGCGCCGAGCTTTTCCGCGCTCTTCCAGGAATCCGCGAAGACCCCGGTTACGCGGCCGGATTTGCTCGCCGCGCGCACCGCCTGCGCCTTGCGCCAGCGCCGCCAGGGCTTCCAGCCGCCAAAGCGCCGCAGCGTATAGGGCGTGCGACGCGGCGCTTGCGGCGAATGTGCCCGGTCCGCAAATACCGTGACGTCCTGCCCCGCGGCACACAGGGCGTCGGCGAGGCCGCCCATCAGCCCCTCGATACCGCCGCGATCCGGGGGAAAACACTGGGTGGCAATCAGTATCACGGCGCGCCCCCGAACAACGCCGGCTGCGGCTCGGCCCAACCACTGCGCCGCAACAGCGCGCGGGCACACATCTCCTGCTGTGCCAGTGGCGGGCGCGCTGCCACAGGCTGCAAATTGCCATCGACCCGGTCCGTCACCAGCCCCTCGTCCAGCAGGCGATCCACCGCCATGCGAATCTTGTTGCGCGGCCCGCGGCTGGGCATGGGAATCACCCCCACCGCAGCGCGGCTCTGCAGTGCCTCGAAAATCATCGACACACTGTCGCCGGTCACCCAGATCTGTCCCGCGCGCGCCATCTGCTCGGCGAGCCAGTCTGCGGGGCACTGCTGCCAGGGATGCAGCTCGGCACCGGAATCGGCGCACTGGGCCAGGGTACTTTCGGGGGTGCGACGGCTGTCGGTCACTATCCACTGCCGCGGCTGCTTCAGCAGCTGCGTGGTCACGGAGGAGACCTTGGCCGCGTCCCAGTGAAAGTGCTTGCTGGGACCGCCGAGCAGCAACAGCGCGCGATCGGGTTCGACAGGGAGTTCCGGGAGTGGCTCGGCGAGGGCGCCGCGGGTAAGGATGACGTTGTGCAGGGGCGCCGGCCGGTCGTGCTCCGGCACTATGACGAAGTCAAACCAGGACAGGGGCAGGCTCGGCTTCATGATCACCACACTGCGCCCGCCGAACACACGGCGCGCGCGCAGTACCGGCCAGTGGCTGCGGTGACCGGCACCGAGGATAAAATCCGGGGCCGGCAGCCCGGCCAATTGCGGCGGCGGGCTGACCCACAAGGGCAGCGACACGTCCGCGCAGGACAGGTCGCAGCAGGTGACCCGGTCGGCACCGAGCACCGCGCGCAGGCCACTCACCAGCGCCGCGCTCTGCTTTTCGTGGGCACGATTGCCATCTTTGAATCGCCAGATTGTCAGCAATGCTCTCGCCTCGTCCTGCCATCCCCGGCGCACACGCCCGTGCACACCGCGAGGAAAGCCAGAATGCTACCCCAGGCGCCGGCGCGATTGAAAGGAGAAGCCATAGAGGGACAGGAGCGGATCGGGGCGTTTCTGCGGCCAACGGGGTCTACCTGGCCGGGCCAATTGAATGCCGGGTGCCCGGCAGTATAATGCCGGACACCAAATCGATTCACCGCTTGCCGCCATTGGCCGTTCCCGCTGGTCCCGCTTACCCTATGCGCATTCTTCACGTCGACAACCACCAGCACCGCAAATACGGCTACATCCGCGTCAGCTGGGCACTCAAGCTGTACACCGGGCTGATCCGCGCGGGCCACAATGTCCTCGCCTTCAGTGACCGCGACGTCGCCAGGTTCGAGGCGCCGCTGGGAATCCGCGAGCTGGGCAAAAAGAAGACCAACCGGCGGCTGCTGCAGACCGTCGACGCCTTCCAGCCGGAACTGATCGTGTTCGGCCACTGCGACCTGATCGACAATGAGACCTTTGCCGAGATCCGCCGCCGGCATCCGGATATCATTCTCGCCGCCTGCAATAACGACCCGCTGTTCGTACCCCGCAATGCGGCGAATATCGAGAAGCGCTGCACCATTGCCGACGCCATGTTTGTCTCCACCGGCCCGCAGGAACTCGAGCGCTTTGCCGGCCACCGCGCGCGGCTCTGGCATATGCCGAACCCGGTGGACCCCAGTGTGGATAACGCGGATGCAAGCAGCCTCGCCGGCAACGATCCCGCGCTGGAGGCCGACCTGCTGTTCTGCAGCAACTCCCGCCAGCACACCGAGCGCGGCCAGCTGGTATCCACACTGCGGGAACAGCTGCCGGCGGATTTCCGCTTCCACACCCCCGGCCTCTACGACCAGCCCACCCTGTGGGGGCTGGATTACGAGCGCAAGCTGGCGCGCAGCAAAATGGGCCTGAACCTGAACCGCCAGGAAGGGCTGCAGTGGTACTCTTCCGCCCGTATCGCACAGCTGGCCGGCAATGGCCTGCTGGTGTTCACCCACGCAGCGGCCCGGTTTGACGATTTTATGCCGCCGGAAACCCTCGCCTATTTCGACGATGAGGCCTCGCTACTGGCGCAGGTGCGGGAATTCCACCACGACGATGCCAGGCGTCGCCACTGGGCAGGAAATTGCAGGGCTTTCTTTCACCGGGAGATGAACAACACCCTGTACGCCCAGTACATTGTGGAGGCGGCCACCGAACAGACATTCAGCCACGATTATGTTTGGCTGAAATGAACCAGTATTTGCCAGAGCGCCGACGGCACAGCCGCGGTCGCTGGTAACCGAACAGGAAGGACTTGGAGAAAAGAGCATGAATGTTACCGTTTTCGGCACCGGCTACGTGGGCCTGGTACAGGCCGCGGTGCTGGCGGAAGCCGGCCACCGGGTGGTCTGTATCGATATTGATGAAGGCAAGATCGAGCGCCTGAAGCAGGGGCATATCCCCATTTTCGAGCCCGGCCTGGAGCCGCTGGTCAAGCGCAACAACGAATCCGGCAACCTGAGCTTTTCCACCAGTGCTGCCGATGGGGTCGCCCACGGGGAACTGATTTTTATCGCGGTCGGCACCCCGCCGGATGAAGACGGCTCCGCCGACCTGCGCTACGTGCTCACCGTGGCCCGCACCATTGCCGAACATATGGAAGGCAAGAAATACATCATCAACAAGTCCACGGTGCCGGTGGGCACGGCGGACAAGGTGCGCGAGGAAGTCACCCGCACCCTGCAGGAACGCAATGCGCTGAACCTGGAGTTCGATGTCATTTCCAACCCGGAATTCCTGAAAGAGGGCTCGGCGGTGGCGGACTGCATGAAGCCGGACCGCATCATCATCGGCACCTCGGAGAATGCGTCCGAGCAGAAGATGCGCCAGCTGTATGCGCCCTTCAACCGCAATCACGACAAGGTGATCGTGATGGACGTGCGCAGTGCGGAGCTGGCCAAATACGCGGCCAACTGCATGCTCGCCACCAAGATCAGCTTTATGAACGAGATGGCGGTGATTGCCGACCGCGTGGGCGCGGATATCGAGTCCGTGCGCCAGGGCATCGGTTCCGACCCGCGCATTGGCTACCACTTCATTTACCCGGGCATCGGCTACGGCGGTTCCTGTTTCCCGAAAGATGTGCAGGCCCTGAAGACCACGGCCAGGCAGCTTGGCCTGGATCCGAAGGTGCTGAATGCGGTGGAGGAGCGCAACCACACCCAGAAGCATTACCTGCTGGACAAGATTGTGGCGCGCTACGGCAAGGATCTCTCGGGCAAGACCTTTGCCCTGTGGGGGCTGTCGTTCAAGCCGAATACGGACGATATGCGCGAGGCGCCGAGCCGCGTGCTGATGGAAAACCTGTGGGAGATGGGGGCGAAGGTGCGGGCGTTTGACCCGGAGGCGATGCACGAATGCGAGCGCATTTACGGCAATCGCGATGAGCTGCAGTTGTGCGGCACCCGCGACAGCGCCCTGTCCGGTGCCGATGCGCTGGTGATTGCGACCGAGTGGCAGCAGTTCAAGTCGCTGGATTACAACACAGTGCGCAGCAATCTGGCGGAGCCGGTGGTGTTCGACGGCCGCAACCTGTACCACCCGCTGGATATGGCGGAGGCCGGGTTTGAATATTACTGTGTGGGGCGTCCGCAGGTTACCAGCGGTCAGTAGACTTCTTTCCCCGCCCTTTCTGGGCTCCGTTTCTAACCCGGTGGCGGTGCCGCTACCGGGTGTAACCTTGCAAGACACGCCGTGAACCCATCCCTGGGGGCTCTGCAAAAACATCCTGTTTTTGAAGGTCTTGCAAGGCTATACCCGGCACCGGCACCTTCTCAGTACACTTCTCAGCCTTGCCGGTCTTCTGACCGTCGCCAAATTACTTTAGTAATTTGTACAGATCGTAGTACTCGAACACATCCCGAATCTTGCAGTCGTTGCCGCCGCTGGAGCGCCAGTTTTCCTTGCGCAGGGCCACCTCCTGGGTGCCGCCGACGGTAAAGAAGCGGCTGGACCAGTCGCGGGGGTCGGGCAGGCGGGCGCAGGGGGTGCCCTGTTTCAGGCTCATGGCCTTCAGCCAGACGTCATCGGCGTTGGGGCAGAGCTTGAGGAATTTTTCCTTGTCGAAGGCGTCCGGGTGCAGAGAGCCGGGGAAATACAGCACTCCGCCAACCCCAGTGGGGAATACCAGCGGTGAAGGCTCGCCGTCGAAGTCTTTCCAGCGCCAGTCGGAACCCCAGTCGTCGTAGGACTTGAGTTTGCCCTGCTTGTCCAGCCGCATCAGGTGCGCGCGGTGGCAGTGGATCCAGTCGGGATTGCGCAGCCAGGCGCGGTACAGCTGGTCGATCATGTCCGGCGGATACAGGGTATCGTCATCGATGGTGATGATCAGGCTGTCCGGGAATTTATCGAAGGCGTAGAAGTATTTGGTGTAGGGGCCCAGGTCTTCGATGTAGAACACCTGCAGGCCGCGCTGCTGCTGGCGCACCAGGGCCTCCGGCAGCTGGCCGTCGGGGAACTGCTCTTTTGATAACCACAGCACCACCGCGTCCGGTTTCACCCACTGCTGGAACACGCTCTCCACCGCGTACACCACATTGTGGATGCGGCGGTCGAAGGAGGTCAGGGACACGACGATGTTGTGTTCCTTGTCGTTCCCCACGCCCATCTCGGTGCTGGTGAGGGACTGCTGCTGCAACAGCTGCACCCGCAGTATGGATTCCAGCTTGCGGTTGTTGACCACGTCGTGCTTGCGCAGGCGCTTCTTCATAAAATAGGAAAACATTCGATAAAACCTCTCCCGCCCACCGCGGTCATTCGAAGTATTCTGTAACGGATGACGGCCATTCTAAGGGATAACCCTGCGGGCCTCTAGGGAGCGGATCTCACCGCCAGCGCGTGGTCGAAAAACGCATAAAAAAGGGCGGAGACCCGCAGGAATCCGCCCTTGTGTGCTGTGCCAGAAGCCGGCCCGCTCAGTTCACGCGGAGGCCGCTACCTGCTCACAGGCTTCGTGTACATCGCTGAGCCAGCCCATATGCGCCTGGCTCTTGCCCTGCACGGCGTCGAAATACATCTGCTGCAGGCGCTTGGTGATCGGGCCGCGGCGGCCGGAGCCGATGGTACGGCCGTCCAGCATGCGGATCGGCAGGACTTCGGCGGCGGTGCCGGTGAAGAAGGCTTCGTCGGCGATGTAGACCTCGTCGCGGGTAATGCGCTTTTCCTTCACTTTGTAGCCGCACTCGTCGGCCAGCTGGATCACCGAGGCGCGGGTGATGCCGTCGAGGCAGGAGGTCAGTTCCGGGGTGTAGATGACGCCGTCGCTGACCAGGAAGAAGTTCTCGCCGCTACCTTCTGCAACGTAACCTTCCGGGTCCAGCAACAGGGCCTCTTCACAGCCGTTGCGGATGGCTTCCTGCAGCGCCAGCATGGAGTTGATGTAGTTGCCGTTGGCCTTCGCCTTGCACATGGCGATGTTCACGTGGTGGCGGGTGTAGGACGAGGTGTTCACCTTGATGCCCAGCTCGCGGGCTTCCGGGGTCATGTAGCTCGGCCATTCCCAGGCGGCGACGATCACGTGGGTCTGCAGAGAGTCGGCGCGCAGGCCCATACCCTCGGATCCGTAAAACACCATCGGGCGCAGGTAGGCTTCACGGAGGCCGTTTTCACGCACCACCAGGCGCTGGGCTTCGTTGAGCTGCTCCTCGTCGTAGGGCATGGGCATGTTCATGATCTTGGCGGAACGGAACAGACGACGGGTGTGTTCGTTCAGGCGGAAGATGCTGGTGCCGCCATCGGCGGTCTCGTAGGCGCGCACGCCTTCGAATACGCCCATTCCGTAGTGCAGGGTGTGGGTGAGTACATGCACCCGCGCGTCGCGCCAGGGAACCAGTTCACCATCAAACCAGATAACGCCGTCTCGATCGGCAAAAGACATGGGGATCTCCTACAAAATTCTATTAACACCTGTAGGAGCGGCCTGGGGGAGGATGGTCGAGCCCTTTGGAGGGAAGATCGAATCAGTTCGCCAGCAGGCTGGCTCCTACAGCACAGAGCCAGGTGAAAAACAGTTTAAGCGGGCAGCGCTAACGGCGAGGCGCAAATATCCCCACATAGGGACATCAGTCCAGCATCTGCTGCCAAGTTGTTTCAACGGTCTTTCTTTCCGCTTCGAATTGGTCACCGGATACAACCCCTGGCAGCTGTTGTAATGCCAGGCGATGACCTTCTGATCGGTAGGCTTTGTAGGCGTCGATCAAATGCTCGGCTTGGTGGGCCGGCATCAGGCCCGCCTCGGAGAGGCTTTCAAGAATGCGGATATTGTCGGTATATCGCACGATCGAAGGGGCGTCCTGCGCCCAGGCCAATGCAGCATATTGAACCATAAATTCGATATCGACAATACCGCCCGGGCCGTGCTTGAGATCGAATTGTTGATCATTGCTCTTATCGAGGTGTGCACGCATCTTATTGCGCATTTCCACCACCTCTTTACGCAATTTCTGTTCATCCCGCGCCTCGCATAACAGCGTTGTGCGCAGCTTTTCAAACGCCAATCCGAGGCGTTCGCTGCCGGCGACCGGGCGGGTACGCACCAGTGCCTGGTGTTCCCAGGTCCAGGCGCTCTCGCGCTGGTACTTTTCAAACGCCGCCAGCGACGTCACCAGCAGGCCGGAATTGCCGGACGGGCGCAGGCGCGTATCCACTTCATACAGAGGGCCGCTCAGGGTGCGGGTCTGCAGGATGTGGATCAGGCGCTGGGCCAGGCGGGTGTAGAAACTCAGGTTGTCGATGGACCTGTCGCCATCGGTGTACTGCTGCGGCTCGGCGTCGTGCACGAACACGATATCCAGATCCGAGCCGTGCCCCAGCTCCAGGCCGCCGAGCTTGCCGTAGGCAACGATGGAAAAGCGCATATCCTCGGCACTGGCGTCTTTCGGTGTGCCATGTTTCTCCGTGACCTGCTGCCACGCCAGCGCCAGCGACTGCTGCAGAATCGCCTCCGCCAGCCAGGTCAGCGAGTCGCTCACTTTCATCAGCGGCAGCGCGCCGGTCACTTCCTGGGCGGCAATGCGCAGGCTCTGGCCCTGCTTGAAATGCCGCAGCGCCTCCATCTGCGCCTCCAGGTCGTCCTCGTCCACGCGCAGCATGTGCTGGCGCAGGTCGTCGGCGATGTCCGCAGCCGTGGACGGCTGCAGCAGGCGGCGCTGGTCGAGCATCTCATCCAGCAGGATCGGGTGGCGGGCGAGCAGGTCGGCGATCCACGGCGACGCACTGCACAGGCGCAGTAACTGAAGCAGCACCGGCGGATTCTCATTGATCAGCACCAGGTAGGCACTGCGGCGCAGGATCGAACGCAGCAGGGGCAGCACCCGCTCCAGCGCCAGTAAAGGATCACTCACCTCGGACGCCGCCGCCAGTAACAGTGGCATGGTCTGGTCGAGGCGCTGGCGCCCGGATGCGGGCAGCGCGGACACGATCCGGTCTCCGTGCAGGTTGGCGATGGCTTCCAGCGCTTTGGCGGCGGGCTGGAATCCCGCCTCGTGCAGTTGCTCCAGCCAGCTGTCGCGATCGTCACCGCGCTCGCAGCCGATCCACAGCATCTCCCACTGGTCGGAGGCAGTGATCTCGCCGCTCTCTTCCGGCGGTGCGATTACCTCATCAAACTCGCGTTCGATGGCGCCGCGCGCTGTTACCAGAGCACTCTCGAGAACAGCCCAGCTTTCATATCCCAGCGCAAACGCCAGCTGCTCGCGGCGCTCCGGCTCCGGCGGCAGCGTCTGGGTCTGGTGATCCTTCTCCGCCTGCAGCCCGTGCTCCACGCGGCGCAGCAACAGGTAGGCATCGCGCAGTTCCTGCGCCGCACCTTCGGGCAAATGGCCACCCTGCTCCAGCAGGGGCAGCACCTTCAGAATATTGCGCACCCGCAGATCCGGCTCGCGCCCGCCGCGGATCAGCTGGAACGCCTGGGCAATAAACTCCACCTCGCGGATACCGCCGCGGCCCAGCTTGATATTGTCGATCAGCCCGCGTGCACGCACCTGGCGCTGGATCAGCGTCTTCATTTCCCGCAGCGCGTCGATCACACTGAAATCGATATAGCGGCGGTAGGTAAACGGCCGCAGCAGTTCCATCAGCTCTTCCGACGCCGCGGCCGCACCCTCGCCAGAGGCGGCAACCGGGCGCGCCTTGATCATCGCGTAGCGCTCCCATTCGCGCCCCTGGGTCTGGTAGTAATCCTCCAGCGCCGCGTAATGGCTGACCAGCGGCCCGCTGTCGCCGTAGGGGCGCAGGCGCATATCCACGCGAAACACAAAGCCGTCGGCGGTGACCGCGTCGAGGGACTTGATCAGTCGCTGCCCCAAGCGCTGGAACCAGGCCTGGTTTTCCAAAGGCTTCTCGCCGTCACTCTGCCCGGGCTCCGGATAGGCAAAAATCAGGTCGATATCCGAAGACAGGTTCAGCTCCCGCGCCCCCAGCTTGCCCATCCCCAGCACCACCATCGGCTGGATATCTCCCTCTCTGCTGCGCGGCTCGCCGTGGCGCTCCACCATCTTCTCGCGGTGCCAGTCCAGCGCACACTGGATACACACCTCCGCCAGCGCCGTCAGCCGCGCACAGGCGGTGGGAATATCCCACTGGCCGGCAAAATCCCGCCAGATCACCTCCGCATTCACCCGGTTGCGCAGCACGCGCAACGCCTTGTCCAGCTGCTCCTCCGACTCCAGCCCATCCAACGCTGGCGCCGCCAGCCCGCAATCGGCCTGCCCGACAAAGCCCACCAGCCACTCCGGGTGCTTGCTACACTGCTGCACAAAGAAATCCGAGCCCACAAATGCGCGCACCAGCGCCAAACGCTTGCCCTCATCCAACAGCGCCTCAACCGCCGCCACCTGCGCCACCCCCACCGCGGCGCACCAATCCTCCCATCGCTGGGTAAACAGCGCCTGGTGCTGTGGCGGGCAGAATTCCATCAATGACATGGGCGACTCCATCTAGATCCTGAACGGCGAGTGTAGTGACCGCAAAAAAGCGGCGAAAGCCAAAGTGTACACCGGCCGTCACCGGATTCCTCACCGGCGCAGGCACCAGGTCTTGAACTTTCCCACACCGGCCCTATCTAACCCTCGATCAACACCGAGCGATCTTTCGTCTGAACCTTGTTTTTATTGCGGGCCCAACCGTATTACGAGCATGACTATTTCGACTGATTACACCAATCATCACCAACTTCACTATTTCCCCCAGGCTGCGACAACCTGTCGCCGCCCCATGCGACGCGTGCCCATCTACCTGCCCATCTCGCGTCCGCCACCGTAATCACGCTCGAAAAAATCACATCATTTCGCGCGCAGGCGTCGATGTCCGGTACAGCTTTGCGAGACCGTCTGCGGCCAGGACGGCCGCAGCCGAGCCCCCATGGATGGGTTTACGGCGTGTCTCGCAAAGCTGTACCGGACAGCGGCGCCGCCACGGAGCTGATTAAACCCACAAAGTATTACCACCACCCCCTGACAACCAAACCAAAAGGAGGACAAGGTGCTGGAAGTCACCCACCTCAGCCGTTGCTACGGCGACTTCAAGGCCGTCCACGGCGTCAGCTTTAACATCGGCAAAGGCGAAATTGTCGGCCTGCTCGGTCACAACGGCGCCGGCAAAACCACCATCATGAAAATGCTCTCCGGCTATCTCGAACCGGATACCGGAAGCGTGAAAATTGATGGCATCAGCATGGCCGACCAACCCAAAGCCCTGCAGCGGCAACTGGGCTACCTGCCGGAAAATCTCCCTGTTTATGGCGAGATGACCGTCGCCGACTACCTCGACTACGCCGCCTCACTCAAAGGCCTCGACGGCCGGGAAAAAGTCGACGAAATCCGCCGCGCCATCAACGCCACCGAACTGGCCGACAAACTGCACGCCCGCATCCACACCCTCTCGCGGGGCTACAAACAGCGCGTCGGCGTCGCCCAGGCCATACTCGGGCGCCCCCGCCTGCTAATCCTGGACGAGCCCACCAACGGCCTCGACCCCACCCAGACCGCGCAGATGCGCGCACTGATCAAGGAGATCGCCCGCGAAGCCACCGTCATTCTCTCCACCCACATCATGCAGGAAGTGGACGCCCTGTGTGACCGGGTGCTGATCATCCACCGCGGGCAGCTCGCCGTGGACGAAAAACTCGACCAGCTGCGCCGCGCCAACAGCCTCTGGCTCGAAACCTCCGCCACCGACGCCCGCGAAATACTCGGCCGCCTCGGCAAGGACGAGGGCATTCACCGTATCGAGCCAATGAAAAGCGCCGGGCAGTTCCGCATCCTCCTCGATGAGGACGCCAACCTGCGCAGTGCCAGCGCGGTGATCGCCCGCACCCTGATTGCCGCCGGCGGCGAACTCTATCGCCTGCAACCGGAACAGCGGGACCTGGAGAGCCTGTTCCGCCAGGTGGGCGAGGCCCAGCCGGAAGACCAACAAAAACAAAAGGAGACCCTGGACAATGCGGCCTGAGTCAACACTTTCCGTCAGCGGCAAGCAGCTGATCCAGCGCGTCGCCGCCAAAGAACTCACCCTGTTTTTCGCCTCGCCGGTGGCCTACCTGTTCCTTGCCACCTTTGCCGCGGTGAGCCTGTTCGTGTTTTTCTGGGGCGAGGCCTTCTTTGCCCGCAATATCGCCGACGTGCGCCCGCTGTTCGAGTGGATGCCGCTGCTGCTGATTTTCCTCAGCAGCGCACTCACCATGCGCCTGTGGAGCGACGAGCGGGCGAAAGGCACGCTGGAACATATCCTCACCCAGCCCGCGCCCCTGTGGCAGTTTGTGCTGGGCAAGTTTGTCGCCTGCCTGGCGCTGCTGGGCATTGCGCTCGCCATCACCCTGCCGCTGCCCATTACCGTCGCGCTGATCGGCGCGCTCGATTGGGGCCCGGTGTGGGCGGGCTATCTCGCCACCTTTTTACTGGGTGCCGCCTATCTCAGCATCGGCCTGTTCGTCTCCGCCCGCGCAAGCAACCAGATCGTCAGCCTGATTGTGGCTGCCGCCCTGTGCGGCGTTTTCTACCTGATCGGCACGCCACTGCTCACCGACTTTTTCGGCAACAGCGCCGGCGAATGGCTGCGCAGCCTCAGCACCGGTGCGCGCTTTGATGCCATCACCCGCGGCGTCATCGACCTGCCGGATCTGTACTACTACCTGAGCCTGTGCGCGGTGTTCCTGACCCTCAATACCCTGGTGCTGGAGCGGGAGCGCTGGGCCAATGGTGGCAATCGCCAGAATCGCCGCGCCTGGCAGACGGTCACCGCGCTGCTGGTGGTCAATGCGCTCGGCGCCAACCTGTGGCTGGGGCAACTGAAATCCCTGCGCGCGGATGTGACCGAGGGCAATCTGTATTCCATCTCCCCGGCCACCGAGCAATACCTGAACCAGCTGCATGAGCCGCTGCTGATCCGCGGTTATTTCAGCGGCAAAACCCACCCACTGCTCGCCCCGCTGGTACCGCAGATGCGCGACCTGCTGCGAGAGTATGAAGTGAGTGGCGACGGCCGCGTGCGGGTGGAAATCATCGACCCCGCACAAGAGCCGGAACTGGAGGAGGAGGCCAACCGCAAATACGGTATCGCGCCGGTGCCTTTCCAGGTGGCGGACCGCTACCAGGCCTCCATCGTCAGCTCCTATTTCGATGTGCTGGTGCAGTACGGCGATGAGTACGAGGTGCTCGGCTTCCGCGACCTGATCGAGGTGAATGCGGAGCGCGAAGCGGATATCGACGTGCAGCTGCGCAACCCGGAATACGACCTCACCCGCGCGATCAAAAAAGTCCTGCAGAGCTACCAGAGCGACGGCAACCTGTTCGACACGGTGCAGGGCAAGCTGGCGTTTACCGCCTATGTGTCCGCCGACGAGCAGCTGCCTGAACAGCTGGCGGAATTTAAACAGACCATTCGCACATCCGTGGAAAACTTGCAGGCCGACGCCGGCGACCGCCTGAGCGTCACGTTTGTAGACCCGCAAGCGGACGGGGGTGCGGTGGCACAGCAGATCGCCGAGGACTACGGCTTCCAGCCCATGGCCGCGAGCCTGATCGGTCGCCCCTTCTATTTCTACCTGACCCTCGCGCGGGACGACCAGATCGTGCAGATCCCCCTGGACGACCTCAGCGCAGATACCTTCGAGCGCAACCTGGAAGCGGGCATCAAGCGTTTTGCCAGCGGCTTTACCAAGACCGTGGCACTGGTGACGCCCGCGGATGATTTCAGCCAGGGCATGGGCGGCGGTGCCCGCTTCAGCCAGCTGGAAACCCTGCTCGGCGCCGAGCTGAATGTGGAGCGCGAGGACCTGAGCGACGGTCGCGTGTCCGGCAATGCGGATATCCTGATGCTGCTGGCACCGCGCAACCTGAGCGAAAAAGCCCTCTACGCGGTGGACCAGTTCCTGATGCAGGGGGGCACCGTGATTGCCGCCACCTCGCCCTACAGCGCCAACCTGTCCAACCGCAGCCTCAGCCTGAACCGGGTCAACAGCGGTATGGAACACTGGCTCGAGTACATGGGCCTGAAGGTAGACAACCAACTGGTGCTGGACCCGCAGAATAGCGCCTTCCCGGTACCGGTCACCCGCAATGTAGGCGGTTTCCAGCTACAGGAACTGCGCATGCTGGATTACCCCTACTTTATCGACGTGCGCGGCGACGGCCTCAACGCCGACAACCCCATCACCGGCAACCTGCCCCAGGCCACCCTGAGCTGGGCGTCACCGATCCGTGTGGACGAGGAAAAATCTGCGGAACGCAGCATCACCCCGCTGCTGCACAGCTCGCAGGAGTCCTGGCTGTCCAGCAGCACCAGCGTAATGCCGCGTTATGTGGACGGGCAGATCAGCGCATTTACCCCGGAGGGCGAGCGCGCGTCGCAGCTGCTGGGCGTGGTGAGTGCCGGACGCTTTGATTCCTACTTCGCCGACAAACCGTCGCCACTGGCCCTACAGCCAGAAGACAAACCAGAGGAAAAGACAGAAGGTAAAGAAGAAGCCGCAACGGATGCGACCAGACTGGAAAACCTGCCCAGCCAGATCAGCCGCTCGCCGGAGTCCGCGCGCATCATCCTGTTCGCGTCAAACGACTTCCTGCGCGATCAGGTGGTGCGCATGAGCGGCGCGGCCGCCGGCGGTGACTACCTCAACACCCTGCAACTGGCGGCCAACAGCGTTGACTGGTCTCTGGAGGACGCCGGCCTGCTCGGCATCCGCGCCCGCGGCCACTTCAACCGCACCCTGCCGCCGATGGAACAGGACAGCCGCCTGTTCTGGGAAACCCTGAACTACATCGCCGCGCTGCTGGCACTGGGCATCGTCGCCCTGATCCAGACCCTGCGCAGCCGCGCCCGCCAGCAGCGCTACCAGCAGCTGCTGGCCGGCTGAGGAGGAACTGAAGCATGAAAAATCTGCAAAAGGTATTGAGCGGTGTACTGGCCCTGCAGCTGGTACTGGCCGCGGGACTGCTCTGGGATGCGAGCGCCCGGCAACAGGCGCAAACGCAAGCGGTGCAACTGGTACAGACAGAAACCGATGCGCTGCAGCGCCTGGAAATTGCCGGCGACGACGAACACGTGACCTTGGTGAGAAACGACGGCCAGTGGCAGCTGCCGGAGCTGCACCACCTGCCGGTGGACAGCGACAAGCTCGACACGCTGCTCACAAAACTCACTGCACTCAAGGGCAACTGGCCGGTGGCCACCAGCAACAGTGCGCGCGAACGCTTTGAGGTAGCGGAAGACAAATTCCGCAAACACCTCAAACTCTACACCGGAGAAGGCGACACACCGGCATTGGATTTGTTTGTGGGCACCTCGCCGGGTTTCCGCAAGGTGCATGTGCGCCGCGCCGGTGACGACGCCATCTACGCGGTGGCGCTGAACAGTTTCGACCTGCCGGAAACCGCCGACAGCTGGCTGGACAAAACCCTGCTCGCCGCCGGGGCTATCGAGCGTATCGAGGGGCCTGACTACCAGCTGCGCAAAGAGGGTGAACACTGGAAGTTCGCCGACACCAACGGCGAAGACGCTCCCGCCGTCGATCCCGGCAAGGCCGGCGAGCTGGCCGGCGCACTGGAGAAGCTGCGTATCACCGCCGCGGCTTCCGAGGTACCGCAGACCGAGGGAACCGAAGTCGTGGTGCACAGCAATAATGGCGAGTTGCGCTATCGCTTCTTCCACGCGGATGACAAATACTTTGTGCGCCGCGAGGATCGCGACCAGGTGTTTGAAATCGCCAAGTACGACTTCGATCGCGTGACGGACAAGCGCCATGCGGACCTGGTACTGGTGGAGCGGGAGGAGCAGGAGCAGACCGCCGAAGGTGAAGAACCGGAGGATGCGGAAGATCCGGCAGCGTAAATCGCTCCGCAATAAAAAACCGCGCAATTGCGCGGTTTTTTATTGCGGTCTGGTACGGATAACCGCAATCAGGAATAGTACAGCTTACCCTCACCCATCTTGATCACCTTGCCACCGATACGACAGCGCACTTCCCTACCCGGCTTTTTGTCGAACTCCACATGCAACACGCTCTTGCGGGTATCCACACTACCGCGATCCACAGAGAAGGTGTGGGTGCCGGCAGCGGTCTCCTGCTGCTCGGCGAGGTAGGCAATAAACTCCGGCATCACATTGCCGATGGGCGGGTAGACGCCCTTTGCCAGATTGGGATTCAGCAGGCGGCCGTGAAACTCGGTGCCGCCGGTGATGGAACCCGGGGCAAACAGAAACAGTTCCGAGGTGTACAGCTCGCCAAGCAGTTCCACCCAGCGATCGTGATTGAGGCTCGCCGCCAGCACATGCTCAGGGCGAGTGAGGGGAACGATCAGCGTCGGGCTATCCACGCTCACCACCAGCGGCTTGTATTTACTGAAGGTGATGTGTTTTTCGTCAGTGTTGAGTGCCGCGGCGAGGCGCGCGGTATCCGGGGTATAGCGGTCGATGGTGGGGGACAGCTCGCGCGCAAACTGAATATTGCCGGGCGCGCCGCCGTTGTCATCGATAAAACTTTCGATCAGGCCGCTGTCTTGTTGCAGTAAAAAGGAAGCAAAGCTGCCCTCACTTTTTACCAACCCCAGTTCGTACGCCATAAAGGAGGCGGCGAGAATGGTGTGGGCACCAAAGTGCTGCTGACCGCGGCTGTTGTAAACACAGGCCGGGATGGAGCTTTTGGGCTCGATAAACACGGTTTCGGTCTGCTGGAATTCGCTGGCGATGGCCTTTTTCGCCGAATCATCCAGCTTGTGCCCGTCCAGATTCACCACCGGAATCTGGGTGCCCTGAAACGGTGCATCGGCAAATACATCCAGTAATGCGTATTCGATCGTCATCGTTCAATTCCTTTTTTATTTTTGCCTTCCCTGACTATGCGCCACCTGACAATTATTGCAAGTGGCCGACGCTCATGGGGCCGTATTCAGAAAGCGATATCCGGCGGCGGTGCCACCCGCAGTACTTCCTGCACGGTGGTAATACCGGCAGCCACTTTTCTCGCACCGGACAGACGCAAACTGTTCATGCCCTCGCGCATTCCCTGCCGGCGCACCTGTTGCAGGTCGCAGTCGTGGGTCACCAGCGCCTGCACGCCTTCGGTGAATGGCAGTATTTCGTAGATGCCCTGGCGGCCGCGGTAACCGGTGTTGCGGCAGTCAAGACAGCCCTCCGGCTGATACACCACCTCCGGCTTGGGTGCTTTCCAGGGTTTCACCAGCGCCTGCCAGTCCTCGTCGCTCACCGTCGTCTTGCGTTTGCAGCTGGGACACAGGGTGCGCACCAGTCGCTGGGCCATGACCCCGAGCACGGTGGATTTGAGCAGGTAGTGCGGCAAACCGAGATCCAGCAGACGGGTGACCGCGGTGGGGGCGTCGTTGGTGTGCAGGGTGGAAATCACCAGGTGGCCGGTGAGGGCCGCCTGCACCGCCATCTGCGCGGTTTCCAGGTCGCGGATCTCCCCCACCATGATGATGTCGGGGTCCTGGCGCATCAGGGTGCGGATACCGGCGGCGAAATCCAGGCCGATGCTGTGGTGCACCTGGGTCTGGTTGAAGCTGTCTTCCACCATCTCGATCGGGTCTTCGATGGTGGAGACATTCACCTCCGTGGAGGCCAGCTGTTTCAGCGCAGTATAAAGAGTGGTGGTTTTACCGGAGCCAGTGGGGCCGGTAACCAGCACGATGCCGTTGGGGCGACCCAGCATCTTGTGCCAGCGGGCCAGATCATCGCCGGCGAGGCCCAGGTCATTGTACGAGCGCGCCAGAACCTCGGGGTCGAAGATCCGCATCACCAGCTTCTCGCCGAAGGCGGTGGGCAGGGTAGAGAGACGCAATTCCACCTCGCTGCCATCCGGGCGCTTGGTCTTGATGCGCCCGTCCTGGGGTTTGCGCTTCTCCGCCACATTCATGCGCCCGAGAATCTTCAGGCGGCTGGTGACGGCGGCGTTGACCTGGTCCGGCAGCTCGTGAATCGGGTGCAGCACCCCATCGATGCGGAAGCGGATACGGCCGATGCCCCGGCGCGGCTCAATATGGATATCACTGGCGCGCTGGTCGAAGGCGTGCTGCAGCAGCCAGTCGACGATGTTGACGATGTGCTGGTCATTGGCCTCCGGGTCCTTGAGGTTGCCGAGCTCCAGCAGCTGCTCGAAATTGCCGGCGCCGGAGCTGCCCTTGAGGCCACTAGCACCGGAAATGGAATTAGCCAGAGAGTAGAACTCGGTACCGTAGCGTTTGATATCCGCCGGGTCCGCCACCACCCGCTGCACCGTGCGGCCGCTGGTGTGCTCCAGCTGTTCTTCCCAGCCGGAGGTGTAGGGCTGGGCAGTGGCCACCAGCAGCATCTCTTTGGACGCCTCAACACACAGGATCTGGTGGCGCTTGGCGAACTGGAAGCTCATCACCTCGGTGACTTCCGCTACATTCACCTTCAGCGGGTCGATATGGTAGAGCCCGTGGGAGGAAGTATCCGCCAGCCACTGGGTCAGCGTGGCCGCATCCAGCACCTTGCCGGGCCTTTTCTGGTTGGGAAGCTCACAGCTGGCAATATAGGTAAGCGGGTGCATCTGCGCCTGCTCGGCGCTGCGCGGGGTGCCGATAAGGCGGTTGGCGTCCAGCCGGGCCACATAGCCCTGGCTCACCAGGTCTTCCAGCAATCCCGGCAGGTCGAGAACCCGGTCCGCGCCTCTCTCGCCCCTCACTCCTGTGGTTACAGCCATACCCTGTTACCCGTCTACGCTTAGTGTGAAGGCGCATTGTAGCTCTTATGGCGGGCAGCAACAGTGCACCAGATCAACGGATTGACGGCGAAACCCCTTAGTCAAAAGCAGGCGCACTGTGCCCTGCGCACGTGTTGGGGTACCATGCCGCCCAAATTGGCCGCCGCCCGTTCACCCAGGCGGCTTCTCATCCAACTGTCAGGACCGGAAAAAGGAACAGACCATGCCCCTGTCCAATATCGCCAACCTGTTCGGCCGCTCGCCGATCAAGCCGATCAAGGAGCACATGGCGACTGCCCACGAGGCGTCAGCGGATCTGGTGCCCTTCTTTGACGCTCTTATGAAGGGCGACTTCAGCACTGCCAAAACCGTTCAGCAGCGTATCTCCGCCACCGAGAACCGCGCCGACGACATCAAGAAAGACCTGCGCCTGCACCTGCCGGACAGCCTGTTTATGCCGGTTTCCCGCTCCGACCTGCTGGAGCTGCTGCACGTGCAGGACAAGGTGGCCAATACCGCCCAGGACATCGCCGGCCTCGCCATTGGCCGCCAGATGCAGATCCCCGAGTCCATGCACAGCATGATGGGCACTTTTGTGGAGAGTGCCGTCGCCACCTCCGCCCAGGCACTGACTGCCATCAACGAACTGGACGAGCTGCTGGAGTCCGGCTTCGCCGGCCGCGAAGTGGATATCGCCCGTCGCATGACCGAAGAACTGGACGACCTGGAGCGCAAATCCGACGAACTGGAAGTCGATGTGCGCGCCACTCTGTTCAAGCTGGAAAAAGACCTGCCGCCGGTGGACGTGATCTTCCTGTACCGCGTCATCGAGTGGATTGGCGATCTCGCGGATGAGGCCCACGGTGTGGGCAACCGATTGCAGCTGTTGCTGGCGCGATAACGGGGAGAGAGAAAACGTGGAAATCATTGCTCAGTACGGCCATATCTTCCTGATTCTGGCCTGTGTATTCGGATTTTTCATGGCCTGGGGTGTAGGTGCCAACGACGTGGCCAACGCCATGGGCACGTCCGTTGGCTCCCGCGCACTGACCATCAAACAGGCGATCATCATCGCCATGATCTTCGAATTCGCCGGTGCCTATCTCGCCGGTGGTGAGGTCACCTCCACCATCCGCAAGGGCATCATTGCCCCGGATCTGTTCAACGACACACCGGAGCTGCTGGTCTACGGCATGCTGTCGGCACTGCTGGCGGCAGGCACCTGGCTGATGATTGCCAGTATCCTCGGCTGGCCGGTCTCCACCACCCACTCCATTGTCGGCGCCATCGTCGGCTTCTCTGCCGTAGGCATCTCGGTGGACGCGGTGGCCTGGGGCAAGGTGGCCAGTATCGTCGCCAGCTGGGTGGTCTCCCCGGTACTCGCGGGCACCATCTCGTTCCTGCTGTTCAGAAGCGTGCAGCGGTTGATTCTCAACACCGAAGACCCCTTCACCAACGCCAAACGCTACATCCCCATCTACATGTTCGCCGTAGGCTGGATGATCTCCATGGTGACTCTCACCAAGGGCCTCAAGCACGTGTTCAAGGACGCGGGTGTTGCCCTGTCCTTCTGGCAGGACGCGCTGATTGCCGGGGTGATGGGACTGATCGTGATGGGCGTCGGCATCGCACTGCTGAAGCGCATCAAGCGCGACCCGGCCAGGGAAAAAGACAACCGCTTTGCCAACGTGGAACGGGTGTTTGCGATCCTGATGATCTTCACCGCCTGCGCCATGGCCTTCGCCCACGGCTCCAACGACGTGGCCAACGCCGTCGGCCCGCTGGCCGCGGTAGTGAACACCGTGCAACAGGGCACAGTGACCGCCAAGGCCGTGATGCCGCCATGGATCCTGCTGCTGGGTGGTGCCGGTATCGTGGTCGGTCTCGCCACCTACGGTTTCAAGGTAATGGCCACCATCGGCCGCAAGATTACCGAACTGACCCCGAGCCGCGGCTTCGCCGCTGAGCTGGGCGCCGCCTCCACCGTGGTACTCGCCTCCGGCACCGGCCTGCCCATCTCCACCACCCACACCCTGGTGGGCGCGGTACTGGGTGTTGGCCTGGCCCGTGGTATCGGCGCACTCAACCTGCGCATGATCACCACCATCGCCGCCTCCTGGATCGTTACCCTGCCGGCAGGCGCCGGCCTGGCGATCCTGTTCTTCTTCTTCTTCAAAGGTGTGTTTGGTTGGTAGAAACCAGCGGGCAATAGAAATTACCCACCACACTTGATAAAAAGGGAGAGCTAAACAGCTCTCCCTTTTTGTTTGTGCTGGAGAAGGAACCTTCCATGCAACTGCCCATCTACCAGGCCGACGCCTTCACCTCTGAACTGTTCAAGGGCAATCCCGCCGCCTACGTCCCGCTGACCCGTTGGCTCGACGACGCACTGCTGCAGCAGATTGCCGCCGAGAACAACCTCGCCGAAACCGCCTACACCGTGCCCGCCGGCAACGGCTTCGAGCTGCGCTGGTTCACCCCCGGCGAAGAAGTCCCTCTGTGCGGCCACGCCACCCTGGTCACCGCCCACCTGCTGTGGACCGAACTCGGTTTCACCGACGACGAGATCCACTTCTTCACCCGCAGTGGCGAACTGATCGTACGGCGCAATGACGAACAACTTGCGCTGGACTTCCCCGCGCAGGACATCCAACCGGTCGGCCTCGGCAAGGAATATGCCGACGCGCTCGGTGCCGAGCCGCGGTCTGCGATGGAAGTTGCCGGCTCCAATGACCAGCTGCTGGTGGAGTTTGCTACCCCAGAGATCGTCGCCGGCCTCGACCCCGATATGCGCGCCGTCGCCAACCTCCCCTACAAAGGGCTGATCTGCACCGCACCGGGCGATGGCTTCGACTGCGATTTCGTCAGCCGCTTCTTCGCTCCCGCCATCGGTATCGACGAAGACCCGGTGACCGGCTCTGCCCATACCTACCTGATGCCGTTTTGGGCGGAGAAGCTGGACAAAACCGCGCTCAAGGCCAAGCAGATATCACCGCGTGGTGGTGAGCTGGATTGTGAATTGCTGGGGGACAGGGTGATCATGCGTGGGCAAGCGGTGACCTATTTGCGGGGACAGATCAGCCTTTAACTCAAAAGTTGTGGCGAAATAAAAGCCTTTATGAGAAGGCGGCGATACCGGGTGCAAACTTGTGAGACCTTCAAAAACAGGATGTTTTTGCAGAGCCCCCATGGATGGGTTATCGGGGGGGCGCCTAGCTCGTGTCTCACAAGTTTGCACCCGGTAGCGCCGTCGCCACGAAGCCGGCTACGGAGCCCCGCAGAACTACCAGTAATGATAATGCAACCTTTCGTTTTTCCGCGGCCCGTCAATCTGCCATATCAGCTCAATTTCATCCGGGTGCAGAATCAAGTCCGCGGTATAGGTATCCTCGCCACACAGATGCGGCGACTGATGGCGAAACCCGTGCTCGGTGATCGGCACCAGGTTAAACAGCAACACGGGTTCCTCCCTTCGCAAATGCTCCAGCCGCAAAAAATCGACACAGCGGGTCCAGCGGTAGGTATTCTGCAAATCGATCTTGTGCCCATCGCCATCGGTAAACTCCGCCCGCTCCGCAAACAGAATATGCGCACCGAAACTGGTAACCTCCACCTCACCGCGCCCGTGGCCACGCCAGTTGGTTTTAGAGCCAGGCCCGTTGCTCGCATTGAAACTGAATGCGCGCACCTTTTTTAAACGCTCGCACAGTTGCGCCAAGGCCACCAAGGATTTGTAATCCGCCTGTACCGTCACCAAACCGTTACCACCAAAAACACCCAACCCATGATTTTACTGATCCTCGTCACCCTGCTGTGGGCCTTCTCCTTCAGCCTGATCGGCGTCTACCTCGCCGGCCAGGTCGACAGTTACTTCTCCGTGCTTACCCGCGTGCTGCTGGCCACCCTGGTATTCCTGCCGTTTCTCAACTGGCGTACCCCGCCGCGCACCGCACTCGCCCTCATTGCTATTGGTGCCGTGCAGCTGGGCCTGATGTACCTGTTCTACTACCAGTCCTTTCTACTGCTCAGCGTGCCCGAAGTGCTCCTGTTCACCATTTTCACACCGGTGTATATCGCACTCATCTACGACCTGCTGGCACGCAGGTTTTCCCCCTGGAACCTGCTGATCGCCGCCATCGCCGTCGCAGGTGCCGCCATCATTCGCTGGGACAACCTCAGCGGCGACTACTGGACCGGCTTTTTTGTGGTCCAGGGTGCCAACCTCTGCTTTGCCACCGGGCAGGTGGCCTACAAGCAGTTTATGCAATCCAGCACAAAGCGCGGCGAGACACTGCCACCGCGGCAGACCTTCGGCTGGTTTTTTATCGGCGCGAGTATCGTTGCCTCCGCGGCCTGGTTGATACTGGGCAAACCACAATACCCGAGTAGCGGTCTTCAATGGGGCATATTGCTGTGGCTCGGCGCCGTCGCGTCCGGGCTTGGCTACTTTCTCTGGAACAAGGGCGCCACCCAGGTTTCCCCCGGCACGCTTGCGGCCATGAACAATGCGCTGATTCCCGCCGGGCTGATCGTCAACCTGCTGATCTGGAACCGTGACGCCAATCTGCTCCGGCTGACACTGGGCGGCGTCATCATTGTCGCCGCTGTGGTCATCAGCGAGCGGCGCAGCCGGGCACCCAATTGATCACAGGGGGCGACTGCTATAATTGCTGCCGGATGCGGGGCGCGGGATAGCGCCCGAGTTTCCGTATCTTGCGCACAAGGAACTGTGAATGATGGACGCAGCGGAAAGCCCTCGCAGCGATGCCACCGAGTGATCTGCCCCGCCTGTGGTCCCGCTGCAACCGCCCACTCTTCGGCGCACTGCTGACGAGTCTGGTTGCCTGCGCCCCCCTGGGGCCGGATTTTCGCGGACCGGACATCACCTGGCTGTCCACCTGGCAGCCCAACCTCTATGGCAAGACCTACCAGGACGCCAATGCCACCGATATCGGGCAGTGGTGGCAGCGACTGGGCGACCCGATTCTGAACGACCTGATTGCCCTGGCCCGCCGTGAAAACCCGAGCCTGCAGATTGCCGGCCTGCGCATTCTGGAAAGCCGCGCCGCCCTGGGGATCGCCGAAGGGCTGAAGTACCCACAGGTACAGCGTATCGACGGCGCCGGCGCCTACGTTTCCGAATATCTGCACGGCGGGCCCGATGACGATCACCGCGACTATCGCACCGGCGATATCGCCTTCAACCTGCAATGGGAAATGGATTTCTGGGGACGCTTCCGCCGCGGTATCGAATCCGCCGATGCGGCCTTTTTCGCTTCCATCGCCAACCAGCAGGACGGCCAGGTGCTTCTGGCGGCCGAGGTGGCGGCGCTCTATTTCGGCTACAAGACTACCCTGCAGCGCATCGATATTGCCCAGCGCAACATTGCCTTGCAGGAGCGCAACGTAGAAATCACCCGCCAGCTGTTCGAGAGCGGCCAGCAGTCCGAGCTGGACCTGCAGCAGGCGCGCACCCAGTACCTGGCCACCCTCGCCACCATTCCCTCATTGCGGCTGACGCTTACCCAGCAGCGCAACGCACTGTGCGCGCTCCTCGGACGCACTCCCGGGGACCTGCCGGAGCTGGCCAGCGCGGATGATACCCTGCCGCACATCCAACAGATTCCCCTGCAGGAATTGCCGGTCAATCTGCTGCTCCGGCGGCCCGACGTGCGAGCGGCTGCCTGGGAAGCGGCATCCCAGTCGGCGCAGATCGGCATCGCCGTGAGCGACCTCTATCCGGCCATTTCCCTGTTCGGCACCGTGGGCTGGGCCGGCACCAGTCTCGGCGACCTGCCGGATGTATCCACGCTGGCCGCGGGTCCGGCACTGCGCTGGAATATTTTCAATTACGGGCGCCTGAAAAATAACGTGCGCGTGCAGGATGCCCGCCTGCAACAGCGCCTGGAAATCTTCCGCGCCACGGTGCTGGAAGCCGCACGGGAAATCGACGATGCCGCCAGCCGTATCGCACAGACCGATGCCCGCCAGGACATTCTGGATGCATCCCTGGTGGCAGCGGAGCGCTCCCTGGAGATTGCCACACGCCGCTACCAGGAAGGCTATTCCGACTTCCAGCGGGTGCTCGACGCCCAGGCGGCAGTGTTTGCCCAGTCCGATCTGGTGGTCATCAACCGCGGCGACCATGTAGCTGCCATTATTGAACTGTACTTATCCCTCGGCGGAGGCTGGCGCAACGCCACCGTCGACGAACTCATCCCCCCGGAAACCCGCTACCAGATGCTGGAGCGCACCGACTGGGGAGAACTGCTTGAGGAACCCGTTCCCGCCTCACCAGTGGGAGCAATGCCATGATGGACAAGCGCGAAGACGCCGCACAACAGGGGCAGACTCTGGACGAAATCGCCGCGGCGGAAAAGGCCGGCGGGGAGTCGCCAGTGCCCGCAGCTTCCGCCACAGAATCCAGTGCGCCGGAAGCCGTGGGGCGCGGGGTGAAACTCCTGCTCGCTTTTATTCTGGGCTCCCTCTGCCTGTACCTGCTGGCCGACCGCTTTACGCCCTATACATCCCAAGCACGGGTCCAGGGATATGTGGTTGGGGTGGCACCCAAGGTGGCGGGCGTCATCACCGAGGTGTGGGTGGAGAACAATCAGCAGGTCAAAAAAGGCGAAAAACTCTTTGCCATTGACGCCACAGAGTACGAACTGGCGCTGCAGACCGCCCGCGCCAACCTCGACAACACCTGGCAGCAGGTTGCCGCCGGCGACGCCGTCGTGGAACAGGCGCGCGCCAAT
>Ga0207814_100287_pt1 | contig 38224 bp, 28 predicted proteins | sample TtaePargueraPR_7_FD_187755 | JGI IMG/M metagenome (GOLD analysis project Ga0207814, IMG submission 187755) | Aerobic enrichment media microbial communities from Bioluminiscent Bay, La Parguera, Puerto Rico - Tt and P1 (2) (SPAdes) | ecosystem: Environmental > Aquatic > Marine > Unclassified ... | reverse complement strand
TCAAGAACAGCAAGCCGGCTCGCAAACCACGCTGCTGTATGTGCTGTCGGTGCTGATCGTGTTCCTGTGTCTCGCCGCCCTGTACGAGAGCTGGACGGTACCGACCGCAGTGCTGCTGGTAGCGCCGCTGGGTATTCTCGGCGCGATTCTGGCGAGCAACCTGCGCGGCTTTGAGCGTGACATCTATTTCCAGGTGGCCATGCTCACGACAGTGGGCCTGACCAGCAAGAACGCGATCCTGATCGTCGAGTTTGCCAAGCAGAATCTGGAAGCGGGCATGGAACTGATCGAGGCCACTATGCACGCAGTGCGCGACCGCCTGCGCCCGATCATCATGACCTCGCTGGCCTTCGGTCTCGGTGTATTGCCGCTGGCGATTGCCACCGGCGCCGGCTCCGGCGCGCAGCAGGCCATCGGCACCGGGGTGCTGGGCGGCATGATCGTGGGCACACTGCTGGGGATTTTCTTTATTCCGTTGTTCTTTGTGGTGGTGCAGAAGCTGTTCGGCAAACGCAATACCAATGACACGGACACGCACTTTACCGATTCGCTGTCCCTCGACAAACGCACATCGGATCAGCGGGAGACCACGAGCGACGCCGTCTGATCAGGCAACCATCTTGTAAACCTTAGCCGGGCCCCGCGCAAGCAGCCCGGCCTTTTTTTGCCTGAACGCTGTTCAGGTCAGCGGACGATGGCCACGGATTTTATCTGCGCCCAGACCGCACTTCCCGGCGCGAGAGCCAGCTGGTGCAGGGATCGACGGGTGATGCGCGCGATCAGGCGTGAGGAAACCGGAGTCTCCGTTGCCTCGCTGGCGTAAGGCTGTAACCGCACCAGTACCATCGCCGGATCGCGATCCGCACTGATTTCCTGTACCCGTACCGGCAACCGGTTGAGAATACTCGACTGGGTATCCGGATCCCGGGTCAGGCTGATGTCCCGCGCCAGCACCCGCAGACGGATGGATTCTCCGATGGACTCGCCACTGTCACGCAGCCATAGCGACCCACCATCGAAAGTCGCGCGCAACAGGTTCCAGTGACGGTCGCGGGCCTCGATCTTCGCCTCCAGCAGTACTCCCAGATCGTCACCAAGTTGTACCGGAAAATCCTCCCGGGAAAGCAGTGATGTTGCCGGCCCCTCACCACTGACTTTGCCCGCGTCCAGCAGTAACAGGTGATCCGCGAGGCGTGCGATTTCTTCAACGGAGTGGCTGACATACAGCACCGGAATGTCCAGTGCGCGGTGCATTTTTTCCAGGTAGGGGAGGATCTCCCGCTTGCGCATCTGGTCGAGCGAAGCGAGCGGCTCGTCCATCAACAGCAACCGGGGTTTGATCAGCAGTGCGCGGGCGATGGCGACCCGTTGCTGCTCGCCCCCCGACAGCGCGTCCGGCGACTGGGCCAGCAGGGGCGCGATTCCCATCAGGTCGAGAATATCCTGATAGTCATTATCCGACACCGGCTCACTGGCCCGCTGGCGTGCAAATGCCAGATTCTCACGTGCCGACAGATGCGGAAAAAGACTCGGCTGCTGAAAGACAAATCCCAGGGGGCGCTGGTGGACCGGAAGCGGTCGGCCGCGGCCATTGTGCGTCTGCCACACCGCGCCATTCACTGTAAGGCTGCCGTGCTTGCACGCTTGCAGCCCCGCGATGCAGCGCAGCAATGTGGTTTTGCCGGATCCGGAGGGGCCGAATATTCCGGTAACCCCACGACCTGGCAGATCGAATCGAACATCCAGCGTAAATGGCCGTTCGGATTTACCGCTGCCGAGCGGCAGGTAAAAGTGCCCATGAATTCCCTGCGCGGTGTGCATGTCATGCGCCATAGCGTAATCCCACTGCCGACTTCCGTTGCTGCAACAGATAGAGCAACAGTAACACCGTGAACGAAAATCCGATCATCGCCGCCGACAGCCAGTGCGCCTGGGTATACTGCAGTGCTTCCACATGATCGTAAATCTGCACCGATACCACCCGGGTTTCACCGGGAATATTACCGCCAATCATCAGCACCACACCAAACTCACCGACGGTATGGGCGAAGCCCAGCACCGCCGCAGTGAGTATGCCGGGCTTGGCCAGTGGCAGGGTGACGTGCCGAAACGTATCCCAGGGGCCGGCGCGAAGCGTGGCCGCCACTTCCGCCGGGCGTGACCCCTGGGCTTCAATGGCGTTCTGGATGGGCTGAACCACAAAGGGCAACGAGTAGAGCAGGGAGGCCACGACCAGTCCCCAGAAAGTAAACGGCAGGGTGCCGAGACCCAGCGCCTCGGTCACTTTACCCATCGGCCCGCTGGGCCCCATAAAGATCAGCAGGTAAAAACCGAGGACCGTGGGCGGAAGCACCAGTGGCAACGCAACCAGCGCGCTCACCGGGCCGCGGAACACCGAGCGGGTTCTCGCCAGCCACAGCGCCAGAGGCGTACCGAGAATCAGCAACAGAATGGTAACGGTCGTAGCGAGGCGCAGCGTCAGCCAGATGGCGCCGAGATCCGATTCGCTCAACATGATTCTGTCCTGTTACTGCATGTCTCCCCGCCAGTGTTTGCATAACCGAATGCAGCGATAATTGCCTGCACCTCGGGCTCCCGCAAAAATGACCAGAAGGCCGTCAGTGCGGGATTGCTGTGGGCGCGCTTGAGGATCACCGCATCCTGTCGTATCGGGCTATAGAGGTTTGCCGGCACCAGCCACGCCGAGCCACTGGATACTTCCCCGTTCTGCACCACCTGTGACAGGGCGACCAGTCCCAATTCCGCATTGCCGGTGGCAACAAACTGGTAGGCCTGCGCAATATTCTCACCCTGCACCCAGCGCGTACGCGTGGCCTTTTCCAGCTCGAGCTTTTGCAAGACTTCCACTGCAGCAGCGCCGTAGGGCGCGAGTTTGGGATTGGCGATAGCCAGACGGTTGAAGCGGCCTGTCTTGAGAACGGTTCCTTCACCATCCACTAACTGGGGACTTCTGGACCAGAGCACCAGCCGGCCTTCAGCGTAGGTAAACAGACTGTGGCCATCGGCGAGTCCGTCGCTGACCAGTCGCGCCGGCTTTGTCTGGTCGGCGGAAAAGAAGGCATCAAAGGGCGCACCGTGATGGATCTGGGCAAAAAACTTCCCCGACGAACCAAAGGCCAGTACTACCCGGTGGCCGCTGCGTTGCTCGAACTCGGCGGCAATACGCTTCATGGGAGCGGCAAAATTGGAGGCAACCGCAATAGTGGTCTGTTCGCCCCGCGCAGACAGGGCGAACAGCATGGCAGCAAGGGCCGGCAAGAGGGCGAAAACGCGCGGCGCGGGGCCCATCTGACGGCCGGGAAGTGCGATCGGGAGACAACGAAATTGCATAACCGCCTGGGTACCGGGTGATCACATACGTGTGCAGTGCAGTCGAAATTCCGTATATGGTTGGCGATAGTGCGGAAATCTGCAACCGGTCTGACGAGAATACTTCAGTGTGTCGACGACTGCTCTTGCGCGCGCTTGTCGCCATCGCCATACCAGTATCGGTAGAAGTCCTCGGTCACCTTCTGTTCGATATCCGTCGCGTCTTCCCGTGGACAGAAGAGGGTGATGGTCAGCACATTGTGGCCCAGCTCGCTGGTGCTGAACTTGATCTTGGGTTCCGTTCCGGCCAGGTCGACCCCCATACGGCTCTCGATCAGTTTGCAGTAACGCTCCGCCACATCCTTGAAGGACTCGCAGTGCTCCAGCACGCGCTCGGTAATATAGGGCTTGATAGCGAATGGATTCTCGCCCTTGTTCTCGCGCACGATGGAGAAACTGTGCTCGATATACCGGCGCATGAAGTTCAGGTTCTTGACCGGCTGGGTAAAGAATACGTTGTTGGGCACATACAGGGTGGTGCCGGTGTAGCCGTTGCCCAGACCGTGCGGGTCAATCTCCAGCAGGGTGGTGCTCAGCCAGTTGTTGTCGATCACCTCCCCAAACTGGTCACCAATCCGCACCCAGTCACCAATAGTGAACGAGCGCATGCTCGCCTGATAGAGGCCACCAACCAGGCAGGCAACCACATCCCGCAGCGCGATCACGATGGCCACAGAAAAGGCGGCAATCGACAGGGCAAAGTCCCGCAGCTCCGACACCCAGATCGCGAACAGACCGATAACAATGATCAGGTTGGTGAAATTGTGCACCATGTGCACCCGGCGCCGGATGTCCTGCCGGGCCCAGCTGGACCGGCGGAACAGGTACACCAGGGCGTAGCGAATCAGCAGTACCACCACCACCAGGGCAAGGCTCCAGGCCAGTTTGTGCTCCAAAAAACGGCCTAACGCCTGAATAAAAAAATCGCTGTTCATCGATCGCTCGGTAATACGGTTCCGGGAGTGCCTGGGGCCGAACGGGACCTGGTTGCGGTCCCATAGGCGTAGTCTGAGTATGGCGTGTCGAAACTGCCCCAGGCCAAATATCGCGGCAGTCTATCCGACAGGTTGAAATACCCGCAACCCGGGATTTCGATGCCATCCGCCACCGCCAGATAAACCACAGGGGACCCGGGAACTATGGCAAACTGCTGCGCGACCAGATTGGGCCGTGGGCATATTGAAAAGGGGCCAGAGATGAAATTGTTAGTGGCAGGGGCGACAGGACTGGTGGGCAGCCATGTCCTGACATTGGCGCTCGACTCAGCGGAAGTCGATCAAGTGGTCGCCCTGACGCGGCGTCCGCTTCCGCCACACCCCAAGTTGCTGTGCGTCCCCGTCGACTTTGAGAAGCTGCCGGCGGATGCCGACTGGTGGCGCGTAGACGCCGTGATCTGCGCCCTCGGTACCACCATCCGCAAAGCGGGATCGCCACAGGCATTCGAGCGTGTGGATCACGATTACCCGCTGATGATCGCTGACCACGCTAAACGCGCCGGAGCCAGCATCTATGTACTGAATTCGGCCATCGGCGCAGATCCGGACTCCCGGTTACTGTACAACCGCACCAAGGGCAGGGTGGAGCGGGACCTTCAGGCGATGGAATTCCGCTCGCTGACCCTCGTCCGGCCGGGGCTGATCGGTGGCGAGCGCGACGAGTTTCGTCCCGCTGAACGAATCGCGGCGATACTGCTCGGTATCGCCGCACCGGTACTACCGCGCCGCTGGCGGATCAATCCAGCAGAGAATATTGCCCGGGCACTCGTCACCGCCGCGCTTGGCGGCGAGGCCGGTGTCCACATTATCCAGTCACAAGAATTGGTTTGAGTACTGCTCCCCCGGTAGCGGCGCTCTCTCGCCATCAGTTCACCGCGTAGCGCGCCTCGGACCCCGCTTGAATGGAAGTCACATCCAGAAAGTACGTCATGTACCGGTGCAGGGCGTGCGCGGCGGCCACCTCCACCTCCAGCAATGCGGTCAGCGGCGGGTGAAATGTGATCAGGTGCGCCATCTCGAGATGATAATCCGCACGCGGCTTGCTGAGCGCATCCGCCACCACCGAGGCAATTTCCCGCGCCGCACCAGGCGCAGTACCGCAGCCGGCCAGTATGCGTGTCAGCTGCAAGCTGAAACGGTCGCGGTGACGTTTCTCCGGCGTAAATAATTCGATCGCGAAATAGATCTGCTGTCCCACCGACATGATGTCCCCCAAGAAAATCGAGCGGGGCATCCTAGCTTCACCGGTAGCACGAAACTATAAGACTGCACGCCAGCCTCATGATTCTGATGACAAAATTTGTAACCCGGTGGTCACAAGAGTATATGCGCGCCGGCGCATTGATAACCCGAGCACCATGCTGCTGGATTGGACCTGTCCCATGCATGGCTGGTGGTTTCCGGTCTGCCATTTTCCTCTGGATAATCGGCAACGGCGGTGGCTGCTAATATGAGGGTGGGCGGCATCGAGCGGCCGGTTCTGTTGATTCGATGGGGCTGGCAAAATACTTGCATCACCGGTAGTTTCAGATGCCAGAGGCGCCTGCTGAGAACTTTTTACCGCTGAAGCTGTATATAAAATATCCTGCGGGAAAATCACCCACAGCGCAAAGCACACAATAAACCCAGTTCCAAAAGAACAACGAGTAATAAATGATGCGACGCAACCTCTCTACCTGTCTTCGCCGTACCTGGCTTTTGGGGTCAGTCCTGACCGCCCTGTTCACACTCGCCGGCTGTGGCGCACCTTCCGAGCCTGGTGCCGACGCCGCTACCTCGGTGGCACTCGACCCGACCAGGCTGGCCGCAGACCAGACCCTGGTGCGTGGGGGCGGCTCGGAGCCTGAGTCCCTGGACCCGCACAAGATCTCCGGTACCGTGGAATCTGCGCTACTGCGCGACCTGCTGGAAACCCTGGTGATCGCCGCGCCCGATGGCGGTGTTCGCCCGGCGGTGGCGGAAAGCTGGGAAACCACCGACAACCAGACGTATATCTTCAAGTTGCGTGAAGATGCCAGGTGGAGCAACGGTGACCCGGTGACCGCTGACGATTTTGTCTACTCCTGGCGCCGGCTGGTGGACCCGGCTACCGCCTCCAAATATGCCTGGTACCTCGCCGCGGCGAAGGTAGCGAACGCACAGGAGATCAGCGAGGGCAAGCAACCGCCGGAAAACCTCGGCGTAGAGGCCGTGGATCCGCAGACCCTCAAGGTCTCCCTGGAAGCGCCAGTACCTTACTTTGTCTCCATGCTGGTGCACGCATCCACGTCGCCGGTTCACCAGGAAACCGTGGAACAACACGGCGATCAGTGGACCAGGGTAGGGAACTACGTTGGCAACGGTGCCTTCAAACTGACCGAGTGGGTAGTTAACGAGCGTATCGAGTATGTGAAGAACGACCTCTACTGGGATGCGGCCAATGTCAAACTGGAGAAAGTGCGCAACCTGCCCATCGCCTCGCCCAATGCGGAATTGAAACGCTATGAAGCCGGTGAGATCGATTTTGCCTACTCCATTCCCATCGAGCATATCGGCCGCCTGAAGAAAGAGCGCGGAGATGAAGTAAAAACCACACCCTATATCGGCACCTACTACTACGAATTCAATAACACGCAACCGCCATTTAACGACGCGCGGGTGCGCAAGGCCCTGGCCTATGCCATCGACCGCGAGATCATGGCCTACAAGGTCATGGGGCGAGGGGAAGAGCCTTCATTTCACCTCACGCCCGGAGTGGTCAAGGGGTTTGACGCACCACCGACCCAGTGGAGTCAGCTCGCGCAGGCCGACCGCGTTGCCAAAGCCAAAGCGTTACTCGCTGAAGCCGGCTATAACGCCGAAAACCCGCTCAAATTCAGCGTGCTCTACAACACCAACGACAACCACAAGAAAGTGGCCGTCGCCATCAGTGCCATGTGGAAACAGAATCTGGGCCACGTGGATGTCACCCTGGAAAACCAGGAGTGGAAAACCTACCTCTCAACCCGCGCCAATACCGATTTCGATATTGCCCGCGCCGGCTGGATCGGTGATTACAACGAGCCGTCCACCATGTTGAAGCTACTATTGACCGATGGCGGCAGCAACTACGCCAAATACAGTAATCCCGCCTACGACGCACTGCTGGCAAAAAGCTCGAAAGAAATGGATATGGCCAAGCGCGCCGAGTACTACGCGCAGGCGGAGGAAATCCTCGCCGAGGATATGCCCATCGCACCGATTTATCAGTATGTGATCCAGCACATGGTCAAGCCCCACGTTGGCGGATACGCCGCCGATCCGCTGGATAACTACTACTCCAAAGATATGTGGATTATCGAACACTGATGGAAAACCGGGGCCTCGCTCGAGGCTCCGGTAATCTGCAAGGTATGGAAGCGGTTCAAGACAGGCAAGTCACCAACAAAAGCTATAAAAGAAGTTCCATATGCTGAGATTTATCGCCAAACGGGTGCTGGAAGCCATTCCCACGCTGTTTATTCTGATTACGGTCTCCTTTTTCCTGATGCGCTTTGCGCCCGGCAACCCGTTCTCCGCCGAAATGACCATGACACCCGAGGTGATGGCAAACATCGAGGCAAAATACGGCTTCGACAAGCCGGTCTACCAGCAGTACTTCAGCTATCTCAGCGGCCTTTTGCAAGGCGACCTGGGGCCATCATTCAAATACAAAGATTTCAGTGTGAACGAACTGGTCGCGCAGGCACTGCCCGTATCGGTCAAAATCGGCCTGTTTGCGTTTATTGTCGCGGTCACCTGCGGTGTCCTATTCGGCACCATTGCCGCACTCCGCCAGAATAGCTGGCTCGACTACACCATCATGACCAGCGCCATGGCAGGGGTGGTCATCCCCAGTTTCGTGCTGGCACCGTTGCTGGTACTGATCTTCGCCATCTGGCTCGACTGGCTACCGGCCGGGGGCTGGCACAATGGTGCCGCCCAATATGTTGTACTGCCCGTGCTGGGGATGTCCCTGTACTACATCGCGTCCATCTCCCGCATCATGCGCGGCAGCATGATTGAAGTGCTCAATTCCAACTTTATCCGCACCGCCAAAGCCAAGGGCCTGTCGATGCCCTATATCATCGTGCGCCATGCGTTGCGCCCTGCCATTCTGCCGGTGCTGTCCTATCTGGGCCCTGCGCTGGTGGGGATTATCACCGGCTCGGTGGTGATCGAGACGATTTTCGGCCTGCCCGGTATCGGCCAGCTGTTTGTCAACGGCGCCCTCAACCGCGACTACTCCATGGTACTCGGGCTGACCATTCTGGTCGGTGCTCTCACCATCACCTTCAATGCGATCGTCGACATTCTGTACGCAGTGGTCGACCCCAAAATCCGCTACGCGTAACCTGAGGTCAGCCAGATGTTATCTACTACAGCCAATCGAGAAGCGGTTGAAAATCTTTCCGCACAGCTGGAAGTCAAAGGCCGCAGCCTGTGGGACGACGCCCGTCGTCGTTTCTTCAATAATCGCGCCGCGCTGACCAGCCTGATCATCCTCGGATTTGTCACACTGTTTGTGTTTCTCGCCCCCGTGCTGAGCCAGTTTGCGTTTGATGAAGTCGACTGGGGTGCGATGCACGCCGCGCCGTCCCTGACCTCCGGCCATTATTTCGGCACCGACTCCCTCGGGCGCGACCTGTTTGTGCGCACCGCCATGGGCGGGCGCATCTCACTGATGGTCGGGGTGATGGGCGCGCTGGTGGCGGTTTTGATCGGCACCCTGTACGGGGCCACCGCGGGCTTTGTCGGTGGCCGCACGGACCGCATCATGATGCGCACCCTGGAGATCCTGTACTCATTCCCGTTTATGTTTTTCGTCATCCTGCTGGTGACCTTCTTCGGCCGCAATATCCTGCTCATCTTTATCGCCATTGGCGCCGTGAGCTGGCTGGACATGGCGAGGATCGTGCGCGGGCAGACCCTCAGTATCAAAGGCAAGGAGTTTGTCGAGGCGGCGACTGTGTACGGTGTTTCCCAGTGGGCAATGATCACCCGGCATATCGTCCCCAATGTTCTCGGTATCGTCGCGGTCTACGCCACGTTGCTGGTGCCACAGATGATCCTGTTTGAATCCTTCCTCAGCTTCCTCGGTCTGGGCGTCCAGGAGCCGATGACGTCCTGGGGCTCGCTGATGAACGAAGGCGCACAGACGATGGAGATCGCGCTCTGGCAATTGATGGTGCCGGCGCTATTTATGGTCACTACCTTGTTCTGTTTCAATTTTATCGGCGACGGCCTGCGCGATGCGCTGGACCCGAAAGATCGCTAGAGAGGTGCCCATGAACTTACTGAATGTCAAAGATCTCCGCGTCGAATTCACTACACCGGAAGGCGCCGTTACCGCAGTCAATGATTTGAACTTCTCCCTTGATGCAGGGGAAACCCTGGGCATCGTGGGGGAGTCCGGTTCAGGCAAGACCCAGACCGTGTTTGCCATGATGGGGCTGTTGGCCAAGAACGGTATCGTCACTGGTAGCGCCACGTTTAAAGGGCAGGAAATCCTGGGATTGCCGGAGCGCGAGCTGAACAAGATTCGCGCCGATAAAATCGCGATGATCTTCCAGGACCCGATGACCTCTCTGAATCCCTATATGAAAGTGGGCAATCAATTGGCCGAGGTATTGATCAAACACAAGGGCATGAACAAGCGGCAAGCCCTTGTCGGGGCCAAGGAGATGCTTGATGCGGTAAAAATCCCCGAGGCCCACAAACGCCTGAATATGTATCCCCACGAGTTTTCCGGCGGTATGCGCCAGCGAGTGATGATCGCGATGGCGCTCCTGTGCCGCCCGGAACTGCTGATCGCCGATGAACCCACCACCGCACTGGATGTTACCGTGCAGGCACAGATTCTCTCGCTACTGAATGAGCTGAAACGGGACTTCAATACCGCGATCATTATGATCACCCACGACCTGGGCGTGGTCGCCGGCGCCTGTGAAAAGGTACTGGTGATGTATGCCGGGCGTACCATGGAATACGGCAGTGCCGACGATATTTTCTACCGGCCCAGCCACCCCTACAGCGAGGGTCTGTTGCAGGCCATTCCGCGGCTGGATACGGAAGAGGGCGCCTTGCCCACCATTCCGGGTAATCCGCCCAACTTGCTCAACCTGCCAGCCGGCTGCCCGTTTCAGGAGCGGTGTCATCGCGTACAGGAGCGCTGTCGCCAGCAGGCGCCTACATTAAGCGCGTTTGATGATACCCGTATGCGTGCCTGCCACGCCGACTTGTCTGAAATTCTGGAGGCCAGCTAATGCAAAGTACCGAAAAACAAGTGTTGCTGGACGTCCAGGCGCTGAAAGTCCACTTTTCCATCAAGCAGGAAAATGCCTGGCCATGGACCAGGCCCGCCAATCTCAAAGCCGTAAATGGGGTTGACCTGAAGCTCTATGCCGGTGAAACCCTCGGCATTGTCGGCGAATCGGGCTGCGGTAAGTCGACCCTCGCGCGGGCCATTATCGGCCTAACCCAGGTTACCGACGGCAATGTACTGTGGTTGGGGCAGGATCTTACCAAGCTGGACGAAAAATCCCTGCGTGCCACCCGCAAAGACATCCAGATGATCTTTCAGGATCCACTGGCATCGTTGAATCCGCGCATGACGATCGGCGATATTATCGCAGAGCCATTGCGCACCCTGCGCCCGGACATCGCCAAAGCCGACGTTCGCGAGCGGGTACAGGCGATGATGCAAAAGGTGGGCCTGCTACCCAATCTGGTCAATCGCTACCCGCACGAGTTTTCCGGAGGCCAGTGCCAGCGTATCGGTATCGCCCGCGCGCTCATCCTTGACCCCAAACTGATCATTTGCGACGAACCGGTATCGGCCCTGGACGTTTCGATTCAGGCCCAGGTGGTCAACCTCCTCAAGCAATTGCAACGGGAAATGAACCTGTCGCTGATTTTCATTGCACACGACCTGTCCGTGGTGAAGCATATTTCCGATCGCGTGATCGTGATGTACCTCGGCAATGCGGTAGAGGTAGGTACCAAGGACAGGCTATTTGCATCTCCCACGCACCCGTACACCCAGGCACTGATGTCCGCGGTGCCGATTCCGGACCCGAAAAAAGAAAAGAACAAGCAGATTCAGTTACTCGAGGGCGATCTGCCATCGCCGATCAACCCTCCCAGTGGTTGCGTGTTCCGCACGCGCTGCCCACACGCGGCTGCCGAATGTGCAGAGCAGGTGCCGGTGTTACAGGGCGTAGAGGAACACCAGAATGCCTGCCTGCGTAGCGCTGAATTAGCGGTCCAGCCTCCTGTATGAAGTCTATCGCCCGCTAAAGTCTCAAATTTTCTTATGGGCGTGGCAGCCCCGTTGTCTCGGTCGCCCGGATACCGGGCTGCCGGTACATGGGGCACCCCCTCGGCTGAATAAGGCGAAATACGCCATAAAGCCCTGTTATCCAACAATCACACCATATTGTCACCTGCCGCCTCTCACGCAAGGCGCGCATTTTCTAGAATCTGGCTAATAATCTGGACTTGTGTGGTTGCAACCGGCCAACCAGACACAGGCTACGCCTTTTCCAGCCGCCGCCGGCATTGAGCGCGCATCGCCATGCGAGAGTTTCTGCTGCAGGCAAGTCATCTGGATAAATTGATTCAGGCAATTCGCGACCAGGGCCATCGCTTGCTCGGCCCGGTGCTGAGAGACGGCGCGATAATCTACGATGACGTGATGTCCGCCGGTGACCTTCCCAGGGGCTGGACCGACGCGCAGGAAAAGGCGCACTACCGCACGCTTGCACGAAGCGACGGCGCTTATTTCGGGTATGTGGTCGGGCCGCATTCCTGGAAGAAATTTCTGCAGCTTCCACGCCGTCAACTATGGAAAGCGCGCCGCAACGGTGGCGAAGTGCAGGTGCTGGAAGTCGAAGATCCGGCGCCGTCGATGGCTTTTCTCGGCGTGCGCAGTTGCGAGCTGCACGCGATCGCCATTCAGGACCGCGTGTTCATCGACGATGCTTACCGCAATGACAGTTATACCCGGCGGCGATCACAGTTGTTTATTGTGGCACTGAACTGCACGACGTCTGCACCCACCTGTTTCTGTACCTCTATGAACACAGGCCCGGAGGTAACGCTACCCGCAGACCTGACTCTCACAGAAGTCATCGACGAACAACAGCACTTCTTTCTGATCGCGAGCGGCTCCGAGCGGGGCGAACAGATTCTGGCGCAGCTGCCGGTGCAGCCCGCGAATGACCGGCAGCGACAGCAGGCGCGGGATGCGGTGGCGAGGACCGCGGAGGAGGTCGACAGGGGGCCGCGCCGTTTCGACAGTTCCGACCTCAAGCCGCTGATCTACCGGAATTTCGACAGCCCCGTGTGGGACCAGGTGGCCGAACGGTGTCTGTCCTGTGCCAACTGCACCATGGCGTGCCCCACCTGTTTCTGTTCCACCGTCGAGGACACCACGGATCTCAGTGGTGAACATGCGGAGCGCTGGGAGCGCTGGGATTCCTGCTTCACCGGTGACTTCAGCTATATCACTGGTGGGCCGGTACGCGCCGATACGCGCTCGCGCTATCGGCAGTGGATGAGCCACAAACTGGCCACCTGGCACGACCAGTTCGACAGCTCCGGCTGTGTCGGCTGCGGGCGGTGCATTACCTGGTGCCCGGTGGGGATTGATATTACCGAAGAAGTCCAGCGCATACGCGAGAGTGAAACACTATGAAGAGCATGGCGCAGTTACTGCGAGAGCATCCGTTTTTTGACGGTATCGACGAAGAGCACATGGCACTGATTGCCGGGTGTGGCGAGAACCGTATCTTCAATTCCGGTGACTACATCGCGCGGGAGAACGCACCGGCGGACCAGTTTTTTGTCATTCGCGACGGCAAGGTGGCGGTGGAATCCTACGTGCCCAATCACGGCGCGCTCTGTCTGCAGACCCTGGATAGTGGCGACATATTCGGCTGGTCCTGGCTGTTTCCTCCGTATCTGTGGACCTTCGATGCCCGCGCGCTGGACGAAGTGCATGCAATTCAGCTCGATGGTAAGTGTCTGCGGGAAAAGTGTGACCAGGATCCGGCATTGGGCTACGCCCTGATGAAGCGCTTTGCGCACATCGTGACCGAGCGACTGCGGGCTACCCGGGTACAGTTGATGGACGTTTACAGTCAGCAACGACCGCCTCTGGACTGAACAGCATGATCCCCGAGATCTACCGGGTTGACCGACGCACCGAGGAATTTGCAGGGACCTTTACACTGGATATCAGCAAGGTCAGCGCTGGTACGCCCCCGAGGTTTACCCCGGGCGCGTTCAATATGCTGTACGTGTTCGGCACCGGCGAGGTTCCCATCTCGATGAGCGGCGAAGCGCACGGACACACTGGCTATCGCCACACGATCCGCACCCACGGACTCACCACTGAGGCCCTCTCTCGGTTGAAAAAAGGCGACCAACTCGGCGTGAGAGGCCCCTTTGGTCGAGGCTGGCCGGTGGAACAGCTCGAAGGCAAGGATCTGCTGATCGTCGCCGGAGGCCTGGGACTGGCGCCGTTGCGTCCCGTAATCTGCGAATACCTGAACCACAGACTGCCGGTACGCAGCATCCGGCTCTTCTACGGCGCACGCACACCACAGGAACGACTGTACCCGGAGGAGCTTGCGCAGTGGTCCCGGTCCATGGCGGTGTTCCAGTCCGTGGATCGCGGAGATCCAGCCTGGCAAGGGCACATCGGTGTGGTCACGGCACCCTTGGAGACCGCACCCATCGACATCCATAACACCCTGGCACTGATCTGCGGTCCCGAGATCATGATGCGGTTTTGCATCCACACACTGCTTGCGCGGGCGCTGCCCGCCGCGTCCATCTATCTGTCGATGGAGCGCAACATGAAGTGTGCGACCGGTCATTGCGGGCACTGCCAGTGGGGGCCGAATTTTATCTGCAAGGACGGACCGGTGTTCTGCTACAGGGAGATCCAGCGATGGTTTCAAATTCGCGCTCTGTGAAGGCCGCAAACACACCACCCGCCAGACCGAAGCTCGCAGTGTGGAAATTTGCCTCCTGCGACGGCTGCCAGCTCAGCCTGCTGGACTGTGAGGACGAGCTGTTGCAGCTCGCCGATACCGTGGAGATTGCCTACTTTATGGAGGCGAGCAGCCGGCAGGTGGAGGGCCCTTACGACCTATCGCTGGTTGAGGGCTCGATCACCACGGCGGAAGACGCGCGTCGCATCCGAGACGTGCGCGCCCAGTCCCGCGCGCTGGTCACCATTGGCGCCTGTGCCACCGCCGGCGGTATCCAGGCATTGCGCAATTTTGCGGACGTCGACGCGTTTACCCGCGTCGTCTACGCACAGCCCGAATATATCGATACCCTGAAGACCTCTACCCCCATCAGCGATCATGTCGCCGTCGACTTCGAGCTACACGGCTGTCCGATCAACAAACAGCAATTGCTGGAAGTCATCAGTGCCTTCATTCACCGGCGTCCGCCACAGGTTCCGCCTCATTCGGTGTGTGTGGAGTGCAAACTCCGCGGTACCGTCTGTGTCTGGGTGGCGCATGGGACGCCCTGTATGGGCCCGGTTACTCACGCCGGCTGTGGTGCCATCTGTCCGGCCTATAACCGTGGCTGCTACGCCTGCTACGGGCCCAAGGAGAATACAAATACCGAATCCCTTGCGCACTGGTGGCAGCAGGAACTGGGCACCGAGCGCATTACCGTGATCGAGAATCTGCGCAATTTTAACGCCGCCGCGCCGGCCTTCGATACCGCCAGCCGCCGACTGGAGCGGGATGATGACGAAAAGTAAAACCATCAAAGTGGATTACCTGGCGCGGGTCGAAGGGGAGGGCGCCCTGTATATCCGCTACGACGACGGCGGCGTGCAGGATGTCAAGCTCAAAATCTTTGAGCCGCCGCGTTTTTTCGAGGGATTTATGCGCGGGCGCGACTACCTGGAAGCACCGGATATTACCGCGCGCATCTGCGGAATATGCCCGGTGGCCTATCAGATGAGCGCCGTGCATGCCATGGAGAACGCATTGGGACTCGTACCCACACCGGAACTGCACGCCTTGCGCCGGCTGATCTACTGCGGGGAGTGGATCGAGAGCCATACCCTGCATATCTACATGTTGCACGCACCGGACTTCCTCGGTTACCCGAGTGCCGTGGAGATGGCAAAAGACCACCCCGACATAGTCCGCGACGGACTCGCGATCAAAAAAGCCGGTAACGCGATTGTTCAGGTGTTGGGGGGCCGGGAAGTGCACCCCATCAATGTGCGCGTGGGAGGCTTTTACCGGGTGCCAGCGGCGACCGAGCTGCACCCACTGCGGGAACAGCTGCTGCGCGCTCGCGATAGCGCTGTTGAAACCGTGCGCTGGGCCGCGGCGTTGCCGTTTCCGGCATTTGAACGCAGTGGCGATGACGCCTATGAATTTGTCGCGCTGTCGGACCCGTACGAATACCCGATGAACCGCGGGCGCATCGCCTCGACGCGCGGACTGGACATTCCCGTAGAAGAATACGATCAACACTTTCGCGAAGAGCATGTGCCCTACACCAATGCCCTGCATAGTGTTCTGGCAGAGCGGGGCGCCTACCTTGTCGGGCCTATGGCGCGGTACAACCTCAACTATGCCTGCCTGTCGCCACTGGTGCGGCAGGTCGCGGAGGATATCGGTTTCCCACCGTTTGTTGCCAACCCGTTCCGGAGCATCGTGGTGCGCGCGCTGGAAGTTCTGTACGCACTGGATGAAGCAGTCCGCATCATCGATCACTATACGCCACCGGAAACCCCCTACCTGGAAAGCGCCCCCCGCGCAACCACAGGCTGCGCGGCCACCGAGGCTCCCCGGGGTCTGCTGTACCACCGCTATCGTCTCGATGATCGCGGCAAGATTGCCGAAGCACATATAGTGCCGCCCACCTCACAGAACCAGAAGAGCATCGAGGACGACCTTCGCCATATGTTGCCGCGATTCATGCATCTGAATGAAGATGCGTTGCAGGCGCAGTGTGAGCAGGCCATCCGCAACCACGATCCCTGTATCTCGTGTGCGACACACTTCCTCAAGCTTCACCTGAACCGTACCGGCGGGAGTCGCTAATGCCTCCTGTATCAACGCACGGTGCACAGGATGACTGGGTGGTGATCAGCCTCGGGCACCGCTTTCGCGGTGACGATGGCGTCGGCCCTCATGTACTGGAGCGCCTGCGCAACAGAAGCGATTACCACATCACCTGTATCGAAAACCGCGGCGATATGACGCGGCTGCTGGACGACTGGTGCGGACGCCGGGTCTGTCTTGTGGACGCGGTGGCCGACGAAACCCGGGAAGTGGGTGACGTATTGATGCTGGATGGTCTTGCCGAAACCTGGCCGCCGAGCGCCTGCAGCACCTCAAGTCACGGCCTGAGCCTGTGTGAAGCACTGGAACTGGGCCATCTCCTGGATGCGCTGCCTGCAGAACTGCACATTTACGGCATCTGCGGTGGAGACTTTTCCAACACTGCAGAAATATCGCGGCCCGTAGCCCGGGCTGCGGCGCAGGTCGAACAACAAATTCTACAACGCTGTATTGCACAGACAGGAGGTCCCCGTGCACGAACAGTCCCTGATCCGAAACCTGGTGGACAAGATCCACATACTGGCTAGCGCTGAAGACGGGCGCCTGATCGCTGCGAACCTGCGCCTTGGGGCGCTCGCCCATATATCCGCAGACCACCTGCGCGAACATTTCGAGCAGGAAACCAGTGGCACCCCGCTGGAAGGACTCCGGTTGCACATCGACGAGCAGTCCGACATCCATCATGCCGAAGCCCAGGAAATCATCCTCGACAGTCTCGAGTTTGAACAGCGCGATGAACACGGATCAGTGTGACCGCCGCCAGTTCGACATCACCGGGGTAGTGCAGGGTGTCGGCTTCCGTCCGTTTGTATATCGGCTGGCACAGGACTGTCAGCTCACGGGCTGGGTTGCGAACAGCGCGAGTGGTGTTTACATCGAGGTGCAGGGCAAGATGAAAAACCTGGCGCAGTTTGCGCGACGATTACAACGAGAGCGGCCTCTGCCATCGCGCATCGACAGTTTGACCAGCGCCCGGATCCGCCCGCAGTCTGAATCCGGATTTGTCATCCGCGAGAGTGTGGCCAGCGGCGAAGTGACCGGCACCGTCATGCCCGATCTGGCCCCTTGTCGCGAGTGCCTGCGAGAGCTGTTGGATCCAGACGACTGGCGCTATCGCTACCCGTTCATCAACTGCACCCAGTGCGGTCCGCGATACAGCATCGCCGAAGGATTGCCGTACGACCGCGCGAATACCGCCATGCGGCATTTCACACTGTGCCAATCCTGTCACCGCGAATACCAGGATCCTCTGGATCGCCGCTTTCACGCAGAACCGAACGCCTGCCCCGAATGTGGCCCGCAGCTGGCGCTGTGCGATGGAGACGGCACCGTCATCGCTGCCGGCGAGGAGGCTCTGGAGAGAGCCGTTGCGGATATCGCAGCCGGGAAAATAGTCGCGCTCAAGGGGGTTGGCGGCTTCCAGTTACTGGTTGACGCATCCAGTACCGATGCGGTGTTACAGCTGAGGAACAGAAAGCACCGGCCGCACAAGCCGTTTGCAGTGCTCCTTCCCGACCTGGCCATGGCTCGCGAGTGCTGTGAACTCTCGCAACTGGAGGAAGATCTGCTGTGCGCGGCGGAACGACCAATCCTGCTTGTACAGCAACGCAAGCGGCCGCAACGGGCGCTGTCCCCCCTGGTGGCACCGAGCAATCCGGATCTTGGCGTCATGCTACCGGCATCGCCGTTGCACCACCTGCTGATGGCGGCACTGCAGCGCCCGGTTGTCGCAACCAGTGGCAATCTTTCAGGGGAGCCTATCTGTACTGAAAACAGCGAAGCGCTTACGCGTCTCGGCAGTATCGCCGACCACTTTCTGGTACACGATCGGCCCATCGCGCGCCCACTTGACGATTCGGTGCTCAGGGTCATGGACGGAAAACCAGTGATGCTGCGCCGGGCACGCGGCTATGCACCGTTGCCACACATCCTGGCGGAATCGGCACCCGAGCCCGGTGATCTCATCGCCCTGGGTGCGGATCTCAAAAGCAGCGCGGCGCTTGCGCGCAACAGCACCGTGTTTGTCAGCCAGCATATTGGTGACCTGGGCAGTCCCGCCGCACTCGAAGTTTTCGAGCAGACCCTTGGAGATTTTCAGTCAATTTATCGGGCCGCGCCGAAACACCTGCTGTGTGACACACATCCGGGCTACATCTCAAGCCGCTGGGCGAGCAAACGCGGTATCAATACCGTACCGGTCCAGCACCACACCGCCCATTTTTTTTCCTGTATGGCCGAACACGGCCACCGGCAATCGGCACTGGGTATCTGCTGGGACGGCACCGGCTACGGCACGGATGGCACCGTATGGGGCGGAGAATTCCTGTGCTGGGATGGCGGCGCGGACATCCATCGCATTGCCAGTCTCAAGAGTTTCGCGCTCCCCGGAAGCGAGCGCGCGGTTCGCGACCCGCGCCGTTGTGCCGCGGGGCTGCTCTACGAGCTTTTTGGCGAAGAGGCACTGGACTTACCGATCCTGCGGGATCACTTTCGCCCTCAGGAGGCACGCCAACTGACCAGAATGTTGGAAACAGGGCTGAATAGCCCGCGCTGTACCAGTGCCGGGCGCCTGTTTGACGGGGTCGCGGTTCTGCTCGGTGTGTGCGATGGGGTGACCTTTGAAGGCCAGGCCGCCATGGCAGTGGAGTACGCAGCACGAGGGGCAACGGGCTGCGGGCATTACCCCTTCGGAATTACTCAGAATCACGAACGCTGGGTGCTCGACTGGCAGCCGACAATCATCGCGATCATGGAAGAGGGAAGTCGTGGCGTTTCTGTTGCCCGTCGCGCGGCCAGGTTTCACAACACCCTGGTAGAAATGATGGTGACGGTGGCCGAAGAATCCGGCGAGGAGCATGTTTTTCTGTCGGGCGGCGTTTTCCAGAATCGTCGCTTGACGGAAACCGCGGCGATGCAGTTGCGGGCACGGGGTTTCCAGGTGCGCTGCCACGGTTCCGTACCGCCCAATGATGGCGGCATCGCGCTCGGCCAGATCTATTACGCCCGCTGTATGGCCGCGGTTGGCGCCCTGAAAGAAGAGGGGGGCTCCGTATGTGTCTAGCCGTGCCCGGTCGTGTGGAAGAATTTCTCAACCATTCACCGCTTGAGCGCAGTGCCCATGTGAGCTTCGGAGGTATCCGCAAGGTGATCAATCTCGCCCTGGTGCCGGAGGCGGTCATTGGGGACTATGTGATCGTACATGTGGGGTTCGCCATCAGCCGGATAGACGAGGCTCAGGCACAGCAGATATTTCGCGACCTAGAGGAAATCGGGATGCGGGGGAGGTTGGCAGAAGAATGAAGTATGTGAATGAATACCGTCAGAAAGCGTCGATCGAAAAAATTTCCCGGGAGATTGCCCGTATCACCACCAGGCCGTGGACGATTATGGAAGTCTGTGGCGGGCAAACCCATGCGATCGTGAAGTACGGATTGCAGCAGTTTTTACCGGATTCAGTTGAACTGGTACACGGGCCCGGCTGCCCGGTGTGTGTCACCTCATTGGAAATCATCGATCAGGCCATGGCCCTTGCTGCGCGGCCGGAGATCATTTTCTGTTCCTTCGGAGATATGCTGCGTGTACCCGGCAGTGAACGGGACCTGCTCTCGGTCAAAGCCGCCGGCGGAGACGTGCGCCTGGTGTATTCGCCCCTGAACGCCGTGGAATTGGCCGAGCAAAACCCTGATCGGGAAGTGGTATTTTTTGCGATCGGCTTCGAGACCACCGCGCCTGCCAACGCCATGGCGGCATTCCTGGCCAGACAGAAGCGACTGCGGAACTTTTCGATGCTGGTTTCGCATTTCCTTGTGCCACCGGCCATCGAGACCATTTGCTCCGCGGAAGATAACCGTGTGCAGGGGTTTCTTGCCGCCGGCCATGTGTGCACGGTTACCGGCTACGAGCAGTATTTCGCACTCGCGCAAACCTACAGAATTCCTGTTGTCGTCACCGGGTTCGAGCCGCTGGATGTTCTCGAGGGGGTGCTGATGTGTGTACGCCAGCTGGAGCAGGGTCACTACACCGTAGAAAACCAGTATCGACGCGCTGTACGGCAACAGGGGAATATCCCGGCGCAGCAACTGCTGGAGCAGGTCTTCGAGGTTTCTTCCCAGTCCTGGCGGGGTGTGGGGAAGCTCCACCACAGCGGCCTGCGATTGCGTTCGGCATTCTCCGCTTTTGATGCGGCATGCAAATTTGAACTTACCCTGCCATCAGCGCGCGACGACAGCGGCTGTATCAGCGGCGAGATCATGCAGGGCCGCAAGAAGCCCGGCGAATGCCCGCACTTTGGTCGCGACTGTCGCCCGGAGCTGCCCCTGGGCGCACCGATGGTCTCGTCGGAAGGCGCCTGTGCCGCTTACTATCGTTACCATCGCCCGGTGATCGAATGAACATTCAATGCCCACCCCCGGTAGAAACCGATGAACGGGTGCGTCTTGGGCACGGCAGCGGCGGCGAACTGAGCCAGCAGCTGTTGCGCAACCATGTCTTTCCCCACTTCAACAATCCGTGGATCGCGCAGGGGCGCGACAGTTCGGTGCTACAACCAAATCATCAGCCGATGGTATTCACCACCGATTCCTACGTCGTCACCCCGCTGTTTTTCCCGGGAGGGGATATCGGAAAGCTCGCGGTCTACGGTACCGTCAACGATCTGGCGATGAGCGGCGCCAGGCCGCTGTACCTGAGCTGCAGCCTGATACTGGAAGAGGGTTTACCGCTGAGCACCCTCAGCCGGGTGATGGCGTCGATGGGCCATGCGGCTGCGGAAGCCGGGGTTGCGCTGGTGACTGGCGATACCAAAGTGGTGGAGCGGGGCAAGGGCGATGGTATCTATATCAACACCTCGGGGATTGGTGTACTGGATCATCCAGTTCCGATCGGACCTGAACAGATTCGCCCCGGTGACCATATCCTGTTGTCGGGAGATATCGGCCGGCACGGCATGACGATCATGGCCAGCCGCGAAGGACTGGAATTTGAAAGCCCGTTGCAAAGCGACTGTGCGCTTCTCTACGGCCCGATTGAGAAATTGCTGGCCGCAGGCATTCATGTGCACTGCCTGCGCGACCTCACCCGCGGCGGTCTCGCCACCGCACTGGTAGAACTGGCAGAGACGTCCGGCTGCCAGATGGTGGTGCGGGAAGACGCTATTCCGGTCTGCCCACCGGTACAGGGCGCCTGCGAAATTCTCGGCCTGGACCCGCTGTACGTGGCCAATGAAGGACGATTCATCGCCGTCATTCCCGAGCAACAGTCCGCCCTCGCACAGTCGATCCTGTCTGGCTGTGCCGTATCCGCGGCCTGCCGGACAATTGGCGCTGTGGCCAATGGCGACAGAGCACAGGTGATTCTGGAAAATGCGCTGGGTGCTGAGCGGCTGTTGGACCGGTTGCCCGGGGAGCAGTTGCCGCGAATTTGTTGATCGGCCTGGGCCAATCCCTGAGCCAGCCCCTGAGCCGGGATAGTGCGGAGCCCGAGGATACCTGCCGTTGCGGATACACGGATCAAAGAGGTCGCCGCGTCACTTTGATGCCATCTTCGATCCTCTCACTGGGATGCAGGACAATGGTGTCTCCAGGGACCACTCCGCCGAGGATTTCCGCCTCGCGACCGTTGTTGTGGCCGACGGTTACCTGGGTGCGCACCGCGCGGTTCGCAATGACCCGGAACACCGCCCAGGCTTCCCGATGGCGAAAGAGGGCGCCCGTGGGCACCTGCACCACATCGTCTGCACGCCATATCTCGATGTCGGCATCCACCCGGTAGCCGTGTCCCAGGCGCGACCAGGTTTCCTTCGGGTCGACAAAGTCGACGATCACATTGACACGCTGTTCCTCGATGCCGAGGGCTGAAATCTTGGTAAAGCCGAAGGGTTCCACCAGGCGCACGCGGCCGTTCAGCGGCTTGTCACCGCCCCAGCGGGTGATATTCACCGGCGCGCCGGGGTCCACTTTCACCGCGTCCCGGGAGAGCAGATCGATCACGATTTCCAGTTGCCCCGGGTTACCGATCTCCAGTAACGGCGTGCCGGCGACGACAACCCGTTCACTTTCCTGCATCAGCCGGAGCACGCGGCCACCGACGGGCGCAGTCACCGCCACCAGGTTGCCATCATCCATCTTTGGGGTACCGCGTGCCGGTGCGATCAGGGCGGCACGTGCATTGTCCAGTTCACCCTGGCTGACCCGTTCTGCGGCGCGCGCGGTGTCCAGGGCGGCCTCCGCACTGTCCAGCGCCAGCTCGGCGCGTTCCAGCGCGACTTTGGATATATGGCCTTTTTTCGCCAGTGCGCGTGCGCGTTTGGCATCAGAGCGGGCGAAGGCCAGTTGCGCTTCGGCATCGCGGCGCTGGGCGGTAGAAAGTTTCAGGGCAGCTTCCGCACTGCGGATCGCGGCCTCGGCCTGGTTGCGGCTGCGCTCATCGAGAAACTGTGGGTGGGTTGGCAGCAGCTCCGCCAGCCTGGTGGTGTTGGCCTCGACGGTGTCACCGACTTCGCTCTGGATTCGCAACAGGTAGCCGGTGACCGGTGCCGACACCACAAACACGTCGTGTACGCGGGTATAGCCTTCATCGGTAACGGCGACCTGCATCGGCCCGCGGGTAACCTGTGCCATATCGACCGGTACCGGCTGGGGAAGAAAGGCATAGACCAGAAAGGCCACCACACCGGCAAGCATCGCCAGGCCTGCAACACGCCGGAACAGTTTCCGCCCCGTCTGACTTCCCTTATCGCTCGCCATAACCGTCCCCGTATCACTCCCGCGTCTTCAGCACCGCAATCAGGTCCAGACGCTGGATGCGCCGGTGCACCAGAAGACCCGAGGCGAGTGCCGACAGCATCACCACCAGGGCGGCATAGCCATAGGTGGAGGGATTGATAATCAGGGGAATACGGAACAGCTCGGTATCGAATGACGCTACCAGGGTCCAGGCCAGCAAATAGCCGAGCAGGGCCCCGAGCGGCAGTGCCAGCAGGGTGAGCAGGGCGAGCTCACCGAGCAATATATAGGAAACTTCCCCGCGGGTGAGCCCCAGCACGCGCAGGCTGGCCAGTTCGCGGCCGCGTTCCGACAGCGAGATACGCGCGCTGTTGTAGACCACCCCCAGGGCGATCAGCCCCGCGAACAGTGTGTTAAAAAATACGAAGGTACCGAGGCTGTCCTGCAGGGTTTCGTAAAAGGCATTCTGGGCCTGCTCCTGCAGGCTGACGCCTGTAACTACCGGTGTGTTTTTCAGAGCCTGGTAGAACGCCTCGGTGTGTGCGGGATCCACCAGCAGGTAGCTCCCGGAAATGGCGGTGTCTTCCCGCAGTATGCGGTTCATGAACGCCAGGTCCATATACGCTGCTGTACCCATATAGGTTTTCACAATACCGCTTACCGGCACGTCCAGTTCCGGCCGCCGTCCGGTGCGGATCTCCACGCGCAGGCGTTCACCACTGCGAATATCCAGCAGTTCCGCGAGTTTGTCCGACAGCACGATACCGGAGCGGGGCAGGGCAACCGGTTGCAGGCGGGTATCGACCACTCGGCTCAGTTCCGCACCCGGTTGCAGGCCGATGATGGCCTCGCGACGGGTGCGGGTGCCGTTGCGCAGTACCGCGGGAATCGCGCGGAAGGGTTCCGCACTCATGGCGCCGGGCGCGTGCAATATATCCTGGATCGCGCGGATATTGCGCGGCTCGACAAAGTTGACCGTCACATCCTGACGGTCGATGACGTTGAAACTGATGTCCACCATATACATCATCGCATCCAGGGAAAAACTCGAGCCAATCAGCAGCCCCATAGACATGGCAATACCGGTTGCGGTCATTGCCGCGCGTCTCGGCCAGCGATAGAGGTGCCGCAGGATCATCCGCGATGGCTGGTCGATTGCGCGGGTCAGACGCTCGAGCGCACGGGATCCGCGGCTGTAATCCGGCGGCGCCGGTGGCACCATGGCCACCGCCGGCTCCAGGCGAACCACCCGACGTACGGCGCCAAAGGTGCCACCACCGGCCACCAGCAGGCTGAACCCTATAGCCACAAGATAGACGTCTGGCGGCGCACGAAACAGCAGAAAGGGAAATTTGAAGTAATCCATATACATACGCGCCAGTCCGTGTCCCAGCCACAGCCCAAGCGCAATGCCGATCACAACCCCCAGAACGGTGATGGCCCCGATCATTTTCAGGTAGTGCGTGGCCACGTCCCGGTTGCCGTAGCCAAATGCCTTCAACAGCCCGATCTGTTCCCGCTCGGTATCGACGAGACGCCCGATCACCACATTCAGGAGGAATGCCGCCACCAGTAAAAAAATGGGCGGGAGCAAACGTCCCATGGTCTCAAGTTGCTGGATTTCATTACTGAGAAACTGGTCGGAAATCTGCTGGTCACGGCCGTAGGCACCGGTGGCACCGTAGCGCTTCAGCAGTTGATCCAGTTTTTCCAGCAGGGCTTCTTCATATTCAAGGCCGGACGTGAGCAGCACCGCCTCATTGAAAGCGCCGTCCAGGTCAAACGCGTGTGCCAGCGGGTCGCGGTGCATCCACAACACCCCGAAGCGCTTTTTGTCGGGCACGATTTCGCCGGGAGAAATGGCATACACATATTCCGGCGCCAGCGCCACGCCGGTAACAGTGAGCTTTTTCTTGGTGCCATTGAGGATGGCGTACAGGTGGTCCCCCGGTTCCAGTTGATGGGCTTCCGCAAAAGCTTCGAGGGCCAGTACCTCCTCCTCCCGCACCGGATCGGGGTAGCGCCCGCGCCGCAGCACAAAGTCATTGATGTGCGGGCCGCGGATCGCGGGCAGTGACTGGATCTCGCCGGTAATCGGGGCAGCGGCGCCCTCGACATCGAGGATCACACCGGCGCGAATGCGCGTTTCCGCGCGGCGTACCCCGGGCAGCTGGGTAATCTGCTCCAGCAGCGCGTCGGGGGCCCGTTTTACCGGCGCCCACACATCGGCAAACCGGTAGCGCTCGTAGTAGGCCGCACGGGTGTCGGCCAGGGACGCGAGCATGCCTTTTGACATCAGATACATACCCACGCCACAGCCGATGACCACCGCAATCGCCAGGGCCTGCCCCTTGATGGTCCAGAGGTCGCGCAACAGTTTGCGATCGAGAGGGGAAAAGAGCGCAATCACGCGGGCTACCAGCTCAGGTCCGCCGGCGCGCAGGGGTGCGCATTGACGTCGGTTTTCTGGATCTGGCCATCGGCCATGATCAGCACGCGGTCGGCCATGTCGGCGATGGCGGCGTTATGGGTGATCACCATGGTGGTGGTACCAAGCTCGCGGTTGACCCGCGCGATGGCCTCGAGCACCACGATGCCGGTCTTGCTGTCCAGCGCCCCGGTGGGTTCGTCACACAACAGTACTCGTGGCTGCTTGGCAATGGCGCGGGCAATGGCCACCCGCTGCTGTTCACCCCCGGAAAGCTGTGCCGGAAAGTGATCCATCCGCCGGGCCAGGCCCACCAGTTCCAGTGCCTGTTCCGGGGTCATCGGATCCTGGGCGATCTCCGTGACCAGCGCCACGTTCTCCCGGGCGGTGAGACTCGGGATCAGGTTGTAAAACTGGAATACAAAGCCCACATACTCGCGGCGGAACCGGGTCAGGTGGTAGTCATCGAAGGCGGTAAGTTCCTCCTGATCAAAATACACTTGGCCCTCGGTGGGGGAGTCGAGACCGCCGAGAATATTCAACAGAGTCGACTTGCCGCTGCCGGACGGACCCAGCAGCACCACCATTTCACCCCGCGGCACGGAGAGGGTCACACCCCGCAGCGCGTACACTTTGGATTCACCACTGCCGTAGATTTTGCTCAGGTTCTCGGCACGAATGGCCGGGTGTCTTTCGCTAGTCATGAGAGATGAAGGGGCCCCGCTTCCGTGGGTATTCCATTTTCTTGCTGAGCCTGGCGAAGTATCTGACAAATAAGCCCCGATACACTACTGGCAACCGCGAGCATCAACACGACGGAAATTTGCCAGTAGGGAACGGGGGATTCACCGAGCAGGGCGACACCGCCGGCAACCAGCAGCGCCGCGATGAACAGCACGAGCCAGGAGTGAAATGGCAGTAAAAATCGCTGTTGTCAGGGGTGCTAAGGTTGGATGGGTTAATTTCAGTCACTGCTGACTCTCAATCACCTGGGTGAATGACAACAAGGGGGCACGGCAACGGCACTGGACGCCATCAGGATAATGCCACCAGACTGGCGAGTGGCGAGGCAGGCCGGTTGTCGGCGCAGGCAGATTGTCGTCCAGTCAGTTATGGCACCAACCCGTGGCCGGCGCCACGCGTGCGGGGACTTTCGCGGCCCTTCCGGCGCCAATTCACTGGCCGGTGGGGCTGTAGGTTAGAGGCACACCAGAATTCACAATGCGATCTGAAAGTAAATGGCACGCCCTGTCACAGCGTGAGGCCCTCTCAGAACTGGCGACCACATCAGCCGGGATTAGCGAAAGCGAGGCTTCGGCGCGACTCGAAACCCATGGCCCCAACCGCTTGCCAGCCCCGCCCAGGCCGGGACTGTTGCGGCGCTTTTTTGCGCACTTCAATAATATTCTTATTTTCGTGCTGCTGGGCGCGGCGATCATCACGGGCCTGCTCAATCACTGGGTTGATACCGGAGTCATTCTCGCGGTGGTTGTCGTGAATGCCATTATCGGCTTCGCCCAGGAAGGCAAGGCGGAAAAGGCGATGGAGGCTATCCGGCATATGCTGGCACCCCGGGCGGTGGTGCTGCGTGAAGACCAGAGGTACAGCATCGAGAGTGAGAATCTGGTGCCTGGCGATATGGTGCTGCTGGAAGCCGGTGACAAGGTGCCGGCCGATCTCCGTCTGCTGCAAGCGCATGGCCTGCAAATCCAGGAAGCGATCCTGACCGGCGAATCCGTGGCGCTGGCGAAACAGACAGATCCGGTCAGCACGGAAACCTCACTGGGTGACCGCACCTGCATGGCTTTCAGTGGCACCAGTGTCACCAGCGGGCAGGGGTGGGGCGTGGTGGTGGCCACCGGCGCGGATACCGAAATCGGACGCATTAGTGGCCTCATAGCCCAGGTGGAAACCCTCACCACGCCGTTGATCGAACAGATCGGTGTCTTCGCCCGCTGGCTCGCGGCCTTTATCCTGGTCATCGCAGCGCTGATCTTCGCTTTCGGATTCTTTGTTCTCGATCACGCATTCTCTGAGCTGTTTATGGCGATCGTGAGCCTGTCGGTAGCGGCCATACCTGAGGGCCTGCCGGCGGTGCTCACCATCACCCTGGCGGTCGGGGTGCAGGCCATGGCGCGGCGCAATGCCATCGTCCGCCGCCTGCCGGCCATTGAGACGCTCGGATCTGTGTCGGTAATCTGCACTGACAAGACGGGGACACTCACGCGCAACGAGATGAGTGTCGCATCGGTCGTCACGCACACGCACCGGTATAGCGTTGGAGGCGAGGGCTATGAACCGCTGGGAGAAATAAAGCATGAGGGAAACCCGATCACCTCAGCCGAACACCAGCCTCTGCTGGAGATGGCCCGTGTCGCCGCCCTGTGTAACGACGCCCAGATCAGAAAGCACCACGACGCCTGGACGGTCGAGGGTGATCCGATGGAGGGCGCGCTGCTGGCATTCGCGGCCAAAGCTGGAATGGATGGCGATGAGGCGCGCAGCCAATGGACGCGCACCGATATCATCCCCTTTGATTCCAGGCATAAATTCATGGCCACCCTCAACCACGATCACCAGAATCACGCCCTGATCGCGGTCAAGGGCGCACCGGAACAGCTTCTGGCCATGTGCAGGTCGTACCGAACCGGCGACGGGAGTACAGCTCCCATGGACCAGGCCTACTGGATAGAACAGGCAGATATCATCGCGGCCCAGGGCCAGCGGGTTCTGGGTCTGGCGCTAAAACCGGTGCGGCCAACCGACACCATACTGGAACAGGCGGATGTCGAGGGCGAACTGACCTTTCTGGGCCTGGTCGGACTGATCGATCCTCCGAGACAGGAGGCGATTGCCGCGGTAGCCGAATGCCGCCATGCCGGGATTCGGGTGAAGATGATCACCGGTGACCACAGTGCGACTGCCAGGGCCATCGGGCAGCAGGTAGGCCTGCAGGAACCCGAACGGGCCTTGACCGGCAGCGACATTGACAATCTCGACGATACAGCACTGGCGGCGGCGGTGGTGGACGTGGACATCTTTGCCCGCACCAGCCCCGAACACAAATTGCGTCTGGTGACCGCATTGCAGAGCCACGGCATCACCGTGGCGATGACCGGTGATGGTGTTAACGACGCGCCCGCACTCAAGCGTGCGGATGTCGGTATCGCCATGGGAAGAAAGGGCAGCGAGGCGGCCAAGGAAGCCTCAGAGCTGGTTCTGGCGGATGACAATTTCGCCTCGATAGACGCCGCCGTGCGCGAAGGCCGCACGGTTTACGACAATATCAAGAAGGTGATCAGCTGGACCCTGCCGACCAATGCCGGCGAGGCCTCCACCATTATTGTGGCGCTGATGTTTGGCATGGTGCTACCGATTACGCCGATCCAGATTCTGTGGGTGAACCTGATCACCGCTGTCACGCTCGGAATCGCACTGGCTTTCGAGCCAACCGAGGAAACTACCATGCGCCGGCCGCCCCGCCCCCGTGGCCAACCTCTGCTTACCGGTGTTCTGGTGTGGTATATCGTTCTGGTGAGTATTCTGTTTCTCTGCGGTGTGTTCGGCGTCTACACCTACGCGATGGAGCGGCAGTACTCCCTGGAGCTCGCACGCACGATGGCCATGAACACACTGGTGGTGATGGAAATATTCAGCCTGTTTTTCATCCGTAATATGTACGGGGCTTCCCTCACATGGAAAGCGGTACGCGGCACCAGGGCCGTGTGGCTGGCCGTCATCGCGGTGACCATCGGGCAGTTCGCCATTACCTACCTCGCACCCCTGCAAACTATTTTCGCGACCGAAGCCGTGCCATTCGCCGACGGGATACTGATCATCGGTATAGGCATTGCACTGTTTGCGATCATTGAGATCGAAAAACAGATCCGTACTCGCGTTTTCCAGCCCGCGAATGGCAGCAGTCCGCGTTAGTCGCCGGATCTTGAATGCGTCCAGTTGAGGCAAACACACCGCGATCTGATGCGCGCGGCGAAGCCTAAGGTCGGGGGCGCTCTAAGGCAGCGACCTGTTCAATAGTGCGCAGCAGCGCATCCGGACTGAGACTGATCGAGTCGATACCGAGCTTCACCAGGAACTCGGCCACCTCGGGGTAGTTGGAAGGTGCCTCCCCACAGATACCTGCGGGAATACCGTTGCGCTGTGCGCCCTCGATGGCCTGGCGGATCATTTCCAGCACCCCGGGGTCCCGCTCATCGAAATCAAAGGCGACCATATCCGAGTCCCGGTCGACGCCGAGTACCAGCTGGGTCAGGTCGTTGGAGCCGATGGAGATGCCATCGAACAACCGGCTGAATGCATCAATCTGCACCACGTTGTTCGGGATCTCGCACATCACGTAGACCTCCAGAGAATCTTCGCCGGAAACCAGCCCCTGATCCGCCATCGCCTGCAGAACCTGCTCGCCTTCGGGAATACGGCGGCAGAAGGGAATCATTACCTTGATATTTTTTAGGCCCATGTCCTGTCGCGCGCGCTTGAGCGCGGCGCATTCCAGCGCAAACCCCTTGGCATAGGCCTCGTGGGCATAACGCGCGGCGCCGCGGAAACCGAGCATGGGATTTTCTTCGTGCGGCTCAAAGCTGCTGCCACCGATCAGGCGGGCGTATTCGTTGGTCTTGAAGTCCGAGGTGCGCACGATCACCGGCCGCGGGTAAAACGCCGCGGCGATGGTCCCGATCCCCTCGGACAATTTCTGTATAAAAAAGTCTGCACCGCTGTCGTAGTTTGAAGTAAGGGCCTTGATGGCGTCGCGGTCATTCTCGTCCGCGATCTTTTCCGGGCACGCCAGGGCCATTGGATGGGCCTTGATATGCTCGTTGACGATGAATTCCATCCGCGCAAGCCCAACCCCATCGCAGGGCAGGGCGCTGAGGCGAAATGCCTGCTCGGGGCTGGCCAGATTGATCATCATCCGGGTTTTTGTGGTGGGGAGCTGATCCAGCTCCACCGTATCGACTTCGAAGGGAATATCACCGCGGTAGACGCGCCCCACATCGCCCTCGGCACAACTGATGGTGACAGTATCGCCGTCGCGGACTTGGTGCTCGCTGCCGATACCCACCACCGCAGGAATACCAAACTCCCGCGCCACAATAGCCGCGTGACAGGTACGACCACCGCGCTCGGTGACCAGCGCTGCCGCGCGACGCATGGCCGGCCCCCAGTCAGGGCTGGTGCTGCTGGCAAAAAGGATCTCGCCATCCTTGAATGCCGACAACTGGCTGGCATCGGTGACCCGCCGCACTTTGCCCGAACCGATCGCGGTGCCGATGGCGCGACCGCTGGCGAGCTGCGCCCCCTCGTCGGGTTTGTGGGAAAACCGGAAGCGCTTCAACTGATTGCGCGGTTTTTGCGAGGCCACGGTTTCCGGCCGCGCCTGCAACAGGTACAACTTGCCGTCGTCCGCGTCCTTGGCCCATTCCAGATCCATGGGGCAGGGGACCCCACGTTTCTCGCTGTAATGTTGCTCGGCGGTGGTCGCGTAGTGGGCCAGTGTCAGTACCTCGTCGTCACGCAGGCTGAACCGGTTGCGGCGGGATTCCGGGGTATCGAGGTTGTGAAGGTCCTGACTATTCAGGTCCTCGTCGCACACCATCGTCTGTTGTTTGGCACCGAGCTCCCGCCGCAAGACACAGCGGTAGCCCTGGGCATAGGTGGGCTTGTGCACATAGAACTCATCGGGGTCCACCGCACCCTGCACGATGTTTTCCCCGAGGCCATACACCGAGGTGATGAACACCACATCGCGAAAGCCACTGTCCGTATCCAGCGAGAACATGACGCCACTGGAGGCGCGATCAGCGCGCGCCATTTTCATCACTGCAATGGCCAGGGAAACCTTAAAGTGATCGTATGCGTTGCGCTCGCGATAGCTGATTGCCCGGGCGGTAAACAGGGATGCGAAGCAGCGTCGGCAGGCTTCGAGCAGGCCGTCGCGGTCGCCGATATTGAGAAAACTGTCATGCTGACCGGCGAAACTGGCTTCCGGCAAGTCCTCGGCGGTGGCAGAGCTGCGCACGGCGACCCGCAGCGTGTCGCCATAGTCGTCACGCAGTGTTTCAAACGCAGTGGTAATTTCCTGGGCGAGTGTCTGGGGCAGGCCGGCGTCGTATACGATTGCACGCGCCTGTGCCGCTATCGCGTCCTGCTGATTGTTGTCCGCGCCCGCAAGATCCGCCAGCAGTTGGCGCAGCGGTTCCCAGGCATTGGCATTGTCGAGCACTGCGCGGTAAGCGGCAGCCGTGATCGCAAAGCCATTGGGTACGAGAATGCCTTCTGGCGATAGCGCGCGATACATCTCCCCGAGGGATGCCGTCTTGCCGCCGACCTCGGCAATATCATCGAGGCTGATGTCGCTGAACCAGCGAATGTATCGATCTTCTGCCATGAATTCTGCGCCGCCCTAACTTGACCCTCAATTCAACGTGAATTGCCGTCCACGTTTACCATTCTGACCATAGTCGAGCTAAGCTCAATGCGCGTTCCGATTTCTGCTATTCGCATATTTGACGCCAGCAAAACTGAGCCTCCCGGGTCTCGCATAACATCGCTGGCGCGTTTGAATTTCTGTAAACCGTTCATTCACGTTTTGCCTGCGCCGATCCTTCGGGGGACCCGTCATGCCGTTCAAACATATTCTGTTACCACTGGACAGCTCTTCGCTTGCCGAAGAGGCTGTCACCCACGCCATTACGCTGGCACAAAGCAGTGGGGCTGATATCCACCTGCTGCATGTGCAAAAGTCGCCCTCGCATTCCGACGAACACTGTACGGATCCGGTGGAGTGGCGGTTGCGCAGGGCGGAGCTGCGCAGCTACTTGCAGGGACTGTCCGAGCAGATCGCGGAGCGCGATGTTCCGGTGACCCTGTCCATCGTGGAGGGGCGCCCGGCCGAGCAGATCGTGGAATACTGCGAAGAACATGCGATCGATCTCATTGTGATCACGGCCTATGGCAAAGGCGGCATCAGCCGCTTCGACTTCGGCAGTACGGCGCAGAAACTATTCAGCGGGTCCGGGCGTTCATTCATGGTGGTAAGGCCCGCCGGAACCCGGCCGGCGTCGGATGACATCGCCTATCGCCGAATTCTGGTTTCCATGGACGGGTCGCCGCGCTCGGAGTGGGTGGCCTGCCAGGTGGCATCGATGATGCGGGGCCAGAAGGTGGAAATTATCCTGCTGCAGGTGATCGCCATTCCGCAAATGCCCCGACGTATGCCGATCACGAGGGAAGAGCACACCACGCGGGAAAAGTTTGTCGAATGCAACCGGCGCGCGGCGGAAACCTATCTCGAAGAGGTCGCGCGGCAGTTGCGGAATGGGCTCAAGGTCACACCCCGGCTACTGGTGGCGCAGAATGTAGCCGAAAGCATTTACGCCACCGCGTCTGACGAGCAGGTAGACCTGATCGCCATGAGTGCGCACGACTGGCAAAGCGGAGCCCAGCAGGTCACCGGGACTGTGTGCCACACGGTCATGTGCCAGAGCAACCTGCCGGTGCTGGTATTCCAGGACTTGCCCGATGCACAACTGCAGGCACTGCGCCCGGGCAGCAACATCTGTGAAATCCGCCATCCCGGTTTTTCTGACGAGCGCTCGGCCCAGCAATGAAACTGCGACGAGGAAATACCGACAGGCTCGGTCGCGCGCGCAATTTTTTTTCGCGCAGAAAATCCATACACCCCACCGCGTCTTCACAGCCTCCTCACGAGGAAGGCCCTGAGAAACAGCAGGATAGAGTCGAAGAAATAGCCGCTCTTGCCAAGCGTCACCGGCACTGCATCGATTCCCGCCAGTCGGTTCGGCTGAGGGCCAATCTACGTGCCCTCGAGCGGGATTTCCAGAACATCTACCGGCAGTTGGCGGCGCGTGTCGAAGCCGGGGAAAAGGGCACCCGCAGTGAGGAATGGCTCCTCGACAATCGCCATGTGGTCCAGGAAGCACTGGAGCTGGTGCGTGAATCCCTTCCGCGAGAATATTTGCGACAGCTGCCGAAAGTGGCTGACGAGGATGGCAGTCGCTGTTTGCGGGTCGCGTCTCTGGCCACAACACTGGTTGCCGACCTTCGCCAGCCCGTGGATCTGGAAGCGACTCACGACCTGATCGACCACTATCAGGAGGAAACGATACTCACCACTGGCGAACTGTGGGCCCTGCCAGCGGTATTGCGCCTGAGCCTGTTGCAACGCCTGGCAAGCTTTGCGAGGGAAGCGCTGGATCAAATCCGGAGTGGGGAAGAGGCGGAAAGTGTTGGTATCGCCAGCATCATTATCAGTCTGCGCGAATTGCGCAGCTTCAACTGGCGCGGTTTCGTCGAGTCCCTGAGCCGTGTGGAACGCATTCTGGAAATGGACCCTGCCGGCGCCTATCGGCAGATGGACTTCGCCACCCGCGATCGCTACCGGGGAGTGATTGAAGAGCTATCACGGGGCAGCGAGAGCGCCGAACACCGCGTTGCACAATGTGTGGTCGAGCTCAGTGAACAGGATACCGAACACTCCCGGCAGCAACATATCGGTTACTACCTGATCGGAGAAGGGCGGGCTCAGCTGGACGAGGCTCTGGCGTTTCATCCGGATGCCGGCCAACGCCTGCGCCAGATCCTGTTGCGGCATCCCGACACCGTTTACTTTGCCACCCTGGGCATTTTCTCACTGCCGATACTGATGGCGCTCGCCATCTATCTGCTGACTGCCGGCACCTCAATAGGCGGAACCTTGCTGACCGTAGCGATTGCCGCGGTACCGGTGATCGGTCTTGCCCTGGCGTTGGTGAACGGGTTGATTACTCACAGCCTGCCGCCACGTCGACTGCCGAAGATGGATTTCAGCCGCGGGATACCGGAGGAGTATCGATCGGCGGTTGTCATGCCGGTACTGGTCGCCGATACCGATGACATCGAGCGGAATCTCCAGTGTCTGGAGATGAATTATCTCAACAATGGCGACCGCAACCTGGTGTACGTCATGCTCAGTGATTTTGTCGATGCGCAATCACAGAGCACACCTGGAGACCAGACGCTGCTACAGGGTCTGGGGAATGCCATCGAAGCCCTGAATCAACGGTACCAGGATGGTGAGGGGCCATCTCCCTTTCTGGCGTTGCACCGGGAGCGCCAGTGGAACGCGGCGGAAAAGTGCTGGATGGGCTGGGAGCGCAAGCGCGGCAAGCTGCTCGAGTTCAACCGCCTGCTCAAGGGCCATGACGACCACGGTTTCACCAGCTGTTTTGGCGATCGGGAACTGCTGCAGCGAATCCATTTTGTCATTACCCTGGATGCCGACAGCCAGATGCCGCCAGCCACCGCCGCACGCCTGGTAGCGACCATGGCACACCCCCTGAACCGCCTGGTGATCGACAGCGACGGGCGCCGGGTGATTGCCGGCCACGGATTTCTGCAACCGCGACTGGAGATTGATCCGGCGGGACCCGAAGAAACCATATTCAGCGAGATTTTCTCCGGTGATCGCACCGTGGATCTGTATACCCATGCGGTGTCCGATGCCTACCAGGATTTGTTCGGCGAGGGCATCTTCGCCGGCAAGGGGATCTACGACCCAACGGTATTCTCCCAGACGCTGGCCGGGCACCTGCCCGAGAATACGATTCTCAGCCACGACCTGCTGGAAGGGGCGGTCGGCGGTGCAGCCCTGATTTCCGATGCCGTCTTTTACGAACAGTACCCTCCGAATATTTTCACCCTGCTTCGGCGATCCCACCGCTGGATTCGCGGAGACTGGCAGCTGCTGCCATGGTTGCGCAAGCGCGTTGCCATCGAGGGCGGCGAGAAGCAGGCAAACCCGCTGCCCCTGATTCAGCGCTGGAAGATCATCGACAACCTGCGTCGCAGCCTGGAAGCACCGGCAATGCTGGCACTGTTTGTACTGGCCTGGTGTGGCTGGTTGCCTGGCAGTCCCTGGGCATGGACGCTGGGGCTGTTGCTGGTTTCCGCGGCGCCGGTTTGGCTGGAACTGCTTTCATTGCTGTGGCAAAGCGCCGCCGACCCCAGGCGCGCCCATCTGCGTCTGCGCAGCGCGCCGGCCATATTGCGCCAGCGGACCCTCTACTGGCTGATGTCTCTGGCGATCCTGCCGGTGCTCGCGCTCAATGCGCTGGACGCGATTGTCCGCACTCTTTACCGGCTGGGCATTTCCCGCCGCCATCTGCTGCAGTGGACGGCGGCAGCACAGGTCAATCGCGCATTCAGTCCCGATTCCGTAGCCGGCCGCTGCTGGCGAGAATTGTGGATTGCACCGCTGCTGGCAGTGGCGATTGCCGCGTGGCTGGTGTTCACAATACCGGCCAACCTGATGCCGGCCGCGCCCTTGCTCATCGCCTGGCTATTGCTACCGCGCCTGGCCCACCGCATCAACCAGCCCCACAGTATCGAAACCCAGGAGCTCGGCGATGGCGAAAAGCGTGAACTGCGCCTGCTGGCGCGGCGGACCTGGTACTTCTTCGAACAGTTTATGGGCCCCGACGACCACTGGCTGCCGCCGGACAATTATCAGGAGCAGCCCCTTGCGGTGCTGGCCCGGCGCACCTCGCCGACCAATATCGGCCTGGGATTGCTGTCGATCCTCAGTGCCTATGATTTTGGCTATCTGGACCTGACCCAGCTGCTCGCGCGGCTCAACAATACCTTTGACCGGATGCGCGGTCTCGAGCGCTACCGCGGCCACTTTCTCAACTGGTATGAAACCCGCGAGCTCCACCCACTGAATCCCCGCTATGTATCCACCGTGGACAGCGGCAACCTCGCCGGCAGCCTGCTGACCCTCGCAAGCGGCCTCGAACAACTCGATAGCACCCCATTGAACGGTCGTCAGCTGGTGATGGGCATCGCCGATACATTGGGCGTGGTTGCGGAAACCCTGCAACCGGCTAACCCGGACCAGACATCCGCGGAAGTGCGTGAAATTACCGCCCAGATTGCCCAGTTGCGCCAACGGCTGGAGGTGCGGGCGGACCAGGATGTCTGGTGGCAGACGATTGATGATGTTTACGAGCGGGACCTGCCGGCGTTGCACGAACAGGTGCTATCGCTGATCGAAGGTGACGAACGCTTCAGCGCCGAGTCGCTCGGGCGCCTGCGACACTGGCTGGATGAACTGCAACAACATGCGGTGGCCGCGCGGCGCTATCAGGAGAACCTGGAACCCTGGCAACGGCTGATGCGGGCGGCACCGGTTCCGTGCCGGGAGCAGGGCAGCCAGGCAGCGGAATGTTTCCGGGGTCTGGCGCAGATTTTCGATGCCCCGACTTCCCTGAAAACATTGCCGTACACCTGTGAGCGCGCGTCACGGCAGTTGGATACACTCGCGCAAGTTCTCGCATCCGTTAGCGATACCCAGCGGCAAAGTACAGAAGCATGGCTCGGCAAACTGCGAACCGCACTGGCGGTGGCGCAGGACAATGCCGGCAGTTACCGGGGAGATCTGCACCGGCTGGCCGCACGCGCCCGCGAATGGGTACGGGATATGGATTTCGCGTTTCTTTACGATCCCGAACGGCATCTTTTCCATATCGGTTACAACGTCACTGACGCGCGCCTCGATGCCAATTATTACGACCTGCTCGCATCGGAGTCCCGCCTCACCGGATTTATTGCGGTGGCCAAAGGAGACGTGCCCGCGCGTCACTGGCAGCATCTTGAGCGGCCATTCCGACGCATCCGCGGACGTGTGGTGCTGATGTCCTGGAGCGCCACTCTGTTCGAGTACCTGATGCCGCGCCTTTTGATGGCGACGCCGGATCACAGCCTGATGGGGCGCGCTTGCCGCAATGCGATCGAGGTGCACAGAGAATTTGCGACACGCTTCGGTGTGCCCTGGGGGATTGCCGAATCCGGCTTTTACGAGCTGGACAGTCAACTTCACTACCAGTACCGGGCCTTCGGCGTCCCGGGCATCGGCTTCCGCCGCGACCTCGGCGAACGCCTGGTCATCGCACCCTATGCATCCATGATGGCGTTGCCATTCTGCGCCAGAGAGGTGATGGAAAACCTGCAGCAATTGCGTAACCACGGAGGCTATGGCCAGTTCGGCCTGCACGAGGCTATCGACTTTGGGCGCACCGCCAAGCCGGCACCGCGGCGGGCGCGCACGGTGCGCTCCTATATGAGTCATCACCAGGGCATGATTCTGCTGGCGATCAACAATTTTCTGCACCGGGATGTCATGCTGCAGCGCTTCCACCAGGATGTGCGCATCGCCAGCCTGACGCCACTGCTACACGAGCGGCTGCCCGCCGCGCCACCAGCGCTCAAGCCCTGGAAGCGCCCCGGCGTGATGCGCAGCTTCCATGCAGAAGTCGTGCTGGATACCTGGAGTGCTGCGCCGTCGCGCCCGTATCCACAGTACAACCTGCTTTCCAATGGCCACTATTCCCTGATTGTGGCCGCCGATGGCGCCACCGGTAGCTACTGGGACGCTATCGCATTGACACGCTGGCAGCCAGACCCGACCTGTCACCAGTGGGGACGTTACTGTTACGTGCGCGATCTCGACAGCGATACCCTGTTCTCGGTAGGGCTTTCACCCTGTGGCGGGGATGCCAG
>Ga0207814_100284_pt1 | contig 38502 bp, 30 predicted proteins | sample TtaePargueraPR_7_FD_187755 | JGI IMG/M metagenome (GOLD analysis project Ga0207814, IMG submission 187755) | Aerobic enrichment media microbial communities from Bioluminiscent Bay, La Parguera, Puerto Rico - Tt and P1 (2) (SPAdes) | ecosystem: Environmental > Aquatic > Marine > Unclassified ... | reverse complement strand
CGGTTGCGGTTGCGGTTGCGGTTGCGGTTGCGGTTGCGGTTGCGGTTGCGGTTGCGGTTGCGGTTGCGGTTGCGGTTGCGGTTGCGGTTGCGGTTGCACAGTCTGGGGTGTGGGCTGTAACGGCGCAAATGACGACGAAGCTTCTGCAGCAGCGCTCAAAGCGGGAGGGTTTTGGGAGCCAGACGGCGTGTCAAACCCTGGAACGCCCTGTGTCTGCAACCCATCCACCGCCGAAAACGAATCGGCAAACGGATTGTTCGAGCGTGTTACGTTGCCGCCAGACACAACCGGACTGGTTTCCGGTAGCAATTGCGGAAAGTGCTGCGGCGACGCCTGTGGGCTCGGCTGCGATTGCTGGTAGGCTTGCAGCTGCACTTCCGGTTGTTGCGGTGACTTAGCAGATATCTCCATCGAATGACTGTGTGCCGGTGCGTGATCCTCGGTACTTCCCTCTTTCCACCAGGCATCGTCGTCACCCCAATTGTTAGACAGTTCGGGGGTTGCGCCAAATCCAGCCATTAAATCGCTTGGCCCACTTTGATTCGTCGCTGCATTCAGCACCTTCATGGGGTCAGTTGGATTTTCCTGTCCCAGAAATTGACTACTCGTGTGCGCCTCCTGTCCCACCAGCAGATAGCCCCACTCTCCGCTCGCATTTTTGCTACCCGGGGCTTCCGGCTCCAACCAGCTATCGAGCTGTCGAGCCTCCTCGCGGTTCTGCATTTTTGCCTCTGCCGCGGGACTAAAAGTGGTGCGATCAGCGCTATCGAGAAAATCGGCAGTACCCAGGCCCTTGGGCAGAGCTTCGTCCACAGCTGTGCTGCGGATGGCAACCTTCAGTTGATAATCGCCCACACTGATAATATCGCCATCCTTAAGCGGTACACGGTTACCCTTGCCAATAGGCTCACCTGACTGATTGTGATACGTGCCATTGGTACTCTGGTCGACGAGGAAATATTGATTTCCTTTATATTCGATCAGCGCGTGTCTCGAGGACACTACCCGCTGCGGATCTGGCAACACCCAGTCATTGCTATCCGCGCGCCCGAGACTGCCGCCAGCGGAGTTGAACAGCGTGGTATGTTTGAGCATGTTGGCGCCATCGGGATCGGCCAATACGGAAAGCAAAATTTCCATGTCACAGAGACTCGCGCTTTTGGATTTTAGTGGTCGATAGTTGTCCGAATTTACCGGGCTGAACACCATGGTCCCCGGAGATCAGTACCAGAAAGCGACTGGAGTCTCGGCAACAGGATTTCATCCTTGCCTTGAACCGATCGCAACGTACTGATTCCGGCGCTGGTGAAACGCGCAGCAGCGCGATCATTCATCAGCGTCTCGGCACAGGGGGTCACCCAGGTCCCCTGGGGCATTTTTCGCAGATGTAACGGCAGGTCGGTGTAACAATCCGCTGCCACTGCTGCGGGCTGCCCGGAATTTACGAATTGGTGGCATAGTGACAGCGCCAGCAGATAGGCACTATTGCCCCAAAGGTAATACTGGTGGCCCAGGTCTGCCGTTAACTCCTCGTAGTCAAAACTCTCGGTACGTGCAGTGTCGGCGCCGTAGGGCAGGCGCAACATAAATCTCGGTGCGGCCAGCGCCACGTGCCTGCACGCGTCGTACTCGCGTACTGCCTGCCAGCTCTGCTCAAATTCTTGCGACAACGTGTAGTGCCAATCGTCTGGGTCCGGGGATCCCGCGAGGCTCGGGCAGCCGGCCAGGCGTACATCGCCCCCAAACAACAAGGCACTATCTGCAGATTCCGCAATCGTTGCGAAATCAATCAGCAAATGCAGGTCACGCTCGTCATCGGCAATATAGAAATCTCCTACCACCAGGTTGTAGGGTCCACCACCAGCTACCGCCTCTCGGACGACCAGGCGCTGGAACAACTGGGATTGTTCCAGATCACTTTCCGCCTGTGCAAAATCCGCGAGAATCTCCGCCTTACTCACATCAATCAGGTGGACTTCCAAATTCGGATGCTCGACGAGCCTCCGCATCAGCAAGTGCAGACTGCGCCAACTTGCTTCCAGCTGACGAAAATCGCTGTGATGCATTATTTTACGCATGGTTTCGGAAGCCGCCTGCCTGACCGCCTGCAGGTAGATTTCCTGACTGGTATCCGCTTTTGTCTGTACATAGGGGGCTACGATATCCTTGATCAATCGATCAATCCCCGAATCTGTACTGCATTCATACTGGTCCCGGTACAGACTGCCAGACAGGATGGCATCCAACATGGACTGTGTTGCCGTCGCGGGCCGGCTAACGTCGATACCTCGCAGTGCAGGCTGCCACTGCTGTATTTCGGCGGCTGCGCGGGGGAATTCCGCCGGGGTTAACAGTCGTTTTTCCAGGTCGATAAACTTGCGAAAAATCGGCACCCGGTGATACAGATAATCCGGATGCAGATCATCGAACTCAAGTAGCCACAGCGGGTCCTGCATCAATGGTAACTGCAGCCCGACTTTCATCTGCTCAAACAAGGATTCGAAATTGTCCTTGCTCAAGCGGAATGCCCGTCGCGCAGCAAGGGATTCCGGTTCACACAATTGGCGACTTTCACGTCCGCTGAAATCTCCCAGGATCGCGACTTTCAATTTGGCACCCTGGTGCAATTTACCGTCAGGCTTATTGCTCCGCCCTGCGCTGAACTCTGCTTTTTCAGTACTGACCACTGCGCGGCTCACGAGATCTGCTCCGTCGCTACTGCCGAGGTTGCATCTTCACTATCACGGGAGGGCGCCCGGGAATTACAGCTATCGTCAGTGTCGCGTTTTTCGGCCTTTGCTTTCACATCATCAACGATCATTTTCTTATTACTCTTTCTGGGGCGCCCGCGCTTAAGCGGCCGTACACGCTGGTTGGCTATCTGCTCGATCTTTTCTTTGAAGACATCGCCGCCGAGTACCTGACCGAGCTTGATGGTTTCGGCAATATATTCCAGAAGGCGGCGATCAAAGCGGTATCTAAACAGTTTCCTGTAGGCCTCCGCACGCGCTTGCGGGCCATCCCCCAGTTCCAGGTAGAGCCTGTGATCGGAGATAACATCACTATTCGAGTTACTCGCATGGTGATTGAAGCTCGACCAAGGATAGTCACCGAGAGAGTCGGCAAGCCCAAGGTAAAGTGGGCGCAACTCCACATAGCGATAACAGGTAAGCAGGTACGCATCGGTGTCGATCAGACTGGATTTGTAACGTCCGGCCCACAGCGTACCAGAACGCTTATACCGGTGATTGATATATTGGACGTAGCGCCTTCCGAGCGACTGCATCATCGACGATATGCCATTTGGCACTCTGGGCGTGGCAATAATCTGCACCATATTTGGCAGCAACACGTACGCATGAACATCGACACGGTATTGCTCAGAAGAACTTTTCAGGCTGACCAGATAGAACCGATAATCCTCTGCATCAAAAAAACACGGCAGATTATTGTGCCCCACCTGGACAATGTGCTGAGGAATATCAATTAGATTAAGTCTCGGAAGACGGGGCATCTTGCCAAAAAATCCTTTTTAAGTTGCACAGCTGTACCAACTGCACACACTTGATTCCAATGAGGTGGGCATTATTGCAAATGAATCAAAAAAAATTCAAACGTTACGCGCAGGCAAGTTAACATTAATGATTCAAGTCAAAGTATTTCCTTCGGAATAACAGGAAATTCTTACAACAGTACCAATTAGCGGAGCAATGATTGGCATGGAGCCCTTCAGGTTGGCAGTAAACGCGCGTACCGATATCGGAAAGATACGCGAAGAAAACGAAGACAGTGTCCGCTGCCGCAGTGATACAAATTACCCCTTTGCTTATGTGATAGTCGCCGACGGCATGGGCGGTTACAGTGGCGGGGCCATCGCCAGCCGTATCGCTGCCGATACACTGCAGGTTCAGTTCGACTCACTAATGAATCAGACCTTTCTTGCCTGCTCCCCCGCACAACAACAACTTATGTTGCGCGCCAGCCTGGTGGACGCGATAGCGAAAGCCAACCAGAAGATTATCGAAACAAAGCGGACACGCCCGCAGTTCTCACAAATGGGCACAACTCTCGTGACTGCAGCAATCTGGGAGGATTTTCTGATAGTGGCGCATATCGGCGATTCACGCGCTTACCTATGGAACAATCACGGATTACAACGTCTTACACGGGATCACAGTGTTGTGCAGGAAATGATTGACTCGGGACAGCTGACGCCAGAACAGGCACAGGTGTCCCAAGTAAAAAATCATATTACCCGGGCGCTCGGTGTAGTGGATTCTGTAGAAGCCACTATAAACAGCTGGACACTCAAGGAAAGCGCGCTGCTGTTGCTATGTACTGATGGCGTGACCGAGTACCTGGAAGATGAAACCATTGGCTCCGTTCTGGCAAACCATCGCCCTGCACTGGAATGCGTTTACCGGTTTATTGACGACGCCAATCAGCACGGCGGCAAAGACAATATCAGCGCTGGCATTATTGAATTTTGCAGTCAGCCGGAAGCCGAGGCAGAATTTTCCGGAATCTCCATCACCCTGACACCGCAAAAATCCGAAGATACCACGGTACGCAGGATGCAGCGACACAACGAAAATCCACAGTAATTTTTTGAGAAACCGACATGACACCGGAACGTCTGGTCGATTTTATTCCGAAGCGAATTTCTGAATTAGAACCACCCGATCTGCCACCCGCATCGGTCAGTGCCCCAGAACTCTGCCGCTGGCTCGATGCCAGCAGCGTTACTGGCGCCACCGTGCCACCTAATTTTCAACATTCACCATGGCCACAGCCTCCCACAATACTCGCCACTGGTTTCAGCCTGTCCCGGGCGCCCGATCAACCCTGGATGCATACCCCCACACAGTTTCCGGTGCGCTTTTGTAATTATGCGGGCACCAGCCTTCACGGTAATACGCTGCCGGATCTGTCACGCTGCCGGCGAGTCGCAGAACATGTGATAGCTGCCAGTGGAGAAACCGCGTTTTCTCGTACAGATTTGGTACTTGGCGGCCCTTTTGAATTTCGTTGGCAACGTTACTACCGGCCATCTGCAAATGGCGACAGCTGCCTCGGTAGCGGCTGGCGGCACACACTGAACGAAAAATTGCAGCTGGCAGGAACAGACGAAGCCAGTAAAGACAAAATCACACTGCATACCGCGGAAGGTCGACTGGTCATTTTTGACCTGCCAGAAATTGGTCACGGCTGTTTTAATCGCAGCGAGCGCCTATTACTGGTTCGTCAGAGCCTGTTCAGCTTTCGCCTGAGCGGGTTTTCCCATCCGGATAAAATATTTCGCGCCGATGGAGCAGGAAGTTACGCGCCGCTATGTGAATTGCGCGATGGCTTCGGCAACACACTCGCCATTGACTATCGTGACAACTGCCCCCACAGAATCGTTACTTCCTGGGGACGCACTCTGGAATTCCACTACCGCGACGGATACCTCAGTGAAATAAGGGACCTTAATCAATCCCCTGAATCCAACGCCAGGTGCAGCTACTTGTATGGTGAAGGAAACCGATTACACGCAGCGCACACCGGCGCGATGAGGGAAAACTATTTTTATGAGAACCACCATCTATCCAGATTGGAAGGGAATGCTCACGGCACAGTGAGCTTTGAATATGATGATCTTCAGCGCTGTAACCTGGTGGCGCAGAACGGTCTCGTTCATCGGCTGCGTTGGCAGCAACGACGGCACACCTGCCTGCTTTCTTCGGAGGCTCGCCATGATATCGAGATACGATTTGATACTTTTGGCGATGTTATCCTTGAGCGACAACACGACAGAGAAACCCGCTATTTTTACGACTACTACCGTAATCTCACACTCAAAGTTACGGCGGACGGTCAACGGGAAATATTTCGATACGATAAGTTTGGGCGCCTGTTACGTCGCACATGCAAGGAGCTGCATCACCGCTATCAATACGACGCGACAGGACGCCTGCTTGCGGTTCATCTGGCGGGTGACCAAAATTGGCATTTTGCCTACGGAGAGCATTTTCAACCACTGTCCATCGTTGATCCCGCCGGCAATCAATGGAAATTTGGATACGATGATCGCGGTCAATTGCGGCAGCTCACCGATCCTGAACTCGGTACAGTTGCGCTCGACTGGGACGCGCAATCACTGTTGCGGTCCCTGCGCCGCGGTGACAGCACCTGGCAGTGGCGCTACGACCATTCCGGACGAGTAGCTCACCAGAGCGGCCCATATTCTGCCGAGCGCCAGTGGCACTACGATGACGCCGGCGAGCTCAGTGGCTGTGTGATTGCCGGTGCAACGCTGGAACTGTTCCGGGACACTGAGCAGTACCCCTGCCGGATCAGCATGGACGGCGAATGCCAGCTGCAATGGCAGCGAGACGAATTCGGCCGCATTCGTCATATTTCGTTTGCCTCCGGCGATAGTTGGGAGATGAACTACGACGCCTGGGGATCCCTAGTCCAGCTGGAATGTGTGGGAGAGGATGGGGAAGAGCATGTATTGCAGTGGCAATACGATCCTTTTGGGCAAGTTATCCGTTTTTATGACAGTCGCAATCACTGGCGAGAATGGCAACACGATGCCGGTGGGCGAATCACCGAGTACCGCGATCGAGATAGTCACTGGTACTTCCTCTACTCCGAGACCGGCCCATTGCATGAGATTCGCAACAACAATGGCCAGCGGTGTAATTTTCACTTCGATACGATGGGCCGACTGCTGCAGGCTGCCAACAGCCACAGCAATCTGCGTTTCCAGTATGACCAGTGTGGCAATCTGGCCGCGGAACATCACGATATTACCGGCGGCGAAAGCCTGAGCTTGTCGTACCGCTATGACAAGCGCGGATGGCTCAACAGCGCAAGCTCTGAATCCTTCAGAGCCGGGTTTATTTTCGCAGCCAGCGGCGGGCTTTATGAAATTTCTGCCAATGGAAAAATGACACTGCGCACCGAGTCGAAAGAGGCCAGCGAAATCTGGAGCCAGGGAAACTGCCAGATTCGTCGCGCATACAAGGACGGCTTCCTCTCGGAAATCTCCCTCGATGGAGATCGCAACTGGCGAATAAATACACCCAAGGTTTTTCCCCGACAACTGAAGGACATTTTACAGCGTCCGTCCACTGCACATTCTGTAGAGCAGGCTGTAGCGCAGAACCAACGAGGCAATGTAATTGTGACAGCCCGACCGTCATACCGCGCCGATGGTAAATCGCAGTTTCAATACGATGGCTGGGGACTGATGCAAAGTGCAGAGTGTGGCGATTTCAAGAGCTACTTTCGTTACGATGCTTTTGGCCGTCGCTACGGAAAAATCAGCAGTCACCGCGGCTCCGGGCGACAACGGCAACTAATCCATCACTGGTGGAGTTTCGGGCTTTGGAGTGAGTGTTCGCTGCAGGAGGGGGAAAAGCTTCTTTCCCACTATCTGCACCACCCACACCTGAATATCGCCATCTCCTGCTGGCGGGAAGGTAGCCAACAACACTACATCGCAGATGACACCGGCAGGCTGCTGGCGCTTCTGGACAACGAGGGTAGCCCGCTCTGGAAAATAGACTCTGCCGAAGGCAGCCCCGGGGTTTACCGCGGTACTGCAGGACTTTTCGATAGCGAGACCCGGCTTTTTTACCGGGATTTCAGCTACTGGCACGCGGGCGCGGAAACCCGCTGCGCAACAGTGCTGCTGTCAGGAGGCGAGTGGTTGCGGCAATTGTCGCAAGGTCACAAGCCGCAATAACAGTGCCAATATCCCGCAGGTGGCGATACTGGCCACCAGGGTTATTGGCGAGCCATCAAACACGGCGCTGACAATCGCAATCGCCGCGGCCCCCAGCATCATTTGCAAGGTCCCGCCCAGCGCTGCCGCTGTGCCCGCGATGGGACCGTGATCATCCAGGGACAACACCATGGTTGTGGGCACTACCAGGCCGAGACAGGAATTCCCCGCCAGTAACAGGCCGACCAGCACCACGAAGTTATCCACCCCATTCAGGTTCAGCAGCAGGTTCAGCACCGAGAAAAACGCGAATCCGGCCACCGCCCATTTCACCACCGGTACACCGCCATAACGCTCACACAAGTTGGCCGCAAACTGACTGGCAATGAAGAAGCCCAGTGCGTTCAGGGCAAAGGCGAGGCTGAACTGGGTCGGCGTCAACCCGTAGTAATCCGTATACAGGAACGCCGCAATGGAGATGAACGAGAAGAAGCTCGCCATACCCATACCGCCAATCAGGGTCATACCCATAAAGTAGGGATCGCGGAACAACTGGCGGAATGCGTCCCACATGGCGGACAGTCGCACCGGCACCCGATTGGCCGCAGGCAGGGTTTCCGGCAGTGCAAACCGGATCAGCAGGATGCTGGCAACGGTGGCCAGCGCCACCGCGTAAAATACCGAGGGCCAGCCAAATGGCCCCATTAGCAGGCTGCCAAACAGCGGTGCCAGCATCGGTGATATGGAAATTACCAGCATTACCGTTGTCATCAGACGCGTGGCCTCGGTACCGGTGTAACGGTCGCGGATGATCGCGCGCGGAATCGACATCACCGCAGCGGCACCAACCCCCTGCACGAAGCGCATTCCGATCAGCCACTCGATGGTCGGCGCCGGTGCACAACCGATGGACGCCAGCAGGAACAGGCACAGCCCGAAATACAATGGCGGTTTGCGCCCGAACATATCTGCCGCGGGGCCATAGAAGAGCTGGCAAACACCAAACGCAATAAAGAAGGCGATCAGGGTGTATTGCGTTGCCGCTGCGGGCACCCCCAGATCTTCCGCCATCGCCGGCATTGCCGGCAGGTACATATCGATGGCAAAGGGGCCGACACAGCTCAACAGCCCCAGTATCAGCGCCATCCTGATCAGTTCGGGTTTCATACAGCAACGGTCCTTAATCCGGGTTCAACACTCTGCCGGACCACCGCCCGAACCGTCTCGATTCTAACAGGGACAGGGTTCAGTCCAACCGCCAATTTCCCGAGACTTTCGCCAGCTTCCGAGTCACGCCTACAATTACCCTCGGAACTGTATTCGAGATCACCATGGAAGAAGCCTTCAAGATTGCCGGGGTCGCCGTCGCTCCCGGGGAAACCCGTCATATCGAACTACCGATCGTGCGCCTGTATACGGACACGGAAATGGCAATCCCGGTATATGTGCACCGCGGCAGGAAGCCCGGCCCCACCATATTCGTGTGTGCCGCGATTCACGGCGACGAACTGAATGGCGTCGAGATCATCAGCCGCCTGATCAACAGCCGCGCACTTAAATCCCTGCGCGGAACCCTCATCGCCGTGCCGGTCGTCAACGTCTACGGGGTACTGCACCAGTCCCGCTACCTGCCCGATCGCCGCGATCTCAACCGCTCTTTTCCCGGCTCCGCCCGCGGCTCCCTGGCCGCGCGCATGGCGCATGTTTTTCTCGAGGAAGTCGTGGCCAAATGCGACTACGGTATCGACCTGCACACCGGCGCCATGCATCGCAGCAATCTGCCACAGATTCGCGCCAACCTGGACGATGCTGAAACCCGCGAAATGGCCAAAGCGTTCGGCGTACCGGTAATGCTGAATTCGACCCTGCGCGACGGCTCCCTGCGCCAGGCCGCCGCCGACCTCGGCGTGCGCATCCTGCTGTATGAAGCGGGCGAAGCCCTGCGCTTCGACGAACTGTGCATACGCGCCGGCACCAAGGGCGTGCTCAACGTACTGCGCCACCTGAAGATGCTGCCGCCACGGCGCGGCAAGGGCGGGATAGAGCCCTTCGTCGCGCGCCGCAGCGGCTGGTTGCGCGCCGGCGACAGCGGGGTCGTAAACCACAAGCGGCAATTGGGGGATCATGTGAAAAAAGGCGATGTCCTCGCCACCATTGCCGACCTTTACGGCAACGAGCTGGACCGGGTACTGAGCGATGCGGATGGGATCATCATTGGCAAGCAGAATATTCCGCTGGTACAGGAGGGTGAGGCCATGTACCACATCGCCTATTTCCACGAGCCTCACGAAGTACTGGAGAATCTGGAGTTGCTGCAGGATTCGCTATTGCCGGAAGAGAATTTTTAGCCACGATAAAATCGAAAGAAAATATCGGCTTGCGCAGGGAAAAGTTCGACTGGAAGGATAGTTGTCGGGGAAAGCATTCCGAAATGCTTTCCCCACAACCTCCACCACACTGAGCGGTGCAGTTCTATATCGCAAATGCACTACTGCTTGCGGAGCAACTCCAGCACTTCCTTGCTCGGGAACCCCTGTAATTCCACGCCAGCACTCTCTTCGAACTTGAGAATCGCGTTGCGGGTACCGGAGCCGGCCTTGCCGTCGATCTCGCCGTCGTAGAAGCCTTTTTCCTTCAGCTTGGTCTGCAGCTCCATCACCTCATCCTGGTCGAGACGGGTAAACGGGCGCTTCCAGTCCCTGCTGAGTGATGGCGCACCACCGATGCGATCCGCCAGCACCCCCACCGCCAGCGCATAGCGGTCGGAATTGTTATAGCGCTTGATCACATAAAAATTCTTCAGTACCAGAAATGCCGGGCCACCGCGGCCCGCCGGCACCTTGAGTTCAGCGATATCATCCTTGCGCGGAAATTCCTGGCCGCGCACCCGTTTGACCCCGAGTTTCTCCCACTCGGAAATCTTCAGCTTGCCCGCCGGCAGTTTGCGCTCGGGGATTTCCACCTCGTAGCCCCAGGTCTCCCCCTTGCGCCAGCCGTTTTTATCCAGCAGGTTCGCCGCAGTGGCCAGCGCATCCGGCACCGAATTCCAGATATCGCGCTTGCCGTCTCCGTCCATATCCACCGCATAGGCCTGGTAACTGGTGGGAATAAACTGCGTGTGGCCCATGGCGCCAGCCCAGGAACCGGTGAGGTGGCTCTCATCAATATCGCCACTCTGCAGAATTTTCAGCGCCGCCAGCAACTGGCTCCGACCGAACTTCTTGCGCTTCGGATCCGCGTAGGCGAGGGTCGCCAGGGAGCGCACAACACTGCGCATCACATTGGTATTATCCAGAATGGCGCCAAAGCTGGACTCCATCGACCAGATCGCCAACAGGATATTCGGGTTTACTCCGGAGCGTTTCTCGATCTTGTCCAGCCAGGGCTGCAGTTCCTGCTTCTTGGCGCGTCCGCGCTTCACCGCATACTTGGTAATGCGGTTGTCGAAGTACTGCCACGCCGGCGCCTTGAACTCCGGCTGGAAACTGGCCTTGTCCAGCACCCACTGGTCCGGGGAATCGATGCCCTTGAAGGCGCGATCAAAGGTCTCCGCGGTAATCCCCTCTTTCATCGCGGTCTTGCGGAACTCCTTTTTCCACTTTTCAAAACCGGGGTCGGCGGCAGCAGTTGCGATGATCGGCAATGCGAGCAGCAGGCTGAAAACAAGTATCAGAAAATGAAAGGGACGCGCGCGAGAAAAGTGCGCGAAAGAAAATGAAGACAGGCCCATGACAACTCCTTGGCAGTAACGGCTCGCACAAGGGTAGAACGAGAGCCTGTCAACGGAAAGGGGGGAGATGTGCCAGTTGTTCAGCCTGTGACCGAGCCGACACTGAAATCAACCGTGCGATCAGGGCGCAGGGGGAATCACGTAAAACAGCACTGCAAAGTAATGCAGAATACCGCCCGCCAGCACAAACAGGTGCCAGATAGCGTGATGGAAGCGCAGGCTCCGCCACAGGTAAAACGCAATACCACCGGTGTAACACAGACCGCCGAGTACCAGCAGCCACAGGCCGCCGCTGGCGAGGTTTTCCGCAAGGGGCTTGATCGCCGCGATGACCACCCAGCCCATCAACGCGCTCAGGGTAATCGAGATTGCACGGATCTTTTTCAGCGGGGTGAACTGGATGATCAGTCCCAGCAGCGCCAGGCCCCAGATCACCCCGAAAATCGACCAGCCCCAGGGGCCGCGCAGGGTCACCAGGGTAAACGGGGTGTAGGTACCGGCGATCAACAGGAAAATACAGGAGTGGTCGATGGTGCGCAGCACCTGCTTGGCACCCGCGTGGCTGATACTGTGGTACAGGGTGGAAGCGGAAAAACACAGGATCAGGGTGGCCGCATAGATACTGGAGCTGACAATGTGCCAGGCATCGCCGCGCAATGCGGCAAATGCACAGAGGACCCCGAGTCCGGCAATCGCCAGCAGCGCGCCGACACCGTGAGTCACGCTGTTGGCGATTTCCTCGGCGAAACTGTAGCGCTGGCTGATGTTGGCGGGTAGGGTGCTGGGCATATCAGTATTCCAAATTGAAGCTTCCACCACTATAGCGGAATTCTGTGACCATATGATTAATCACGGTCACATGATCGGGATTTGTCCGCCGCCAAGCAAGTACTGTTTGGGACCGGCGGGTACCCGCTGGCCAATGGTACACGTTTGCCGGACAACGAAACACGCCGGGAAGGATAACCCGCTGCACAGCCGCCAGATCTGCTACCGCCATGCCATCAGTGCCGCAATCGCCGCCGCCACCAGGAGGGCGAAGGCCCAGATCAGATCAAAATTGACCCAGTGCTGGCGCAGGATCGCCAGACCGAGCCTGCGGTATACGATCCAGGCGGTGCCTCCCATAACCACCAACATGGCGGCGGTGTGCAGGCCTATTGCCAGCAGCATATCGACACCGCCACTGGCCATGTGGCCCGCGTGGGCGCCGTGCCCCGCAACACTTTCCCCCGCAACACCCAGCAGCGCCGGCACCACCATCAACCCGGCACCGTGTGCCGTCGCCATCAGGAACGACCACAGGAACAGGTCCCCGAGCCCCACCTTCATCCCCACCCAGCGCGGATGGCGGTAATAGTTGAACAGCTTGTAGAGACCGACCGCGAGTAGCACCCCGGCGGTAATCCACTGCAGCAAGGTCAGGGACAGGAATCGGGAGCCCAGCAGCACCAGCACCGCCGCCAGTGTGATCGCCAGTGCATGGCCCGCGGCAATGGGCAGCAGGGCGACCCAAATCACCCGCTCCCGTTGTTGCTGCAATCCCAGAGACAAGGCAAACAACCACCCCATCCCCGGGTTCAGCCCGTGGAAGGCCCCGAAGCCGAGCATGGCCAACCAGGGGCCGATGGACCCGATCAGCTCGCACTCCACAATTTCACGATCACAGTGATGGTCATGACGGGTAACAGAATGAATCCGTGGACGAATCGCCGCCCTGCAGGCGAATCTGGTGCACCCGGGTCTCGCCGAAATCGACAAAGAACTCGGGGTCCAGCGCCATGCCGCCCTGCGGATCCGCATCCACCTTCACCATCCAGCCGCCCATCTTGTCCGGATAGAACTGGTCGTCCCAGGTGCTGTAGAGGGAATTGGTGAAATACACCCGCTTGCCGTCGCGACTGATTTCCACCATCTGCGGCCCGCCCAGGAGCGGGCCCCCGGACTTGGGGTGGGGAGTCTTGTTGACGATACCACCGATGGCCACCTTGCCCGCCAGTTTCGGATTGAACGGATCGGACACATCGTATTGCAACAGTTCGCCGGTGCCCCAGCAGGATACATACAGGAAGCGGTCATCCAGGGACAGGTCGATATCGCTGACCAGCGGTGGCACCGCGCTAAACGGTTGCAGTGCCGGTGGCAGTGCATCGGGCTCTGCGGGTACCGCCGGGATGGTGATGACCTTGTCCGCCTGCCATTGCCCCTCTTTCTGGTACCACAGCCAGATCGAAGCGGAGAGGTCCTCGGTGCTGATGACCACACCGGCAAAGCCGTAAGACTTGCGCGGATCGTGCGCCGGTCGCAGTTCCAGCGCCATCTGGTGCTCGGCACCCAGGTCGATGGTCTGGGCCAGTTTGCGTTTGCGCAGATCCCAGAAGTGCAGGCGGTGGCCGTATTTGTTGGCGAGCAGGTCTTCCGGCACCAACCCATTTTCGAACTGGTGTGGCTTGGCCCACTCGCTGCTGATCAGCACGTCCTCCGCCAGGTGCCACCAGAAGTCATACGCCAGTTGCTGGTCACCTCGGTCAATTTCCCACGGGCCCTTTACCTCGAAGCTGAAGTGGTCCAGCAGAAAAATTCCGCCGGGGCCGTCTTCGCCATCGGCGGAACCCATGGCGCTGACATAGATGGCGTCCGGCCCACAGTGCACCGTATGGGGCCGGCTGTAGCCGGACTTGGCCATCAACTCTTCCGGCTCGATGACTTTGGAGATTTTGGGGTTGGTGGGGTCCGGCTGGGTATCGATGATATACAGCCGCGAGCTGCGAATTCCCGGCACCACCAGATAGCGCCGCTCCAGGTGCGGGTGCGGTGCAAACGGGCACAGAGCGGAACTGCAGGCATTCCAGCCGAAGTGATGCAATTCATCACCCACATGGGGCAGCTCGGTCTTGCCGATGACGCTGCCGTAGGTATCCGAATCCTGATCCAGGTCCACGACGCAGATTGCATCAGGCTTGTCGTTGCGGCCGTAATTCAGCGCGGCCACATAGGCGTGACGCTCGGGTGGCGCCTGCATCGCCATTTTCGGGGATGGGTAAAATGAGGGATCGGGTTTCCACAGGCCCATAACAGCACTCCTTGCCTCGCCATAAAATAGAAATGACACCGAGGATCGGAGTATAGAAACTGCGCGGGCGGGAGGGGCCGGGTCAAACAGCTATCAGGCGATTTGCTGGCATCTTTTTCGGCGCCTTTGTCGGCACCTTTGTACACGGCACTTGCCGAGGTACGGGGCAGGCCGGAAGCTGCCTGCCCCGCCGGGAGCGGACAATCACACGCTGGGGTTGTGGATGCCCATTTCGCACAGCGCGGAGGATTCGCGCACGATGGTCTGCACGCGGTCCGGGCCGGTGGAGATGATGTCGATGGGCGCGCCCACCAGCTCCTCGATGCGTGCGATGTAGTTGCGCGCCGCCTGCGGCAGGTCCGCCTCGCGACGCACCCCGAAGGTGGTCTCACTCCAGCCCGGCATGGATTCGTACACCGGTTCCACCCCTTCCCAGCCAGCGGCATCGAAGGGCACCGGCACATCTTCGCCGGCGGCATTGCGGTAGCCCACGCAGATCTTCACTTCTTTCAGGCCGTCGAGCACGTCCAGCTTGGTCAGGCACAGGCCAGAGATACTGTTGATGCGGATCGCGTGGCGCACGGCAATCGCGTCGAACCAGCCGGTGCGGCGCTGGCGGCCGGTGGTGGCACCGAACTCGTGGCCTTTTTCACCCAGGTGGCGGCCGACGTCGCAGCCCAGCTCGGTGGGGAAAGGACCACCGCCCACGCGGGTGGTGTAGGCCTTGGTGATACCCAGCACATAGTCCAGGTACAGCGGGCCGAAACCGGAGCCGGTGGCGGTGCCGCCGGCGGTGGTGTTGGACGAGGTCACGAACGGGTAGGTGCCGTGGTCGATGTCCAGCAGGGAGCCCTGGGCGCCCTCGAACAGGATGTGCTCGCCGTTCTCGCGCGCGCAGTGCAGCATGTCTGCCACATCCGCAATCATCGGCACCAGCTCCTCGCGCCAGGTCTCCGCCAGCTTGAGGGTTTCCTCGTAGCTCACCGGGTCGACCTTGTAGTACTGGGTCAGGGCAAAGTTGTGGTACTCGAGCAGTTCCTTCAGCTGGGCGCAGAAATTGTCCCAGTTGCACAGGTCACCCAGGCGCAGGCCGCGGCGGGCCACCTTGTCTTCGTATGCAGGGCCAATGCCGCGACCGGTAGTGCCGATGGCCTTGTCACCGCGGGCTTTCTCCCGCGCCTGGTCCAGCGCCACGTGCACCGGCAGGATCAGCGGGCAGGCCGGGGACAGGCGCAGGCGCTTGCGCACCGGTACGCCGGCGGATTCCAGTTCGCCCATCTCTTTCAGCAGTGCTTCCGGAGACAGCACCACACCGTTGCCGATCAGGCAGGTCACGTCCGGGCGCAGCACACCGGAAGGAATCAGGTGCAGGACGGTTTTCTCACCGTTGATCACCAGAGTGTGGCCGGCGTTGTGACCGCCCTGAAAGCGGACCACCAGCGCGACTTTCTCCGTCAGCAGGTCGACGATCTTGCCTTTGCCTTCGTCGCCCCACTGGGTGCCCAGCACCACTACATTCTTGCCCATGTGCGTAAATCTCGTGTCGTCAGTTCAACGTTTAGACGGGCGAACAGGGAGATATCGGCCGCGCCCGTCATGCGGCCAGAAATCGCAATTCAACTGAATAGTCTAGGGTTCAGCCCCGGGGTTTCACCACCCAGGTGTCGCCTTCGCGCACCAGCTCGCGGTCGCAGCGGGCCAGGGTTTCACTGTCGCCGGCACAGTCGCTCTGCTCCGGCATGGCACTGATCACCACTTCACCCTCGCTGCGCAGCCTGGCAATGGTCTGCCACAGTTGTTCACAGCCATCTTCGGGCGCCAGGATGGCACCGGCTTCGCGCTCGCCGTTGGCGCCCAGGGTATTGATTGCCACCAGGTCGGTACTGAAGCCGGTGGCCGCGCGGTCGCGGCCGAACACCGCACCGATACCGTTGTAGCGCCCGCCGTTGGCCAGCGCCTGGCCGTGGCCCGGACTGTAGGCGGCAAATACCAGCCCGGTTTCGTAGTCGTAACCGCGCATTTCGCCGAGATCGAAAAACAGCGCCACCTGCGGGTAGCGGCGCGCTACCGCATCCGCCACCTGCTGCAGTTCTTCCAGCGCCGCGCGCAGCGACGCGGGGGCATCGGCAAATACCTCGCGCGCCCGCGACAGGCACTCGGTGCCTCCGGCCAGGCGCGGCAGGGTACGCAGCCAGTTGGCGGCACCGGTGTCCAGGATATTTTCGTCCACCCAGTGTTCGATATCCGCCACCGCCTTGCTCTGCAGCAACACGCTCAGCTCCGCCTTCTGCTCGCTGTCGAGGCCGGCGGCTTCCGCCAGGCGGCGGAAAATGGCCACGTGACCGAGGTCCAGGTGGATCTCGCGAATCCCCGCCATACGCAGGGTCTCGATCATCAGGGAGATGACTTCGATATCCCCCTGCAGGCTGTCGACGCCGTAGAGCTCGGCGCCGATCTGGATCGGCGCCCGCGGTCCCATGGGCGTGCGCGGGCGGGTATACAGCACCTGGCCCGCATAGCAGAGGCGGTTGGCGCCGCTGCGGGGAAAACTGTGGGAGTCGATACGCGCGGCCTGCGGCGTGATATCCGCGCGAATGCCGAGAATGCGGCCGGACAGCTGGTCGGTCACCCGGAAAGTGCTCAGGTCCACGTCGCGCCCCATGCCGATCAGCAGGGATTCGGTAAATTCCACCATCGGCGGAATGATCAGCTCGTAGCCCCAGCGGTGGTAGAGGTCGAGCAGGTTTCTGCGCAGGGTCTCCACCCGCTTGGCGTCCGCGGGCAAAATCTCGGCGATGCCATCCGGTAGCATCCAGCGTTCGGCTTGGGTCATGGTGTGGGCGTTCGACTATTAACGATGCGGTCTTCGCGACCGTGGGAACCTCGGTTGTGGCGGCTGGACTATTCCGGCGAGCCGCCAATCAGCATCAGCAGGGCTGTACCGGCGAGCATGGAAATCAGCCCCGCCGTGCGCAGGCTGCGATTATCCACAGATGCCAGCTGCTGCACCAGTGCGCGCCAGCGTCCGGGGTAGAGAAACGGCAATATGCCCTCGATGATCAGCACCAGGCCCAGGGCCCGCAGCAGCTCTTCCCACACGGCGGTGACTCCATTCCGAGATTCGGCTATCGGGCCGGCACAAAAAAACCGGGCGCCGGCCCGGTTTTGGGGATTTTACCACTAATTTGTGGGGCTGTGGCCAGTTCTTGTGGGCTCCATCCACTCTAGCGATTGGCGATGGAATTTCCGCGAAGGCGCCGATGCCGGGTACAGCCTTGTGAGACCTTCACCGCCATGGATGGCGGTGCAGAGCCCCCAGGGATGGGTTTACGGCGTGTCTCACAAGGCTGTACCCGGTAGCGGCACCGCCACCGGGCCAATTTATGTCACCGTTACTTGCCCTCAGGATCCTTCAGGTAACGGAAGAACTGGCTGTCGGGTTCCACCAGCAGCATATCGCTCTTGTCCTTGAACGACTCCTTGTACGCCGTGAGGCTGCGCGAGAAACGGTAGAACTCGGGGTTCGCGCTGTAAGCCTGGGCATAAATCTTGGCGGCCTCGGCATCACCGGCACCGCGCAGCTCTTCCGCCTTGCGATAAGCCTCGGCCTCGATCACCACCTTCTGGCGGTCGGCGTTGGCGCGGATACGCTCGCTGGCCTCCTGACCTTTGGCCCGGTGGTCGCGCGCCTGCAGTTCACGGCCGGCACGCATACGCTGGAATACCGACTCGGATACCTCCGGCGGCAGGTCGATACGCTTCACCCGCACATCGACGACTTCCACCCCCAGATCCTTCTGGGCCGACTCGTTCAGATTCTTGGTGATCTCCGCCATCAACTCGTCGCGCTGACCGCTTACCACTTCGTGCAGGTCGCGCACACCGAACTGGTTACGCAGGCGGTTGTTGATCTGTTCCGCCAGCAGTCGCACCGCGTTGCGCTCGTCACCGCGGGTGGCAACGTAAAAACGACCCACGTCGAAAATGCGGTACTTGGCGTAGGAGTCCACCATCATGAACTTGTTTTCACTGTTCAGCATGCGCACCGGCTGGGAATCCACCGTCTGGATACGCGCGTCGAACTTGCGCAACTGGTTGACCAGCGGCATCTTGAAATAGAGCCCGGGCTCGTAATCGGTACGCACTACCTCACCGAAGCGCAGCAGTACGGCCTTTTCGGTTTCCTTCACCACGAAGGCACTGCTGGACAGCACCAGCAAGCCGATCAGCACCAGCGCGAGAATAAAAAGCGATTTGTTGTTGTTCATTGCAGCTCCCCTTAACGCACTTCGCGACTGCGACGGCTGTTGGCAACTTCAGTGCGCAACTGGTCGATCACCCGCTGGGAAATCTCGTCGATCACCTGGGGAGAAACCTGTGGTCGCTGGGACGCGGAACCGGCACTGCTCTGGGCCAGCTTGTCCAGCGGCAGGTACATCATGTTGTTGCCACCCTCGACGTCGACCATCACCTTGGAGGTGTTGCTCATCACGTCCTGGACCGTGTCCAGGTACATGCGCTCGCGGGTAACTTCCGGCGCACGCTCATATTCCGTCAGCAACTGGGTGAAGCGCGCCGCCTCACCGCGGGCACTTTCCACCACGCGGGACTTGTAGGCTTCCGCCTCCTCGATCATGCGCTGGGCCTGACCGCGGGCCACCGGGATTACCTGGTTGGCGTAGGCCTGGGCTTCGTTCTGCAGGCGCACCTCGTCCTCACGGGCGCGCACCACGTCGTCGAAAGCGTCCTGCACTTCGCGGGGAGCCTTGGCGTCGGTAAGGTTGACCACGTCAATGCGAATGCCGGTCTGGTACAGATCCAGATATTCCTGCAGGCGCTTCTCGGTATCCGCGGAAACCTGGGTACGATTCTGGGAAATGACGCCGTTCAGAGTCTGCGAGCCCACGATGTGGCGCAGGGCGCTGTCGGTGGCTTCCTGCAGGCTCTTCAGCGGGTCGCGGCCGCGCAGCACAAAGGACTCGGCATCATCGATATGCCACTGCACCTGCAGCACCACGTCGACGATGCTGGCATCTTCGGTGAGCATCTGGCCGGTGGTGCGCTCGGTACGCACCTCGGTCATGTTGACCTCGGTAACATGGTCGATCAGCGGCGGGTTCCAGTGCAGGCCGGAGGTTTTGGTGTCGTGGTACTTGCCGAGGCGCAGGACCACGGCGGATTCGTTGGCCTCAACCTGGTAGAAGCCCCACAGGCCGTAAACCACCGCCAGGGCAATCACCACCAGTGACCAGGGGAAGCTGCCGCCGCGGGAATTGCCATCCGGGTCGGAGGGCTTGCCACCAAACAGGCCGTTCAGTTTCTGCTGCATCTTGCGCAGCAACTCGTCGAGGTCTGGCGGGCCATCATTGTTGCGATTGCCGCCACCCCAGGGGTCCTTGTTATTACCACCCGGTTCGTTCCAGGCCATTTATCAACTCCAGCTCTTTAGATTTATCAATCGTTTCTGACGCGAAATTCTAGCATTGATTACCGCCATTTAACCGGCAGTGGAAACTATTCCGCCGCAGTTTCCCGGCATCGCGGTTGCGACTCAATCCATCTCCCAATCTTCCGGCTTGGGCTCATCTTCCGGCTTCTCCGGCAGCCATTGCGGCGGGTTGCTCACCTCCCGGAATGGCGCCATCAGCCGCTGCAGCTCCGAGCGCGGCAACAGTACCTGCAGCTCGATATCCCCGCTGTCGCGATAGTTTTCCCTTTGCACCGCATTGCCTTCAAACAGCTGAGCGCGCAGGCGCGCGTGCTGCGGTGGAATCACCAGCACCCCGGCGACCATCTGCTCGCCGAGACGCTCGGCAATCGCCTCTACCAGCAGGTCGCAGCCGGCGCCGGTGGCCGCCGACAGCCACACCGCCTTGGGTACGCCGTTTTCGTCGCGATCGATGCGCGGCTCCATGTCCGCCAGCAGATCCAGTTTGTTGTATACCAGCAGCTGCGGCAATTCCGCTGCGCCGATTTCTTCCAGTACCAGCTGCACTTCCTCGATCAGCTGCAGGCGGTTCTCCGCCGCGGCGTCCACCACATGCAACAGCAATGTGGCATTGGCGGCCTCTTCCAGGGTGGCGCGAAATGCCTCCACCAGCCGGTGCGGCAGGTGGGATACGAAACCCACGGTGTCCGCCAGAATCATGGCACCCACGTTCGGCAGCTCCACCCGGCGCATGGTGGGGTCGAGGGTCGCGAACAGCTGATCCTGCACGTATACGTCGGCGCTGCTCACGCGGTTGAACAGGGTCGACTTGCCGGCGTTGGTGTAACCCACCAGGGAAACCGTGGCCACTTCCGCGCGGGAACGGGCGCGGCGGCCCTGCTCCCGCTGGCGACGCACTTTCTCCAGGCGCTTTTCAATGGAGTCGATACGCGCGCGCAGCAGGCGACGGTCGGTTTCCAGCTGGGTTTCACCGGGGCCGCGCAGGCCGATCCCCCCCTTCTGGCGCTCCAGGTGGGTCCAGCCGCGCACCAGCCGCGTTGCCATATGGCGCAACTGTGCCAGCTCCACCTGCAGCTTGCCCTCGTGGGTGCGTGCGCGCTGGGCAAAGATGTCCAGAATCAGGCCGGTGCGGTCGAGCACCCGGCACTGCAGCTCGCGCTCGATATTGCGCTCCTGGCTTGGCGACAGGGTGTGATCGAATATCACCAGCTCCGCGCCGTGCTTCTTTACCGTCTGCTGGATTTCTTCCAGTTTGCCGCGACCGACAAAGGTTTTGGGATCGGGTGTTGCGCGCTGGCCAAAGATGAATGCCACCGGGTCTGCGCCGGCGGAAAGTGCCAGCTCTTCGAATTCCCGCGGGTCGTCGGGACTGTCGATGGCGGAGAGATCCAGGTGTACCAGCACTGCCAGCTCACCGGATTCCGGACGATCAAAAAACAAGGATTATTCTCTTGAGCTCAAAATAGCACCAGTGCGCTGGTGCCCAACAACAGACGCCCCGGACAGGCCGGGGCGACGTTTACATCTATATGGAAACCCGAACACAGGCCCGGCCGCGAGTCAGCAGCCGGCCCTGCACACAGGTCATCAACCAAAGGTGTCGCGCTCACCGCCTTCGGGAGCACCACCTTCAGCACCGCCCTGGCCCGCAGGATTCATCAGCGGAACGCGCACGGCACGGGACGGAACAACGGTGGAAATTGCGTGTTTGTAGACCATCTGGCTTACGGTGTTTTTCAACAGCACTACGAACTGGTCAAAAGATTCAATCTGGCCCTGCAGCTTGATGCCGTTGACCAGGTAGATAGAAACCGGGATGCGTTCTTTACGCAGAACATTGAGGTAAGGGTCTTGTAAGCTGTGCCCTTTTGACATCTTTTTTCTCCTTGCCAAAAGATAAACCGCCAGATGACGCACGATCGCGCCCGCGAACCCCGCGGACTAAAGACGGCCATGGTGAAAAGGCGTATAAAAAAGAGCCGCATTTAACAAAGGCTCTGTGAATAACTGACTGATCAGGTCCGGATACACCGGCCCACTCACGTTATGGCTGCTCAACCAAGAAATTTCAAGGCCTCAGATAACATTTCGTCAATTTTGCGGATTTTGCCGCCAGGCTCCTGAGCGCAAATATACTGCACATCCGGCCAGCGCCGCAGCCAGGTGAGCTGGCGCTTGGCGAGCTGACGGGTGGCTGCGATGCCCGCTTCCACCATCTGCGGGTAGTCGAGCTCTCCCGCGAGGTACTGCCAGACCTGGCGGTAGCCCACCGCGCGAATCGCCGGCAGGTCCTGGTGCAGGTCGCCGCGGGCGCGCAGGGCCCGCACCTCCTCGATAAACCCGCGCTCCAGCATACGCTCGAAACGCAGGGCAATGCGCTGGTGCAGTATCGACCTGTCCCGCGGCATTATCGCCAGCTGCTGGATGTTGTAGCGCTCCGTCAGCGAGTCTTTTTCCTGCTCCGCCCGCAACTGGGTCATGGTCTTGCCGGTGAGGTGGTAGACCTCCAGCGCCCGCTCGATGCGCACCGAGTGATTCGGGTGCAGCTCCGCGGCCAGGGCCGGGTCGACTCTCTCCAGTTCCGCGTGCAGCGCGGGCCAGCCCTCTTTTGCCGCGCGCGCCTCTATGTCGGCGCGAAACGCGGGATCGGCCTCGGGCATTTCCGCCATCCCGTGCAATAGAGCGCGGAAATAGAGCATGGTTCCGCCCACCAGCAGCGGAATTTTGCCGCGCCCGCTGATTTCCTCCATCGCCGCCAGCGCATCCTCGCGAAACCTTCCCGCGGAATAGCTCTCCGCGGGGTCGCAGATATCGATCAGGCGGTGGGGGTAACGGGCCAGCTCCTCCGGGGTGGGCTTGGCCGAGCCGATATCCAGCCCGCGATACACCAGCGCGGAGTCGACACTGATCAGCTCGACCGGCAACTGGTCGCTGATCGCCATGGCCAGATCGGTCTTGCCCGAGGCCGTCGGCCCCATCAGAAAGATGGCGCGGGGCTTAGAACTGTTCATACAGACACCTTTAGCACCCGCGCAGTAGATTTTTATTGGCCACGCATAAACCATTTGTCCATATCGGACAGCTTAACCTGGGTCCAGGTGGGGCGGCCGTGATTGCACTGGCCACTGCGCTCGGTGCGCTCCATGTCCCGCAGCAACCCGTTCATTTCCGGAATGGTCAGCTTGCGATTGGCGCGCACGGAGCCGTGACAGGCCATGGTGGAAAGGATCTCGTTGATCTTGTCGCCGATACGGTCGCTGCTGCCCTCGGCCAACAGATCGCTCAGCACGTCCCGCACCAGCTGCTCCACCGGTGCGCCGTGCAGCATGGTGGGCACCTGCCGCACCATCAGGGTTTCGGGCCCCCCGCGCTGCAGTACAAACCCCAGCGCAGTAAAGACTTCCTCACGCTCCTCGAAGCAGTCTGCCTCGCGCTCACTCACCGCCAGACTCACCGGCACCAGCAGCGGCTGGGCCTGAATACCGCCGGCAGCGTGGGCAGATTTCATCCGCTCGTAGACAATGCGCTCGTGGGCCGCGTGCATGTCCACCACGATCATGCCGTGCTCGTTCTGGGCCAAGATATAGATACCGTGCAGCTGCGCGATGGCGAACCCCAGCGGGGGTGTCTCACCCTCTGCCTCCGCGGCAATCCCGGTGTTCCAGGATTGCGACTGTGGGACCGCTGCAGTGGCGGCCGGCGCCTCGGCGACGCCACCAGCATAGGGCCGGTGCAGTTCGCCATAGCCCTGCATCTGCTGCTGAATCCGCGCCGGCGAGCTGCGCTCACCAAATCCACTGCTCACTGCGGGTTGCGCCGGACCCTGAGCGGGCGATTGTGCCGGCACCTGGGAAAGCGGCATCCGCTCCTGCCCGGAAAATTCGCCGGCGGCCACCCCGGATACCTGCGGTGCAGCCTCTTCGCTCTCCTCCCGCTGCCCCGGGCGCACATCCGCCAGCGCGCGGTGCAGGGAGCCAAACAGGAAGTCGTGTACCAGGCGGCTGTCGCGAAAGCGCACCTCGTGCTTGGTGGGATGTACGTTCACATCCACCGACGCCGGGTCCAGCTCCAGATACAGTACAAACGCCGGGTGGCGGCCGTGATACAGCACGTCGGCAAAGGCGCGGCGCACCGCGTGGCTCACCACCCGGTCGCGGATGGCGCGGCCATTGACGTAGAAAAACTGCAGATCCGCCTGGGAGCGGGAAAACGCCGGCTCCGCGACCCATCCCCACATGCGCAGGCCGCTGCGCTCGATATCGATATGCAGCGCATTCTGCATAAACGCCGGCCCGCACAACTGCGCCACTCGGCGCTCCATTTCCGCGCGGCTGGTGCCGCCGCGCAGGTTGTGCACACCCTTGCCGTTGTGGCGCAGACTGATGGAAACATCGAAGCGCGACAGCGCGAGGCGTTTGATGGTCTCGTCGACGCGGTTGAATTCGGTTTTTTCCGTGCGCAGGAATTTTCGCCGCGCGGGGGTATTGAAGAACAGGTCCCGCACTTCGACGGTGGTGCCGCGGGGATGTGCTGCGGGGGCCAGCTGGGTTTCCATCTCGCGCCCCTCTGCGGACACCACCCAGCCCTTGCCGGTTTCCTCGCGGCTGCTGGTGAGGGTGAGACGGGCCACGGAGGAAATACTGGCGAGGGCCTCACCGCGGAAACCGAGGGTGGCCACCGCTTCCAGGTCTTCCAGTGCGTGGATCTTGGAGGTGGCGTGACGGGCCAGCGCCAGGTGCAGGTCTTCCTTTTCGATGCCCTTGCCGTTGTCCCGCACCATGATGCGCTTGACCCCGCCCGCATCCAGGTCCACTTCCAAGCGGCTAGCACCGGCATCGAGGCTGTTTTCCAGCAGCTCCTTGATCACGGAAGCCGGGCGCTCAACCACCTCACCGGCGGCGATCTGGTTGGCTAATCTCGGGGACAGTAATTGGATATTTTCGGGCATTGGATCTTGCATTTGGCTTTGAACCCCATAGCACGAATCAAACCACGCTATCGGAGTTCTATTGTATTGCGGTGGCGCTGGAGCACCGGGTATAAGTTTTTGGAACCGCTGTGAATACGTCCATGTACGCTGCGTCGGCGACGTCCCTGTCGCCGACGCTTCCAAAAACTTATACCCGCCACTCCAGCTTAACTTCGTACTTCTGCGCTCCGCACAGGCTGCGACCTTTTTAGACCCCAATACCTCTAAGCTAAGGCAGGATGATGGGGATGGGTTTTCAAAAGCGTCGCAAACAGGATGTTTGCGCCGCAGCTCCCAGGGATGGGTTCACAGCGGTTTTGAAAACCCATCCCCAGCAGCCTGCCGCCACCACACTCGGACGTCAGCCTCTTGCTCGCAGCGAGGTGCCACATCAGCCCTCAACCAGAAGGAATCATCAACTTCTGACCCACCCGGATCATGGAAGTCGCCATTCCGTTGACTTTTTTCAGGTCGGCAACGGAAACGTTGTAGCGCGCTGCGATGCCGGACAGGGTGTCGCCGCGGGCAATCGTGTGTTCGCGACCGGCGCCGCCATTGGACGCCAGCCAGCTGCCCGCCGGTGGGCGGGCCTTGAAGTGGGCCACTATACCTTCGCTGAGTTTTTCTGCCATGCGTTTCTGGAACGACGGGTCGCGCAGGCGGCGGGCCTCCTGCGGGTTGGTGATAAACCCGGTCTCGATCAGGATCGACGGTACATCCGGGTTGCGCAGCACCGAGAAGTTGGCCTGCTCCACCTTCTTCTTGTGCAGGTGGGTAAAACTGCCGAGGGACTGCAGCACACTGCTGCCGATATCCAGGCTCGCGCTCATGGTGGCGGTCATCGACAGGTCCAGCAGCACCCCCACCAGGGTATCGTCCTTGTCATTCAGGCTCAGGCTGCCCACACCACCGATCAGGTCGGATTCATTTTCCCGCTGGGCCAGGTAGCGCGCGGTCTCACTGGTGGCACCGCGGGAGGACACCACATAGACACCAGCACCGCGGGCCTCCTTGCGGGTAAAGGCATCCGCGTGGATGGATACGAACAGGTCGGCGCGCATTTCGCGGCCCTTTTTCACCCGCCCGCGCAATGGAATGTAGTAGTCACCGGTACGCACCAGTTTGGCGGAAAAGCCTGGCACGCGGTCGACCGCCTTGTGCAGGTTGCGCGCAATTGCCAGCACCACGTCTTTCTCGCGCACCCCGCCCGGGCCCAGCGCGCCGGGGTCTTCACCACCGTGGCCCGCATCGATGGCGACAACGATTTTCCGCTCGCCGCTGACCTGCACCTGCTCGATGGTCTTCTCCTCCACCCGGTCGCGGTCGTGCAGGTCTACCACCAGGCGGTCCGGCATGTCTTCGTGGCGGCGCAGGGCAAAGCTGCGGGGGTTTACCGCCTGTTTCAGGTCCAGCACCACCCGCAGGTCGCGCTTGTTCTGCACCGCATGGCGCACGCCGGCGATGGGGGTATCGGACAGGGAGAGGTCGTCGGTGGAAGCGCGCAGTTTGGCCCCGCTGATATCAATCACCACCCGGTGCGGGTTGCTGAGGGTGAACAGTTTGTGCTCCGCCGGCCCGTCCAGGTCGAATACCAGGCGGGTGTGGTCCGGGGCGCGCCACAGGCGTACGCCCTCCACTTCGGTGGCCTGCGCCAGCGTTGCTGCCAACAGCAGCGTCAGCGCAATGGCTTTCACCAGAAATGTATTCAGCCGAAACGGCAACCCTGCTGCGATCATTATTATTGCCCTGTCGAATTTATCCCTGTTCCAGTCCCCGCCCGGATTCCCCACGCCGGGATGGTTCAGTGGTCCGCCCTGAATGCGGCCCGCTGCAATACTTCTCTGCCCGCGCTGCTCAGGGCGCGCAACTGCAGCTCGCGCCCCTCTCCCTGCAGTGCAAGGTCCACTTCCAGGTCCGGTGCCGGCAGCACGCCTGCGCCGCGCTCGGACCACTCCACCAGGCTCAGGTTACCGGGCCCGAAGTAATCCCGCACCCCCATATACTCGAGTTCCTCCGCATCGCCGAGGCGGTAGAGGTCGAAGTGGTACACCCGGTGGCCACTAAATTCATAGGGTTCCACCAGAGTATACGTCGGACTCTTTACCGCGCCGCGATGACCGAATGCCCGCAGCACACCGCGACTGAAGGTGGTCTTGCCGGCGCCCAGCTGGCCGCCGAGAAAAATCACCAGGCCGTCGCCGAGACCACAGTCGATACTCGCTGCCCCCAGGGCCTCGCCAGCGGCCACGGTTGCGGCCTCGTCGGCGAGATACAGAGTCTGCTGTGCACTCATGCCGTTCTCCTCAGTCCACCAGCCGGCGGATATGGGGCAGCAGGTCCGTGGCCAGCAGGCCGCGCTGGCCGCCCTCGGCAGCGGCCAGGTTGCCCGCTTCGCCGTGCAGCCACACCGCCAGACGGGCCGCCGCCGGCAGCGCCATGCCCTGGCCGATCAGCGCCGCGGTGACTCCGGTCAGCAGGTCTCCCATACCACCGGAGGCCATACCCGGGTTGCCGCTGTTGATCAGATCCACACCCTCGGCGTGGGCGACCAGGGTACCTGCCCCCTTAAGTATCACCACGCCGCTGAATTTCTGCTGAATTGCCTGCGCCGCCGCCACCCGGTCCGCCATCACTTCCGCGGTGGAGATACCCAGCAACCGCGCCGCCTCGCCCACATGAGGCGTCAGCACCCAGTCGTCGCGTCGCACGCCGGCGAGCACGCGGCCACCGGCGAGGATATTCAGGGCATCCGCATCCAGTACCAGCGGCGCGGCGGCGCGGCCGGCGCGGGCCAGCAACTGCTCGCTCCAGGGGGACTGCCCCAGCCCCGGGCCCACCGCGATCACGCTGGGTATCTCCAGTAGCGGCTCCAGTTCCTGGCCGGAAACCACCGGATGCGCCATCACTTCCGGCACCCGGGTCAGGGCCGCGGCCACATGTTCCGGACGGCTGGCCAGGGACACCAGGCCGGCGCCGGTGCGCGCCGCGGCCTCGGATGCCATCAGTGCAGCACCGCCAAACCCGTGGTCACCGCCTACGACCATCACATGGCCGAAGTGGTTCTTGAAACTGTCTACCGCGCGGGTTGGCAGCCGCTCGAGGCTCGCGCCGTCAAAACGATTCAATACCGGGGCCACCTGGCGGTACACGTCCGGCTTCGCCCCCAGATCGTCAAACACTACCTCGCCGGTGAGCGCCGGGCCGCGCCCGAGATACAGTCCGGCCTTGCGACCGATAAAGGTCACGGTGGCATCCGCACGCACGGCCTCGTCTGCCGCGCCGGTATCCGCATTGAGGCCGGAGGGAATATCCACCGCCAGTACCGGGGCGGCCGCCTTGTTGATACACGCCACGGCAGACTGCACCGGCTCCCGCAGCGCACCGCTGAAACCGGTGCCCAGCAGCGCGTCCACCAGCACCGTGTGCTTCTCCACTGGCGGCAGGTCCGCGAGATCACTGACAAACCGGACCCCTTCCTGCTCGGCAAAGCGGTAGGCATCCAGTGCCTCACCCTGCAGCTTCTCTGCCGCCACCCCCACGTACACCGTCACCGGCAGCTGGCGCTGGGCGGCGAGAGCGGCGATCACGTAACCGTCGCCGCCGTTGTTGCCGCCACCACAGAACACCTGCAGCGCCCCCAAATCCGGCCAGCGCTGGCGCAGGCACTCAAAGGCAGCGCGGCCGGCCCGTTTCATCAGTACCAGGCCCGGGATCTGCTGCTGGCCGATCACCAGCTGATCCAGCTGGCGCACGGTTGCTGCGCTGTAAAGTGGCTGCGGGGCCTGGGTGCCGGTATTGTCCGCCGCGGTCTGAGTCTGGCTGTCCATAAATCGGTTACAAGTTCCTGCTGTGGTCAAATTTTAATCTGTGGCAAAATACCGTCGATTATACCGCTTCAGACTCGACTCCTCCTCACATGAATCCAATCGCCACTCCATCCCCAGCACTCGACGCCGCCCTGCAGCAACTGGCCGGCGAGATCCGCGTGTGGGGACGGGAACTGGGGTTACAGCAGGTGGGCATTACCGACTGCCGCTTACAGCAGCACGGTGAGCGACTGCAGCAGTGGCTGGATGCCGGTTACAACGGCGATATGGAGTGGATGGGTGCCCACGGGGAAAAGCGCTGGCGCCCGGAGTTGCTGGAGCAAGGCACCCTGCGGGTGATCAGCGTGCGCCTGGATTACCTGCCACCGGACACCGAGCCGGTAAGGATCCTGAAGGACGCCGATAAGGCCTATGTGTCGCGCTACGCCAATGGCCGCGACTACCACAAGCTGATCCGCAAGCGGTTGGCGCAGCTGGCGCAACAGATCGACCGCTTCTGTGAGGAGCGCGGGATTGCGTCCAGTGGTCGCGCGTTTACCGACAGTGCGCCGGTGATGGAGCGGGCGCTGGCGGAAAAGGCGGGGCTGGGCTGGATTGGCAAGAACTGCATGGTGATCAACAGCCAGGCGGGCAGCTGGTTTTTCCTCGGTGAGATCTACACCAACCTGCCGCTGCCGGTGGATGCGAGCGAGGAGCCGAACCAGTGCGGCGAATGCACCGCCTGCCTGAAGGTGTGCCCGACCGATGCTTTTGTGGGCCCCTACACCCTCGACGCGCGCCGCTGTATTTCCTATCTCACCATCGAGAACAAGGGCCCGATCCCGGAAGAGTTCCGCGAGCCCATGGGCAATCGGGTGTTCGGCTGCGACGACTGCCAGATCATCTGCCCCTGGAACAAGTTCGCCAAACCCACCGGGGAGCAGGACTTCCACCCGCGACACGGGCTGGACAGCGGCGAACTGGTGGAGCTGTTCCGGTGGACGGAAGAAGAATTCCTGAAGAAAACCGAGGGTTCGGCGATCCGGCGCATCGGTTTCGAGCGCTGGCAGCGCAATCTGGCAGTGGCGCTGGGAAATTCCGCCCCGTCACCGGCAACCATTACCGCATTGGAACAAGCACTGGGGACAGCCACTCCGCTCGTGGCAGAGCATATTGAATGGGCGCTGGAGCGGTTGCGGAGTGGGAGACGGCGCAAGCGAAAGATCAAACGGGCCCACCCTGGATCCTCGCGGGATTAATCGCTTGGTGGCAAGCCCGGTGGCGGTGAAGCGCCGGGTATCTGTTTTCAAAACCGCTGTGAATACGTCCCTGTACGCTGCGTCGGCGACATCCCTGTCGCCGACGCTTTTGAAAACAGATACCCGTCACTCCACTTTCAATTTCAATTCCCGCACTTCGTAAGCCTTTCGTGACTTCAAACCCCCGCGCGCTTTTCTTACTGTGTGTTGCACGTCAATGCTAAGGACGGGGGCCGGGTGCGGGTTTTCAGGAGCGTCGCAAACAGGATGTTTGCGCCGCAGCGCCCAGGGATGGGTTCACAGCGGTCCTGAAAACCCGCACCCGGCGCCCGGCAGCCACCCAACCGGCTTCCAAACCACCGAGCCACCAACCCGCCAAATCCCCAAAACCACCAGAACCATCAACTCATCCGGAAAAAATGCTCCCGGTAGTGTTTCAGCTCATTGATGGAATCGTGAATATCATCCAGCGCCAGGTGAGATGAGGTTTTCTTTACTCCCTCCAATACATCCGGCCGCCAGCGCCGTGCCAGTTCCTTTACCGAGCTGACATCGAGGTTGCGGTAGTGGAAGTACTGCTCCAGCAGCGGCATGTATTTCACCAGGAAGCGGCGGTCCTGGCCGATGGAGTTGCCACACATGGGCGAAGCGCCCTCGGGTACCCAGTGCTGCAGAAACTCGATCGTCTCCCGCTCCGCCTCGTGCTCGCTGATCTGCGACTCCTTGACCCGCGCCACCAGCCCGGAACCGCCGTGCTGTTCCGTGTTCCAGTCGTCCATCGCGTTCAGCAGTGCATCGCTCTGGTGGATCGCCATCACCGGTCCCTCCGCCAGCACATTCAGGCGGGAATCGGTCACCACCGTCGCTATTTCGATGATGCGCTCTTTTTCGGGATCGAGGCCGGTCATTTCCAGATCGATCCAGATCAGATTATTCTGATCCACAGTATTCTCCTGATCAGCGGTCAATTGGAGGAAAGATTACGGGTGAACTAACAGTCTGGAGGCAAGGTACCGCAATCCCCCCGCGATGCAAGTTATAATCCGGCGGTTTCCGCCACCCGAATCCCCATGAGCAAACGCAAACTCAACCGCCGCCAGCAGTGGCGCATCGCCAAAATCCAGCAGGAGCGGGAGGCCCGCGCGCGCAAGCGTGAGGAGAGTCTGGCACACGCGGAGGATGAGGGAGACCTCGGCCCCGAGCAGACCGGTATGGTCATCGCCAACTACGGCACCCAGGTGCTGGTGGAGAGCCCGGCTGCTAGCGAGGGGGAGCCGGGGTTGCGACAGCGCTGCCATGTGCGCGCCAATATCGACACCCTGGTAACCGGCGACCGGGTCGCCTGGCGGCCCTCGGTGGGGGAATCCACCGGCGGCCTGGGTGTGGTGGGCGCGCGCCTGCCGCGACACTCGGAGCTGCAGCGGCCGGACCGCTATGGCGACATGAAGACCGTGGCCGCGAATATCGACCGCATCCTGATTGTCATCGCGCCCTACCCGGAACCCTTCGCGAATGCCATCGACCGCTACCTGGTGGCCGCGGAAACCACCGGTATCCAGCCCCTGTTGCTGCTCAACAAGATCGACCTGATTGACGAGAGCAACCGCGACAGCCTGCAAGAACTGCTGCGCCCCTACCCGGACCTGGGCTACCCGATTCTCCGCTTATCCACCAAGACCGGCGAGGGCCTCGACGATCTGCTCGCGACCCTGGCCGAGGGCACCAGCGTGTTTGTCGGCCAGTCCGGGGTTGGCAAGTCCTCCCTGATCAACGGCCTGCTGCCCTCCGCCGGCGCCCGCACCGGCGCCCTCTCGGAAGCGACGCAGAAAGGCACCCACACCACCACCGCCGCGGAACTCTTTCACCTGCCCGGCGGCGGCGATCTGATAGACTCCCCCGGCATTCGCGAATTTGGCCTCTGGCATATGAGCGAGCAGGAATTGCTGGAGGGTTTCGTGGAGTTTCGCCCGTTTATCGGCCACTGCCGCTTCCGCGACTGCCGCCACCAGAGCGAACCCGGCTGCGCAATCCAGCAAGCACTGGAGCGCGGCGACATCAGCGAACGACGCATGGACAGCTACCTGCACCTGCGCAACAGCCTCGAAAACGAATAGGCACAACAGATAGGACCCCATCGTGAGTGATGTACCCCTGATCCTGGAACCGGAACAGCTGGCCCCGTTGCTGGAGCACGAGGAAATCAAAGTCGTCGACCTCAGCGCACCCGCCAACTACCTCGCCGGCCATATCCCTGGCGCCATCGGCCTGCCCTTCCAGGCCCTGCTGGCCGGCACACCGCCGGCACCGGGAAAACTGCCGTCCCTGGAACGGTTGACCGAAGTATTCCGCGCAATCGGCCTTACCCCGGAAACCCATATCGTCGCCTGCGACGACGAGGGCGGCGGCTGGGCCGGACGCCTGCTGTGGACCCTGGACGTCATCGGCCATAAAAAATACAGCTACCTGAACGGCGGCATGCACGCGTGGAAAAGTGCCGGACTGCCGCTGTCCAGCGAAGACAGCGCCGTCACCCCCAGCGAAATCGAACTCTCCATCGCCGCCGACGCCCCGGTGATCGAAGCACAAGAAATCCAGCAGCGCCTGGACAACAATGACCTGCAGATCTGGGACGCGCGCTCTCCCGAAGAACACAGCGGCGAAAAAGTACTGGCCATGAAAGGCGGCCACATCCCCGGCGCCATCAACTGCGAGTGGACCCAGCTGATGGATCCGCAACGGGACCTGCGCATCCGCCTGGATGCAAAAGAATTTCTCGCCGCCCTCGGCATCGACGGCAGCAAGGAAATCGCCACCCATTGCCAGAGCCATCACCGCTCGGCATTTACCTGGCTGGTGGGGAAATCTCTCGGCTTTCCGATCAAGGCTTATCCCGGCTCCTGGAGTGAATGGGGCAACCTGCCGGATACGCCGGTAGAAAATTGATTCACTGCCACCAGTTCCTGGATTCCCGCTTGCACGGGAATGAAGACAACGCGATCTCAAACTCGCTGACAAAGTTAAAATGCTCAAATTGAAGGTCAGGTACCGGGTACAGGTTTTCAGGAGCGTCGCAAACAGGAAGTTTGCGCCGCAGCGCCCAGGGATGGGTTCACAGCGGTCCTGAAAACCTGTACCCGGTACCTGACCGCCACCAAACTTTTTAAACGGGACCACAAAATCTAAATGAACCCGAAATTATTTATCTTCCTGCAATACATCACTCCCCAGCATCTGCTCTCCCGCACCGCAGGATGGCTGGCTGAAACCCGCATCGGCGGCATCAAAAACCCGTTCACCCGCTGGTTCGTGGAAAAATATGATGTGGACATGAGCGAGGCACAGGAAGAAGACTGCACCGCCTACACCTGCTTCAACGACTTCTTCACCCGCGCCCTGAAAGACGGTGCCCGCCCCATTGTCGAAGGTGAAAACACCATCGCCGGCTGCGCCGATGGCGCCATCAGCCAGCTGGGTGAAATCCACAACGGTCGCATTTTCCAGGCCAAAGGCCAGGACTACAGCCTACTGGAACTCGTGGGTGGCGATCCCGAAGTGGCCGCGCAATTTACCGGCGGCAAGTTCGCAACCGTTTACCTGTCACCCAAAGACTACCACCGCGTGCACATGCCCCTCGACGGCGTACTGCAGCGCATGATCTACGTTCCCGGCGACCTCTTCTCCGTAAACACCACCACCGCGGAAAATGTCCCGCGCCTGTTCGCCCGCAACGAGCGCCTGGTGTGCATCTTTGATACCGCCGCCGGCCCCATGGCCATGATTTTGGTAGGTGCCATGATCGTCGCCGCCATCGAAACCGTCTGGGCCGGACAGGTCGCACCGATCAAACGCAAAATCACCACCACCCGTTACGACGAACAGAAACCCGTCGCACTGAAAAAAGGCGAGGAGATGGGCCGTTTCAAACTCGGCTCCACCGTGGTATTGCTGTTTGGCGCCGACAAGGTCAACTGGCTGGAAGGACTGACCGCGGAAACTCCGGTGAAAATGGGCGAGCATTTCGGGGACCTGATTTAACTATCGCAGCGACGCTCATCATTTTTCCGGAGTAATCAACCCGATGCCAAGGTCCGGGTACCGGGTGCGTGCTTGCGAGACCTTCACCGCCATGGATGGCGGTGCAGAGCCCCCAGGGATGGGTTTACAGCGTGTCTCGCAAGCACGCAGCCGGTAGCCGGGCCGCCACAAAACTTCCTCATTGCGTTCCACGCCACCAGTTACCATGCCACCAGTCCCAGCATTTATCCGCAGCAATCCCAAACTCGCTTTCTTCGCCCTCCTGGCCGTTGCCGCTTCCGGTTTCGGCCAGACGTTTTTTATCGCCATTTTCGGCGGCGCAATCCGGGAAGAATTTGACCTCAGCAACAGCTGGTATGGCGCAACCTATAGCGGCGCCACCTTGCTGTCTGCGCTGGTATTGCTGGGGGCGGGCACGCTGGTGGACAAATGGCCGCTCAGGCGGGTCGCCGCGCTGGGGGTTTTGCTGTTGGGCGTAGGCTGCCTCACCGTCGCGCTCGCCAGCAGCGCATGGATGCTATTGCCAGGATTCTTTCTGCTGCGATTTGCCGGCCAGGGATTTATGACCCACATGGGCATGACCACCGCCGGGCGCTACTTTACCGCCAACCGCGGTAGAGTGATTGCGCTGGCAGCGCTCGGTTTTCCCATTGCCGAGGCACTGTTGCCGACGAGCGGCTCGCTGCTGATCCAGAGCAGCGGCTGGCGCAGCGTGTGGATAATTGCCGCGATTGTATTGCTCGCCCTGGTTTTGCCGGGGTTGCTGTGGCTGGCCGGCAATGCCGGAAACGAAACCGCGGGCACTGTGCCGGAGAACCCCGAAGCCAGCGGCGACTTTACCCGGGCACAGGTACTGCGGGACCGCGGTTTTTATCTGCTGCTACCGGCCGCGCTGATGACGCCGTTTGTGGTCACTGCGGTGCTGTTCCACCAGGGCGCCATTGCCGCAGAGAGAGGATGGTCGATGGCGATGCTGGCGGGGGCTTTCGGCGGCTACGCCGCGGGGCACCTGCTCGCCCTGTTCTTTGCCGGCAGCCTGGTGGACAGATTCGGCGCCCAGCGCAGCCTGCCGCTGGCCCTCACCCCGATGATTGCCGCACTGGTACTACTGGCGTTGTGCGAACAGCCCTGGGTGCCCTATGTCTACCTGGCGATGATCGGTATCGCCCAGGCCGGGACCGGTACCGCCGGCAGCGCACTGTGGCCCGAGCGCTACGGTAGCAGCCATCTAGGCGCCATTCGCGCCGTCTCTCAGGCGTGCATGGTATTTTCTACCGCGGCTTCGCCGCTGCTGGTTGGCCTGCTGCTGGATCGCGGCCTGAACGTGCTGGCGGTGGCGCTATTGCTCGCGGGGATAGTCACTGCATCCTGCCTCCTGAATATTGCCGCACCGGTTTCCCACAGACAGCGGCATGCGCTCGCACACGCGAGGGACTGAATCAGTTCACACGGGATGGAAATTAGCGGTTGGGGATAAAGCGGGCAATAAATGCCGGCAGGCGCTGCTCGAACAGGTACTGATCACGCACCGCGGCAACGTCGATCTGCGGATAATGGCTCGGATCCAGGTCCTTGACTACCGCAACCAGGCCCGCCTCCTGCAGGGACTTCTTGCCCTTGGCAACCAGTTTCTGCTTCTGGTCGTCGTCTGCCGCCATGTCGAACAGGCGCGGCTTTTCCAGCGGCTTCTTCTCGCTGTCCAGCACCACCATCACCCGGGGCTTCAGCCGGCGCTGGTGGCTCTGCTCGACAACCACCGCCACCTCACCGGTAGAAAGCTCTACCTGGGTACCGGTGGGATACAGGCCGATGGACTGGATGAACTCCACCACCAGCTGTTCCTGGTAGGCGGAGTCCCGCAGGTCGTAGAGTTGCGCCACCGCTTTTGACGGGGGCACCGGAAACTCTGCTCCGCGGGGATTGGTCGCCTCGTCATAAAAGGTGACGATGCCACACATGCGTGCAAGCACAGGGATCTGCCCACCGCGGAGACCTTTTGGGTAGCCGCTGCCATCGTGCCGCTCGCGATGACACTGCACGATGCTGAGAACCTGCTGACCCACATTGGGATCTGCGGACAACAGTTTAACGCTGTAGTCGACAAACTTGCGGTATTCGAGTTCTGCGCGCGGGTCTCGCCTTTCCGCCTTGAGAATTTCATCGGGCAGGTACAGCTTGCCGACGTCTTTCAGCAGCGTCGCCACTCCGAGAGAAATCAGCTCCTGACGACGCAGGCCGATATGGCGACCGAATACCACCGCCCAGACACTGGCACGGATGGAGTGACTGTAGGTGTGCTCGTCCTTTTCCCGCACCCGCGCCAACCAGGAAAACGCATCCGGGCTGCGCAGTACGCTGTCGACCATCTGCATTACCGCCTGGTTCACCGCGCGCATCGGCAGCGGGCCATCGCTGCGAATCTGCACCATCACTTCGTGCATACCCTCGATAATGCGATTGTGCAGTTGCTGGGCTTTGGCCGCTTCTTTGCGCGCCGGGATCGGCGCTGCGTAGCTGTTGTGCTTGACCTGAACCGGCTTGCAGTTGATTACCACCGGCTCGCGCCGCACCGCGCGGCTGGAAGAGCCGGTCAGCACCGCTTTCTGGTTGGCGGCACGGGTGATTTTGCGCAGCCTTACCCCGACATCACCCACCGTCTTGGTGATATCCACGTAGACGTAGCGGCAGTATTTCTGCAGCTGGCGGATTTCTTCCAGATCGCGGATATAAAAGCCCTGCAGGGCAAAGGGAGTACGCGTCCACGGGCGATCGAGGCGCGACACGAACATGCCGCGCTGCAGGTCTTCAACGAATACTTTCGCTTGCTGGATAGCCACTGATTGTGTGTCGCGTTGATGCTGGGTCTGTTGTTGCTTTTATTTGTGGCGGCAGTCGGTCACTAACCGCCCTGTATTCAGCTCGCCGACATAGGCCCGAAACGGGACCAAAGCGAGGCAAATTGTCACACAAGTCTACTCCCGAGTAGACATTATTTTTGTGACGCAGTTCACACTAGAAGGCCGCAAAGCCAGTCTGCGGCCCGGATTTGACTGTCTGGACATCGGTATCGGCACCTGTCGCCGCTACCGCTGTGCGGAGCATCACGGGTGATATTTTTCAGACAGCTCGACCACAGCCTGAATCATGGCCCCTGCATGCGCGGGATCCACCTGCGGTGTGATACCGTGGCCCAGGTTAAACACATGGCCACCGCCTTCACCATAAGCGGCCAGGATGCTCGCCACTTCTTCGCGGATCCGCTCGGGAGACGCAAGCAGGATCGAAGGGTCGAGATTTCCCTGCAGCGCCACCCGGTCGCCGACACGCGCGCGCGCTGCGCCGATATCCGTAGTCCAGTCCAGACCCAGTGCATCCGCACCGGTCTCCGCCATCGCCTCGAGCCACTGGCCGCCGCCCTTGGTGAACAGAATTGCCGGTACCCGGCGACCTTCGTGCTCCTTGATCAGGCCCTGCAGGATACGAGCCATGTATTGCAGCGAGAACTCGCGATAGGCACTGTGACTCAGCGCGCCACCCCAGGTATCAAAAATCTGCACCGCCTGGGCGCCTGCACGAATCTGCGCATTCAGGTAGTCGATCACCGAATCCGCCAGCACTGTCAGCAGTTGATGCATGTCCTGCGGGCGGTTGTAGAGCATTTCCTTGGCGCGGGCAAAATCCCGGCTGGAGCCGCCTTCGATCATGTAGGTGGCCAGCGTCCAGGGGCTACCGGAGAAGCCGATCAGCGGCACCCGGCCATTCAGTTCGCGGCGAATTGCGGTCACCGCATTGGTGACATAGTCCAGATCGCGCGCGGTATTCACCACTTCCAGCGCGGCGATATCGGCACTGGTGCGCACCGGCTTTTTGAATTTCGGCCCTTCACCCTCGGAAAAATACAGCCCCAGGCCCATGGCATCGGGGATGGTGAGGATGTCGGAGAACAGGATAGCAGCGTCCAGCGGGTAGCGCTCCAGCGGCTGCAGGGTTACCTCACAGGCCAGTTCGGTGTTGCGACACAGATCCATAAACGAACCGGCCTGGGCGCGGGTGGCGCGGTATTCCGGCAGGTAGCGACCGGCCTGACGCATCATCCACACGGGAGTGCGATCCACGGGCTGGCGCAGCAGGGCGCGCAGGAAACGGTCGTTTTGGAGGGGGGCGAACTGGGTATCAGACATGGGGGCAACGGCTGGTTAAATGGGAGGCCATTGTACTCTTGAGGGGGTGTTTAGGACAGGCACTCCACTCACTGTGGATTTATGTGCCCTAATTGGGAGTGGCTATTGGGGGGCTCCCGGGCACTCAGTCGGAACGGGATGTGGCGGCTTTGCTACCGGGTACACCTTTGCGAAACACGCCGTGAACCCATCCATGGGGGCTCTGCACCGCCATCCATGGCGGTGAAGGTTTCGCAAAGGTGCACCCGGTATCAAAGCCTTAGCGTCGCACTACAAACTACCCGGA
>Ga0207814_100279_pt1 | contig 39313 bp, 34 predicted proteins | sample TtaePargueraPR_7_FD_187755 | JGI IMG/M metagenome (GOLD analysis project Ga0207814, IMG submission 187755) | Aerobic enrichment media microbial communities from Bioluminiscent Bay, La Parguera, Puerto Rico - Tt and P1 (2) (SPAdes) | ecosystem: Environmental > Aquatic > Marine > Unclassified ... | reverse complement strand
CCCGCCGGTAGAGCCGGTCTGGTTCAATATCGAGGTATTGATCCCGAGCAGTTTGCCGTGAGCGTCGACCAGCGCTCCCCCGGAGTTGCCAGGGTTGACCGCGGCATCCGTCTGCAGGAAATTTTGCAGATAGCTGCCGGTACCCGTATTGCCCAGGTCGCGGCCGGTTGCGCTGATGATGCCCTGTGTCACTGTCTGGCCAACCCCAAACGGGTTGCCAATGGCCAGCACCACGTCGCCCACTTGCGCCTTGTCCGGTTCTCCTACCTCGATCGTGGTCAGTGCGGGGAGGTCCACCTTGAGTACCGCCAGGTCGAAATCTGCATCGGAGCCCACCAGTTCCGCCTGGGCCTCGCGGCCGTCAGCCAATACCACGGCAATCTGTTCCGCACCGGAAATGACGTGGTAGTTGGTTAATATGTAACCGCTCTGGTCAACGATGACCCCCGAGCCGAGGTTTTGTTGCAATCGCTCCCGCTGTAGCGGGGTCATCTTGCGCAGGTAATAGGGGAACAGGGGGTTGCTGGCTAGAGGGTGGTTGCGTAGAGGCCTTCTGCTAAACACGTTGACCACCGCAGGGCCTGCGAGGTTGACCGCGCTGGCGTAGGATGCCGGGCCCTGGAAGCTGGCCACCGTTGGTATTTTTTCGCTCTGGCCCCGCAAATGGGGGAATATCAGTAGCAGCGCCGCCGCGACTGCGAGGCCAATAAGGGCGGGGATAGCCCAGTCTTGCAGAAAACGTTGTAGTGACACCGGGGGCTCCTTGATTTGCAGCCATTATACGTCTTTGTGTGCCGCTGTCCTTACCCGGAGTCCTTCCATCAAAAAGGTTGTACTTGGTGCCGGCAGCGGAATCCGTATAATGTGCCGCTCAAAATTCTAGATCGATCTTCGAATAACCTCAGGAGTACCCAATGTCCCTGGTTCGCCCACACGGCAGTGCCGAGCTGCAGCCCCGTTTCGTTTACGACAGTGAGCGCCATCACCAGTTGATGCACGAGGCAGAGTCCCTGCCGTCCATCGTGGTCAGCTCCGCCGCTGCGGCCAATGCGGTGATGCTGGGTGCAGGTTACTTCAACCCGCTGCACGGTTACATGAACCTGGCTGACACCCTGAGTGTGGCGGAGTCCCTGCACACCGTGGACGGCCTGTTCTGGCCGGTGCCGGTGGTCAACATGGTGGAAGATGCCTCCGCGATTGCCGGTGCCAAGCGCATTGCGCTGCGCGACCCCAATGTCGAAGGTAACCCGGTGCTGGCAATCATGGATGTTGATGCCATCGAGACGGTTTCCGATGAGCAGGTCAATACTATCGCCGAACTCGTATTCGGTACCCTGGACGACAAGCACCCCGGTGTGGCGACCTTCAAGGCCGCCGGTCGCCAGCTGATCTCCGGATCCATCGAAGTGTTGAACTTCAGCTACTTCCAGGCCGACTTCCCGGATACCTTCCGCACCGCCGTGGAGATCCGCAATGAGTTTGTCGAGCACGGCTGGAGCAAGGTGGTGGCCTTCCAGACCCGCAATCCCATGCACCGCGCGCACGAAGAGCTGTGCAAAATGGCGCTCGAAGCGGTCGATGCCGATGGTGTATTGATTCACATGCTGCTGGGCAAGCTGAAGCCGGGCGATATCCCCGCACACGTTCGCGACGCAGCGATTCGCAAGATGGTGGAAGACTACTTCCCCAAGAATACGGTAATGGTGACCGGTTACGGTTTTGACATGCTGTACGCGGGGCCGCGCGAAGCCGTGCTGCATGCGGTTTTCCGCCAGAACTGTGGCTGTAGTCACCTGATTGTCGGTCGCGATCACGCGGGCGTGGGCGACTACTACGGTGCATTTGATGCCCAGACCATCTTCGACGAGAAGGTGCCCGAGGGTGCGCTGGAGATTGAAATCTTCCGTGCCGACCACACCGCCTATTCCAAGAAGCTGAACAAGGTGGTGATGATGCGCGATGTGCCGGATCACACCACAGAAGACTTTATCCTGCTGTCCGGCACCAAGGTGCGCGAGATGCTGGGTAACGGCATTGCGCCGCCTCCGGAATTTTCACGTCCGGAAGTGGCTCAGATCCTGATGGACTACTACCAGAACCTCTGATTTCTGGTGGGTATTGATCAGACACAAAAAAGGCGGGGATCTCCCGCCTTTTTTGTGTCTGCTGGCTGCTGACAGTGGTGTGATCAGCGGTTGACCACTTCTTCCGAGGAAGGGGCCATTGCCGGAGAGGGGGCCTGGGCCTCCTTCTCAATGCCGAAATCCTCAGAGAGAGTACCCTTGGAGCCAGGCTCCTTCGGGGCCCAGTCGCGTGGGGGGAGGACGTTCAGGTTTTCATCGTTGTCGCTCAACTGACCGCTGCCGGCTTCCAGCATCTGCCGGCCGATATCCTGGCTGGACAGTCGCATGGCACTGTTGGCCAGATACTCGTGAACTTCTCTGTAGCTCTGGGTCAGGTTGTGAACCAGTTGGGAAGTCTGGTCAAAATGCTCGTTCACCTGTAGCTGGAAGTCCTCGAGCTTGGTGTTGGCTTCTTTCAGGCGCAGTTCCAGCTCCTGGGTGCGGTCGAGGTTCTGGCGGCCGCGGGTCGCCAGGAATGCCAGCAGGGCTCCCAGGGCCAGGCCAATGACGCCGACCAGAATTAAAACCGAAGTTGAGTGCACGTTACATCCTCCTCAAGGTAAGTTGTGGCACCAGCCATCCGTGACGGTGGCCTTATTATACGCAATTCCACCGGCAGTGCCCTGCTGTGGTTTGTGCCAAGTCGTGACGGATTTGGTAAAGTGCGCGCCGCCGACCACCTCTCGGGCAACAATGCCTGTTGTTGTCGATTGTTGTCATCAATAGTTACTGAACGGTTCTGAACAGATGGTCACGGAACAGCTTCCATCCGCCTCCACGCGCCTGACTCCCATGGAGAGGTACGAGCGAGACCTCAAGCGTCCGGATTTTGTGGAAGATCCGGCCCAGCGGGCCGCTGTGGAGGAGTTGCAGGACCTGTACCAGCGCCTTACCGGGGGGCAGGAGGGCGCCGGTAGCCTGGTGCGGCGCCTGAAACGCCTATGGCGGAGACAAGGTGGGCCGGAAAAGGGCCTCTATTTCTGGGGTGGGGTCGGTCGCGGCAAAACCTACCTGATGGACGCCTTTTTCGAGGCTCTGCCATTTGATCGAAAGCAGCGCACCCACTTTCACCGCTTTATGCGCGATGTGCACCGCCAGCTGAAGGTGCTGGCGGGGGAGAAGAATCCTCTGGAAAAGGTGGCGGACCGTATCGCCGCCCGGGCGCGGGTATTGTGCTTCGACGAGTTCTTTGTCTCGGATATCACCGATGCCATGATCCTCGCGAATCTGTTGCAGGCGCTGTTCGATCGCGGTGTCACCCTGGTTGCCACCTCGAATATCGTTCCCGAAGGCCTCTACAAGGACGGCTTGCAGCGGGCCCGGTTTCTTCCTGCGATCGACCTGCTGCTGGAGCACACCAAAGTCGTGAATGTGGACAATGGTGTGGACTACCGTTTGCGGGCGCTGGAGATGGCGGAGCTGTATCACAGCCCCCTGGACGCGGAGGCGGATCGCAGCCTGGAGCGCTCCTTCGGCAGCCTGATGGTGGAGGGGTGCGAGGTGCGTGAGTCGGTGACCCTGGATATCGAAGGCCGTCCGATTGTCGCCAGCAAGGTGGCCGATGATGTCGCCTGGTTCGAGTTTGCCGAGCTGTGCGATGGCCCCCGATCCCAGAATGACTACATCGAGCTCGCCCGGGAGTTTCACACGGTGCTTCTGGCCAATGTGCCACAGATGGACGGGCGTATGGAGAGCCAGGCGAGGCGCTTCATTAATCTGGTCGACGAGTTCTATGACCGTTGCGTCAAACTGGTGGTGTCCGCAGCGGAGCCCATCGAGTCACTGTACGCCGGGCGCCAGCTGAAGTTTGAGTTCGACCGGACCATGAGTCGCCTGCAGGAAATGCAGTCGCGGGAGTACCTGGCGCGGCCCCACCGGCCGGAATAGCCGCTGACCCGTGCGGGTTCCCGCTGGTCACATATCACTCAATTTTTAGCTTGAAAAGCCCATGGCGCTTATGTAGTATTCGCGCTCTTTTCGTGGGACGGCTCCATATCCGGGGCCATATACAGGTGTTTTATAACATGAAGACTTACAGTGCCAAGCCGGAAGCGGTCACTCGCGACTGGTACATTGTTGACGCTGCGGACAAGACTCTCGGCCGTATTTCCGCCGAGATCGCGCACCGCCTGCGTGGCAAGCACAAGCCTGAATACACGCCCCACGTGGACACCGGTGACTACATCGTAGTAATTAACGCCGAGAAGGTTCGCGTGACCGGCAACAAGGCCAAAGACAAGATCTACCACAGCCACTCCGGCTACCCCGGTGGTCTTAAATCCATCAGCTTTGAGAAGCTGATCGACAAGGCGCCTGAGCGCACCATTCAAAGTGCGGTGAAAGGCATGCTCCCGAAGGGCCCTCTGGGTCGCGCCATGTTCAAGAAATTGAAGGTGTACAAGGGTAGCGAACATCCTCATGCGGCCCAGCAGCCGATTGAACTGTCGATCTAAACGGAATCATTCTCATGGCAACTACTCAATACTACGGTACCGGCCGCCGCAAGACCTCTACCGCTCGCGTATTTATCGAGCAGGGCGAAGGTAAAATCAGCGTGAACGGTCGCACCCTGGACGAATACTTCGGCCGCGAAGTGGCGCGCATGATCGTGCGTCAGCCGCTGGAAATGGTCGATATGGTCGAAAAGTTCGACATCAACGTTACTGTTAAGGGCGGCGGCTCCTTCGGTCAGGCGGGTGCTATCCGTCACGGCCTGACCCGCGCTCTGATGCAGTACGACGAGTCTCTGCGTCAGCCGCTGCGTGCAGCTGGCTACGTTACCCGCGACGCGCGCGCTGTTGAGCGTAAGAAGGTCGGCCTGCGCAAAGCGCGTAAGAAGCCGCAGTTCTCCAAGCGTTAAGCGAGCGCTTTCCGAATTATTGGCCCGGCAACTGCCGGGCTTTTTTTTGTCTGCGGCGGTTCGTGCGCGGGCGTTCGCGGGGCAGTGTTGTACAAAATGCCGCCAGTTCACGGCGCGGTTGCCGAAGTTCCCTTCCGGTTTCGCCTTGTATCGATTTGGCATTTTCTTTAACATTGCGCGAATTTCTATCCGCTTGCACTTGGGGTTTGGCTACTTTGTTCTATGGCCAAGCGAGCGGGCCAGTTGTAGGGGAGTTTCTGTAGTACGTCTCTGATTTTGCAGTGGTGTGTTGTTCGCTACTGCGCGGGTGCCCTGTTCTATCTGGTTTTCAACCACTAGGCGGCACCGTGGCTGCCACTCGCGGTATACCCTCATACACCGCTGGTACTGGCTGCGTAGAGTTATTGCAGAAACTGCCCGGAATTTTATTGGGTTTGGGCCAGTCAGCTTCGGGCTTGTTTATTGGCAAGTGACGGGGCGCTGTGATGGGAGAACTACGTCATGAGTGATGACGGTGTAAATGTGGGGCGTCGTCGATTCCTGACCGCAGCCACCTCAGTAGTAGGTGGCGCTGGTGCGGTGGGAGTCGCAGTACCTTTTGTCGCTTCCTGGAATCCGAGTGCCAAGGCCAAGGCCGCCGGCGCGCCAGTGAAATACAATATCGGCAAGCTCGAGCCGGGCCAGATGGTTACGGTTGAGTGGCGAGGCAAGCCGGTGTATGTGGTACGTCGTACCCAGGAGGCATTGGATAACCTCCCCAAAGTCGCTCCCTTTCTGCGCGACCCTGAGTCTCAGGAGTCCAAGCAGCCTGAGTATGTGAATCCGCAAAACCGCGCAATCAAGCCCCAGACACTGGTTCTGGTGGGCCTGTGCACCCATCTGGGTTGTGCTCCCATGTTCCGCCCGGAAGTCGGTACCGCCGATCTCGGTGGCGACCAGTGGATGGGTGGTTTCTTCTGCGCCTGTCACGGGTCGAAATACGATATGGCGGGGCGTGTGTATACCGGCGTTCCTGCACCGCTGAATCTGGAAGTGCCTCCTTACTCCTACGAGGGTGATGACGTAATCGTAATTGGCGTGGATCAGGAGGGCAGCGCATGAACTGGCTAACCGCACTGGGTGATTGGGTCGACCAGCGTCTGCCTATCTATCGCGCGTGGGATACCCATATGGGTAAGTACTACGCGCCCAAAAACTTCAACCTCTGGTATTTCTTCGGCGTGCTCTCCATGCTGGTTCTGGTGAACCAGCTGCTGACCGGTATCTGGCTGGTGATGAGCTACAGCCCCACCGCAGAGGGTGCCTTTGCCTCTGTGGAATACATCATGCGCGACGTGGAGATGGGGTGGATCATCCGCTACCTGCACTCTACCGGCGCCTCGGCGTTTTTCGTGGTGGTCTATCTGCACATGTTCCGCGGCTTAATGTACGGCTCTTACAAGCCGCCGCGCGAGCTGGTGTGGATCTTCGGTATGTGTATCTACCTGGTGCTGATGGCCGAAGCCTTCATGGGGTACGTACTGCCCTGGGGCCAGATGTCCTACTGGGGCGCACAGGTAATTGTTTCCCTGTTTGGCGCCATCCCGGGTATCGGTGAAGACCTGGTGCAGTGGATCCGTGGTGACTACCTGATCTCCGGTATTACTCTCACGCGCTTCTTCTCCCTGCACGTGATTGCTCTGCCGCTGGTCCTGGTACTGCTGGTTGTGCTGCACATCCTCGCGCTGCACGAAGTGGGCTCCAATAACCCCGACGGTATCGAGATCAAGAAGAACAAAGACGAGAACGGTGTTCCCCTGGACGGTGTGGCATTCCACCCTTACTACACGGTGCACGACCTCGTCGGTGTGGCGGTATTCCTGTTCGCGTTCTGTGTGGTGGTGTTCTTCTTCCCGGAAATGGGCGGATTCTTCCTGGAATATGCCAACTTTGAAGAAGCCAACCCGCTGAAGACCCCCGAGCACATTGCGCCGGTCTGGTACTTCACGCCCTTCTATGCGGTACTGCGTGCGGTGACCATTGATATCGGCCCGCTGACCGCGAAGTTCCTCGGCCTGGTGGCCATGGGTGCGGCAATTGCGATCCTGTTTGTGCTGCCCTGGCTCGACAAGAGTCCGGTGCGCTCCATTCGCTATAAAGGGTGGCTGCCGAAGGTGTTGCTGCTGGTGTTCGCCGCGATCTTCATCATCCTGGGTTATCTGGGTGTGAAGTCACCGACCCCGGGCCGTAACTTCCTGGCGCAGGTTGCAACCCTGTTCTACTTTGCGTTCTTCGTCACCATGCCGGTGTGGACCAACCCGACCACCCGCAAGGGACTGGCCTCCTGGGTTGTGTGCGGTATTTTCGGCGTCCTGTTCCTGTGGATGGCGGTGGTGAACTTCAAGGCGAGCCTGTTCGTGTTTGCCATGTCGATGGTGTTCGCGGCGTTCTTTGCTGCGCTGCCCTGGCTGACCAGCCGCGATGCGGTGCATCCGGAGCCGACCCGGGTAACCAGCCCGTCTGGAAGCAAGACATTCATCACTCTGTTCGCCGGTATCATTGCGGTGCTGCTGCTGACCTTTATCCCGATCAAGGCGGTGGGTGCCGAGAGCTCCGTTGAGCTGGACTACATCAACACCGATCTCAACGACAAGCCCTCCCTGCAGCGCGGTGCCAAGTACTTCGTCAACTACTGCATGGGCTGTCACAGCGCCAATTTCTCTCGCTGGGAGCGTGTCGCAACTGACCTGGATATCCCCAAAGAGCTGATGATCCAGAACCTGGTGCTGGGAGACGACAAAATCGGTGATCTGATGCAGATCTCCATGCGTCCGGAAGATTCCAAGACCTGGTTTGGCGCCACTCCGCCGGATCTGACCCTGGTTGCACGCGCTCGCTCCCCGGAATGGCTATACACTTACCTGCGTAGCTTCTACAAGGACGACAGCCGTCCGCTGGGCGTGAACAACAAGGTATTCCCCAATGTGGGTATGCCGCATGTGCTGATGGAGCTTCAGGGGCTGCCGGAATGTGCGCCGGGACCCAAGCGTGATCACGGCAAGGTTGTGCGCGACGAGATGGGCAATGCCATCATGGATGCCAACTGCGGCAGCCTGAAAGTAGGCGACGTCAAAGGCTCGATGGATGAAGTTCAGTATGACCAGGCCGTATACGATCTGGTGAACTTTATGGAGTACATTGCCGAACCCATGGCGGAGACTCGCAAGCGAATCGGCTTTTATGTGCTGGCGTTTATCCTGGTGTTCTTTATCTTTGCCTGGTTGCTGAACCGCGAATACTGGAAAGACATTCACCACTGAGTGTCAGGCAGACAGGTTTCCCGGGTGGTGGGCTTGCCGGTTTACCGGTCTTGGCCCGACCGCCCGTTTTACGTTTTGAATAGGGGCCGGATTTCGCCGGCCAGTAGACTGAGGTAGTTCCACAATGGGTGTGCCGACCAACAAGCGCTCCTCCATGACCTTCTTTTCCGATGGTCGTTGTCATTTCAGCCACCGGGTGCGGATCGTCCTGGCGGAAAAAGGTGTTTCCGTAGACATTATTGATGTCGATCCCGACGACAAGCCGGCAGAGCTGGCGGATCTCAACCCCTATAACTCACTGCCTACACTGGTAGATCGCGAACTGGTGCTGTTCGAAACCAAGGTGATGATGGAGTACCTGGACGAGCGCTTCCCGCATCCGCCGCTGCTGCCGGTGTACCCGGTCGCCCGCGCCCAGAGCCGCCAGATCATGCATCGCATCGAGCGCGACTGGTGCCCGCTGGTGGACAAAATTCTGGCCGGTGGCAAAGATGTGGCGGCAGCGCGCAAAGAGCTTCGCGACAGTCTCGTCGGTATTGCGCCGATGTTCACCGACCTGCCGTACTTCTTCAATGAAGAGTTCTCTCTGGTGGACTGTTGCATGGCACCACTGCTGTGGCGCCTGGACCAGCTGGAAATCGCGCTGCCCAAGACCAAACAGGCCAAGCCGTTGCTCGACTACATGGACCGCCTGTTCGCGCGCGAAGCGTTCCAGCAGAGCCTGACCGAGTTCGAGCGCGAAATGCGCTCCTGAGGTGCTGATTGAATAAGCCGCCGATGACCTCTAACCGCCCGTACCTGCTGCGGGCGTTTTATGAGTGGATCACTGACAACAAGTGCACCCCGTATCTGTTGGTGGATACCCACCTCAACGGTGTGCTGGTACCACAGCAGCACGTGAACGAGGACGGGCAGATTGTTCTGAACGTCTCCGAAACCGCGGTGATGGGGCTGACCATGGACAACTATGCCATTCGCTTCAATGCGCGATTTGGCGGCGTGCCCACGGATATTCAGGTGCCCGTTGGCGCTGTCGTTGGTATCTACGCACGCGAAAACGGTCAGGGTATGGTGTTTGAACCCGAGGAGACTCCGGAGCCTCCGGAGCCCACGCCACCTACGACCCTCAAAAAGCCGTCGAAAAAGCCGTCCCTGCGGGTGGTCAAGTAATCCTGTTCCGCGGTAGTTGGGCCCCGATTTGTAGCGGGGCTCACACCATCTCCCGTCCCCTGGCCGAGCGAACCCGCTCAACGCCTCTTTTTTCTGCCGTTTCAGGCGCACTGGCGTAAAAAATGACGCCTTATTCCTGTTATTGATTGGTGAATTGTCCGCGGCCTTCCGATACTGCAATCAAGCGGTGCGCAGGAGGACCCTAGTGAAATTACTCAGCCATACAATCGGTATTTTTACCAACCCGGATAAAGAGTGGCAGTCCATTCGTTCTGACAAGCATTCGTTTGTGCAGGTGTTTCTGAGCCATGTCCCGATTCTGGCCCTGATTCCCGTTGTGTCAGGCTATATCGGTGTGACCCAGGTGGGATTTGGTATCGGTGACAATTTTCAAAAATTGACGCCGGCCAGCGCCCTGACTCTGGCGGTGATCACCTATTTCTCCATTCTGTTTGGGGTGTATATTTTTGGTGAATTTATCAACTGGATGGCGAAGTCATTCAGGGTGCCTGGCGATGAGGAGACCCGGCATTACGAGGGTACTGCGCTGGCAGTGTTTGCGACGACGCCGATCTTTCTGGTGGGGTTTGTCGGATTGTATCCCAGTCTCTGGTTGAATGCGGGTGTCACGCTTTTGGCTACCTGCTATTCGATCTACCTCATCTACGAGGGAATCCCGATTCTGATGAACATCGACAAGGAGCGGGCCTTTGTATACGCCTCGTCGGTGGTGACGGTAGGGCTGGTGCTTCTGGTAACGGTGCGTGTTGGCACGGTGATTCTGTGGAGTATGGGAATAGGGCCCGTTTACCAGAATACCTGATGGTTTTCCCTGGCCGCGGATTCACTGCGCGGCGCGTTGAGATGGTTTCACAAGAAAGCCGGCACTGGTGCCGGCTTTTTTTGTTGGTAGGGGGTGCGCTATTACCTGTCCAGTGCGCTCGCCAGGCACTGGATTACACGGCGGATTCCAGCGTAAGCGTGGGAGATGTGCTGTGGGTGGTACCGGTCAAAAGTGGCGGTATCGGGCAGTCCAGGCAGTCGGCAATGGCCCGCAGCAGCTCCACTTCAGTGCCGTCTACGACACCGTCGTGGGCGAGGGTGACTGCCAGTGCTTTCAAGAGGCCGGGTCTCTTGAGTGGGGCGGTATCCGCGGCGATCGCCAGCGCCTTGTCCAGGCGCTGTAGCGTGATGTCTGCGCGTGCAGGCAGTGGCGTCGAAGATACCTGCAGCTGCTTCAGTCCCGCGTCGAAAGCGCGTTTCGCCATCAGGTAGTCACTGTTGTTGCCCGCGTGGGCCATGGTCGCCAGTAGAAAGCGCTGTGCATCGGCGATTGCCTTGCGAGCGCGACTGCCCACCTTGCGTTGCACATCGGGTGTCGCTTCCAGGGCGTGGACCAGAACCCGATACAGCGCCCATTCCCAGATCTCGATCTTGCCGTCCGCGCGCAACAGTTTGATCACATTGCGCTTGAAGATCTGGTACTGCTGCGGAGCCAGTGCCTTGAGCGCCGGAACACACAGGTCGAGCAGGGGGAGGCGGCATTCCGGGGGGAGTTGTGCGAGTGACGGCCGCAGCTGCTCAAACTCTCTCAGCACCGCGGGGTGAGCCGAGCGCGTGAGTATCTCGTATTGCAGCGCCTGGTGATCCTGTTGCTCTTCACCGCCGGAGATCAGCAATCCGTAAACCACTGCCCTGGCGGCAAACGGGTCATGGGCCGCCGACTTCAGATCGGCAGGAACGCGGGACAGCAGAGCGCGACCGAGCGCCACCTGTTCCGCGGAAGGTGCGGCGATATTGTTGTCGACCGTTTCCAACACCTGGTTCAGGCGGGCCTGATAGTCGTTGCCGGCACCGCCGGTCTCGGCTGCGGGGTGAGCATCCGCCTGGTGCAGCCGGGACACCGGCATATCACCGTGGGAAGGCACTGCACTGGCAATACCCGTATCTGCGGTTACCGAGGTGGCGGCCTGTGCAGCGAAGCCGCGCCAGGTGGGATCCAGGCGGGTGATGCGGTCGGCCAGCGGCGGGTGCGTCGCGAACAAGCCCAGCAGGGAATGTTTGAGGCTACTGGCAAAGTACATATGGCTGAACTCGCTGGCGTTGGCCGCTTGCAGAGTGGAGCCCGCAGTATGGCTGCCGATTTTTTTCAGCGCACCGGAGATACCCTGATTGCTGCGGGTGAACTGGACGGCGGACGCGTCGGCCAGGTATTCCCGCTGGCGGCTGACCGCGGACTTGATCAGGTTGCCGAAAAAGGTGCCGGTGTAGCCAATCACCAGTAGCCCGGCGCCAATCCCGAACACCGCGGCGCGCCCCCGGTTGTCGCGCCCTCCAAAGTGGCTTCCGCGCAGCAGCCAGCTGCCCAGCAGGCCAATGATCAGAATACCGTGCAACAGCCCGACGATGCGGATATTGAGGCGCATGTCGCCGTTGAATATATGGCTGAATTCGTGCGCCACAACCCCCTGCAGCTCCTCCCGGCTGAGCTGCTCGATACAGCCGCGGGTGAGCCCCACCACCGCGTCGGCCGGCTTGTAGCCTGCGGCAAAGGCGTTGATGGCGCTGTCTTCAATGATGTAGACATCGGGCACCGGGGTGCCCGATGCCAGCGCCATCTCCTCCACCACATTCAGTGCGCGTTGCTCGGCCAGACCGCTGGGGGCGATATTGATCTTCTTGCCACCCAGGGATTCGGCAATGGCCCGTCCTCCCGCGGCCAGCTGGCGCAGGCGGAAGAAGCTGGCGATGGCAATGATTGCGGTAATGGTGAGTGCAATACCCGCCACCGTGTTCCAGCCGAGGCCGGCGACCATCTGCGCCAGTGAGGCAGAACCCTGCCCACGGGAGTAGTGGGTGAGCAGGGCGATGAACAGGGTGGTGATGGCGATCAGCCCGAGCACCGCCACCGCAAACAACGCGACCAGCAGGGTGGAGTTGCGGCGCGCCTTGTCCTGGTATTCAAAAAAATTCATGGCGGTACGTCAGAATTGAACCTTGGGGGCAGCCTGGAAGGCCTCCGAATCGGCGAATTCCAGCAGCTTGCCGTTTTCGCGGTGGCCGAAGAAGCCGGCAAAAAATACCGGCGGGAAGCTCTGGCGGAAGGTGTTGTAGGCGGTTACCCCGTCATTGAAGGCCTGGCGCGCAAAGGACACCTTGTTCTCGGTGCTGGTCAGCTCCTCCATTACCTGTTGCACCGTCTGGTTGGCCTTCAGGTCGGGGTAGGCTTCCATCACCACGTTGAGGCGCCCCAGGGCGTTGGCCAGCATACCTTCTGCGTTGCCCAGGTCCGCCATCGCGGCGGCCGAGCCCGGGTTGCTGGATGCGGCCTTGAGGCCGGCGAGGGCGGTGTTGCGCGCACTGATGACCGCCTCCAGGGTTTCCCGCTCGTGTTTGAGATAGGCTTTGGCGGATTCCACCAGGTTGGGAATCAGGTCGTAACGGCGCTTGAGCTGTACCTCGATCTGCGCAAACGCGTTTTCATAGCGGTTCTTGAGGGAAACCAGCTTGTTGTAGATGCTGATGACGTAGAACAGCAGTGCGGCCAGAATCACCAGCCAGACGATGGTCGAAACTTCCATTGATGGTCTTCTTCCTGTTGTGAAAAGTCAGTCTTGTTGGACCGGATCGGTTTATCCCACAATTGCGCCCGATACTACCATGGACAATACAACGAAAGGTGGATAGCCGAAGCGCCCGCTGGTTGGGGTATAATCCGCCGCGAAATTACGACTCGTCGCAATGCTGGTCATCTTTTTGTGACGGTTGCCGTTAAATCTGGAGTCAAAAAGAATGAGTGAGCAAATTACTGACCCTGTGGTCATTGTTGGTATATCCCGCACGCCCATGGGCGCAATGCAGGGCGCGCTGTCCGGCCTGAGCGCTCCGGAGCTGGGTGCGGTGGCCATTCGCGGCGCGCTTGCCGACGCCGGTGTGGCGGCGGCGGATGTGGACGAGGTCCTTATGGGCTGTGTACTGCCGGCCGGACTTGGTCAGGCGCCGGCGCGCCAGGCTTCGCTGGGTGCGGGTATTCCCGAAGGTACACCGACCACTACCGTCAACAAGGTGTGCGGCTCCGGTATGAAAACCGTGATGATGGCCCGCAACGCGTTGTTGTCCGGCGATGCCCGGGTTGTCGTGGCCGGCGGGATGGAGAGCATGAGCAATGCGCCCTACCTGCTGCCCAAGTCCCGAGCGGGTATGCGTCTGGGCCACGGCGAGGTGCTCGACCATATGTTTACTGACGGTCTCGAAAATGCCTACGATGGTCAGCTGATGGGCAATTTTGCCGAGTGCACCGCGGATAAGTACACCTTCACCCGCGAAGAGCAGGATGCGTTTGCCCTGGAGTCCCTGGCGCGTGCCAATGCGGCGATCGAGTCCGGAGCCTTCAAGCGGGAGATTTCGCCGGTCACCATCAGCACCCGCAAGGGCGAGGTCGAAGTTTCCGTGGACGAGGGGCCCGGCACTGCACGTCCGGATAAGATCCCCCAGCTGCGCCCGGCATTCCGCAAGGACGGTACTGTCACCGCGGCCAACGCCAGTTCCATTTCCGATGGTGCGGCGGCACTGGTACTGATGCGTGAAAGCGAGGCCAAGGCGCGTGGCATCCGCATTCTGGCGGTGCTGAAAGGCCAGAGCCAGTTTGCGCATGAACCGGAGTGGTTCACCACGGCACCGGTATCCGCCATGGCAAACCTGCTGAAGAAGACCGGCTGGGATGCGACAGAGGTGGATCTGTTTGAAATCAATGAAGCCTTCGCCGTGGTCACTATGGCGGCGATGAAAGAACTGGGTCTGCCGCACGACAAGGTGAATGTGAACGGCGGCGCCTGTGCGTTGGGTCACCCGCTTGGCGCCAGTGGTGCGCGGGTCATCGTGACCCTGCTTGCGGCACTGGAAAATCGCGACCTCAAAAAAGGTGTCGCGAGCCTGTGTATCGGCGGTGGTGAAGCGACGGCGGTGGCCATCGAGCGCCCTTAAGCTGCGTATGTACCACGCATAAAAAAACGGAGGCCTTGCCTCCGTTTTTTATGCGTGATTATCCAGTACCCAAGCGTGGCATCAGTCGATGTACTCCACTGCTTTCACTACTTTCTGCACGCCGCCCACGGTGCGTGTTTTTTCCGCTGCGTTTTCTGCTTCCTGGCGGGTCAGCAGTCCCATCAGGTAAACCACACCATTTTCCGTCACGACCTTGATGCGCCCGCTGTCGATTTCCTTGTCAGTCAACAGGGCACTTTTCACTTTGGTGGTGAGCCAGGTATCGCTGGTGCGGGCCAGCATTGACGTGGTGCCGCGCACCTGAATCTCGTTGTACACCTGACGCACCGAGTGCACCTGTTGTGCGGTGGCGCCAGCCAGGTTGCGCAATTCGTTGGATGGCACCTGACCGGTCAGTAGTACCACGCCGTTGAAACTGACCACGTCGATATTGGCCGCCTTCAGCGCCGGGTGGGCCTTGCCAATGTTGACCCTGGTGATGGTTTCCAGCTGTTGGTCATCGATGTAGGTGCCGAAACTGCGCTCACCCGGATCCGGCTGGATCGGACCGTCGTGGGTGGCATCGAGAACGGCTGCGCAGCCGCCGAGCACGGTAAATACACAGGCCGCAATGGCCAGCTTGACCGGTTTCATATTGGTTTTACCTGTAGTCAGTTGCATGGATCATTCCTCGTATCCGCCGAACAGGCTGCTGTCGATCAGGTCGCACAGGCAGAACAGGGTCAGCAGGTGCACCTGGTGTACCTCGGACGCCACGAGAGAAGGCACGCGCAATTCGATATCGTGCACATCCAGCAGCGCGGTGCAGTCGCTGTCACTCTCGCCGCCGGTCAGGGCCAGTACACCCATTTCCCGATCGTGGGCCGCGCGAATGGCCTGGACCAGATTGGAGTCGCTACCATCGGTGCTGATAATAACCAGCAGGTCGCCCGGCTGGCCTAGCGCCCGCACCTGGCGCGCGTAGGACTCCGCGCGCCCGTGATTGCGCGCAACGGTACCGCTCGTGATGGCATCGCCATTCAGGGCCAGGGCAGGAAGCCCGGGGCGCTCCCGTTCAAAGCCGCCCATCAGTTGCGCAGAAAAGCTTTGCGAAAGCGCACCGCTCAGGCCATTGCCGCAGATCAACAGTTTGTTTTCAGCCAGCAAGGTGTGCACGATCATTTCGCTGGCTTCGGCAATCAACGGTGCCAAAAGTTCACCAGCATTCATGGTTGCTTCAATGCTCTGGTGAAACAGGGTTACAACTCTCTGCTCCATTTATTCTGTAGTTTCCATCTTGTGAGCCTATTGCCCGAAGGCATTTTTTATCCAGTCGATATCCAGCGACTCGCTGTGGTTGCCCCGCTCGATGGTGATCACATCGAAGCGACACGGGCAATTGATCTTTCGATACTGCAAATAGCCATTGGCGGTTGCCAGCAACTTGCGCTGTTTGCGGAAGTCTACCGAAACCCCCGCGCCACCAAAACGGCGACTGCGCCGGTAGCGCACTTCGACAAAAACCAGGGTGCCGCCATCCCGTGCGATCAGGTCAATTTCGCCAAAGCGGCCGCGAAAATTCCGTTCCACTATGCGCAACCCGGCGCTGGTAAGGTGCCGTTCGGCCACGGCCTCCATCTGACTGCCAATGCTTGTCGTATCCATACGTTTTTTGCATCCGGGCTTCCCGGGTCCGTGGGAAGCCTTTTTGGTAAAAGAACCGGGTTCCGGGCTCAATCGATGCGCGCGCTGCCATCGGCGGGCAGGTTGTCGCTCTGGTTACTGGTGATCGGCACGGGAGCCCCTTTGTCGATCTTTGCCCAGATCTGTTCGCGCACGATGCGGCCATCCGCCGTCAGGCTCAGCGCACCGGTAAGTCCGTATACCTGTTGCTCCGGGAACTGGCGCAGCATGGGCAGGCGCGGATACAGCCGGAAGGCGTCTGCGCCCAGCGCATAGAGGCGCGCGAAGGCTGGAGCCGGTGCCGCCTGCCGCACGATGTTCTGTTTGGTCTGGTTGTCGTCTTCAAACAGCCATGGCATCGCGGTGAAGCGCACACCGTTGATGTCGCGGTCGCGCTGGCGGTCGACGGAGCCGGCAAACACCTGCGAGGTGGAGAACACCGGCAGCTCGCCCGCATAGAAGAACGACAGCATGGGCTTGATCTGGCGCGCCTGCTGCGGCTGGGCCAGCACGAACAGCATGTCCACGTCGCCGCGGCGGCGCGGGGTAAATTTCAGCGGCGAGGCCAGCTTGCTGCGCAGCTCCCGTTCGCGGTTCTTGCTTTCCGGAATCAGCAGGGCGTCGCTCACCAGCTGCGAGAAATTGGTGTTGTCGCGGTAGTTGCGGCTCTCGGTGACACTGCCGCCGAGGGTGTTCCACTCTGCGGTGAACGCCTCCAGGCCGCGCTGCCCCCAGCTGGACTCCGGGGCCAGGATCATTGCCTGGCGGTGCCCCTGGCGATAGGCCTGGCGGGCGACCTGGCGGGCCTCGTCTTCGATGGCGAGGCCAAACTGCACCAGGTCCGGAGTCAGGCGGCTCTGATTGGCGTTGTCTTCGGCATAGTTCAGGGCCAGTGTGGGCACCGGGAGTCTTTCCGTGGCCAGCAGGTTGGCGACCCGGCTCTTGTCCAGCGGGCCGACGATAGCCTGGGCGCCGTTGTTGACTGCTGTCTGGTAGATTTCTTCAAACGGCTGGTCCAGGCCCGTGTCGTAGACCTGCACCTGAGGGGTGGGTGCGCCCGCATCCAGCGCGCTGTAATAAGCGGCCATAAAACCGTCGCGAATCGCGCGCCCGGCACTGCCGAGAGGGCCGGAAAGGGGCAGCAGCAGCGCCACATTCTGCGCGCGCTGGGTGGCCAGCTGCTCAAGCAGCTGCAGCGCCTGCGGCGGGTGGGAAACGGCGGAATGGCCGGGCCACTGCTGGCGCCAGCGGCTCAGGGCCGTCAGCTGGGTGCTGATATCCGCTTGGGTGTCGCGACCCAGCAGCGCCAGTTCGTACCAGGCGCGCATTTTCGGGTCGAGACTCTCTTCTGCGCGCAGACGCAGTTCCCGTGAGGGCAGCTGGGTCAGCAGTTGCCAGAAGCCGTCGTTGTTTGCGGCAATGGCCTGGTCATCAACTGCCAGGGGGGCGATGCGCTGGCGCTCGGCGATACCGCTGTCGATATCGCCCATCAGGCTCCACAGATCCGCGCGCAGATTGCGCAGCGGCAGGGCGGTCTCGGCGGGTATCTGGAACCAGGCCTGCTCCAGGCGCGGCGCGCTCACCAGGTCCAGCGCGGTAAAAAACTCGTCGTCTGCAGCGAGGGCGCTGCCGTAGACCTGGGCGTATTTGGCGTACTCGGTATCGGTCAGCTGCTCGGCGTCGATGTTGCCAGCCGCTTGCCGGACCGTCGCGTTATCGCCCAGAGTGTATAGAATGGCGGCCGCCTGTAGCTGCGCGCGGTCTTTCTCCGGCGACGGCAGCTGGCGTGCCTCATTCAGCAGGCGGATGGCGCTCTGGCGATCGGCGGCGGCAATATTGCCCGGATCGGCCGGGATCTGCGCGCCCGGCTGGCTGCTGGGTGTCTGGCAACCGGCCAGCGCCAGTGTCAGGGTGGCGGCCGCCAGGCCGTTGATAATGAAGGGAATTCGCCGGTAAAGGGCGGACATATTCTTCTCCCACAAAACGTATTCTGGAGTGAACTATGGGGCTGGATACAGCGGTGCTTTATATCGTCGCGACGCCCATTGGCAATTTGGCGGATATGGTACCGCGAGCCGTGGAAGTTCTACAATCCGCGGATCTGGTGGCGGCGGAAGACACCCGTCACAGTCAGAGACTTTTTTCGCACTTTTCCATCGATACGCCCCTCGTGGCCTACCACGATCACTCGGATGACCAGCGGACCACAAAAATTCTGCAGCGCCTGGAGCAGGGGCAAACGGTGGCACTGATCTCCGATGCCGGAACCCCGCTGATCTCCGATCCGGGATACCGGCTGGTACGTGAAGCCCGCGAGCGGGGCTTCAAGGTGGTCCCGATTCCCGGCCCCTGTGCATTTGTGGCGGCCCTCTCTGCCGCCGGCCTGCCCAGTGACCGATTTACCTTTGAGGGCTTCCTGCCCGCCAAATCGCTGGCGCGTGAAAAGGCCCTGCAGGCGCTGGCGGCGGAAACCCGCACCATGGTGTTTTACGAGGCCCCCCACAGGGTGCTGGATACCCTGGAAGCCATGCGGCAGGTGTTTGGTGATGCCCGCGAGGCAGTCATAGCCCGCGAACTGACCAAGGCCTTCGAGACGATCCACTTGCTGCCCCTCGCGGAGCTGGTGCAATGGGTGGCCGCGGACAGCAATCAGCAGCGTGGCGAAATTGCCCTGCTGGTTCGCGGGGCGGCCGAGAGCAAGTCTTCCGAGCTGGATGCCGAGGCCGAGCGGGTGATGAAGCTGTTGCTGGGCGAGTTGCCGCCCAGGCGCGCGGCGGCGGTGGCGGCGGAGATCACCGGGGTGAACAAGAAGTTGCTGTATAACTGGTCGCTGGGCCAGAAATAACGTTCTTGAGGCTGATGAGCCTGGGGCGAAGGTGCTGATACCGGGCAAAGCCTTGCGAGACCGTATGCGGCCCGGACGGCCGCATCCGAGCCCCCAGGGATGGGTTCACGGCGTGTCTCGCAAGGCTTTGCCCGGTAGTAGTACCGTCACGAAATGTGCTTTTGGCTTGCATTGATCCGCAGTGCTCACTACTCTTCGCGCCGAGTTAGCCAGGCAATCGCTGTCGAGCCGCTTTCGGGTGGTGCGATGGAGGAAAGTCCGGGCTCCATAGGGTGGAACGCCAGGTAACGCCTGGGGGGCGCGAGCCTACGGAAAGTGCAGCAGAGAGTAGACCGCCGATGGCTTCTCACGAAGTACAGGTAAGGGTGAAAGGGTGCGGTAAGAGCGCACCGCGCGGCTGGTAACAGTCCGTGGCACGGTAAACCCCGTTCGGAGCAAGACCAAATAGGCCCCCTACAGCGCAAGCTAGAAGGTGTGACCCGCACTGGGGGCGGGTAGGTCGCTTGAGGTGTCTGGTGACAGGCATCCCAGATGAATGATTGTCCGCGACAGAACCCGGCTTATCGGCTGACTCGCCTAATTTCAGATATCCGGCCGCCGCGGTGCTTGCGCCGCCGGCCGGATGCCTCTTCGTATGTGCCATCCGTGGCAGTACATCCGTGTATCTTCCGGGTTTCCAATTCTTGATACCGGGCGCTGGTCTGGTGCTTATTTCTGTAGCAGCAGGCCGCACTCGCGGTGTTCTTCGCCTTTGGTGGGGTCGAAGTAGATGTCGTTGTCCGGCAGGTCGTGCTCGTACACATACTCTTCCACATCAATTTCCCTGAGGTGGAACATCGGTGCCACGCGGATGGTGCCGTGGTTGCCCTTGGTGAAGATGTCCAGGCCCTTGCGGTGGGCATTCTGGTCGTGGCGGATGCCGTTCAGCCACACATCCGGTTTCAGTTCCTGCATGGCGCGGTTGAACGGCTCCAGCTTCACTGTGCGGGAGAAAAAGTCATGTTCAGGGGTGTCGAGGGGCGGGATACCGCCGTACACCGCATTGAAGTGGGCAGCCGACATCTTCGGTGAGAAGGTGTGCAGGTTCAGATCCAGCAGCTTGATCACATTCTCGATATGCCGGTAGGTTTCCGGCGTGTTGTAGCCGTGATCGACCCAGATCACCGGAATATCCGGCTTGGCGCGGGTCACCAGGTGCAGAAAAGCGATGGCGAGCGGGCGGAAATTGGTGAAGACCACCGGGTTTTCCGCTTCGGCGATGGTGAATGCCATGATCTCGCTGGGCTTGCTGTCTTTGAAGCGCTGGTTGAGCGCGTCCAGGTCGGCACCGTGATGAAAGGTGCGGGAGGTCGCGGTCTGTTTGCTCAGTCCTGCTGAAAAGCCCATGGCTTTGAATTCCTGCTGAATTTCAGATATCGCAAAGCTACAGCGTGTTGAACTTGGTTAAAAATAATAAAAGCTGATCTTTATATACCCTCACGTTCTAAATCGCCGCCGCAATGTCGATGTGGCACCGCTGTGACGCCGCTTCCCTCTGCTCGATCCTGTCTGATGGTGGAGGAGGTGACGGAGTGGCGGAAGCCTCTTCGTGGCGCGATTTCCTTCCTGGCTGACCGCAGCGGGTTAGTGGTTGCTCGCAAAAGCGCTTTTGCTTCCCTCTCAGTGGGCTCGCCCGCAAAGTTAAAGTAACTTGTGAGCTTGCAAAAGTAAGTGCTTGCTCTGTTGAATATTTGCCCGTCTCCGTTCCTGCCTGAAATGTAAACACTTCGCCTGCAGCCCGCGAAAATACTGGGCTTTTTCTCTGTCGATCCCGTCGATTTCCTTGACTTTATGCCGGTCAGATTTATAGTGTCGGAGGTGGAGAAAAGTGGAATTTTGTGGGTCTTGGTGGGATGAATGTGGGTGTGAGTGGTTAATCACGCCCTGATGAGCAAAACCGCGCAAATTTTCACCTTTCGCAAAGCAAACGCAACCAGGAACGATCGCGGAACCTGATCCATGTATCTGGGAAGTCACGCAATCAATATGGACGCCAAGGGGCGTCTGGCCATTCCGGCGCGGGTCAGGGACTCGCTGCTGGAGGATTGCGGTGGGCGCCTGGTTGTGACGGCGCATACGGAAGAACGCTGCTTGCTCGTCTATCCTGAGGCACAGTGGCGTGAAATTCTTCCTAAGATCGAAGGTTTGTCCAACTTCAACAAGAAAGCGCGCAGGGCCCAGCGGCTGTTGATCGGTTATGCCTGCGAGCTGCAGGTGGATGGCAATGGTCGCGTGCTGATTCCGCCGACCCTGCGTGAATACGCGGGTCTGGAGAAGAAGCTGATGCTGGTCGGGCAGGGGAAGAAGCTGGAGCTCTGGAGCGAAGAGGGCTGGCTGAGCTGGCTGGATGACAGTGAAGACGACGGTGAAATGCCGGAAGAAATGGCCTCCCTGTCCCTCTAGGGCGTGGCCTGTTAACGAATTTTGATGATCGCAGGAGAAATCGGGTGTCCCAGGATCTGCATCGCAGTGTGTTGTTGCGCGAGGCTGTGGACGCCCTGGTGGTGGATCCCGGCGGTTTCTATATAGACGGTACCTTCGGGCGCGGCGGCCACAGTGCCCTGGTGCTCGAACGGTTGAGCGATTCCGGGCGCCTGCTGGCGGTGGACAAGGACCCTCAGGCAATCGCATTTGCCGAGGAGCGTTTTGGTAACGAGCCGCGGTTCGGGATCTGGCACGGCTCTTTCGCGGATATGGATCAGGCCGCGGCGGCAGAGGCCGGTCAGGTGAGTGGCATCCTGCTGGATCTGGGGGTGTCTTCCCCGCAGCTGGACCAGGCAGAGCGCGGCTTCAGCTTTATGCAGGACGGGCCGCTGGATATGCGGATGGATACCAGTCGCGGAATCAGCGCAGCGGAGTGGGTGAATACCGAGTCCGAAGCAGAGCTGGCGCGGGTGTTCAAGGAGTACGGCGAGGAGCGATTTGCGCGCCGTATGGCCGGTGCCATTGTGCGGCGGCGGGCGGAAAAGCCCTTTGAGCGGACTCTGGATCTGGCCGAGGTGGTGAAGGCGGCGAACCCCGCCTGGGAAAAGGGCAAGCATCCCGCGACCCGGGTGTTTCAGGCGATCCGGATTCACGTCAACGGTGAGCTGGACGACCTGCACGCGGCACTGAAGAAGTCGCTGGCATTGCTCAAGCCCGGTGGTCGGCTGGTGGTGATCAGCTTCCACTCCCTGGAGGACCGGATCGTGAAGCGGTTTATCCGCGAGCAGGAAAAGGGGCCGCAACTGCCCCGCGGTCTGCCGGTAATGGACAGTCAGATCCACAAGACGCTGCGCGCGGTGGGTAAGGCGGTCAAGGCCGAGGCCGAGGAAGTCGGTGGCAACGTGCGCTCGCGCAGTGCGGTAATGCGCGTCGCCGAGCGGTTGGCTTGAGAGCGGGATGTGAGCGACGTGCGCGGTAATAAATGGTTGCTGGCAGGGCTCTGGATACTGGTGATGGTGTCCTCCCTGGGGGTGGTACACACCACCCAGCAGAGTCGCGCGCTGACCGCGAAGCTGGAGCAGGCGCAGCGGCATCGCGATGAGCTGCGCTACGAGCAGGAGCGCTTGCTGCTTGAGCGCGGCGCCTGGTCTGCCTACAGCCGGATCGAGCAGGTGGCGCGGGAAGAATTGAATATGCGGGCGCCCACGCCCGCGGAGCGAGTGCTGGTGAACGGCCGGCGCAAATAATAAAGCAGAGAGTGGCCTTGCCTGGGTGGGACCGTAGGTCCGAATCGGCGAATTATAAAGAGTGCGCGAGCAGCGCAGGGAAAGATTCCATCATGGGTGCAGTGAAAAAACAGCAACAACAGCCGGGTATTGCCCGCTGGCGCTTCGCGCTGGTGGCTGGCCTGCTGTGCCTGCTGGCTGTTGCCCTGGTGGTGCATCTCGCCGGTCTGCAAGTGTTGCCGGAGCAGGACAAGGGATACCGCTTCCTGCAGGATCAGGGGCGTGCCCGCACCATCCGCACCGAGGAAATCGCCGCCTACCGGGGCTCCATTGTGGATCGCAATGGTGAGCTGCTGGCCGTAAGCACACCCGTACAGACCATCTGGGCCAATCCGCAGCTGTTGAAAGAAGCGAGTGCAGAAGAGTTGCGCGCCCTTGCCTCCGCGCTCGGCACTCCGCCGGCACGCCTTGCCAAGCGGCTGGAGAAATACCGCAATAAAGGGTTTATGTATCTGCGCCGGCACATGACGCCGGAGCGGGCCAACAAGGTGCTGGCGCTGGATCTTGCCGGCGTGTACAGCAAAAAGGAATACCGCCGCTTTTACCCAGCCGGCGAGGTCACTGCCCAGTTGCTGGGCTTTACTAATATTGACGACCTCGGTCAGGAAGGGCTGGAGCTGGCGTACGAACAATCCCTGGCGGGAGAGGCCGGCAAGCGCCAGGTGGTGAAAGACCTGAAAGGGCGCACGGTCCAGGATCTTGCGGTCAAGCAGGAGGCGCGCCCGGGGCGCGATCTTCAGCTCACCATCGATATGCGCCTGCAATACCTGGCGTATCGGGAGCTCAAGAAGGCGGTGGCGGAAAACGGCGCCGCTTCCGGCTTTATGGTAATTCTGGACACCCAGACCGGCGACGTACTGGCGATGGCCAATCAGCCATCCTTCAATCCCAACAACCGCCATGGGGTACAGGCGGCGGCGATGCGCAACCGTGCGCTGATCGACCAGTTCGAGCCGGGCTCCACCATCAAGCCGCTGACGGCGCTGGCGGCACTGGAGACTGGGCGCTACCAGCCGCACACGCGCATCAATACCAGCCCGGGTTATATCCGGCTGCCGGGCAAGACACTGCTGGATCCGGTGAATTACGGCGAGATCGATCTGACGAAAGTCATCACCAAATCCAGCCAGGTGGGGATCACCAAGGTAGCGATGGATCTGGAGCCGGAAACCCTGCGTGAACTTTTCTACCGGCTGGGGCTCGGAGAGGCGGTTGGCAGCGGCTTCCCCGGGGAGGCGCCGGGGATACTGCCAACCCGGGATCGCTGGCATCCCATCGAGCTTGCCAATTTTGCCTTCGGCTACGGTTTAACGGTGAACGCCGTGCAACTGGCCCAGGCCTACAGTGTGGTCGCCAACGCCGGGCTCAAGCGCCCGGTTTCGCTGATTCTGGCGCAGGGGAAAAAATCTGCGCCGGAAGGTGAGCGGGTCGTTGAATCCGCACTGGCGCGTCAGGTTACTGCCATGCTGGAAACCGTGATCGGCCCTGAGGGCACGGGCAAGCGCGCCGCCGTTGACGGTTATCGCGTCGCGGGCAAGACCGGCACCGTGCACAAGGTCGGCAGTGACGGTTATGCCGACAATCGCTACCGCTCGGTATTTGCCGGTTTTGTGCCTGCGGATAATCCGCGCCTGGCCGCGGTGGTGGTGATTGATGATCCGAGTCACGCCAAATACTACGGTGGCGAAGTCGCTGCACCGGTATTCGGCAAAGTCATGACCGGCGCCATGCGCCTGCTACAGGTGCCGCCGGAAAAGGTCGCCCCTGCTGAGCAGCAGCTGGCGACGCAGCTGGACGAGAGAGGTACTGCATCGTGACCCAGCACATCGAACAACAGAATCGCAAGGTATCCCTGGTTGCCCTGGTGCCGGGCTACGCGGGTATTCCGGATATCCAGGTCACGGGTGTGGCGCTGGACAGCCGCCAGGTAAAGGCTGGCGATGTATTTATGGCCCTGCGCGGCACTGTGGTGGACGGTCGTGAATTTATCGATTCCGCCATCGACGCCGGCGCCGCGGTGGTGCTTGCCGATGGCGACGAGCTCGGCAGTGAGGAGCACAAGGGCATTCAGGTCGTGACCGTGCCCGGGCTCGCCGCCCGTGTGGGTGAAATCGCCGCACGCTTCTACGGCAACCCATCGGAATCCATGTACCTGGTGGGGGTGACCGGCACCAACGGCAAGTCCACTTGTGCCTACCTCGCATCCCAGTTGCTGGCGAAGCATTTTGGCCGTGCTGCGGTGATGGGCACCATCGGTAATGGGGTGTGGAAAGAGGGCGCTATCTCCCTGCAGGAAACCGGTCTGACAACACCAGACCCGGTGCGTCTGCAGGCGGACTATGCCGAGTTTTATGCCGATGGCGCGCGCGCCGCGGCGATGGAAGTCTCTTCCCACTCTCTGGCCCAGGGGCGTGTACACGGCCTGGTGTTTGATACCGCGGTATTTACCAACCTGACCCGGGATCACCTGGATTATCACGGCAACATGGCCGCGTACGGTGCCGCCAAGGAAAAGCTGTTCGGGCTGCCCAAGCTCAAGCGCGGCGTGATCAATATCGACGATCCCTTCGGTGCGCAGATGGTGGAGCGCTGCAAATTGCGCGGACTGAAAGTGATTACCTATGGACTGCAGTCCGGTGACCTGCAAGTACGCAACCTGAAGCGTCTGGACGACGGCTTTGCGGTACACCTGATCACTCCCTGGGGAGAAGGTGAGCTGCGTACGCCGCTGATTGGCGATTTCAATATTCACAATGCGCTGGCGGTAGTCGCGGCCGTGGCCGCGGCGGGAATGCCGCTGGAGCAGATTCTTGCCGAGTTCCCGAGCATTCAGCCGGTGCCCGGCCGTATGGAGCGGGTGCGCAGCAGCAATGGCAGCGCCGATGAGATCAGTGTGCTGGTGGACTACGCGCACACACCGGACGCCTTGCGCGCAGCCCTGGAAGCCGCGCGTCCTTACTGCCGCGGAAAGCTGTGGTGCGTATTTGGCTGTGGTGGTGACCGCGACAGCGGCAAGCGCGCACCCATGGGGCGTATCGCTGCGGAGCTGGCGGATTGTGTTGTGGTGACCAGTGACAACCCCCGCGGTGAGGACCCGCAGGCAATCGTCGAGGATATCGTCGTCGGCATCGACGGTGGTGTCGAGGGCGAGAGCTGCTGTGTAAAAATTGACCGCGCCGAAGCCATTCGCTACGCGATCAACAAGGCTTCTGCGGGCGATACGATTCTGATTGCCGGTAAGGGCCACGAAGATTATCAGCTCGTCGCCGGTGAGAAGCTGCATTTCTGTGATCGCGAGCAGGCCGCGGCTGCGCTCGCTGACCGCGCCGCACAGGAAGTGGAGGGCAGTCGCTAATGATCGCACCGCTCTCACTTGAACAGTTACAGCAGCGTTTTGGCGGTGAGCTGATCAATGGCTCAGTAGATTTCGCGGCGGTGTGTACCGACACCCGCAAGCTGGATGCCGACGCCCTGTTTGTTGCCCTGCGCGGGGAGAGCTTTGACGCGCACGATTTTCTCGGCGAGGTGGACGGCAAGGTACTTGGCGTCGTCACGGAAAAAGCCATGGAAAACGCGAGCGTACCGCAGTGGCTGGTGGCAGATACCACCGTGGCGCTGGGACAGATTGGGCTGTTGTGTCGCGAGCAGTTTGACGGCCCGGTAATCGGCATCACCGGTTCCTGTGGCAAAACCACCGTGAAGGAAATGCTCGCGGCGATTTTCGGGCAGCGCCACAAGGTGTGTGTGACCCGCGGCAACCTGAATAATCATTTCGGGGTGCCGATGACCCTGTTCTCGCTGGCGTCGGAGCACCAGGTGCTGATCGTCGAGATGGGAGCCAGCGGTCCGAACGAAATTGGCTATCTGTGCGGAATCGCCAGGCCGCAAATTACGGCAGTCAACAATGTGATGCCCGCGCACGTTGAGGGCTTTGGTTCTGTCGACGGTATCGCCACCGCCAAAGGCCAGATTTATACCAGCCTGCAAAACGGCGGTATTGCTGTGCTCAATGCCGACGACAATTACGCGGATTACTGGCGGGCCGGAATGCCCGATGGCGTGCGCACCCTCGAAGTGGGGCTTGGCCATCAGTGGGCGGTGCACGCCGACAATGTGGCGCTGGATGCGCGAGGGTGTCCGTCCTTCGATCTGGTGATCGAAGGAGTGTCCCACCCGGTGCAGCTGCAAGTGCTCGGGGAGCACAATGTACACAATGCGCTGGTCGCCGCCGGTTGTGCTTTCGCCGCCGGAATTCCGGTGCCGGAGATTGCCGAGGGGCTCAGTGCGATGGCCGGCGTTGGTGGCCGCATGCAGGTGTTCACCGGCAAGTCCGGAGCCTCTGTCATCGATGACAGTTACAACGCAAACCCCGGCTCGGTGACGGCGGCCATTGAGCTGCTCGCCCAGCGTGACGGCAAGAAAATCCTGGTGCTGGGCGATATGGCGGAGCTGGGGCCGGAAGCGGACCAGTCTCACCGCGATATGGGGCGGCTGGCGCTGGAACGCGGTATAGACCAGCTGTTTACCCTGGGCACGCTGAGTGCCGCGGCGACTATCGAGTTTGCCGCCGGGCATCGACACAAACAACGGAATTTCTCCGAGCGTGACGCCCTGATCCGGGCGCTGGAGCCGGAACTGGATGGAAGCACCACTGTGCTGGTGAAAGGTTCCCGCAGTGCGCGTATGGAACTGGTAGTGCAAGCACTCACCAACGGGAATCAATAAAAGGTTTTAACCATGCTGCTATGGCTGGCTGAATATTTACAACAGTTCTGGAAAGGCTTCTCGGTCTTCGACTACCTGACCGTACGCGCCATTCTTGGATCGCTGACGGCGCTGGGTATTTCGCTGTTGGTGGGGCCGCGGATGATCTCCTGGCTGAACCGTCTGCAGGTGGGGCAGGCTGTGCGGGACGATGGTCCCCAGTCGCACCTCAGCAAGTCCGGGACGCCCACCATGGGCGGCACCCTGATACTTGCGGCGATTTTTTCCGCATCGCTGCTGTGGTCGGACCTCAGCAACCGCCTGGTGTGGGTGACCCTGCTGGTGACCTTTGTGTTCGGCGCGGTGGGTTTCGTGGATGACTACAAAAAAGTGGTCGAAAAGAATTCCCGCGGTCTGATTGCCCGCTGGAAATATTTCTGGCAGTCGGTGGCGGGCCTGGGGGCGGCGATTTACCTGTATATGAGTGCGACCTCTCCGGCCGAGACCCAGTTGTTCGTGCCCTTTTTCAAGGATGTGGCCATCAACCTGGGCCCTGTCGCGTTTATTCTGCTGACTTATTTTGTGGTGGTCGGTTCCAGTAACGCGGTCAATCTCACCGATGGCCTGGACGGCCTCGCGATCATGCCGTCGGTGATGGTCGGCGGTGCCCTTGGGGTGATCGCCTATCTGGTGGGCCACGTGGAATTCGCCGAGTACCTGCATATCCCGTCCATCTCCGGTGCGGGCGAGCTGGCCGTATTCTGCGCAGCGCTGGGTGGTGCGGGGCTCGGGTTTTTATGGTTCAACACCTACCCGGCACAGGTGTTCATGGGGGATGTGGGCGCGCTCGCGCTGGGTGCGGCGCTCGGCATTATTGCGGTCATTACTCGCCATGAAATCGTGCTGTTCATCATGGGTGGGGTATTCGTGATGGAAACCGTGTCGGTGATTCTGCAAGTGGCGTCGTTCAAGCTGACCGGCAAGCGCATTTTTCGTATGGCGCCGTTGCACCACCATTTTGAGCTGAAAGGGTGGCCGGAACCGCGGGTGATTGTGCGTTTCTGGATTATTACCGTGGTTCTGGTACTCGCCGGGCTGGCGACCCTGAAGCTGCGTTGATGTGAAGCAGAAGTGATTTAGCGCAAAAACCAAATCGTTAAACGGAAATTGATAAAGAGCCAATGAGCCTCATCGCAACCTCAGAGAAAAAAGTGGTGATCGGACTGGGCGCTACCGGGCAATCGGTAGTGCGCTTTCTGCTGCGCCAGGGTATTTCTCCGGTTGTGGTGGACAGCCGCGAAGCGCCGCCGGCGCTGGCGACCTTCCGCACCGAGTTTCCGAGCGTGCCGGTGGAGTGCGGCCCGTTGAATAAAGAGACCCTACTCGCTGCCAGCGAAATAATCGCGAGTCCCGGAGTGGGTGTCAGCGAGCCGGCCATTGCTGCCGCGGTAGCGGCGGACATTCCCGTGATTGGCGATATCGAGCTGTTTGCCCGCGAGCTGGCTATGGCCCAGCCCCGCCCGAAAGTGATCGCGATTACTGGTTCCAACGGCAAGAGCACCGTCACCACCCTGATGGGGCTGATGGCCGAGGCGGCCGGTGTGGATGTGCGTGTGGGTGGCAATATCGGCGTACCCGTGCTGGATCTTCTGAGCGCGCAGTCACTACCGGAACTGTTTGTACTGGAACTGTCCAGCTTCCAGCTCGAGACCACCCATTCTCTGCAGCCGGATGTGGCGACCATTCTCAATATGAGTGCGGACCATATGGACCGCTACCCGGACATGGCCGCCTACCATCGTGCCAAGCAGCGGATCTATCGTCACGCGCAGCAGTTTGTGATCAACCGTGCCGATCCACTCACCCGCGGACCGCTTTCGCGCGAGAGTCGCGAGTGGAGCTTTGGCCTCGACCGTCCCGATCTGCAGCAGTTTGGGGTGATTGTCGAGGCGGGCGAGAGCTGGTTGACCCAGGGAGCGGAAAAACTGATGCGTGCCAGTGAAATGGCCATGGTCGGCAGCCACAATGTGGCCAATGCGCTGGCGGCACTGGCGCTGGGCAATGCCGTGGGTCTGCCGATGGACGCCATGCTGCAAACGCTGCGCACCTTCGCCGGCCTGACCCATCGCTGCGAGCGAGTGGCGGATAGCGCCGGTGTGACCTTTGTAAATGACTCCAAGGGCACCAATGTGGGCGCTACCCGCGCGGCGCTGGACGGTCTGGCCGATGGCGAACGGAAAATCGTGTTGATCGCCGGCGGCGACGGCAAAGGCGCGGACTTCGCCCCTCTGGCGGAAGCCGCGCATGCCCTGCGCGGACTGGTGACCATCGGTGTGGACGGCCCCAGGATCGCGCAGGCTTTTTCCGGATCCGTGCCACAGAAACCGGCCAAGACGATGGACGACGCCGTTGCCGAAGCAGTGGCCATGGCGCAGAGCGGTGATTACGTGCTGCTGTCTCCTGCCTGTGCCAGTTTCGACATGTACCGCAATTTTGAAGCGCGCGGTGAAGATTTCCGTCGCGCGGTGGGTGAGTTGATCGCCTCCTCTGCAGCGCAAAGCGCCGGAGGTGGATCGTGAGCCGCAAGGAAGCAACGAAACTGAGCACCGCGGCCAACGACCAGGCCGATGCGTATGCTTGGGTGCTGCCGTTCTGCGTACTGGCACTGGCGAGTATCGGGGTAGTGATGGTGGCCTCTGCCTCCATCGCCTTCGCGGCGGACGTGTACGACGATGCGTGGTACTTCCTCAAACGTCATCTGGTGTTCCTGGCGGCAGCGGCTGTCGCCGCGTTTGTGGTGAGTCGGGTTTCACTGGCGATCTGGTCCAACCTTTCCTGGACCCTGCTGTTTTTTGCGCTTGGCATGCTGTTGGTGGTGTTGATTCCCGGTGTCGGGCGCGCGGTAAACGGCAGTATGCGCTGGATCGCCCTGGGGCCAATTACGGTACAGCCCGCGGAAATCGCCAAGTTCTGCTGTCTGATTTTCTTCGCCAGTTTCCTGACCCGGCGTCACCAGAAGCTGCGCCACTGGAGCAGCTTTATGGTGCCTATTTCGGTACTGGGAATGGTAGCGGTGCTGCTGTTGCTGGAGCCGGATTTTGGATCGGTGGTGGTGATTTCAGGCACCGCACTGGCGATGGTTTTTCTCGCCGGAGCGCGCCTGCCGCACACTTTCCTGCTGGTCGGGGTCGCCGCCTGTGGGCTGGCGTTGATGGCTCTGGTCAGCCCTTATCGACTGCAGCGGCTGACGACATTTCTCGACCCGTGGGGCGAACAGTTTGCCGGTGGTTACCAGTTGACCCAGTCGCTGATCGCCTTCGGTCGCGGCGAGTGGTTCGGGGTTGGTCTGGGGAACAGCGTGCAGAAATTGTTTTATCTGCCGGAGGCCCACACCGACTTTGTATTTGCCATCCTCGCGGAGGAGTGGGGCATGCTGGGTGGGCTGGTAGTGATCGGTCTTTACGCGACACTCACCTGGTCCCTGTTGCGCCTGGTGCGCAAGGCGCTGGAGAAACAGGCTTTTTTTGCGGCACTGCTGACATTTGGCATTGCCGTGCTGCTGGCGGGGCAGGCCTTTGTGAATATGGGCGTTGCCTCTGGACTGCTGCCCACCAAGGGGCTAACGCTGCCCTTTGTCAGCTCCGGCGGTTCCAGTCTGGTGGTGTGTTTTGCCCTGTTCGGGCTCGCCTGGCGAGCGCAGAAAGAGCTGAATAGTGAAGGGCAGGTATCCGAGGACGGCATCGCGAAGATTCGCCAGCTGCCGATTTTCAACCCGTTGCAACTGGGCGACCGGAAAGCAGGGGAGGCCGCGTAATGACTGAGTCGACTGGCGCACCGTTTACCGGCAAAAAGTTCCTGGTGATGGCCGGTGGCACCGGCGGCCACGTGTTTCCCGCGCTGGCGGTGGCGCGCGCGTTGCAGGCGCAGGGCGGCTCGGTAGAGTGGCTTGGCACCATGCGTGGTATCGAGGCGCAACTGATCCCCGCGGCGGAAATTCCCCTGCACTTTATTTCGGTGGAGGGGATTCGCGGTAAGGGCAAGGCTGCACTGTTGAAAGCGCCGCTGCAGATCAGCAAAGCAATCTGGCAGGCACGCACTGTGGTCAAGCAGGTGAAACCGGATGCGGTGCTGGGTTTCGGAGGCTTTGCCACCGGGCCCGGCGGAGTCGCGGCGCGGCTCGCCGGGGTGCCGCTGATCATTCACGAGCAGAATGCCGTCGCCGGTACCACGAACCGCCTGCTGGCCAAGATCGCGAACCGCGTGCTGGAGGCTTTTCCGAGTGGGTTGTCCGGGGCGCAGGAGGTTGGGAATCCGGTGCGCAGTGAAATTGCGCAACTCCCACTCCCTGCAGAGCGCGTGGGCAAGCACACACCGCTTCGTCTGCTGGTGCTGGGCGGCAGTCTCGGTGCTGTGGCGATCAACCAGCTGGTGCCGGAAGCATTGGCAAAAATACCCGCGGAAAAACGGCCGCAAGTGATTCATCAGGCCGGACAGCGGCACCTGGATCTGGCCATTGAGGCCTACGAGCGTGCCGGCGTCGATGCGGAAGTCGTACCATTTATTGCGGATATGGCTGCCGCCTACGGGCAGGCAGATCTGGTGATCTGTCGCTCGGGCGCGCTGACCGTATCGGAAATTGCAGCAGCGGGGTTGGGCGCGATTCTGGTGCCGTTCCCTTTCGCTATCGATGACCACCAGACCAAAAATGGTGAGTGGTTGGCGCGGGCCGGTGCGGCTCAGGTAATCCAGCAGGATTCTCTGGAGGCGGATGAGCTGGCTGCACTGCTGGAATCGCTGTTTGCCGATCCGGAAAAATTACTGGCCATGGCCGAGGCAGCCCGCCGAGTGGCCAGGCCCGATGCGACCGACCGGGTGTTGGCCGCGTGTCGCGAAGAGATGGGGTGTTGATATGTCTCGCGAACCTCAGAACAGAGAAAGTACTGGAACAACTATGACTAACAAGGGCGAGGGCCACTACCACGTACCCGCCATGCGTCGCATTCGCCGCATTCACTTTATTGGTGTGGGCGGCGCGGGAATGAGTGGTATCGCCGAGGTATTGCAGAACCAGGGCTACGAAGTATCCGGCTCTGACCTGCGTGAGAGCAAGGTCACAGAGCGTCTGCGCAAGCTGGGTGTCAGGGTTCAGATCGGTCACACCGCGGAAAATGTGCGCGATGTGGATGTGGTGGTGAACTCGTCGGCCATTTACGGCGATAACCCGGAACTGATCGCAGCGCGGGACAGCCGTATTCCGGTCGTGCGCCGCGCGGAAATGCTCGGTGAGCTGATGCGCTATCGCTATGGCATTGCCGTGGCCGGTACCCACGGTAAAACCACCACCACCAGCCTGATCTCGTCCATCCTCGCCGCCGACGGCAAGGATCCCACGTTTGTGATTGGTGGCCTGGTCAACAGTGCCGGCGCCAATGCCGCGCTGGGCGAGAGCCGTTATCTGGTGGCGGAAGCGGACGAGAGCGATGCCTCCTTCCTGCATCTGCAACCGATGGTGACCGTGGTGACCAATATCGATGCGGATCATATGGAAACCTACGGTGGGGACTTCGAGAAGGTTAAGCAGATCTTTGTGGATTTTGTTCACAACCTGCCGTTCTACGGCCTTGCCGTCGTGTGCGGTGACGATGCCAACGTGCAGGAAGTGATTCCGCGTATGGCGCGCCCGGTGACCACCTATGGTTTTGATGAAGGCAATGATTTCCGCATCAGCGATGTAAAGCAGGAGCCGCTGCGCAGCTTCTTCACGGTACACCGCCCGGATGGCAGTGCGCTGGATGTGTGTGTCAATACCCCAGGCATTCACAATGTCCTGAACGCGACGGCAGCGATCGCCGTGGCCACCGAAGAAGGCGTGAGTGATGAGGCCATCCGAGAGGGGCTCAACGGATTCCAGGGCGTGGGCCGCCGCTTTCAGATTTACGGCGAGTACCCGGTAAGCGACGATGCCAGTGCAGAAAAAGTCATGCTGGTGGACGACTATGGTCACCACCCGCGCGAAGTGGCCGCGACCATAAAAACTGTGCGCGATGGCTGGCCGGAGCGCCGCCTGGTGATGGTCTATCAGCCGCACCGTTATACGCGCACGCGGGATCTGTTCGAAGATTTTGTACAGGTGCTTTCGCAGGTCGACAAACTGGTTCTTCTGGATGTATATAGCGCGGGTGAAGCGGTGATTCCGGGGGCTGATGGTCGCACACTCGCCCGCAGTATTCGCAATCGCGGACAGATAGACCCGATTTTTGTGGAAAAAGTGGATCAGGTCCCGCCAGTGCTGGCGGACCTGCTGGAGCCGGGCGATATCGTGTTGACCCAGGGTGCCGGTAACGTCGGCGGCCTCGCCCAACAGCTGTCGGAATGGCGTCTGGGTGACAGGTCCGGTGCGGACAAATAATTGATCATCGGAAGTGGGAAGCTCGATTCCTGTGGCGAAAGAAAAAACACTGACCAGAGGTAGAAAGGGCGAGCCGACCCCGCAGAAAAGAGGGCGTGGCAAGCAGGCGCCCCGCGGTGCCCGCGCCCTGCCGGACCCGAACGAGGCAGCTGGCCTGCGCCCGTTGCGACTGGCACTGACGGTGGGCTTTCTTCTGTTGGTGGCTGCGGGCCTCGGCTATAGCGCCCGCTGGTTGTGGCAGCAGGCTCCGGCGGTGGAGTTGAGCCGGGTGGACGCGCTGGAAAATGTGCGGGTCAAGGCACCGTTTCGCGCGGTGACGGAAACAGAGGTAGAGGACATCCTGCTGCCGCATCTGCGCCGCGGATTTTTCTCGCTGGATATCGGCGAACTGCGCGCGGCCCTGATGGCCAACCCGTGGATCGTCAACGCCGCGGTCAGTCGTCGCTGGCCAAACGGTGTGGAAGTGGTGGTGGAGGAGGCGGAGCCTCTCGCCATCTGGGGCGGGGACCAGCTACTGATCGCCAGTGGCGAGCTGTTGCCGCGGCCGGAGAACCTGAAAGCACTGCGGCTGCCGGAACTGGCCGGTGACGCAGAACTGGTGGAGCGGATCATGGCGCAGTACCAGGCGCTGGCCGGGCTGCTCACCACCAAGGATATGGAAGTGCGCCGCCTGTCGTTTGACGACCTGGCGGGGTGGCAACTGGAGCTGGTGAGCGGTATTCGCCTTCAGCTCGGGCACGATGAGCTGTTGGAGCGGGTGGACCGGTTTCTCAGTCTCACGCGCGGCGTACTGGCGCCGCATCTGCAAAGAATTGTGGGCGTTGATACCCGCTATAACAACGCAGTTGCGGTGCAATGGAAAACGAACGACATAACAGAAAACTGACAACAAAACAGGCAGATAAAAAGCTGAGCCCGGCCCTGATCCGACATGTTTAATGTGGGTCGGCGCCAAAGCCCGGCGAGGTTGAAAATCCAATGACACAAACAACTGAACCACGCATGATCGTCGGTCTGGATATCGGTACATCCAAGGTCGTGGCGATTGTCGGTGAGGTAACCGGAGACGGCGAACTGAATATCGTCGGTATCGGTTCTCACCGCTCCACGGGTATGAAGCGGGGCGTGGTGGTGAATATCGAATCCACGGTGCAGTCCATCCAGCGCGCAGTCGAGGAAGCGGAGCTGATGGCCGGCTGTGAGATTCACTCGGTCTATGCCGGTATCGCCGGCAGCCATATCCGCAGCCTGAACTCCCACGGCATCGTCGCGATCAAGGACCGCGAAGTGACCCAGCAGGATCTGGACCGGGTGATCGATGCCGCGCGTGCAGTGGCGATTCCGGCGGACCAGAAAATCTTGCACACATTGCCGCAGGAGTACCTGATCGACAGCCAGGAAGGGGTGAAAGAGCCTCTGGGTATGTCCGGTGTGCGTCTGGAGGCGAAGGTGCACCTGGTCAGTGGTGCGGTCAACGCGGCGCAGAACATCGAGAAGTGTATTCGCCGCTGTGGCCTGGAAGTGGAAGACATCATCCTCGAGCAGCTGGCTTCCAGTTACGCGGTTCTCACGGACGATGAGAAAGAGCTGGGTGTGTGCATGGTGGATATCGGCGGTGGCACCACCGATATCGCGGTATTTACCGGTGGTTCCATTCGCCACACCGGTGTGATTCCGATTGCCGGCGACCAGGTCACCAATGACATTGCCATGGCCCTGCGCACGCCAACGCCGCATGCGGAAGAGCTGAAAATCAAGTACGCCTGTGCCCTGGCCAAGCTGGCGCGGGAAGGGGAAACCATCAAGGTGCCCAGTGTGGGCGACCGCGCACCGCGGGATCTTTCCCGTCAGGCACTGGCCGAGGTGGTGGAGCCGCGCTACGACGAGCTGTTTACCCTGGTGCAGGCGGAACTGCGCCGCAGTGGTTTTGAAGACCTGTGTGCGGCGGGCATCGTCCTCACCGGTGGTTCTTCAAAAATGGAAGGTGCTGTGGAACTGGCGGAAGAAATCTTCCATATGCCGGTGCGCCTGGCAGTGCCTCAGGGAATTTCGGGGTTGACCGATATTGTCAGTAACCCGATCTATTCCACCGGTGTTGGTCTGCTGATGTACGCGATCAAGGTGGAAGACAACAAAGGCAGTAACCCCGCGGTTCAGCGCAGCGAAAATCAGTGGTGGGACAAGGTCAAGCACTGGTTCAGAGGCAATCTCTAAACCAGAAAATAATTACCGGGATCGATAATTAAATTTGGACATGAGCAAAAAAGGGGAACAGCAATGTTCGAACTCGTAGATAGCGTACAGGACAAGCCTGTCATTAAAGTGATTGGTGTGGGTGGCGGTGGCGGTAATGCCGTCAAGCACATGATTGCCAGCGAAGTCAGCGGTGTGGACTTCATCTGTGCCAACACCGACGCGCAGGCGCTGAAAGATGTGGAAGCGCAGACCATCCTGCAGCTGGGCAACACGATTACCCGCGGCCTTGGTGCGGGCGCCAACCCCGATGTGGGGCGCCAGTCCGCCCTCGAGGATCGCGAGCGCATCGCCGAAGTACTGACCGGCGCGGACATGGTTTTCATTACCGCCGGCATGGGTGGCGGTACCGGAACCGGTGGTGCGCCTATCGTGGCGGAAATCGCCAAGGACCTTGGCATCCTCACCGTCGCTGTGGTGACCCGTCCGTTCATGATCGAAGGGCGCAAGCGCTCCACCGTTGCCGAGGAGGGTATCCTCGAGCTGCGCGACAAGGTGGACTCGCTGATCACCATTCCCAATGATCGCCTGCTGGAAGTGCTCGGCAACAAGATCACCATGAAGGCGGCCTATAAAGAAGCGGACAATGTGCTGCTGGGTGCCGTACAGGGAATTGCCGACCTGATGATCCGCCCGGGCATCATGAACGTGGACTTTGCCGATGTGCGCACCGTCATGTCCGAAATGGGCATGGCGATGATGGGCTCCGGTGCCGCAGTCGGTGAGAACCGCGCGCGCGAAGCGGCGGAGAAGGCGGTACGCAGCCCACTGCTCGACAACGTCAATCTACAGGGTGCCCGCGGTATCCTGGTGAACATCATCACCGGCAGCGAAGAGGCCGGCTGCCAGGAGCTGACTCTGGGGGAATACTCCGAAGTGGGTCAGATCGTTCAGGAGATTGCCTCTGACGACGCCACCGTGGTGATTGGCACTGCTGTGGACGACAAGCTGGGTGACGAAATGCGCGTTACCGTGGTGGCCGCAGGACTGGGCGAGGCGAGTGCTCAGGTTGCCCGACCGACCAAGGTCGTGGACAACACCAACACCCGCCGCCAGGAAGCGCGTGAAGCGTCCCGTCCGGCAGCAGCAGCAGCTGATACTGCCCGCGAATCCCAGGATGTGCGCGGCAGCCGTGTCGAGGGCGAGCGTCCCAAGCGCGCCATGCCGGCGCTGAACCCGGCGGATCAGGACATGGAATATCTGGATATCCCGGCGTTCCTGCGCCGCCAGGCAGACTGATTCCGTCCCGCTCCCACCGGAGTGTGGGGCGGCACCCATCTGCTCATGTCCTGGCCCGGCCGCCTGGCCGGGTCTCCGCCCGCTCCGGGGGAGCGGGTTCCGGATGCTGTCGCATCGGCGTGCGGAACCCCTCCGGATCAGAAATGTGTGGCTTTCCAGGCGGGATCAGGCGGAATAAGGAGCCAATGCTCCGTGACCGTCAGGTTCTGGCCTCGGGTTTAACCCTGGTTAACCCAGCGTTAACCAACGGGCAGTCGATTACGCAGTACAATTAATGGCACTACTGTGCGCTAGTTTGGCGTTGCAGTCGTCGTACTGGGCTATGCTTACAAGGATCAGAGCTGAAAGCCCGGCCGCAAACTCACTGCGCTGAACACCGGTTAGTGCCGGTGACCAATGCGTAATTTGTAGTTTTGGCGTTTGTTTTCTGTTACTATCGCCGGCTCGCTGCGCTTTGCCCGCAGCCCACCGAATGGGAACCAAGACATAGATGATCAAACAGCGCACTCTCAAAAATGCTATTCGAGCCACTGGTGTCGGCCTGCATACCGGTAAAAAGGTCGTTTTGACCCTGAAACCGGCGCCGGTAAACAGCGGTATCGTATTCCGTCGGGTCGATCTGGATCCGGTGGTTGAGATTGAAGCGCGTGCTGAAAACGTCGGTGATACCCTGCTTTCCACCACGCTGGTGAAAGGCGACGTGCGTATCGCCACGGTTGAGCACCTGCTTTCCGCCATGGCTGGTCTGGGGATCGATAACGCGATTGTCGAGCTCTCCGCCCAGGAAGTGCCGATCATGGACGGCAGCGCCGGTCCTTTCGTGTTCCTGATTCAATCCGCAGGCATTCAGGAGCAGTCCGCTGCCAAGAAATTCCTGCGTATCAAGAAGCCGGTTACCGTAGAAGAGGGCGACAAGGTTGCCAGCTTCCTGCCATTCAACGGTTTCAAGGTGTCTTTCACCATCGATTTTGACCACCCGGTATTCCAGGGGCGCAACCTCAGCTCCTCGGTGGACTTCTCCAGCACCTCCTTCGTAAAAGAAGTGAGCCGCGCACGTACCTTCGGTTTCATGCATGAGATCGAATACCTGCGTTCCAAGGGCCTGGTGCAGGGTGGCAGCGTGGATAACGCCATTGTTATCGACCAGTACCGTATTCTGAACGAAGGCGGTCTTCGCTATGAAGACGAATTCGTCAAACACAAGATTCTCGACGCCATCGGTGACCTGTACCTGCTGGGTACCAGCGTGATCGGTGAGTTCAAGGCCTTCAAGTCTGGCCACGCGCTGAACAACAAGTCCCTGCGCACCCTGATGGCGCAGGAAGACGCGTGGGAAATGGTGACCTTCGAGGACGAACAGGAAGCGCCTATCTCTTACGTCAAGCCGATTCTGGCGGTGTAAGAGGCACAGACAGCAAAGCCGGCACAGAAATTGCCGGCTTTTTTACGTGCCGTTATTGTTAGCGGCTTCGTAACTGATACCGGTAGCCGGGGAAGCGCACGCTGACCGGGTTGCCACCGGCCAGAGGGATGGCCCCGGGGCGCAGCAGGAAGCGACAGGCCCTTTTCCGTTCGTGTGCATAGCGCGCCGTGCGGGGAATACACCAATAAAACAACAAATTGTCGCAATTCTTGCACGCCTGATATGAAAATTATTCTCGTCAATGAGCGTGGGGGCGTCTCCCGCAGCTTCAACTTTGGTGGGCTGAGCAAAGCACTGCTCGGCCTTTGCCTGTTGGGGTTGCCGGTGGGTGCGCTTTGGCTGGGCAGCAACCTGCCCACCGCAGAATCAGACGTTTTCGACGCCCGCGCGGTCAAAGCCTGGAACAAGGCCCTGCGCAAGCAGCAGGAAGACATTCAGGAAGCCGATCAGCAGGCCCGCGAGCAGCTCACCGCACTGACGGTAAAGCTTGCGGAAATGCAGGCCCGACTCACCCGCCTGGATGCCCTCGGCGAACGCCTCACCACTATTGCCAAGCTTGATGAAGGCGAATTT
>Ga0207814_100277_pt1 | contig 39617 bp, 34 predicted proteins | sample TtaePargueraPR_7_FD_187755 | JGI IMG/M metagenome (GOLD analysis project Ga0207814, IMG submission 187755) | Aerobic enrichment media microbial communities from Bioluminiscent Bay, La Parguera, Puerto Rico - Tt and P1 (2) (SPAdes) | ecosystem: Environmental > Aquatic > Marine > Unclassified ... | reverse complement strand
TGTGTACACCGTCGCCATAGAAAAACACCCGGTGAATGCCGTGGCCGGACTGCAATAGTGCGCGGGCAAAGCGCAGCGCGGTCGCGGCGCCTTCCGAGGAGTGTGGCGCACCGTAGACGACGAGGGTGAATTGCATGGAGGTATCGCTACTTACACCGATAAAAAAATGCCCCGCGGAGCGGGGCACTGTGTGAACTTGCTCAGCGGGCTGATCAGTCGTCGCCAGAGGCGAAGCCGAAAATGTGCAGCAGGCTGGTGAACAGGTTCAGGATGTTCAGGTACAGTGAAGTGGTGGCCATGATGTAGTTGGTCTCACCGCCGTTCACGATACGGCTGGTGTCATACAGGATGAAGCCGGAGAACAGCAGGGCGATCACGCCGCTCAGGGCAACGCTGGCCAGTGGCATGTGCACACCGAAGAAGCTGGCGATTACCAGACCAAGCGCACACACCAGTACCGCGATCAGGCCGACGAACAGGAAGCCGCCCATAAAGCTGAAATCCTTGCGGGTGGTCAGCACGTAGGCAGACAGGGCAAAGAAGATCAGCGCAGTGGTGCCCAGCGCCTGCATGACAATCTGGCTACCACCGGAGAGGCTCAGGTAGTGATTGAGCAGCGGGCCGATTGAGGCGCCCAGCAGGCCGGTGAACGCGAAAACCACGCCAATGCCTTTCGCGGAGTTGGCGGTGCGAGGCAGCACAAACCAGACCAGTGCGATGGCGGCGATGGAGCAGATCAGGCTCATGCCGCGGCCCATGCCGATCGCCATGGATACACCGGCAGTGACTGCACTGAACAGAACGGTCATTGCCAGCAGTGCGTAAGTGTTGCGCAGTACTTTGGCGGATTCTGAGCGATCCAGTGCTCCGGAGTGTGTATAGACTTCTTGGCGCATTAGCGTCTCCTGGAAGTGAATATGAAATCTTTCGGGATCATATAACCAGCGCTTTAGACCTTCAAGTAGGCGCTGGGTTCGACCTTGTTGCAAAATTTGGGGCAAAATAACGCGCAAAAGGGAGTATAGAAAATGAAATTGCTACAAATCCTGTCTGCCATTGTCGTGCTGGCCATACTGGGTGCCGTGCAGCCCGCCTATGCCGGGGAAACCGCTCAGGTTCCCTTTGGTGACAAGATGGGGGCGGAGGTGGCGAATTACAATCGCCTGCGGCCTTACCTTGCCACTGGTGGCAGTATAGATCTCAGTGCGGTGGATTCCCTCAAGCAAAAGGGATTCCGCACCATCATTGACCTGCGCACCCCGGAAGAGGGAACGGAGGAAGAGCGCGCGGCAGTGGAGGCGGCCGGGATGACCTATGTGAATCTGCCGATCGCCAAGGGTGCACCCAGCGATGCGCAGATTACCCGTTTGGCCGAGCTGCTCGAGGACGAGAGCGCGGCGCCCTTGTTGCTGCACTGCGCCAGTGGCAACCGGGTGGGCACGGTATGGGCGATCTATCGGGCCCGCAAGGGCATTCCGCTGGAGATCGCCATCGAGGAGGGGCGTACCGCGGGGATGGGATCGTCCCGCGAGGCCCAGGTTCGCGCGACGCTTTGCTCCAGGGAAGCCGATTACTGCTGAGGCCCCGGCACATCGATCTTGATGTCGACGATCAGCGGCAGGTGATCGGACGCCAGCCTGGTCAGCTCGCTGCGAGGCACATGGACGTTGTTGATCTCCAGCTCGCGCTCCACGAACACATAGTCGATCCGCGCCTTGGGCAAGCGGCTGAAGAAGGTGCCCTTGGGCTTGTGACCGGGGAGTTTCAGCTGGGCGTCGTCCAGTAGCTCGGTCAGTCTGCCGATTTCAGTGGAGCCGGGCAGGGCGTTGAAGTCGCCCACCAGAATCCGCGGGCGGCGGCATTCTGCACTGCCCATCCACCCGTCGCCAATCAGTGCATCCACCTGCCGCAGGCGCTCGCCCTTGGTCAGTCCGAGATGGGTGTTGAAAATCTGGATAGGTGTGCCGTGAAAGTCGACTTCCATCCACAGGGCGCCCCGGGGTTCGGCCCGACTGTGGTGGAAAGAGCGCTCGGACGGGCCGGGCAGAATATCCTTGCGGATCAGGCGCAACGGGTGCGGTGACATGATGGCATCCCCGTAGCGCTCGTCTTCCACGTGCATGGCCGGCTGGAAATGGCAATCCATGGCCAGCAGGTGTGAAATCTGATGGGCCTGGTCGATCCTTCCGGTGCGCTTGCGGCGCACATCCACTTCCTGGAGCGCCACCACGTCCGGTGCATAGCGTGCGATCACCCGGGCGATACGCTCCGGTGACAACTTCCCATCCGTACCCTTGCAGATATGCACGTTGTAGGTCATTACCCGCAGGTTTTTGACCGTGCTGGCGTCGTGCCTTTCGTGCTGCGCCGGTTTATGTTGCGGATCTCTCGGTTCCGCCGGTACTGGCGAATCTGCGGCCGCGTTTTGTGTCGCCGTTGCTTCCCCGGGTACTGGTGAGACCACCACTGCGGGAGGCGATTTCAACTGTTGCGCGGGCTGGGCTTTCAGAAATGCCAGTGCGGCGTTGCGGATATCTTTCGGGCGCCAGTGCTCCAGTCCATTGTCGGGAAAATGGATGTCCCCGGGCATGAGCGCGAAGGCGTGGGTCTCGTTGGGGCCGGCGCCGCCGTGGCTGCCGGATTCGATGGCAAAGCTGATACTCTCATGCCCGGCACACCAGCCGCTCACCACAAAGTCGCCGGCATCCGGATGGCGGCACAGGTTGGCCAGGTCTTCGGCGGCTTCATCCGCGAAGGGGTGCTCGTCACCCATGATCTTGCGGCCATCTTCCGGCAGAGAAATGGCGCCGTGGCGCCACCAGCCGCGAACCTTGGTGAGCGGCTCGCCATCGGCGCCGGGCTCGGTGACACGCTTGTCTTCGTACAGCACCATCGGCGCCTGGGTCTTCTCCACGATCAGCTGCGCGATTTTTTCCGGCGCCGTGTCTTTACAGTGAATGTTGTACAGCAGCGCGACAGGACCCATCGCGGAGAGCGCCATGGGGGCGTCACCCTCCTGGCGATCCTCGGGGTCCTTGATCGGGAAAAGCTTCTGTACCCACTGTCCGCCGAACAGGCGTATCCGCTGTAGCTGTACCCCTTGTTCGCCAGTGGCCCGATAGCCACGCGGTTTCTGGGGAAGCGTCGACAGCGCATCACTCACGGCGTCGGCGAAGCTACGGCCGTGCAGAATTTCATAAGGGACACTGTCTTCCTGACCGTGATCGGAGTAGATCCACACATCGTAATGCCGACGCGACGAGCGGTGCGCTGCCCGCCAGATACGCGCGATTGCATCGTCGATACCCTTGAGAGTCCAGTGGGCGAACTTCGAGCTGGGTCCGCGCCGGTGGGCCTGTTCATCGTAGCCGAGCAGATTGATGTAAATGACCGGAAGGCCACGTGCGATATCGATTTTTACCCCGACGGTGGAGAGCTCCCGCATCAGAATGGTGATGGCGATGCGGGTTGGAATAAACATCAGCTCGCGAATAAAGTCCTCGCCCGTGACCAGGCCACGGAAAAAATCGACAACCGACAGGATAAACTCGAGTAATAGCAGCCCGCACGTGCGGATCACGCTCCACAGGTTGGCCAGTACCATGACGATCAGGGCGAGGGGGCCGGCTTCTTTCAGGGATGGCCCCCAGCCCTGTGAGGCGGGACAGAAGTGCGCTTCGTCATTGTCTGCCCCCGCGCGGAATACGCTCACATAGCAGCTGCCCTGTTTCAGCAGCGGTTCGTGGCCCGCATCGGTCAATCGTTTTTCGATTTTGTTGGCGGCGTTGGATTCGTACATCCGCAGCATTTCCTGCGAGTCGGTGGACATGAATCCGAAGGCGGGAACCGCCGCTTTTACGCCGTAGAAAATTTCCGCCTGTACCGCCGGGGTGGTGGCCGGGACACCGGAATACATGTGGTCGAGGTGGTAATGCTCGCGCTCGATCAGCTTTTTCAGAAACGGCATCTTGCCGTCCGCCAGCGCCTTGTCGAGCTGCGGGCGTGCCAGACCGTCGATCTGAATCAGCACCAGCGCCGGTGCATCCGGTTCCCGTTCGTTGATCTGTAACTTGAGCATCCGGGCCAGCCACTCGCTGCGGCTGATCCGGCGGCGCCAGCGGCGCAAAGTGCTCTCGATACGGGTCATCATGGGGAGCAGTCCGTTACGGTTTGGGTATATGGCGGATGTCAGGAGCCGCTTTTTCCGGAGTGATCCGGATCCAGGGCGGCAGAGGCGGCGCCAGTGACACCTTCGAGAATCTCCCACTGGGCACCGATCATATTGCGCAGGCGCATCCACTGGGCGTAGAGGGAGTCGTCCAGGGGCCAGTGCTGGTGCACCAGGGATTCGTAGTGGCCGATGGCGGCGGAGGCGCAGTTCTCCATGGAAAAATGCTCCGCGGTGATGAGTGCGGAGTTGGAGATTTTTTCGTACTCGTGGTCTGGCAGGTCGTATACCCATTGCAGCGCCGCGATCAACTCCCGCTGGCAGTGCTTCAGCACCAGGCGCCCGTTGATGCGATCGTCGACAACTTCCCGGCAACCGCTTGCATCGAGCGCCACCACGGGTACGCCGGCGGCCATGGCTTCGGTCAGTACCATGCCCTGGGTTTCACTGGTCGAGGAAAATCCAAAAACGTTCATTGCGCTGTAGGCATCCCGCTGCGCTTCCCCCTGCAAAGTACCGGTGAGGTGCAGGCGATCCCCGAGGCCATGGTCTTCGAACAGGCGGGCGATCTGCCCCTGCATCGGTCCAGTGCCAACGACCAGGAAGTGCACGTCGTCGTTGCGCTGCATCAGTTCCAGTACCGCTTCCGACAGAAAGCCGAGGTTCTTCTCCTCTGCCAGTCGCCCGAGATGACCGACGACAAATGCCTGTTCGGGAATGCCGTATTTGGCCCGCGCTGCCAGTCCGTCGCCGTTCTGGTAATCCTCGAGCTTCACCCCGGTGGGCACTACATGGATCGGGGATTTGACGCCGCGCTCCCGCAGCAGGTCGGCAACACTCTCGCTGGGTGCGAACACCACGCTGGCGAGGTTGCCATAGCGGGTGGCGAGCTCGATCACAAAACGCTTCAGTGCTTCGGAGTCCGCGGGTACGTAATGGGTATAGCGCTCATAGAGCGTGTGATGGGTAAAAACCAGGGGGAGTTCTCGGCTGCGGGCGATACGCAGGGCCGTCATTCCCAGCAAAAACGGATGATGGGAATGCACCAGGTCTGGTTCGAAAAAGTCCAGCCGCTCGGTAAGCTCTCCGGAAAGCGGGAGGGCTACGGAAAAGTCGCTGCCATTGAAATTCTGGATGGCCGGAATGCGCACCACATCCTTTTCGTTCTCGATCTTCTCCGAAAACTCCGGCGCGACCACAAGCACCTGGTGGCCGCGCTTGCGGTACTCCCGGCAGAAGGCCGCAACCGAACGCGCTACGCCGCCCACATGAGGCAGGTAGGTATTGGTGAGCATGACGATGTTCACAGGGGCTGCAACTCCAGCATTTCGACACCCGGCTCGGCGACGACGGGCTGATAATCAAAGGCGCGTACCTCGATGGTCGGCGCCTCGTCATGCCATTTTCCGGACCAGGAAATACGCGGCTTCTCGCCCGGGGTAATCTCCAGCGTAATGGTTCCAAAATGCGTCGGTGCTGGCCCGAAGCGGAGCGGTTTCTGTGCACTGGTATCGTTCAGCCACTCCGGTGGCAGACCGGAGGCAAGAATCAGTGTGTCACCTTCTTCGCGCACAAAGCAGTTGCGTTGCATTGTGACCCATTCCGCCGCCGCCCAGGCGTGCTGACCGTCGCCCATACAGCCACCGAACGAATGCGGATGAATCGCCTCGGGCCACTGGCCAGTGGGCGAGGCGAGCCTGGCCACATTGCGCATCAGATCGATACAGCGGCGATCCCCGGCGCGCAGCAGTACCTGGGCAACATGGATGGTGAGATAGGCGTTGATCCCGGAGTGGATCATGTCCTGGAAGAAACCGCCGGAAACAAAACAGTTTTCCATCAGGAAGTCCGCCAGGTCGAGCAGTCGCGCATCATCTTCGGGATAAAGCTTGAGCGGATAACCCGCGGCGATCGAGCCAATGGCGCCGGCGTCGAGCCTGCGTTTGGGCGAGGCGGGCATGGCCGGGCGCTTGAGGCGATCCGCGCATTTTTCCAGCGCCTGATCCACGGTGAGCATGAAGTCATCGGCCTGGCTCTGAAAGGTATCGGCGTCCTGTGTGTGGCCCTCGCGACGGCAGATGGCGACCGCCGACAGCTGCCCTGCAATACCCCAGAAATCATCCCAGAAGTAGCAGTCGTTCGGCCCCAGGTGCTCGGCGCTGAACCCGGCGGGCAGCAGGCCACCGGTAAGGCTGCCGTTCTTGGGCTGGCGCTTGTTGTGAATCCACTGGGTGCCGCGCAGTACCGGATCCAGCCATTCGGGCTTGAGTTTATTGCCGGTGATCCGGCAGTACTGGTCGATGATCCACAAGGCCTCGCCGTTGGAATCCCATTCCCCATCCTGCGAGTGAAAGTAGCCGTTGCGTTTCTGGCGGGAAGGAAAGCGCTCCAGTGCACGTTCGGCGCGGTCTAACAGGCCTGCATGCAAAAGCGACTGGATCATAAAGGCTGCGTCGCGGAACCAGAATCGCTTGTAGGTATAGGGCCCCGGATACACATCGTGGGGAGAATGCAGGATGAGTGAGCGTACCGCCGCATCGTAAAGAAACTGCATTTCCTTGTCGGGCACGCTCATCGCGCAGTGTTTCTGCAGGTTTTCCTTCCAGCTGGTGCGCGCGTTGCGTGCATTTAGTTTGCAGTGCTGCGGAATCGTTAACAGCGTTTCGACGGTTTCGTCGGGCTCGATGCGGAACAGCGCCGCGGCGGTGGCCATTCCCACTTCACACTCGGCGTGGACTTCATTGGATTCCTCACGCAAGTACAGGGAAATATCTCCGCGGTGGTAGTCGGAGGCGTGGTGCCGGTCAACCGGGCGATCAAACAAGATTTTGTTGCGCCCGTCCACCAACCACTGGTCTCGATTGTTGCCGAGTACCACTTTGTGAACGAAGGCGACGCCCTCCGGGTTGTACGGGCGCAGGGAAACCACGAGCCAGCCGCCCGCGTGGTGTTGTGCGCGCAGCCGCATGTGGCAGTTGTTGGCCTGGTCGCTCAGTTCTGCCCATACGCGGCAGTTCAGCTCCGCATCTTCCGTGGAAGATGTGGTATCGATGGATACTCCCGTGCTGTCATCCATCAGCAGTTGCTGGTCTACGTCGTCGCGCTGTGATGGATAGAGCGCGCTGCCGTCGTCGCCGATTATCCAGCTGTCGATGGACCAGCCATCGTAATGGGGGATCAGCAGGCCGCGGGGGTCGACAATCGGCATTTCCTCACTGTCCGGTACCCCGACCGCGGTCCAGTTGCGATGGCTGAGATTGCAGTGGGTGATGGAGAAGGCCCGGGGAATAAACGAGACATCCGCCGGATCGAACTGGCGCTCGATCCAGTAGGGCCAGACCCAGTCCAGGTTGTGCTGGATCACCTTGCTGTTGATCAGCGCCCGCGCGTGAAAGATGGCGCCGGCGCGCAGCAGTTCAATAGGCTCGCTGACTTCCGATGGTTCGGCAAATCGCTGCAGCCTTGCCATCAGCGTCAGCGGGTCGAGAAAGCCATGTGAGGTGGCGAACTTGCGTACGAAGAACCGCCAGGGAAGCCATTTCATCCAGGGCATCAGAGCTCTCCTTCGTCGATTTTCCGGGTGAGTGCGCGGCGGGCCATTCGTGTCAGGCTGATGATTGCGATGATGGCAAGACAGAACCCAAGGCCGTACAGCGTCCACTCCGTGGGTGTGCGGGTGCTGCGTTCGGTACCGATACTGGCCAGGTCCGCCGCGATGGAGCCCACGTAGACGTTATTGACTGTGATGGGGATAACACCGATGAAGTTCCCGATACAGAAATCGCGGAACCTGAGTGGCGTCAGCCCAAAGAAATAGTTCGACAGTTTGAACGGAAACAGCGGCACCAGACGTGTCAGCATCACCATGCGCCACCCCTCATCGCGCAGGATCTCTCCCAGATTGGCGGGTTTTACTTTTGACAGCAGCCAGCTCGAAGCGCGCTCACCGAGCAGGTATCGGGAAATCAAAAACGCAATCGCGGCGCCGAGTACCGTACCCAGTACAACATAGATGGTGCCCTTGATCACCCCGAACACAAAGCCCGCGCCCATGGTGAAAATCACGCCGGGGAACAGCAATACAACCGCCACCGCGATGACCAGCATAAACCAGACGCCCGCTTGCCAGCCGAGGGTGTCCAGCCACTGCATCAGTTCGATCAGTCGATCATCGAGGTCAAAATAGTGCAGGGTCGCCAGGACAGCACCGACCGTTGCTATACAGATGACAAGTAGCCAGAGAGGTGAAAATTTCACGCCATAGTGTTCCGCTGGAGTGTTCCGCTGGATCCGTGCTCTTGGTGGCCGGATTGCATCAAGCCGATCAGGGGCGATAGGTTTGTACTCTTTATAGACTAGCCAACCCGCTGACGGGTGTGTCTACCTGATGCGGTGGATATTTCTCGGCACAATGCTCAACAGCAGAAACTATTGCGAATTCTGCTAGGGCCACAACCAGAGCAGTGCCAGCCCGGCAATAAAAGGAATCGCAAACAGCGCCAGCACCCCGCGCAGCAGGGCCAGGCCGCCGAGGAAGCCCGCGGCGCCGGCTTTGAATACCAGGTTCGCAAGGCTGGCGATTACCATCGCGCGCCATGCAGTGTTGACCTCCATTGACCCGGATCCGGCCAGGTTGGCGGTGGACAGGGTGATCGCATCCACATCGGTGAACCCGGAAATCAGTGCGACCACATAAATCCCGCGGTTTCCGAAATACTCCTTGCCCGCGGCAATGGCGAGTAAAACCAGTGCATACAGCGCGCCAAAAATCAGTGCCGGTTTCAGTTCCGCCGGGTTTCCTGGCTCGGGCATGGTGTTCTCCCGTTGCTGAACACGCCAGTAGGCGAGGGCGCAGACAACCAGGCTGATTGCGAACAGAAGTAACAGTGGCGGCAGGAATTCGGTCAGCTTTCGCGGCGCAACGACCGCGATCTCCACGAACATGCGGATAAACATACTGGTGGAGGCAATCAGAATGACCAGGGCCGCGAGCCGGGCGGCTTTCTGTTGCTTGCGCGCCATACGCGCATAGGTCACCGTGGTGGCGGTCGAGGAGATAAGGCCGCCGATAAGCCCGCTCAGCAGGGTTCCGGCCCTGGCACCAACCACCTTGTACGCCGCGTACCCGCCCAGGCCAATGCCCACGATCAATACGACCAAAAGCCAGATTGAAAAAGGGTTCAGCACGTCATAGGGGCCAAAGGTCCGGTTGGGCAGTACCGGCAGGATGATCAGCGACAGAACCGCAAATTGCATGATCGAGCGGAGGTCTTTGTCGGAAAGCTTTTTCGCAAAGGCATGCATCCCCGGTTTGAAATGCAGCAAGACGGCGATGGTGCCACCCACGGTCACTGCAACGGTCTTATCACCCAATACCAGGTAGGCCCCGAGCAGAAAGACCAGCAGGGCACTTACCTCGGTCGTCACCCCGACGTGATCGTCTTTGCCGCGCAACCGGTCCAGGTTGCCGAGCAGAATGAGTACTGTCATCGCCAGCAGACCGGTCAGCATCAGCCAGTCCATTCCGGGGTTGAGGCTCAGCTGTGCGGTCAGCGCACCAAATAGTGCGATCAGGGGGAAGGTGCGGATACCGCCGAGACGGTCGGTGGTGCGCTCGCGCTGCAGGCCGATCAGGAGGCCGAGACCGAGGGCGATTGCGAAGGCGATGATGCTTTCGGCGTCGAGCAGGGGGGTGGTTGTGGTGGTCGCTTCCTCTGGCACAGGCATAGTGGATGTGGTTTGTGGGATCACATCAGTCTAGTTGAGGGTTTGGTTTTGCTGTGCGGGTTGGTCGCTGCGGGTATTGGCCACTCGAGCTCGCGAGGGGGCTTTCCTGATCTAGCCGGTGCTGGCGTTGCCTGCTGGGGGATGAGCTTCGCTGCGCTCGCTGGTCTCCGCGGGCTGTGCCCGCTCCGGCTCGAACGGGGTTCTCATCCTGATCTGCCAGGCGCAGGCGTTACCTGCTGGCTGGGATTAGCTTCGCTGCGCTCGCTGGTCTCCGCGGGCTTTGCCCGCTCCGGCTCGAAGGGGGGCTCGTCCCAATCTGCCAGGCGCAGACGTTACCTGCTGACAGGGATTAGCTTCGCTGCGCTCGCTGGTCTCCGCGGGCTGTGCCCGCTCCGGCTCGAACGGGGTTCTCATCCTAATCTGCCCCACCGCCATACTAAAAAGGCCCGACTGTTGCCAGTCGGGCCTTTTTAGTATGGCGGTGGGGCAGGGATTCGAACCCTGGGACCTGTTACAGTCAACGGTTTTCAAGACCGCCGCTTTCGACCACTCAGCCACCCCACCAAATTGTGCTGCGCATTATACCGGGCTGTTTTGCCGGTACAAGTGCGTAGGAACTTTTTTTAGGAACTTCAATGGGTTAGCTGCATTTTTGAGCAGCTAACCCATCTTGTACCTGCTGCTCCGATCAACCTACTTCGGCGGAATCGGAGTTGCTTTCAACGCTGGCGCTGCGCTTGGTGCGCGGGTCGTTGGCCGGGCGTTGCAGCGGGCGAGGGTTGTGCTCGATCTGTGCCGGTTGGGCGGTGTCGAGCGGGCGCAGCTCGCCGATTTCCGGGCGGGCAGTGACGATCTGCAGGTCAACCAGTGGTTTCGGGTTGATGCGCGGGTCGTTACTGGCGCGGGCCGGTGTGCCGGATTTCTCGGCCTGGGCCGTTTGCGGCGCCGGTGTTGCGGCTTCGCTGGTTTCCGCTTCTGCCTCAGCGTCCGATGCTTCCTCATTCGAGGCCTCGACGCTGGTGTCGGCTACCGCAGCGGTCTCTGCGTCGTCCGCGAGCTTGGCTTCAGCTTCTTCCTGATTCTCCGCCAGCAGGTCGCCCTCCAGGTGAGTCTCCTGGGTGTCCGCGCTGTCCTCTGCTTTCACGTCCGCTTCCACATCCGCTTTTGGCGCTTCGGCGACATTGGCTTCAGCCTGGGCTTCGGATTCGGATTCGGATTCGGATGCTGCGTGCTTGGGCTTGTCCTGCTTGGGCTCTTCCTTGGCGTCGGTAGCCGGTTGTGCAGCGGCTTTTGGCTCGCTGTGTTCCGCAGAGGCGGATTCCGGGGCTACTTCGGCTGCTTCAGATTTGCTGGCCTTTGCCGTCGGCTCAGAGGTGGCGGGAGACTCCGCATCCTGTTTTGCCTTGGGTGCTTCGGCAGCTTTGGCTTCCGACGGAACCTGTGCATCAGCCCAGGGCTGCTTGGCTTTCGGTTCGCTGTCAGGCTTGTCCAATGGCTGCTTTTCCGCCTTGGCTTCCGCAGGAGCTGCCGGCTTGTCCTCACGTTTTGCACGTGGTTTACGCTGCGGTGCTTCCGACGGCTGCTCGGCTTTAGCCGTTACTTCACTGTCGGCGGCGGGTTGGCGGCTTTCCTGCTGCTCGCTCGCTGCAGTGCCTTCCTCGCTTTTGTCGCCACCGCGACGACCGCGACGGCGGGGCTGCGGGCGTCCGCGCACATTGCTCGGGCGACGTGCCGGGCGCTGCTGGTCGTCGCTAGACTCGGAAACGTCCGCTGTGCTTTCGAGGCTGGTGTTTTCAGCATCAGCCTGGGCGGTTTGCGGCTCGTTGCGGCGATCGCCACCGCGACGTCTGCGGCTGCGGCGTTGGCCCTCGCGCTGTCCGTCACGGTTGCTATCACGGGAGCTGTCGCGGGCGGCTTCACGATTGCTGTCGCGGCTCTCGCTGCGACGTTCGCTGGTATCGCTGTCGTCACGGCGCTTGTCACCGCGTTTGGAGCGGGTCTCTTCCTTGCGCTCATCGCTGCGCTGGTCGTCGCGACGGCCACCACGATTGCCGCGGCCGCGCCCACGTCCGCCGCGCTGGTTGCGGTTGCGCTGCTGGTAGTTTTTGCCGCGGTCGCGGGTTTTCTTGTGCTTCTTGTCGGACTTCTCTTCTTCTTCACCACTGAACAGGGCGGAGATCGCGCTGACCAGGCGGCTGAACAGTCCGGGCTTGGCTTCTTCTTGCTCCTTGGCCTTGGGTTTGGCTACCGGCGTCGGTGCAGGCGCGGTGTGCGCAATCTGCTGTACGGCCGGTTGCGCCGGCGCGCGCAGGGGCTCGTCGTCTTCCTTCTTCTCGACGGACTCTTCGATGGTGCCGGAAATCTTGTAGGAGGTCTCCAGGGTGGTCTCGTCGTCACGCAGGCGCAGCACTTCAAAGTGCGGGGTTTCCAGGTCCGCATTCGGTACGACCACAACACGGGTGTTGTTGCGCGCTTCGATGTTGGAGATGGCCTTGCGCTTTTCGTTGAGCAGGTAGGTAGCCACGTTCACCGGGGTGATCGCGCGGATCTCTGCACTGCGTTCTTTCTTCGCCTCTTCTTCCACCAGTCGCAGGATGGAAAGGGCGAGGGACTTGGTGCCACGGATGGTGCCCTGGCCGCTACAGCGGGGGCAGACGCGGAAGGTGGTTTCACCCAGCGAGGGGCGCAGGCGCTGACGGGACATTTCCAGCAGGCCGAAGCGGGAAATGCGGCCTACCTGTACCCGGGCGCGATCCATGCCGAGCGCCTTTTCCATGCGCTTTTCAACTTCGCGCTGGTTGGACTTGTTCTGCATGTCGATGAAGTCGATGACCACCAGGCCACCCATGTCGCGCAGGCGCAGCTGGCGGGCGATCTCGTCGGCCGCTTCCAGGTTGATGGTGCGCGCAGTCTCCTCGATATCGCCGCCTTTGGTGGCACGTGAGGAGTTGATGTCGATGGACACCAGAGCTTCGGTCACGTCGATGACGATGGAGCCACCGGAGGGCAGCTTTACTTCGCGCTCGAAGGCGGTCTCGATCTGGCTTTCAATCTGGTAGCGATTGAACAGCGGAATATTGTCTTCGTAGTACTTTACCTTGTTGGCGTAGTTCGGCATCACCTGGCGGGCAAACTCGGCGGCCAGCTGGTATGCGCCATTCTCGTCGACGATGACCTCACCGATGTCGTCGCGCATGTAATCGCGGATCGCGCGGATGATGACGTTGCTTTCCTGGAACAGGAAGTGGGGCGCTTTGGAATCGTCTGCTTCTTTCTTGATCGCATCCCACAGTTGCAGCAGGTAGTTGAGGTCCCACTGCAGCTCTTCGCCGCTGCGGCCAACGCCGGCGGTGCGCACAATGATGCCCATACCGGAGGGGACTTCCACACTGGACAGGGCGTCGCGCAGGTCACTGCGCTCATCACCCTCGATGCGGCGGGAGATGCCGCCGGCGCGTGGGTTGTTCGGCATCAATACCAGGTAGCGGCCGGCAAGGCTGATAAAGGTAGTCAGTGCGGCGCCTTTGTTGCCGCGCTCTTCCTTGTCGACCTGGACGATTACTTCCATGCCTTCTTTGACCACATCCTTGATCTTGATGCGGCCTTCGATGTCTTTCGGCTGTTTGGCAAAGTATTCGCGGGAGATTTCTTTCAGGGGCAGGAAGCCGTGGCGCTCAGCACCGTAATCGACAAAGGCGGCCTCGAGGGAAGGTTCTACGCGGGTGATTTTACCTTTGTAGATGTTGGCTTTTTTCTGTTCGCGGGTGCGATTTTCGATATCCAGATCGTACAGCCACTGGCCGTCGACCAGTGCAACGCGCAGCTCTTCAGGCTGGGTTGCGTTGATCAGCATTCTCTTCATGCGTCTAATTTTTCCTTGCGTTGCGCAAAGGAAAAACGCCGCTGAAGCTCGCAGGCTTTGGGGTGCGGGGTAGAGGAGGGCGGGCCCTTCTGCTATCGCCGTTATCACCGTCTTGTACGCACGCTGTGCAGGGGCGCCAATCGGGGCACCTGCGGTTACATACATTGTTAACTCTGGATACCGGTTCTCAATTGGGTATCCGCTTCCTGTCAGGCCGGCTCCGCATAGTTCCCGGGCGGGTCCTGACTGCCGCCCGGTGTGGGGCGGCATGGGTTACATCTTTTCCAGGCTCCGGGGCCGGCTCGTGGCTGGGCCCTTGTGGTCTTGTCTAGTAGTTGCCGGCGCTGCAAGCGTGCCATTGTGCATTACTTGCGGGGGCCGGGGGCCAGTTCGGTCGCTGGCGCAAATTCGCGGAGCGAGATGTAACGAGTAGAGTCTATTCCAAGCGCTGCGGGCGTCAGCCCGTCTTACCTTCGCAAAAGTTCCCGTGTTGTACGGGGTCGGGTCGGCGAGAGCTTTGGGCGGGGCCTTGTGGCCTGCACCCTGGGCACCATCTTGCGACGCGCTCGTAAAGAGTCTCACCGACAGAGTTTTGTTGATAACGCGACTTTGCGCGCACCGGCCCGACTGGCGGTATTTTCTCAAGAGCGGCACCTGAGTTTTATATAGCAGAAAAACCGTGCGCCGCCGAAAACCAGCCCCAATTCAGGCCGGCCGAATATACCACGGTGGCGGGGGTGCATCAATCGGAGCGCTTCAAATGGGGCAGGCTTGCGGCTATCATGCGCCCCATGCGAAGTAGCCCCCCGAAAAGTCCCCCCAAATCCGCCGATTCCCGTAGCGATGGTGCCGCCAGTGCGTCCGCCAAGCCAGGGGCAGGTGTCCAGTTTTTAACGGTGCCCGAGGAGCTGGCCGGGCAGCGGATCGACAACTTTCTGCAGGCGCGACTCAAGGGCGTGCCGCGCTCGCGTATCTACCGGATCCTGCGCAAGGGCGAGGTGCGGGTCAATAAAGGAAGGGTGAAGGCCGAGTATCGCCTGAAGGGCGGGGATCAGGTGCGCGTGCCGCCGATCCGTATGGCGGAGGAGTCGGCGCCCGCGGTGGCCGGTGACTCGCTGCGCCGGGCCCTGGAGGCGGCCATACTGTATGACAAGGGTGGTCTGCTGGTGGTGAACAAGCCCGCCGGGTTGGCGGTACACGGTGGCAGTGGGGTGCGCCTGGGGTTGATCGAGGCGCTGCGCCAGATGTACCCGAATAGTCCGTTTATGGAGCTGGTCCACCGGCTCGACCGCGATACCAGTGGCGCCATCCTGGTAGCCCGCAAGCGCTCGGTCCTTCTGCATGTGCAGTCTGAACTCCGCGCTGGCAAGCTGGGCAAGTCTTATCTGGCGCTGGCGGCCGGTAAGTGGCCGCGGGGTCAGAAGCTGGTCGAGGCGCCGCTGCGTAAGAATACGCTGAAGAGCGGGGAGCGGATGGTGATCGTGGATGGTGAAGGCAAGCCGTCTACCACACGCTTTCAGGTGGAGGAGCGCTTCAAGGGGGCGACTCTGGTGGCGGCAGAGCCGGTCACCGGTCGAACACACCAGATTCGCGTGCATGCGCAGTTTGTGGGATGTCCGTTGGCGGGTGACGCCAAGTATGCGACCGATGAGATTAACAGTGCGTTTCGGGAGTTTGGGCTCAAGCGCCTGTTTCTGCATTCTGCGCGGGTGGCGTGCACTTTACCGGATGGTACCCGGGTGGACGTGAAGGCGCCCCTGCCGCCGGAGCTGGATTCTGTGTTGGTCGCGCTGCGGAAGGGTTGAGTCGCTTCCGCAGTGTATGTGGTCTGTGGTCGTGTGTATGTGGGAAGGTTGGCGATGCTGGTGATTCTCGACTGGGATGGGACGGTGTGTAACTCCGAGGCGCGTATTGTCTCTTGTATGCAGCGCGCCTCCGATCGTGTGGGGTTGCCGGTGCTCGAGCCTGGCGCCATTGGCAATATCATCGGTCTCGGATTGCCCGAGGCGATTGCCGAACTCTTTCCCGAGTCTCACAGTGAGCAGCGGGCCCGCCTGAGGGAGTTTTACGCCGAGGAGTGGGTTGCTGCCGCAACAGAGCCGCTCCCTCTGTTTGATGGCGTGCTGGCGACCCTGGACAAGTTGCTCGGTGCAGGCCATCAGTTGGCCGTTGCCACCGGCAAGAGTCGCCGGGGGCTCAATCGGGAGTTTGAGGATCACGGGGTCGGCCACCTGTTCCCGGTAAGTCGCTGCGCGGATGAGACCGCCTCCAAGCCGAATCCGCTTATGTTGCGCGAGATACTGGCAGAAACTGGGGTGAGTGTGTCCGAGGCGGTCATGGTCGGGGATACCGAATACGACTTAAGGATGGCGTCCGCGATTAATATGGCGGCGGTTGGTGTGAGTTACGGTGTCCACAGTCGCGAGCGTCTTAGCGACTGCCGACCCCACCGCATCATTGATCACTTCACCGAATTGCTGCAATGGTCACCTCTCGTTGCCTGAGTGAACCCTGCTTGAGGGTTCGTGGCGGGGTGCTGTGGGCGGAAATGAAAAGGGAGTTTTCATGAGATTTTTGGCGGTAAACCCCGTTACAGCGCGCGTTCTGCTGCTTGCGTCCGTGTTGCTGATTGTTTCTTCTTGCTCCAGTGAGGATCGTGGCTCAGGTCGGCATGTTCATTGGGGCTATGAAGGCGCGGAGGGGCCGGCAGAGTGGGGTAACCTGAGCCCTGAGTACGCACTTTGCAGCAGTGGGGCTTCCCAGTCTCCGGTCGATATCGACCACACAGAGGTGGAGGGTGAGACGCCACTGGTATTCGACTACGGCACCTCAGAACTCAATATTGCATTTCACCAGCATGTTGAAAATGTGGTGGACAATGGTCATACCATTCAGGTCAGCGTAGACGAGGGCAGCAAGCTCGACGTTGGCGGTAAGGCCTATCAGCTGAAACAGTTTCACTTTCATGCGCCGAGCGAGCACACGATTGATGGTCGGCAGTTCCCGGTCGAGATGCATTTTGTGCATCAGGGAGAGTCTGGGGACTTTGTGGTTGTGGGGGTTCTTGTTGAGGAAGGGGGTGAAAGCCCCAGTTTCGCGAAAGTCGCCCCCCACCTCCCCAGGGTGAAGGGGGAGAGCAAAAGCCTCGAAGGGTTGACTCTCGACCTCCATCTGCATGTTCCTCAGGGGGATGGTGCTTACGTCTACAGCGGGTCGCTGACCACACCTCCTTGCAGTGAGGGGGTGCAGTGGTTTGTGCTGCGTGCCCATCCAACCATGTCGGCCGCCCAGATTGAGGCGCTGTCCTCGATCATTGGCCCCAACAACCGGCCCGTTCAGCCGCTTAACAAGCGCCGTGTGCGCTCCATGAGTTTTGGTGGTCTGCCCTCGGATTCAGGTTTGTGAGCGCACTTGGGCGGATGGTCGGCTTCAGTTGGCTTCGTTTTACGCTTGCGAGTTTGGTGTTTTGCGGGCCAGCGGGGTGATGCCTTCAAGCTGAAGGAGCTCAACCAATCTAATTAATGGGAGTCCGACCAGTGAATTTGGGTCGCTTCCTTCCATTTTTTCGAACAAGGCAACTCCTAAGCTTTCGGCTTTGAATGATCCCGCACAATCCAGTGGGTTATCCAGCTCGACATAGCGTTCCGCCTCGGCCCTGCTCAAATTCTTGAAATAAACCCGGAAGGGTTCGCATACAGTAGTGTGCGAGCCGTTGCTGCTATCCATTAAGCACAGACCCGTGTGGAAGGTGACTGCATGGCCGGCGCAGAACATGAGCTGCTCCACGGCCTTTTCTGCGGTGCCGGGCTTGCCCAGTTGTCGGCCCTGGCATTCGGCTACCTGGTCCGATCCAATGATGAGTGCATCTGGAAACTTGTCACGCAAGGCGCGGGCTTTTTCGGTGGCGAGCCGGGCTGCCAGCTCGGAGGCCGACTCGCTCGGCAATCCTTCTTCATTTATATGGGGGCTTGCCGATTCGAACGGCAGTCGCAGTTTTTCGAGAAGGGCGCGGCGATAGGGGGAGCTGGAGGCTAGAATCAGTCGGCGCATGGTGCTGGTTTCCGGTCTGGCGCTCTGGTTTGGCGGGTGTTCCCGGCCGGGCCGGGGTCGCTGATCATGCGGTGAATGAATTGTTTTGACAAGGCTCAGGTGAGTCCATAGAATTGCGCGCTTATGTCGATACCCCCCCATAAATCTGCGCTTCCGCGACGCATCGATGCACGTAAATTGGTGCAGCGTGAGCAGCAGCTGGACGGTACCGTACCGCGGGACGAGCTTCCGCGACTGGTAGCGTCTACGGAGTCAGTAAAAGGCGATGTGGCGGTGACCCTGGCGTTTGCCAGAGATCTGCAGCGGAACCAGGTGGCTACCGGGCATCTTCAGTTGGAGGTGGAGCTGTTGTGTCAGCGCTGCCTGCAGCCGGTGAGCGAGCAGATTGAGGCCGATATAGCCTGGGGCTTTGTGTGGTCGGAAGAGCAGGGCAAGTCACTGCCCAAATCTCTCGATCCGGTGATACAGGATGGCGATGAGCTGGACCTGTATCAGGTATTGGAGGATGAGATTTTGCTCAACCTGCCGATGGTGGCCTTTCACGACGAGGAGTGCGTTTCCAAGGAAACCTTCCAAAGTAGTGGCGGGAAGCCGGAAGCGGTGGAGCAACAGGAAAACCCCTTTAAAGTACTGGAACAGTTGAAGGGTTCGTCAAACAAGTCTTGAGCGCTGGTCTTAAGGGGTGTTTGAAGGGTTTGGGCTCGCCGGTAGGCGCCCCGGTTCCGGTGTTAACTGTTAGTTATGTTTAGGAGCACCAAATGGCTGTTCAGCAGAACAAAAAAACCCGTTCCCGTCGCGGCATGCGTCGCTCTCACGATGCGCTGGGTGGACCGACTCTGTCCGTTGACCCGACCACCGGTGAGAAGCACCACCGTCACCACGTGACCAAAGACGGTTTCTACCGTGGTCGCAAAGTGATCGATGTCGGCACCTCTTCCGAAGAAGAGTAAGCTTTGTCCAGCCAATTACGATTGGCCGTGGATGCGATGGGCGGGGACTTAGGTCCCCGCTCTGTCGTTCCGGCCTGTGCAAGATTTCTTATCCGCTACCCCCAGGCAGAACTCAAACTGTTCGGCCCCCGCTCCCAGCTGCAATCCCTTCTGATCAAACAGCCCCCGTCGGTGCGTGAGCGCCTCGAGGTGGTCGACTGTGCCCAGGTGATTACCCAGGGTTGCAATCCAGTTCAGGCGTTACGACACAAGCGTGAATCATCCATGGCCCTTGCGCTGCAGGCGGTGAAAAGCGGTGCGTGTGGTGCGATGGTGACGTCCGGAAATACCGGCGCGCTGCTGGCGCTCGGGCGCAGCATCCTGGGTACCGTAGAGGGGGTGCGCCGCCCGGCACTGGGCAAGTCTCTGCCGACCGCCGACGGGTCCTGTTTTCTGCTGGACCTGGGGGCGAATATCGATTGCAGCGCAGAGGATCTGGTGCAGTTTGCCCGCCTGGGGCAGGAGGCGCAGCGGGTATTCTCCGGGAAGCAGGAACTGACGGTTGCGCTGCTGAATATCGGTGCTGAAGAGCACAAGGGCACCGAGGAAATCCGGCGTGCCGGCAAAATGCTGCAGGCGGATCCTTCGATTCATTACGTGGGCTTTGTCGAGGGGCACGATATTTTCACGGGTATCGTGGATGTGGTGGTGTGCAATGGCCTGATGGGGAATGTGGCCATGAAATCGGCCGAGGGTGTCATCAGACTTATAGGTCAGAAGACGTTCACGATCGATAAAAAGGCGCCGATCAAGCGTTTTTTTGGCCAATTAGCCATAAATCTGTTGCGAAAATGGCGCGCACAGCTAGAACCCGGTCGCTATAATGGCGCCAGCTTTTTGGGGCTGGAAGGCAACGTCATCAAGAGTCATGGCGGTGCCAGTAGCGAGGCGTTTTACCGCGCGATGCTGACCGCAAAAGAGTGTGCCGAATCGGATCTGGCGCACCAGCTCGGCAGGGCTATGGCTCTGCAGGCGCAGCAGCAGACGGGGTGTGATTAAGTTGCGCCCCTGATCGCATTGCGGTCTGAAACGTCCGGCCTGACTCAGACATTCAAGGCTTCACCCACTTGGTTAAAGGATGTTCCATGACCAACCCAGTTTTGGCGTTTGTATTTCCCGGCCAGGGCTCCCAGCAGATTGGTATGCTGGCGGAAGCCGCTGAGGCCTTCCCGGAAGTCGGCGCAACCTTCTCTCAAGCTTCCTCGGTGCTCGGCTATGATCTGTGGGATCTTTGCCAGAACGGCGCGCAGGAAGATATCAACCTCACCGAAAGAACCCAGCCGCTGCTGCTTACGTCCAGTGTCGCGCTGTACCGTGCCTGGCAGGCCCAGGGTGGCGTGACCCCCGCGCGCATGGCGGGTCACAGCCTCGGTGAGTGGTCCGCCCTGGTGTGCGCCGGTGTGTTGCAGTTCGAAGACGCGGTGCGCCTGGTGCGCGAACGCGGTCGCCTGATGCAGGAAGCGGTTCCCGCCGGCGAAGGCGCGATGGCGGCAGTCATCGGGCTGGAGGATCAGGCGGTAGAAGCGGCCTGTGCCAGCGCTGCTGAGGGTGCGGTGGTCACCGCTGTCAACTACAACTCCCCGGGCCAGGTGGTGATCGCCGGAAATGCGACGGCCGTGGAGCGGGCCATTGAGGCCTGCAAATCTGCTGGAGCCAAGCGCGCGCTGCCGCTGCCGGTCAGTGCGCCATTCCACACCGAACTGATGCGCCCCGCGGCGGAGAAACTCGCCCCACAAATCGAGGCGACCGAGTTTCACGCGCCGGAAACTCCGGTTATCCATAATGTGCACGCCAAACCGGAGAGTGATCCGGCGGCAATCAAGGCTCTGATGGTCGAGCAGATCTACAGCCCGGTGCGCTGGACCGCCTGCGTCCAGGCGATGGCGGAAGCCGGTACCCAGCAACTGGTTGAGTGTGGCCCGGGCAAGGTGCTCGCCGGTCTGGCGAAGCGCATCGACCGCGGTCTCACCGCGCACAATATTGAAACACCGGCGCAGATGTCTGAAGCCGTTAAATCCACCGCACAATAAATACGACGCTCCGCTTGCCGCCGTTCTATCAGTACATGCAGTACATGGGGGCGGGAGAGGGGAATCGGGAGAAATTATGACTGTTTCAACTTCACTTGAAGGCAAGATTGCCCTGGTCACTGGCGCCAGTCGTGGCATTGGTGCGGCTATTGCCGACCTGCTCGGTGCTCAGGGTGCTATCGTGATTGGTACCGCGACCAGTGCCGGCGGTGCAGAAAAGATTTCGGCGCGTTTTGCTGAAAAGGGCATCCAGGGTGCGGGCAAGGAGCTGGATGTGACCAGCCTCGACAGCATTGCTGCCGTGCTCGAATCCGTCAAGGCCGAGTTCGGGGCCCCCACCATTCTGGTGAACAACGCGGGTATCACGAAAGACAACCTTCTGATGCGCATGAAAGATGACGAGTGGGAGGATGTGCTGAACACCAACCTGACCGCTGTCTATCGTGTGAGCAAAAGCTGTTTGCGCGATATGACCAAGGCGCGCTGGGGACGCATTATCAATATCAGTTCCGTGGTTGGCAGTATGGGCAATGCGGGCCAGAGCAACTACGCTGCGACCAAGGCGGGTGTGGGTGGCTTTGCCCGCGCGTTGGCGGCAGAAGTCGGTTCTCGCGGTATTACCGTGAACACCGTAGCCCCTGGTTTTATCGACACGGATATGACCAAGGTGCTCCCCGAAGCCCAGCGAGAAGCGCTGCTTTCCAAGATTCCGCTGGGCCGCCTGGGCGCGCCGGAAGAGATCGCCTCTGTTGTTGCATTTTTGGCCAGTGATGCGGGTGGTTATGTGACCGGAGAGACCATTCACGTGAATGGCGGTATGTATATGGGGTGATTTTCTCTCGAGAAAATCATCGTAAGTGATTGATTGGTAAGTTAATTTTTATCATTCAAGGGTTGCTGGGAGGCGGTGCATTACATCCCGAAAAAATCAGGGTACAATGCCGCCTCGCATTAACCGTTAGCTGTGTTAGCCGGTTACTGAATCACCACATGTTGTGGGTAAACTTTAAACAGTGACCAAAACAGATTTTTATCCACTAGGAGTTAAATTGAATCATGAGCAGCATTGAAGAGCGCGTAAAAAAGATCGTTGCTGAACAACTGGGCGTGAAGGAAGAAGATGTAAAACCTGAAGCATCCTTTGTTGAAGATCTGGGCGCTGACTCCCTCGACACAGTTGAGCTGGTAATGGCTTTGGAAGAGGAATTCGAGACTGAAATTCCCGACGAAGAAGCAGAAAAAATCACCACTGTTCAGCTGGCCATCGATTACATCAACCAGAACCTCGGTTGATTCCTGCTGGATAGCCTAAGTAACGGGTAAGTGTTGCCCATTACTGAAGTACTGTGAGAGCCGTTCTATGTTGCATAGCGCGGCTCTCCGTCTATTTGAACCTTGCAAAAAACGACCGGCAAACGTAAATAAGTTACCGGCGTGTTTGATTGATTTCGGGGGAGGCGCAAGTGACGCGTAGAAGAGTCGTTATTACCGGAATGGGCACCGTAAGCCCACTGGGAAATACCCTGGAAGATACCTGGCCTGCATTGCTGGCCGGAAAAAGTGGTGTCGTTCCGATCGAGTCATTTGATGTATCGGCTTTCAGTACCCGCTTTGCGGCAACGGTAAAAAATTTTGACCCCGAGCCCCACGTCGCGCAGAAAGAAGCGCGCAAGATGGATGTATTTCTGCAGTATGGCCTGAGTGCCGCTATCCAGGCAGTGGAAGACAGCGGCCTCGAAGTGACCGATGCCAACGCGCCGCGCGTTGGGGCCTGTATCGGTTCCGGCATGGGCGGAATCGCTGCCATTGAAAACAATGCCATGCTGATTGCGGAGAAAGGCCCGCGCCGGGTTTCTCCGTTCTTTGTGCCCGGTGCCATCATCAACATGGTTTCCGGCAACCTGTCGATCAAATACGGTATGAAAGGGCCAAACCTTTCGACCACCACCGCCTGCACCACCGGTACCCACGCTATTGGCTTGGGTCTGCGTACCATTCAATACGGCGATGCCGACGTAATGGTGTGTGGCGGGGCAGAGATGGTGACCACGCCCGTCGGCCTGGGCGGCTTTTGTGCCGCGCGCGCGCTGTCTACCCGCAACGATGATCCCCAGCACGCCAGCCGACCCTGGGACCGGGATCGGGACGGATTTGTGCTGGGTGAGGGCGCTGGCGTACTGGTGCTGGAAGAGTACGAGCACGCCAAGGCGCGGGGAGCAAAGATCTACGCAGAGCTCAGCGGTTTTGGGATGAGTGGCGACGCCCATCACATGACCTCGCCGCCTGAAGATGGCGCCGGCGCTGCGCTGTCCATGCAAAATGCCCTGAACGATGCGCGGCTCGAGCCCTCCGCGGTGCAGTACATCAATGCCCACGGTACCTCCACGCCGCTCGGAGACAAGGCAGAGATTGCCGCGGTGCGCTCCGTTTTTGCCAACAATCTCGACCAGCTCGCCGTGAGCTCCACCAAGTCCATGACCGGCCACCTTCTGGGCGCTGCTGGTGCGATCGAGGCGATCTTCTCCGTGAAGGCGTTGCAGGACCAGGTGGCCCCCCCCACTATCAATCTCGATAACATCGATGAAAGCTGTACCGGCGTAAACCTGGTGCCGCACACGGCGCAGGAAATGAAAATCGATGCGGTGCTGTCCAACTCCTTCGGATTTGGTGGCACCAATGGCTCGCTGGTCTTCCAGCGGGTATAACCCTTCTGCAGCGGCCGGCCCTGAGGCACTTTCCCGGGCCGGCACCGGCTGCTATCCGTGACAACACTCATCGTGACAATACCCTCGCCATTTTTCGTGTCCCCCGCCGGGCTGCGGGAGGCTTTGCCAGCGGATGATGCGTTTTCCTTCGGTGTACTGGAAACCATGCGTGCCCAGGATGGCAACGTGCCCCTGATGTCGGGGCATATGGCGCGTTTCCGACGATCCGCGGATCCAGAACTCCCTGTCTTCGAGCGTATTCAGGCGCAGGCAATGGAAATTGCCCGGCAGACCACTGATTGGCCGCACGGGGCGCGAGTGCGCCTGCGCTACGGGATGCTCGCTGGCGAGAGAGTTTGGGATTTTTCCGTCGTGCCGCTGGAGGCGCAGTCGCCCTGGCAGCGCGGGGTGGTCCTGTCACTCTGCCGCACCCCCGTAACCCCAGAGGCTTCTCACTCTCCGTTTGTAAGCAGCGCTGGTGCGGGCGGTTTGTCGGAGACGAGACATGGCTCGGCGCAGGACTCCGCTCTAGGGTGTAAGTTACTGCAGCGCGATCTGTACCACAGGGCGGAAAAAGAGCTGGCTCAGCTTTCGGAAGGTCTGGGATCCGGCTTATTTCACGAGGGTCTGCTACTGGATGCTGACGCGCATGTGATTGAAGGGCTGCGCACTAATCTGCTGGTATGGAGGAACGGTCACTGGTGCACGCCGAGCCTGCGCACCTGCGGGGTACGCGGCGTCATGCTCGACTGGCTGGCGGGGCGGGCCGAAATCAGGGAAGATGACCTTCAGATCGAAGATATTGAACAGGCCGGGGAACTGGCGGTCTGTAATGCTGTGCGCGGTGTCCTGCCAGTGGTGCAGTTTTCCGTGGGCGGGACGGCGCCATTCGCGGCCGGCCGCCTGTTGAGCCCCGGCCCGGCTACGCGCAGTCTCCAAAAGCTGATTGCCGATACACTCTGGTAATCCGCTTCTTCGAGTAGATAAATGACGGCCCGAAACCCACTGCAGTAATAATTGGTTGTACGAAAACGTGGCGAACAAAAACGGCAAAGCTGCCGATAAAAAACAAACGAAGCGCAACGGTAAAAAGAGTGCTCAAGGCAGCAGCCGCGTGGGCATGTGGCTGCGTGGATTCCTGCTCCTGTTCTTGCTGGGGGTTGCTGCTGGCGGTATCGCCTTCTGGTCTGCACAAAATGCGCTGATTCAGCCCCTGGAGTTGCCTGTCGATGGCTTGCGTATGGATGTCGAGAGCGGCAGCAATCTCTCCAGAGTGCTTGCGCGCCTCGAGTCGGATGGCGTGCTGCGTTCTCCGCTCTGGGTGCGTTTGTATGCGCGGGTAAAGGGCCAGACCAGTATTCACCCCGGAGAATATATGGTGCCCGCGGGCAGCAATGCGATGGATCTGGTGGCCCGGCTTAATCGCGGTGACGTTACCCGCTACCGAGTCACTATTGTGGAAGGCTGGACTTTCCAGCAGGCGCTTTCCCAGATCCGGAATTCCAACAAGATCCGTCAGACAGAAGCGGCCGCGACCGTCGACGCCGCGGCCCGAGCGCTGGGGATTGAAGGCAATCCCGAAGGGCGAATTTTCCCCGATACGTATATTTATCGTTCCGGTGCTTCCGATCTGGATCTGTTGCGGCAGGCGTCCGAGCGTATGGATTCGGTGCTGGCCCAGGAGTGGGAGAACCGCGCTGAAAACCTTCCCTACAAGGATGCCTACGAAGCGTTGATCATGGCTTCCATTGTGGAAAAGGAAACCGGCGTGCCCTGGGAGCGCGATGAAATTGCAGGCGTGTTCGTGCGCCGTCTGGACCGCGGCATGCGCCTGCAGACCGACCCTACCGTGATCTACGGGCTGGGTGAAGACTACGATGGCAACCTGCGGCGCGCGGACCTGCGCAATGCTACGCCCTATAACACCTACGTGATTGGCGGTATGCCGCCCACGCCGATCGCTCTACCGGGGCGCGAGGCCATTCACGCAGCGTTAAACCCCAAAGAGGGCAACAGCCTGTATTTTGTCGCCAAGGGCGATGGTTCCCACCATTTTTCCTCGACACTGAACGAACACAATCGCGCGGTGCGCGAATACCAGCTGAAGCGTCGGTCCGATTACCGCTCCAGCCCGGTACAGAACAAAGACAGCAATTAATTAACGTGCCGGGGGCAAACCCGGCCGACAGAGATTTCATGTCACACCAGTCTTCAGGCAAGTTTATTACCCTCGAAGGGGGGGAGGGCGTGGGTAAATCCACGAACCTCCGGTTTATCACCCAGTGGCTCGAAACCCGGGGTATCGACTATGTCCAGACCCGGGAGCCCGGGGGGACGCCGCTCGCGGAACAGTTGCGCACCCTGCTGCTGGAAAAGCGCGATGAATCTGTCGATCCCACTGCAGAACTGCTGATGGTATTCGCTGCGCGAGCGCAACACCTCCGTCAAGTGATCAAGCCCGCGCTCGCAAGCGGCAAATGGGTCATCTGTGATCGCTTTACCGATGCCACCTACGCCTATCAGGGTGGCGGGCGCGGGCTGGATCGGGCCCTGATCGGAGAGCTTGAACAGATGGTTCAGGGGGATTTGCGGCCAGACCGTGTGCTGTTGCTGGATCTGGATCCGGCCATCGGCCTGCAGCGGGCGGCGGCGACCGGTGAGGCGGATCGTTTTGAAAGCGAGCAGGCGGAATTTTTCCGCAAGGTACGTGCCGCCTACCGCGAGCGCGCGGAAACATCGCCACACCGCTACACCGTGATCGATGCATCCCGACCACTGGAAGAAGTACAGGGGCATCTGGCCCGCACACTCGAAGCTATCGCGGGTGCTGAATGAGCAAGGCATCGGATAAATCCGACACCGCTGTCGAACCGGCATTGCCGATTCCATCTCCACTTCCCTGGCAGGCTTCCCAGTGGCAGCGGCTGGGTGCCCAGTGGACCGCCGGCCGCTGCCCGCACGCACTCCTGGTCAGTGGCCAGCCGGGCCTGGGCAAGCGACGCTTTGCGGATGCTTTTGCGGCGTTGTTGTTGTGCGACCAGCCCCGTCACGGTCTCGCCTGTGGCGAGTGTCGCGGCTGCCAGCTGCGGATTGCTGGCTCCCACCCGGACTTTATCCGTGTGGTGCCGGAAAAGGAGCAGGGGCCGCTCAAGGTCGAGCAGATCCGGGAACTGGGGGAGTTTGTCGGGCGCACCAGTGCCCGTGAAGGCGCGCGGGTGGTATGGCTTGCACCTGCGGAGTCCATGAACATCAACGCCGCCAATGCGCTGCTGAAGAACCTTGAGGAGCCCTCGGGTTCCGTCATCTTCCTGTTGATTACGGACAACCCGTCCGGCCTGCTGCCGACCATTCGCAGCCGATGCCAGACCATCGCGTTTCCGGTGCCGCCGCAACAGGCTGCACTGCGCTGGCTGAGTGACAGTGGGGTCGAGGGCGAGCAGGCGAGCAGTGCACTGACGCTCGCCGGTGGCGCGCCGCTACTGGCGGTGGCTCTGATGGAGCCTGAGGCAAGGGAGATCCGCGAAAAGTTTCTCGTCGATATCACCGCGCTCACCCGCGGCGACGAGAATCCGGTCACCTTGGCAGGGCGCTGGGAGTCACCGGGAGAGGGCGCGGATCTTAACCTGCTGCTCCAGTTCTGGCAGAGCTGGCTGGGGCAGATGTTGAAAGCGCGCAGTACGGATCTCGCGGCAGATGCGTCGGTGATGGCGCTGCTGCAGCGGTTGCCGGGCTCCGGTCCGGAAAGCCAGCGCCCGCTGTTTGCATTTTATGATCAGCTTCTGAAAGCCCGTGGCCTGCTGAGCGGTAACAGCAATCCGAACAAGCGCCTTCTGCTGGAGGAGCTGTTGATCCGCTGGGCAGCGCTGTTTCGCTAGCGAGACCCAGTGATCATGAGGGCGGCGTGGTAGTGGACAGGGCGCGCGCCGCCGCGGTAAGTTAGCGAACTGGCGCCTAAAGTCCGGTGTCGGGTCATGTTGAGCACCCGGCTGCGCAAAAAAACGACAACGCCAGAGCACAATACGAACGGTTGTTTCCAAAACGGGGTCAAGTATGAAAGGTATGGGGGGCGGTGCCCGTAACGGTATTCTGTCGCTGAAGATACAGGACAAATCCGTGTTGTATGCGGCCTATATGCCGTTCGTCAAGAATGGTGGCCTGTTCATCAATACCGATAAAACCTACAGCCTGGGCGATGAGGTTTTCCTGCTGCTCAGCCTGATGGACGAACCGGAAAAGCTGCCGGTTGCCGGCAAGGTAGTATGGATTACTCCCGGCGGAGCCCAGGGCAACCGCACCCCCGGCATCGGCATCCAGTTCAGTGACAAGGAAAATACCGCGCAGAGCAAAATCGAGACACTGCTGGCGGGCTCCCTGGAATCCAGCCGCCCGACCCATACGCTGTAACATTTCCTGTCGGGGCGGTTCTCGCTCCGCCTGGCCCGGTCGCTGACCGCGCGTACCGGGCCGTCAATCTGTATAATTCCCCGCGTTGTTTCCCGGCCGCTGTGGTATGTGCCGCCGCGGCCACCACCTACAGGGTTAATCCTGCATCAACCGAAAGAGTGTCATGCTGGTAGATTCTCACTGTCATCTCGACAGACTCAAGCTGGATAAATTTGATGGCGACCTGGACGCCGTGCTCGAACTGGCGCGCAGCCGGGGCGTGGGCAAGTTCCTGTGTGTCGGTATCAGCCTGGAAAACGTGGAGGATGTCGTCGGCATTGCCAGTCGCTACGACGATGTGGTGTGCTCCGTGGGCGTGCACCCGCTGGACGTGGACTCCGGGCTGGCAGACGTGGACAGGCTCAAAGCGCTCTCGACGCGCCCGAACGTCGTGGCCCTCGGAGAAACCGGGCTCGACTATTACTACAGCACGGAAACCCGAGAGGTCCAGCAGCAGAGCTTTATCGCCCACCTGCAGGCGGCTGCGGAAGTGGCGCTGCCAGTGATCGTGCATACCCGGGATGCGCGTGAAGACACCATTGACCTGATCCGGGAGCACGGCAGCCGCGAGCACGCCGGTGTGTTGCACTGCTTCACCGAGAGCTGGGAGATGGCTAAGGCCGCACTGGATCTCAATTACTACATCTCCCTGTCCGGCATCGTCACTTTCAAGAACGCTGAAGAGCTGCGTGAAGTGGCGAAACAGGTGCCGCTCGACCGGCTGCTGGTAGAAACCGATTCCCCCTATCTTGCACCGGTGCCCTATCGGGGCAAGCCCAATATTCCGGCTTATGTACGTGAAGTGGCGGAGTTTATTGCCGAGCTTCGCGGGATCTCCTACGAGGAGCTCGCAAAGATCACCTCCGAGAATTTCTTCCGACTATTCCCCCGCGCGGCGTGAAGCCGGGCGGGCGCTCATCAGGAAACCGATATGTCACAACAACAATTGCAGACCATGCTGTCGCTGCAAGACGCCATCAATACCGTCGTCAACGAAAACTGGCGTGAACAGAACTTCGCCTGGTACCGGGCCATCTGGGTCGAGAGCGCCGAGCTGCTGGACCACTACGGCTGGAAGTGGTGGAAAAAACAGCAGCCTGAAATGGAGCAGGTCAAGCTGGAGCTGGTGGATATCTGGCACTTTGGATTGAGCCTGGAGCTGCAGCAGGGCGCCCCGGAAACCGTTGCCGGAAAAATGCAGGCGCAGCTGGATGCGATGCCGTCGGAAGCGGGGGATTTTCGCGAGAATCTGGAGGCGTTCACCCTGAATACCCTGGCTACCAAGCAGTTCGATCTCCCGGGATTTGCACAATTATTGACCGATTGCGGGATGGGGTTCGATGAGCTTTACCGTCGCTATGTAGGAAAAAACGTGCTCAACCGCTTCCGTCAGGATCACGGCTACAAGGATGGCAGCTATCAGAAGAACTGGCAGGGGCGGGAAGACAACGAGCACCTGGCCGAAGTTGTTCAATCTTTAGACGCCACAGCAGAAAATTTCAGCAGCCAGCTGTACGAAGCGTTAAAAGTTCGTTATCCGGGCTCTGAAAAGAATTTGGCCTGACACGTTTGGCCTGATTCAGACCAAAGGATAATGAAATTAATTGGCGAAGCCCTATAATGCGGGCGCCTGAAAACAACGGAGATACATTGTGAAAGCACCTGTTCGTGTTGCAGTTACCGGCGCCGCCGGTCAGATCAGCTACTCGCTGCTGTTCCGCATCGCTTCCGGCGAAATGCTGGGCAAGGATCAACCTGTCATTCTTCAGCTGCTGGAAATCACTCCGGCACTGGAAGCGCTGAAAGGCGTGGCCATGGAGCTCGAAGATTGTGCCTTCCCGCTGCTGGCTGGCATCGTACAGTCCGACGACGCGACCGTTGCCTTCAAGGACGCCGAATACGCACTGCTGGTTGGCGCGCGTCCGCGTGGACCGGGTATGGAGCGCAAGGACCTGCTGGAAGCCAACGCGGCGATCTTCTCCGCGCAGGGTAAAGCCCTGAATGACGTTGCCGCGCGCAACGTGAAAGTACTGGTTGTCGGCAACCCCGCCAACACCAATGCGCTGATCGCCCAGCGCAATGCGCCGGACCTGGATCCGCGCAACTTCACCGCCATGACCCGTCTGGACCACAACCGTGCGCTGACCCAGCTGGCGAACAAGACCGGTTCCACCGTCAACGACATCACCCACATGACCATCTGGGGCAACCACTCTGCCACCCAGTACCCGGACCTGCATCAGGCCAAGGTCAAGGGCGAAGATGCCATGGGCAAAGTGGAGCAGGAGTGGTACGAAAACGACTTCATCCCGACCGTTCAGCAGCGCGGCGCGGCCATTATCAAGGCTCGCGGTGCTTCCTCTGCTGCGTCTGCCGCCAACGCTGCCATCGACCATATGCGCGACTGGGCGCTGGGTTCCGCCGAAGGCGACTGGACCAGCATGGGCGTCTACAGCGACGGTTCTTACGGCATCCAGGAAGGCCTGATCTACTCCTTCCCGGTCGTGTGCAAGAACGGCGACTGGGAAATCGTTCAGGGCGTGGACATCAATGACTTCTCCCGCGAGAAGATGACTGCGACCGAGACCGAGCTGGCAGAAGAGCGCGATGCCGTTGCGCACCTGCTGCCCTGATTTCGTCGACTGATCCAGTCGCGAAAACGAAAAAACCCGCACAGTGTGCGGGTTTTTTTATGCCTGGGAAAAGTCCGAGGCGGGTTCAGAACTTCACATTGCGCGGCGTACGCGGGAAGGGAATGACATCGCGGATGTTGCCCATACCGGTCACGTAGGACACGATGCGATCGAAACCAAGCCCGAAACCGCCATGGGGTACGGTGCCGTAACGGCGAAGATCCCGGTACCAGTCGAGGTGTTCTTTCGGGATATCCATTTCGTCCATACGTGCGTCCAGCTTGTCGAGACGCTCTTCGCGCTGGGAGCCCCCGATGATCTCACCGATGCCGGGCGCCAGTACGTCCATTGCGGCCACGGTCTTGCCATCGTCGTTCATGCGCATGTAGAAGGCCTTGATGTCCTTCGGATAGTTGAGCACGATCACCGGCTTCTTGAAGTGCTTTTCGGCGAGGTAGCGCTCGTGCTCGGAGGCCAGGTCGATCCCCCAGGATACCGGGAACTCGAACTTCTCCTTGCAGTTTTCCAGGATCTCGATGGCCTCGCAGTAGTTGATGCGGGCAAAATCGTTCTCGATGATGTTTTCCAGTCGAGAAATGGCATCCTTGTCGATGCGCTGGGCAAAGAACGCCATATCGTCCGGCCGCTCCTCGAGCACCGCGCGGAAGACGTATTTCAGCATTTCCTCCGCCAGGTTGGCGCAGTCCGCCAGGTCCGCAAACGCGATTTCCGGCTCTACCATCCAGAATTCCGCCAGGTGGCGGGTGGTGTTCGAGTTTTCTGCGCGGAAGGTGGGGCCGAAGGTGTATACCTTGGAGAGAGCCAGGCAGTAGCTCTCCACGTTCAGCTGGCCGGAAACGGTTAGGAAGGTTTCTTCGCCGAAAAAGTCCTGAGCGTAATCCACTTCACCCTTGTCGGTCAGGGGCAGGTTGGTCTGGTCCAGCGTGCTGACGCGGAACATCTCACCAGCGCCTTCACAGTCCGAGGCGGTGATGATCGGTGTGTGTATGTAGTTGAACCCCCGCTCGTGGAAAAAGCGGTGCACGGCCTGGGCGATACAGTTGCGTACCCGCGCTACAGCGCCACTCACGTTGGTGCGCGGGCGCAAGTGGGCGTGCTCGCGCAGGTGTTCCATGGTGTGGCGTTTGGGAGACATCGGATAGGTGTCCGGGTCTTCCACCCAGCCCACGACCGTGACACTGGTGGCGAGCAATTCGATGGACTGCCCCTTGCCCTCGGAAGGCTTGATGGTACCTTCGATGTCGACCGCGCAACCGGTAGTGAGGCGCAGTACTTCGGACTGGTAGTTATTGATGGAAGACTCCACCACCACCTGGATCGGGTCAAAGCAGCTGCCGTCGTGAACAGCGAGGAACGACAGTCCCGCCTTGGAGTCGCGGCGGGTGCGGATCCAGCCTTGCACGCGGGTAGTCTCACCTTCGCGCCCGGTGGATTTGAGAAGAGTATCGATGGATTCAACTTGCATGATGGTGCTCTTGTTGTTCGCGTTTGCTGGTGTGGCCTTCCCCCCGACCATTTTGTGGGTCCGGGTACTCTTACGCGGCTTCTCTATCTATATGCAGGGTATGCAGGTCGTAAACGCGGCTTGTGGTCGCGTACGGCAATAAGCGCGGGCATCTTGCCCCCTGCCAGCATGAAAATCCAGCCCCCGGGAGAGACTTTGGCAGGGGGTGGGTGACTGGTCGGTACGCCTTTCGCCCCTGAGTGTAGTTGATTCCCCGCCAGGCCGGGTAGGGCAGGCGCAGAAGGTACCGGGGGCTTTGAACCCTGACTCTTTGTTCGAAAAAGTGCTGTCCTACACTGAAAAAGTCACAGTGATGGATGGTGTACCCATGGTCAAAGAAGTCGGCGGCGCGCGCGGGCGCCGGGCCTGTATCCTCCTCGCGCCCAATCAGTCCCTGTCCATGGCGGGCAATCTCTGGGTGTTTATTTCCCTGGTCGCGGTTTCCCTTGGTATCAGCGTGGCATTTGCCCTCGCCGGCGCCTGGATGGTGATCCCCTTTGCCGGACTCGAAGTGCTGTTACTCGCGGTGTTGTTCGGGTACGTCTACATGGAGGGAACACGGCGGGAAGTGATCCAGATCAGCGATGAGCGCGTAGTGCTGGATACCAGTCGGGGCAGCCTGAAGCGTCCGGTGTATCACACAGAATTTGATCGCCACAGTCTGGCGGTACTGGTGCGGATGGGGCCCACACCCACGGAGCCTTCGTCGGTCACCTTTACCGGCCCGGAAGGCTGTCTTGAAATTGGTGAGTTTCTTACCGATGCCGAAAAAGCCGCGCTGGTGGAAAAGCTGGGGAGTTGTGGGTTGCGCGCGCGTAGAGAGCAGTGTTACAGGCTACAGGACTTCTGAACCGGGGTTCGCTTCTCGCTCCCGTGGATCAAGCAGATATAATGCGCCTGGCCCGCTTCTAACAGAGGTGGGCCTTTTTACAGCGATCAACGATTTCAGCAGGGGAGAGACAATGGCACATCCTAAGATCGGTAACCTCGCACCGGTATTCACACTGAACAACCAGAATGGTGAGAAGGTGGCCCTCAAGGACTTTCGGGGCAAGAAAAATGTCGTGCTGTATTTTTACCCCAAAGCGCTCACACCGGGATGTACCACCCAGGCCTGTGGTATCCGCGACAGCGCCGACGAGCTGGCAAAACGTGACACCGTGGTATTTGGTCTCAGCCCGGACCCGGAAGCCAAACTGCACAAGTTTATGGAAAAGCACGAGCTCAATTTCGACCTGCTCGCCGATGAGGATCACAAGATTGCCGACAAGTACGGTTGCTGGGGGCTCAAGAAGTTCATGGGCAAAGAGTACATGGGGCTGATTCGCACCACCTTTATTATCGACAAGGAAGGGCGGCTTCAGCACATCATGGACAAGTTCAAGACCAAGACCCACCACGACGACCTGTTGAAATGGCTGGACGAAAATCTGGTCTGAACATTTTGGGGGCAGGGTGCTCGCAGCCGTTGCGGGGCGCGTGGATTGCACTCGGTGACACGCTCGGTTCCTTCATGGATCCGCCGGGGCTGCCATGCCCTACAAGGAGACGTACAGCCTGACAGGAAAGTCCCCTTGGTCCGGACCTTTTGGCTGGCGGCAGTATCGTTTTGTGCGTCAATTAAAAAAAATTTACTGTCGTCCCTTGCATTATCCCCAGATGGTCTATACTGGCTTGTGTAAAGGAGCGCCGCTCAACCGTCTGGCCCAGAGCGATTGGGTGTGGTGCGAGGAAGTAGTACAAAAATCGTTCACTCTGGGTAGGCTTCGATGCCTGTTTTCAGGTGCGCCCCCGCACCCAGGTAGTAGCCAGCATGAGCAATCACGCGTTATATTGCTGGCAGTGGTATTCAGGGACTCGCAGGAAGCGGGCGTAGAACAATAACCGCGGCTCAAGGAACCCATCAAGGAGCAGCTCAATGAACCATATTCAGCCAGACCAGACTTCGCTCTCAGAAGACAAACCCCTGCAGCAGGCAAGACTGTCCGGTGATCCGAACATTCTTGATCAGCTGCTGGCGCCGCCAGAGGCCACCAGCTTCGGTATCGCCGCTCGAGTCATCGACGTGCTGGAACAACGGATTGGCAAGGCATCTCTGGCCATTCGTCCGGTCGCGTCGGACCTCAGTATGTCCACCCGGACCCTGCAACGCCGGTTGCAGGAGCACAATCTGAGTTTCGCTTCACTGCGCGATCATGTGCGTTTCCGCCACGCAGTACACTTTCTGAAAGATACTGCGCTGAGTGTCGACGGCATTTCCCGTATCCTCGACTTCTCTGACAGAACCAGCTTTACCAGTGCGTTTAAACGCTGGACCGGTATGTCCCCGACGGGGTATCGCCGGCAGGTTCGCCAGCGCTTCTAAGGATCACTGAAAAACTACTGCGCGTGCGCCTGGCGCTGTCCGGCGGTACTCAGAGTGCTCATGTACTTCAGTACACTCAGCTTCCTGTGTTCCGGCGGCCACCACCAGCCACCCGCTCGCTACGTTTTTCAGCGATCCTTATCGATACCTACTACTACCTCGCATCACGTAATCCAGAGTTCCGGTAAACACCGGTGCTCTGGATTGCCTCATTTTGTCAAAGCCGTTAGAGTTGGCCCCAGTATTTTGACTGACTCTATCGAGGTTTAGACCATGGATTTCTTTATTCCTGCTGCAATGGCGCAAGAGGCGGCTCCGGCTCCCCAGGGTAACCCGCTGATCACCCTGTTGATGTTTGGTGGCCTGTTTGTGTTTATGTGGCTGTTTATTATTCGCCCACAGCGCAAGCGCCAGAAGGAGCACCAGGAACTGGTCGGTGCGCTGAAGAAGGGCGACGAAGTGGTAATGACCAGCGGCATGCTGGGTCGTGTAGAAAAAGTAGACGACGACTACCTGATTCTGGAAGTGGCGGACAACATGAAGCTGAAGTTCCAGAAGGTTGCGGTGCATGCGGTATTGCCCAAAGGCACCATTAAGAACATCTGATCCGGGTTGCGCGCTCTGTCCAGTGTTAACATGTGGCCAGCGCAACCAGAAAAGAAACCCGGCGCATGCCGGGTTTTTTTATGGGTAAAAAAACAAGACCCTATTCGCAAATGGGGAAAGGGAGTGTTGTGAACGTTCAATATCCTGCGCGTGAGCGCCTTGCCAATCTTCCCACGCCGCTGCAGCCATTGCTCAAGATCACCGAGCAATTTTCCCGGCCTTATGGCGGACCAAAAATCTGGATCAAGCGGGACGATCTGACAGAAAGCGCCATGTCCGGTAACAAGCTGCGCAAGCTGGAGTTCATCATTGCCGAAGCCCGTGCTCGCGGCTGCAACACGCTGATCACCTGTGGGGGCGAGCAGTCAAACCACTGCAGGGCCACGGCGCTGGCCGCCGCCAAAGCCGGTCTCCAGGCGCATCTGATTCTGCGCAAATCCAGTAACAACCCGCCGGATGCATCCGAAGTGCCCGACGGCAACCTGTTGGTGGACTATCTGGCGGGTGCGGAGGTATCCCTTTATCCGTTGCGTGAGTACCTGGATCGATTGCCGCAGTTGTTCGAGCACTGGGCCGGGTTTTACCAACAGCGCGGGGACCGCGCACTGTGTATCCCCACCGGCGGTAGCGACGGACTGGGCATCTGGGGTTACCTGCTCGCGACGGAAGAGCTTCTGGAGGATTGCAAAAGCGCGGGCTTCCATCCCGACGCCGTGGTGTGTGCCAGTGGTAGTGGCGGCACGCAGGCGGGGCTTACTTTGGGGGTTGCACTGTGCGAGAGCCGTGCCCGGGTGACCGGTTATGCCGTTTGCGATGATTCTGAGTACTTCGTGAACAAGGTGGCTGCGGATGTGAAGGACTGGGCCGAGCGCTACGGGCAATCCTTCGATATCGACAAGAGCCGCATCCACGTGATCGATGACTATATCGGCCCGGGTTATGGTATTGCCACCGAAGAGATCTACCAGACCATTGCGCTGGCGGCGCAACTGGAAGGCATATTGCTGGATCCTGTGTATACGGGTAAGGCGTTTCACGGTTTGCTGCAGGATATCCAGCGTGGGCACTACCGCGGCTGCGAGAACCTGGTGTTTGTCCATACCGGCGGGCAGTTCGGGGTGTTTCCGCAGCGTACCGGCTTTCAAAAAAGCTGGTCGGCAGGTTAATACCTGCCTGGTTTGAGTGCGGTTTTTTGGTGGCCGTCGCGGCAAAATAATACGTTAAGTTTTGCGACAGAATTGCCGGATTTGGCAAAATAATTAGCAAATTGTTTAAAGCGTGGCATAAATAAGGACTATGCTGCTGATAATTGGCGGATTACTGTTCTCACCACAGCGAAACTGCTAATCTGCCGGGCAATGAATGGCGCCCGGCGATTTTTTATGGTTCTTGCATGCCTGTTCGTCTGGCAGTGAGGCTCGTCGATCGGGTCATAGTCGTCGATCGTGATGCGGCCATTGTGGTGGTAAATTAATCAAAAATAATAGGTAGTGGGGGTTGGTTTGGAATCATTCAATCAGTTGTTGTTAACGCTGGACGGTTTTCTGGGGTCCGCGTTTTGGTTCCCTTATGTGCTGTTGGCGGTTGGCTTCTTCTTCACCCTGTATCTGGGGTTTCCACAAATCCGCTACTTTGGACATGCGATCAAGATCGTGCGCGGCAAGTACGACAAGCCCAGTGATCCCGGTGATACCTCGCACTTCCAGGCACTGGCCACCGCACTGTCCGGCACCGTCGGCACCGGCAATATCGGCGGGGTTGGTCTCGCCATTTTCCTCGGCGGGCCCGCAGCACTGTTCTGGATGTGGGTGACGGCGTTCCTCGGTATGACCACCAAATTTGTCGAGGTAACCCTCTCCCATAAATACCGTATCAAGGCGGCCGACGGCTATTATGCCGGTGGCCCCATGTTCTATATGGAGCGTCGCCTGAACATGAAGTGGCTGGCGGTGATCTTTGCCATCGCCACGGTGATCAGCTCGTTCGGTACCGGCAGTCTCCCCCAGGTCAACAATATCGCCCAGGCCATGTACGACACCTTCGGTCTCAGCAAAATGCTGACCGGTGGGGTGCTGGCGATTCTCCTGGGCATGGTGATCATCGGCGGTATTACCCGCATTGCCAAAGTGACATCGACCATCGTTCCGGTGATGGCGGTGCTTTATATTGTCGGCGCGCTGGCGGTTATCCTCTACAACTATCAGAACATCATCCCGTCCTTCGCCGCGGTTTTCTCCGGTGCGTTTAATGGCAGTGCGGCGGTGGGTGGCTTCCTGGGTGCCAGCTTTGCCTATGCGTTTAACCGCGGTGTGAACCGCGGGTTGTTTTCCAACGAAGCGGGGCAGGGGTCTGCACCGATTGCGCACGCCGCGGCCCGCGCCGACGAGCCGGTTTCCGAGGGTATGGTTTCTCTGCTGGAACCGTTTATCGATACCCTGATCATCTGTACGCTCACCGGCCTGGTGATCCTGTCTTCCGGGGTGTGGACGGAAAAACACATGAACCGTTTCGAGCGTGCCGATATGCGCGTACTCGCGGGCGAGTATACGGACAAGGACGAGGCGCATGTTAAAGAACTATTCGGGTTCCTGAGTGGGCTCGACAGCGATGTGCGCACCTACACGGGTACTATCGTGGTTGCCGATGGGCTGCCGCTGAACAAAAATGAGTTCACCGTGATCAACTCCCGCTCGGTCGCGGAAGGTGTCGAGTTCCGTGTTGGCGACGACAATTTCTCGGGTGTGCTGAATGTCAATGACGGGCGCCTGGTAAACCCGAATGTCGATGTCTGGGGCAATTCGCTACTGCACTCGGTAGCGCTGACAAACCGCGCATTCCAGAAAGGCTTCTTCGGTGAGTACGGAAGCTATATCGTGACCCTCGGTATTCTGCTGTTCGCCTTCTCCACTGCGATCGCCTGGTCCTATTACGGCGACCGATCGATGATCTACCTGTTCGGGCCCAAGGCGGTGATGCCGTACCGGCTGGTGTATGTGGTGGCGTTTTTCTGGGCGGCCATTGAAGACACCACGATAATCTGGAACCTGTCGGCGGTGGCGATTGTATTGATGACCCTGCCGAACCTGTTTGGTATCTCGATCCTGGCACGCGAGATGAAAGACACGGTGAAGGATTACTGGAAAGACCCGAGCCACAAATAGCGGCAGGGCAACAACAAAAAAACCCGGCATTCGCCGGGTTTTTTTGTTGGGTAAGAAGCGAGAACTTAGACGTTCAGTAGCAGGTATTCGCGCTCCCAGGAGCTGATGACCCGGTTGAACTCCTCGTATTCATCGCGCTTGATGGCTGCCCAGGCGCGCACGAAGGTGTCACCGAACATTTCCACCGCTTCCGGGCACTCGACGAGGAGGCTCAGGGCGTGCTCTTGCGTCCGCGGCAGGGTGATTGGCTCCCTGGAGCAGTCCCCGGTGTAGGGCTCGCTCGGCTTGATCTTGTTCATCATGCCGAGATAGCCGCACGCCAGCGAGGTGGCGATGGCCAGGTAGGGGTTACAGTCGGCGCCCGGGAAGCGGTTTTCCAGTCGCTTCGCCTGTGGCGAGCTGTCCGGCACGCGCAGACCGGTGGTGCGGTTGTCGTAGCCCCAGTGCAGGCTGGTAGGTGCGGCCATTTCCGGGGTAAAGCGGCGGTAGGAATTCACATTCGGGGCAAAGAAGGTGATAAAGCCCGGGGTGTATTTCTGCATGCCGCCAATAAAGTGCATGAAGCGCTCGTTTTCGGTGCCGTCATCATCGACGAAGATATTTTTTCCGGTCTTGGTGTCGATGATGCTCTGGTGCAAGTGCAGGGCACTGCCGGGCTCGTCTTCCATCGGCTTCGCCATAAAGGTGGCGTAGATGCCGTGGCGCAGCGCGGTTTCGCGCACGGTGCGCTTGAAGGTGAAGACCTGGTCTGCGAGTTTCAGCGGGTCCCCATGGAGGAAGTTGATCTCCATCTGCGCAGTGCCGGATTCGTGGATCAGCGTGTCCACGTCCAGGCCCTGTGCTTCACAGAAGTCGTACATGTCCTCGATGATCGGCTCGTATTCGTTGGCCGCATCGATGCTGTAGGATTGCCGCGTTTTCTCGGTACGGCCGGAGCGCCCAACCGGCGCGGAGAGCTTTTCATCCGGATCGAGGTTGCGCTTGACCAGGTAGAACTCCACCTCTGGTGCCACCACCGGCTGCCAACCCTGTTCCGCATATTTCTCCAGCACAAACTTGAGAATATTGCGGGTACTGATCGGGTGTGGCTTGCCATCGCGGGTGTAGCAGTCGTGAATGATCTGCGCCGTGGGTTCGTTGGCCCAGGGGTTGAGGCGGATGGATTCCGGGTCGGGCACCAGCAGCATATCGGTGTCTGCCGGATCGACCAGCTCGTTGTGTTCGTCGACGTAGTCGCCGGTCACCGTCTGCACGAGGATACTCTCCGGCAGGCGGCTGTCTTCGGTCAGAAATTTATCGGTCGGGGTGAATTTGCCCCGAGCATTTCCGGACATGTCCGGTACCAGGCACTCG
>Ga0207814_100276_pt1 | contig 39751 bp, 35 predicted proteins | sample TtaePargueraPR_7_FD_187755 | JGI IMG/M metagenome (GOLD analysis project Ga0207814, IMG submission 187755) | Aerobic enrichment media microbial communities from Bioluminiscent Bay, La Parguera, Puerto Rico - Tt and P1 (2) (SPAdes) | ecosystem: Environmental > Aquatic > Marine > Unclassified ... | reverse complement strand
ATAATATTCATGGTCAAAACCGTTTATTTTGACCTAATTTATAATGAGTTAAACCCTTAATAAAGCAATTGACACCAACTGTCAAAAAGAACTTATTTGGCTACTGGTGACTTTGCGGATATACATAAAAATCAATAATGATTATGGTCATTAAAACTTATGGAAATAGAGCTTTGATATTTACTGAATGTGAACCTCCCCTCGCCTACCCGAAACCAAATCATAATCGGTTCAATTCGACTTCACTCGATGATCCATGCCGTGTAAAGTTCAGGAGTGAGGAAAATGCGGCTCGACCATATTTTCCTCCCCTTCCTATAATCAACCGGTTATCAGGAGCTCGAGCGATGCTTGATTAACTAGTCGAAGCAAGTCAAGACTATTTTGAACTATTAGCATGATTCCGCAAAATCATTTTACTGAAAATGGCTTTACCATGAATCTAATGAAAAGGCCATAAGAATTCATGCTAGTAAAATCACGAAAAAACTATTTGGTAAAGATCATGAATTGAATCGGACCGGAAACTATCGGCGACAGGGGCTTTGCGGGATTTTCGGTTTTGGAGTGCTTTGCTGACCCGTTAAAAAAATGACTTGGTTCCAGAGGAATCGAAGGAGACCCTGTCATTTTTAGGGTGGCAAAGCAGGACAAAATTCGGCTGTGCACTCAATGAAAGTAAACAAAAGATTATCCCAGCGGAAAGAAAAGACCCGGTCCAACCCCGATTAATCGGGATGGATACTTTTGGTCTTCAGAAGTATCGAAGAAAAAAAATGGTGGATATCTCAAAAAGGTCAGAAAGGGATAAGGATCAAAAATTTGATTCGATCACATTAAACTTTCCTGATTGAGAGTCCAAGTCTGTACTGAGATTCAACAATCAAAAATAAGGGTCTGGATTGTCTTCTCATTAAATTAAGGGTAGAACCAACAAAAAAAGGCAAACCATATAATGGAATGCCTTAGGGTGATTATCAACTAATTTGACTCCTAATTGATAAAAAGAAACATGAAACTGATTACTTTTTTTAATGTAAGAATTACACTTTCGTAATTTAAATTATCTATTATAAAAATAATAATAAGTATTTATTTGTAAACAAAATGCTAAACACGCAATATTACCCATATACTTTCCCAACAATAAACCTAATTATCAGCCCCCCCCCTTTAATTTGGTATAGTGATCATTCCCTCGACTAAATGGAGCAATTAAAATCATTGGCAACACCTTATTTCCATACCCTTTGAATTCTATCAGATCCAGAGAGCAAATATGGTCGAGATGAAATCAATCAATTTTTCACTTTAGACTCAGCCTATTAATTTCAAAAAAAATCAAGCAAAGCTATTTCGATTGTTATTGGCAAAAGAGAGTCAAAAAAGAGACTCTACAACTGTTTAAATTACCTGAATCCTTTTCGATTTTTTGAAGATTAAATACCTGATTTGTACACTTAGGAACTCACAGCTTTCCAAGGTATTTTTCTAAACGGATAAAATTCCAGGCATTAAGATTAGTAAAAAAAGAGGGGACAATTTGCACGCTAAATGAATGTCCCCTCCACCATCAAGCAACGAAATTATGCTCAAATAAATATAATAATTCATAGATGAAATTTACACTGACTTGAATAAATTGCGTATTTATGTAAACAAAAAAACAGCTTGATTCATACAATTCAAAGTACTCATAATAATATCATCCAATAATCCTGTTTTTAATACCAAGAGATACCCATCGAGAGGTCATCATCAGAACTTAAATATTAAAACAAGTAAATCTTGATGCCTTAAAGGAAATCAAAACGTACTAGTATGGTACACTCAATCAAAGAAGATAATCACCCATCAAAAGAAAGAGTAATAAAAAAAGGTATTCCGACACCGGAATACCTTTAATGGGCATTTTCACCACTAAAACTACTAACTCGAAAACTATGAAACTTATAAATCTTAAAGATTTAAATTAACAATTAAAACTGTTAAAATTCGATTTATTCAACAAATCCTAGCTTCATTTTGTAAATGAAATGTCAAAATCGTAAAATCATAATTGCTTTATCATAATTCTTTATTGGTAAACTTGTTCTACATATCCCCCTTTTTACTTCAAAACATATGTCTGAAATAAACCTATGCTTAAGTTAAGAATCTTGAGGCTCTATTCTTCCAGCTTTAAGTTAACTTTTAAAATACTAGATTCAGATATAATTCCCTCATATATTTACCTAAATAAAAAGACACCTAAATTCACTCCCTTTAAAGCTAGAAGGCATATAAACTTTTAACAACCCCAAACTAAATACAAAATACTACGCCTTTGAATCTGTCAAAATCAACCTATATAATCAAAAAATCCGACCTCACACCAGCAAGGCCGGATTATGCTCAATTAAACCATTTTCCATACATTAATAAGTAGCATACGAAAACCAAGAAATCAAATTGCTCTTCCTCTCGATTTTCTCGGTCGGGCCGCCTTTTGTCCTGGCATTTCGTCCGAGGCAACAGATTTACTCGTTTTCTCCTGCTTGTTCAACTCTTTTTTTTTATCAGTTCCCAAGCACTCCTTTTGATCCGGAGAAACAGTCTGCTTCGCTCCCAGAATCTCGGAATTCTTCACCGAGTTCATATTGACATCATAGACATTGATGGATTTAAACTTGGGATTCGCTTCCACAAACATAATCTCCTCCATGCCCTTTCTTTCCATGACTACCGGATAAGTATTCCCTTTTTTCAGGGATTTGAGCATCCAGTCCATCTTGGTTTCATCCTGCAATTCCTTGATGGGAAACTTCTGTAAGGCCTCCTTTAAATCGTATCCATATTTCTCATGGAATTGATTGATGGGAAAGTTATTCTTCTCATCCTTTTTACTCAAATCCAGTTGCAGCCAAGCTTTAAAAGGTTCCTTGTCTGCTCCCAAAAGGGATTTCTCCACTGCCCTACCCTCCAATAAATTGAAAGCTTCCTTTACCGTTATTCCCTGATTTTGATAAAAGGTATGGGTCTTGGGTTCCTGCCCTGTCTCCGGGTTTTGGAGCTTGGCTTCAAACTTATTGAAGAAATACCGATCAGAAATCTGGGATTTCTTAAAGGATAAATCCATATCCATTTGCTTTCCTTCCAGCTTAATCTGATGAGGAAGAGTAAATTCTTCCTTACCACTTTGGATTTCCTTTTTTAATGCTGCATTTAACTGATCCTCAAATCCGCTGTACTTGAGTTTCTCTGTCAGGAATTCATAATTCTCCTTGTCCATAATTGTGTTGGTTTAGTGTGTGTCGATAAATAATGGTAATGACTTGGCCTGCAAAAGGTCTTTCCCCTTCAGACTAAGTTGAAGTTCCCGGTCTCCACGCGCTTCCCGTAAGCGAAAGACCAGACGTTTTTGATTGGCAATGGTGAAAACCGGATAGGCCAATACCATGGATTTCAGCTCTTGACCGCTCTCAACCCCAACCTTTTCATTGAGTCCGCTTACCAGAGAAAAAGCCGGTTCCAAATCCACCTCCCGGCTGGTAGATCGCTTCGAAGATCTGCTATCCACAATCCTTACTTCTGGTCCAATAGGCTGGAATGGAATCCTGGAAGTATTGTGAAGCATCAAATCAAAAAAGAGCAGCCCATCCTGATAATAGATCCCCTTGATCCAAAAAAAGATCTCATAGCGGAATTGCCTTTTGATTGATTTGGACTCCAAGGAAGCCAGGTTCTTAGCCACTCCCTCAAATTCAGTGAAGTTCATTCCCAAAGGAGATTTAAGCTCTGAGCCTAGCTCCTTCTTCTTTCTAAAATCCCAAGTGGTATTCATTGGGTCTTCGGAATAGCTTACCTCAAACTCATGAATTCTCCCATCACTGGTCAAGACATGCAGATTGGTATTTGGCATATCCTTACTTCCTGCCTTCAGTTTAAGTAGATTCACTGCCTCCGCATCCTTTTGACCCAATAACCATTGCGATCCCCTGTCAATGGATTGGATAGGGGCATCGAAAATCAGGACCGTGGTTTTATCCCAGGCAACCTCCAATTCAGGAGATTGGGCATAAAGCACTGAGCTCCAAATGAGCCCCAAAAACCCTACTATCAATTTTACTTTTTGCATAGCTTAGTGGGTTTTGGAATTGGAAAAATCAATCAGTAATAGGGGATGACCTCCTTTGATCTTCAATTTCTTGAGTCTGCTTTTAGACCGGATAAGGGACCGGGAAACCTCTACCCCTGAAGAAGCCAATTGACTCTGCCAGTCCATTCCCATGGAGTTGATCCGTATTCCCTGAGCTCCTCTTGCCGATTCATCTAACCACTGGGAAGAAGCTTTCTGATCAGCTATTTCTACACCGGGTAAACCATCTAAGCCATAAGCCTTTAAGCTCACAGGAATCAAGCTTTCCTTCCATACCAAACCCGAAACACTCAACTGCAACCTTGCTCCGGAAAGACTGGTATTAGCATGAACGACCGTTCCTTCCGGAATTTGAATATCTCCCAGGTTCAGTTTCTGATCCAAGATCAACTCCACTGCTTCACCCGGGAAAATCTCCTGACTTTCCGCTACATGAGCTTTGATCGTCGATCGAAAGGAATCAGAAACCTGCCCTTCCCCTACAGACTCCTCCAATCCAAAAAATCCGTTTGAAAAAATTCCATTGTTAGGCTGTGATTCCTGAATACCGGTAATTAATCCGGGATTAAGGCCATCAGGCATTTTATCCCAATTCCCTTCAGGACCCTCCTCATTCTCCTTAGAAATGGACAAAGGCCTCATTCCATTTAGCTCAGCAATTGCGGGGTTCTCCCTGCTCTCTTCTACCCCCTGCTGAAGCAGTAGCAGTTTATCCAAAAGACCTTCCAACTGATCCAATTCCGGATCCGAAGCAGAACTCCCGTCCAACTGATCCATCATTCTTTCCCATTCCATCTTCTCCTTCAACAGATCCTTGGAAAGCTCTCCCTTCAGCTCAGTCGGCTCTTGATTTTGCTTCAAAGCCAATTCCTGCTCCTGCTGCAAGAGCTTTTCCAATTCCTTTAGCTGTTCCATCATAGCCTGTTCAGGATCAGCTAATTCCGAAGAAGTTTTTTTGCTCGAAAAAGCAAAAGAAGGGGGCGGATTATCCGAACTTGGAAGTATCATTTGATCCAACCCTTTATCCCCATCCATATTTTTTGACTCCACCAAGGGTTTTTGAAAGAAGGCCGGTATCTCCAAATCCCTTGGTTCCTCCCTCAATTTCTCCTCCATACGATAGGCTTCTGATTTGGAAGTTTTTTGATCTTTGATCAGGACCTTGGGCATTTCCTGATTGAATCCTTTGGGGACTTCATCCGGGACCTGAGCCTCTCCTCCCTTCATCCCCAATAAAAAGAGGATGGGGACGATGAGTACCGGAAGACAAAGGAGAAAAACTCCCTTTCGCTGTTCGGCACGATTTGTTTGCTTATTCTTCATAGCATATTGGTTTTGGTGAAAGATAAATTAAGAGGGTATCGGGCGCGATTAGGGGATCTGTTTGGGGAAGCGGTGCGATAAAGACGGCTGGACTGATTTTAGCTTTACCGGCTGAATCAGCCATCCGGGATGGCAGATAGATCAGCAAACCTATCAGCAGGAAGAGCAGCGCATACATCCACTTTCTCTTTTTTTGACTGATGCATTGATCCCAAGATTGAAGCCTTAGAGTCAGGCTTCTGAGGATGGGTTCCATCCTTGCCTCTAGCCAGGTGAGGATAATTGCATAGGATCTCGAAGGAATAATCCCATCCCGCTCAGATTCCGTCAGACTATCAAAAACCTGACTTTCCCCATTGATGGCCTTGCTAATCATCGGGCTAGTTGTTTTAGGTCTTTATTCTCGAGGATCTCCCAGTTTTCAATTAAAAAGCCATGAGGGTTTGCAGGACTCCGCTGAATAAGGCGAAGATTACCTCCGGTAATCAGGGAGCGTATCAGTTTGGTACTGGATCGGACAATTTCCTGCTTGGCAAAAACCCGGAAAGGATAGTCCGCCCGGGACTCATCCACCACAATACTGTCCAATAGAATCCTTTGGCTTACGTTTGCAGCCATCATGCGCTTGAAGTATCCCTCCTCCCGCAGGTTATCCAGATGAAACTGCACACTTTTATCTCCCAGGTACAAGGCTTCCTCCAACTGCTTTTCAATCAGACGCTCATCGGGAGAGAGGTTGAACAAAAGGCGGTGAAACTGGCGTAAATGCCCTTCCGCCTCTACCCGGATCACTGCTTCCCGAGGATTGGCAAATGCCTTCAAAACCTGATCCTGAGAAATCAAGTATACTTCCTGTCTTGCCTGGCGTACCGCCTCCCAACTCATCCAAGTCATCAGGCTGGCTCCCAGCACCGACACGGAGATCAGGATCAGTGTCCAAAACTTCAGGTGAAGAAAGGCGGTATCCAATTCTTTGAGTTGCCTTAGCATAATTCAGTGGTTTTATAGGTTTGAAACATTAGCGCAGCATTTTCTGAAATTGCCGGGGGTATTGAGAAAGCACATTGCTGCTTTTGTGTAGCAGGGAATCCTTCCCTCCTGCATAAATGATATAATTGGATACAGAGGGCACCGTGGTATAGCCCAAAATCGCCACCACCATGAAAATCAAAAAAGCTGTATCGGTAGAGGAAAAAAAGGTTTTGCCACCCGACTCAATTTGAGAAAGGTCGATTTTCAACATCCCCTTTTGCACCTCATTGATGATAAAACTGAAGACATTGGCCACGGGTAGCCACAAAAACACATTGATATAGCGGGCTATCCATTGGACCAGCGTATGCTGAAAACCTTCAAATACTGCCAATCCAAAACTAATGGGACCCAAAATTCCCAAGACTACCAGATAAAAAAGCCGGATCACATTAATCCCCAAACCAGTAGCCTGATAGAGCACCTGCAATACTTCAGACATCCAGGTCTTAATATTTAGCTGCATCTGAAAAGAAGCCTTTTCCATGGCAAACTGAATTCCGTTCCCCACACTTTCCATCCAGCCTTCCTCTCCTGCCCCGGGATTGGAATACTCATACCATAGATCCCGATCACCGCTTCCGGTATTGCCTACATACATATTCCAGAACTGCCCTTCCTTCATGGCCTTTTTCTTGGCCTCTATCAACTGGTTGATACCCTCCTGGGAGGAAACCCGCAACTTTTCCGTGGCAAGCATCACCGGACTTAAAATCAGTTCAATGGTTCCGGTCACCCAAGAAAAATTGACAATCAAAATACCCAGTACAAAGGGGCGGAAGAGGGGATAAAAATCGACCGCCTCAGCCTCGGCAATATGCTTCCAAACCCGGTTTCCGATATAGAAAATTGCCCCGATACCGGCAATGGATTTAGCCGCAGATTGCAGCACACCTGTGTCTTCGCCAATGGTTTCGCTTACTGAAGCAATGACCCGATTAAAGTCCTCGATGTATAATGCCAAATCATTGGCAAAAAGTACCTGAGGAAAGAAAAGCCCTATGCCTAATAGCCCTGAAATACGAAGAAAAGTCTTATTCATAGCTCAGGATATTTTCCAAACTCTTCAACTCCCCTTGCTTTTGCTTTCGTAAATCCAAGAGCTCCCGATATGCCCAATTCCATCGTCCCAAACCTGTCAAAAGATTCTCCATGGACTGATGAATCCGGTCGATGCTCTGTATCCTTTCCCCGTCATCCATCTGCAGCTGTCCATCAGCAAGTAACAAGAGCAGGGTTTCCATATTTTCCATTCCTGCCTTTGTAAAAGCAGTAAAGCTTTGAATCACCCGTTCCTGTTCCTCCCAGTTCTCCAAATCCAGTTTATTCAGCTCCTCGCGAATCCAGGAAACCGACTGAACCAAGCGAACTTGATACTGTATGATTTCAGCGACCTTGTAATAGGATTTAACCTCCGGGCTTACCTGAGTCAGGCGGTTTAGAAAAGCCTCATGAAGTCGAAAATTCCCCTCTGTAATTCCCTTGACCTGTTGAAAGCCCGATTGAAGGATTTGATACTTCTCCTTCATGTTATCAAGCATTTCCCGTAACTGTTCTAGCTTCTCGACATTCAAAAGCAATTGCCTGACTTCATCGCTTTGAGCCTTCAATGTTCCACCCGTCACCATCAAAAAAAGAGTCATCATGCCTATTAGTATCCCTTTCATCATTTTCTGTTTTAGTATTGGTTTGATTCAATTATCCGCTTCTCTTCCTGCTCCTGAACCAGTCGGCTATTGCACATCAGAAATACCTGGCTTAGGTCAGCTGCCAACTTTTCCAGCTGCCTCTCCAAGTCTATCAGCAATTCAGCCCGAATAGCATCTTCCATTTCCAAGTCAGAGGATTTCAAAAGGGAATAGGACTCTCCCAGCTCCAAACAGCGCTTTTCCATTACCTGAAGAGTTTTACTGAGCAGTCCATGGGATTCCAAATGCTTTCCTTCCTGATCCCAATGGAATCTGACTTTCCGAATTCTGGGAATCAGTTGTTCAGGAAGTAAGCCTTTCCCCTCCATCCGGTCCAATACCAATCTCGCTTGAGGTCCGGCCTTCTTCCAGCCTTCAAAAAAATCCTGATGGGCTAAAAACTCTCCTTCTTTCCAATCCGAAACCATACCCAGCCCCACTTGAAATATCCGACTGGCATCAGCCAAGAGTTCAGACTGAACCTTTAAAGCCCCAATTTGAAGCAGGAGGTATTTTTCCTGAGTCTGCTTTTGCTCAAAGAGTTCAGACCAAGTCTGAGCAGCAAGAGGATAAACAGCAACATACCCAACCAAGAAAATCAACACCAACAGCTTTCTCATTTGAAAAGGTTTTCCATTGTTCTTCCTTCCTTCAGCCAATAGCTGCGCTGGGAACTGAGGGACTCCAACTGCAGATTCAATTGGGTCAGTGTCCTGAAATTCCCATGCATACGTTGCTCCAAATCCATGATTTGTTCCAACCGCTCCCCATCACTGACCTGCAAAGCATAAGAGCGCAGTACCTGTGTAAGCTCCTGAATATTCTGGGCACTCTGACGGAGTATTTCTCCATAGCGCCGCTCAATCAAAAGAATTTCCTGCGGGCTGAACATCCCTCCTTCCACTATCAAATTCCAGCTTTTTTGGTAGGCACGGAGCAATTCTGCCTGAGATGCTGAAATCGCCTTCACCTTTTGGAACTGAGTAATCATGGATTTCACCTTCCATAAACTTTCATAGTAATCTCCATACAAATCCCGCTGCTTTTGGGACCAGGAAGCTATCTCTGCCAACTGGCTTTCTGTCAGCACATTTTCCAGTTTTTGCTGTGCCTGCTGCAGCCAAATCGTATCATTTTGCATGCGCTGGATTTTCAGATCCACCGCTACAATGATCTTCTTCACTCCCTGCCGAATAATCTCCGCAATGGGTACGGCTGCTTTCGCTTCCTGATGAGGCAGTAACACTGCGAGCCAGAAAAGGCTGATAAGCAATGAAATCCTCAATAATCTTTTGTTTAAATTCTTCATGGTTTTCTTGTTAATTACCTCGAATCTCCTTAGTCAATATTTCAATCGCTTCCATCAGATTTCCACCCAGCTGATGCTTTAATTCCTCCAATCGCATCTTCTCCTTTTCCTCGGTGGTATATGTCAGGTATTCTTCCAGACTTACCTCTGTTCGGTAGACCTGACTATGGCTTCCCAGACCTATAAAGACTTCCTTGTATTTTCTTCGGGGATCATTGGCCCGATTGATGGAAAGCACCAAGGCCTTCTCCTTGTCAGTTAATCCCAGCAAGCTTTGGATAGCTTCAAACTTGTTCTGATACTTGCTCTGGTCGAGCAGAATTTTACAGTCTGAATTGTTGATGATGGCATCCTTGATGACCGGGCTTTGTATGATGTCATCGACTTCCTGGGTTACCACAATGGCTTCTCCATAAAACTTCCGCACGGTTTTAAAGAGATACTTGATGTATTCGTCCATCCCTTCCTTTGCTATCGCTTTCCAGGCCTCTTCAATCAATATCATTTTGCGAACCCCTTTCAGCTTGCGCATCTTGCTGATAAAAATCTCCATGATAATCAGGGTGACTACCGGAAAAAGAATGGGATGATCTTTAATCTTATCCAGTTCAAAAACAATCATGCGCTGATCAAGCAAATGGATATTTTCCTTGGCATTCAGCAGGTAATCAAATTCCCCTCCTTGATAAAAGGGACGCAGGACATACAGAAAATTCTTCAGGTCAAAATCCCGAAGCTGTACGCCCTCATCCTGAATTTGGCTGGCATACTGTTCCCGTAAAAACTCATAAAAGGAATCAAAGCAGGGAAATACTCCCTGATCCTCCTCCAGATATGCATAGTACTCCTTGAGGGCATTGGATACTGCCACATACTCAGATCTTCGAAAAGTCTCATTCTCCTTTTTCCAAAGAGCCAGTAAGAGGGTCTTTAAACTTTCCTTCTTTTCGGTATCCAAGACCTTTCCATCCAAAAAGAAGGGGTTGAAACAAATGGGATTCTCCTCAGAATAGGTAAAATAATAGCCTCCTAGCAATTCACACAGTCCCTGATAGGAATGCCCGACATCGATTAAAACCACATGAGCACCCTGCTCAAAATAGCTTCGGACCATATGATTGGTAAAAAATGATTTACCTGATCCCGAAGGCCCCAGAATGAATTTATTCCGGTTGGTAATCCAGCCTTTTTCCATTGGCTGATCGGATAGATCTACCCAAATGGGTTTCCCATAACTCCGCTCTCCTAACCTAAGCCCCAAACCAGTCTGACCGGAATCTTCCACACCCTCCAGATTGTAGAGGCATAGAAATTGGTCCAAAGAACAATGAAAACACTCATTGACAGGTAAGGCTGCAGCATTCCCCGGAATTCCTGCCCAAAAAAGCTGCGCTGCTCCAAAGGTTTCCACCTTGGAAATCAAGCCCAGTTTACTGGCAGCGGCACCGGCCTGCCGAAGCTGATGCTGCAGTTCCTCTTTTCTACCAGCCCAAATCAAGATATTGGCATGCGCCTTTACCGGGATTCCTCCTTCCTGAATGGATTCATCCAAAAACTCAGCAATGGAAGAAGCCGCCAGTTCATTGGCCCGGGAGTAGCGGGAAAGCGCCTGTAAGCGAAGCCGCTTACTTTCCAAGCCTGCAAAAAACTTTTCCTTCTCCTGAATTTGAAATACCTGGGAATAAATATGGTTGCAATCCAAGCTGACTCCTAAAGGCGTGGCATTTCCGCAGTAGAACTTGCTTTGATCGGTGGAATAGGATTCAAACACCCGACTGGTTTCTAGGGAATTCGGCAATTGATCCAAGGATGCGAAGGAAAGCAAACCCAAACGCTGCTGTCCCGATTTCCAATCCGGCTTAAATTCCAAATCAAATAATTGCGGAAAATCCTCTTTTGCCGCCGGCATCAGGTAAGCTTCGATCAATCCCAATTCCCTTTCTGTTCCCAAGAGCTCCTCTTCGGCCAAAACCCGCATGGCTATTCCCTCCGTTTCCAACAAGAACTTCATCTGAGCCAAGGCATCGGTAAAAATCTCCACATGCTTGGATTCCCGGATAAAGTCCTCCACCCAATGCTTCCTGAATAGATTGGACAAACTGGAAGGACTCAGCTTCTTGTCCCGATTGGGCAAAGTCACAAAAAGATAGGAACGATGGTCCATATAGGGCCTATTCTGAAAAAATGCCGAGTTCTTGCCATCCAGAAAAACCAGAATTTCCCGTTTTCTTTCCTTCCATTTTTTCTGAATACACCAATCCTGTTTCCAAACCAAGGTTCCCACAGGAAGCAATTGAAAGCCTTTTATCAAAGACTGCCATCTCCCTTCCAACTCGGATTTACTTTGGGTAAAGACCGGAGGCAAAGTCATTTCAAAACAGGCTGTCAGATCTCCCTGCTTGGAAATCAGAAAGCCATCCTCATAGGAAAGTAAAGGCAATACCTCACTCAGTTCCCTTGTTTTTAACATGGAATTTTAGGGTTAATAAGAAATAGGTTAGAATACCAGCAAGCCGAAAGCCCTGAAATCAAGACTCAAGCGAAAGAGAAGGTAGACTGAATCAGTCTACCCTCAACCCCCGATTAGCGCCCGCTTTTTGACTTGCTCAAGCCTCGCATGGGGCTTCTGCTCCGTAGCCGAATACTGAAAGGAACCTGCTTATAGGCCGATCGCTTCATCAAGCCATATTGTCCCATATCCCGATTCCAAGCCAGAATCTTACTAGCCAAAAGAATCATGGGAGCCAGGGTAAAAAAGGCCGCCAGCATGGGAGCCAATCCCAGACCTGAAAGGAGCAAAAAGAGCAGTATAGTCCCCACTCCCACCGCTATCATGTGGTAGAGAAAAGGTGGCCTCAGCCCTTTAAACTCCATTTCATGATCCAATCCCTTATGTATTCGTGAAGGCTTCACAGAGACTTATGGATTAGCCGGTGCTCCAAAGAAACTCTGAAGAACAAGGGATACCACAACCAAAAAGACACAGGAACCAAACCAGGCCGCTGCCACCTTTCCGGTATCCGGATCTCCCGAATTCCATTTATTAAAGACCTTGACAGCCCCTACCAGTCCGACAATAGCCCCGATGGCATACATCAAGGTGACTCCACTGCTAAAAAACCCGGAGACCTGATTGGAAGCAGCCTCAATACCGGCAACACCATTTCCATCCTGAGCATTTACAGAATTTACTAGCAGAAAGAAACAGGCTGTGATAAGCCTGAAATAAAGGGTTTGGATACTTTTCTTCATAGTGGTAAAGTTGGTTTAGTTTAATTTTTTGAAACTGAAAGCAGAACTTACATCCTTCCCAGACCATTTAGGCTGGAAGCTCGCTTGCCAATACTTCCCGAAAGGGAGATTGATTCAATAAGGCTCGCTCTTCAGGATGTAAATCCACACCAGGATTATGGATTAGTTTGCGTTGAATGGTAAAGGCAATAACCAAATCATCCCAGCTGACCTTCAATTTGCCTTTCATCTGTTTTTGAGCATTCCCCAAGCCCCGGTTCTGAAAGTATTCAGTGATTGGTACCCGGAAATACCTAAAGACTACCCAACCATAATACCCAACCACTATAATCAGAAGTAGTAGCCAGAAATGCTCATATTGAATAAGGGAATGAATCATAATGCTTTCTTTTTTTTGAATTAAGGGCTTCAAACATCTCAAAAAAAACATACTGTTTTTCAGTAGCTTATCCCCAGTGGGGTCATTTTCCTATTAAAACTCAGTAAAACTCAACTCAATCAGAGCCCTATCCGACTCCAAATCCCAGAGGTAGAAACGCTGATCCAAATCTTTGGCAAGATATGCCCCTTCAACCATCATTAACTTCCCATCAACCAGATCCTTTAGCAAGGGATATACCCGATCAAATACCTTTTCCCCCTCTTTGGTGTATAAGGAAGCCTGACCCCAGACACCCATGATCAAGTGCTCCTCATCTACCCAATTCATAATATCCTGACTTGGAAAATATGCCGCATAGCTCTTATAAGTTCTGGTATGTAAAACACAATTCGTACAAAACAACTTCTCTTCTCTCCCACCTAAGTCCAATACCACCCGAGGTTTATCCCATCCACTCGGTTTGGCGATGGCCTTTCCCTTATAAAAATCCGTGGCACTGCTGAATTTGGCTGGAATCACCAATTTCCCTTTTGTATCGATATAACCAACTAGGTTTTGACTATTGATCACCTTCGCTCTACCAGAATGAAACTGTCCCGGTTTTCTTCGATAAATAAAGGGTACTTTAACTTGGCCATTTCGATCAATAAAACCCCAAAGCCCATCTTCATTCTGCACGGCTGCCAAACTTTCTGAAAAAGGCTCCGCTTTCATAAACTCTCCCGGAAATGCCTGCTTCAGTTCCAAATCATAAAAAGAAAAGGTCTCTTTGTCCTTGTTGGGCAGGACAATCAAGCCCTCCTGATATTGATAGGAATACAACTTTTGGGCAGTTTGCCAGTCCAACTCTCGCATAAACCATTTCTGGGTATAATCAAATCCCACTGCCTGATGAATATCCTTTAATTCATGCCTGGCAAGGATTCCCTCTCCCATTTGATACCATAGTCCATAAACTCCTGCTTCGGGACCGGTTACCTCTTCCCATCCCAGAACAGTATTCCCAAACCATCCCGAAACCCAAGAAAAACGATAAGGCAAAACAGGTTCTTCCTCCCCTACCTTCCTCAGCGTATAGAGGTCGTCTTCCTTTTGAAAGTAATAAGCATCCTTGTAGCCCAATCCAGATACCTGATGATCCGGAATCACCCATTTCTCCTCCGTTTCTATATCATAGATATGGGCATCTCCACGAAAGGTGTACAGCAAATACCTTCCGTCCCAGATTTGATTTTGGGGGACATCTACATCAAACTTCCCCTCCAATTGAATTTGAGCAATTACCGGAAGGCATAGCATTCCCAGTAAAAGCATATTAACTAGCTTTTTCATAGTTTTTTTTGATTTTAAATGATTCGATTATGGGCTAGTTTAAAGCCTCCCCTTTTTCCAAATAATCAGTCAATCTGTCTCGAAGCGTATCTAAAAATGCCGTCCGGCTTTTCTTCCGAATACTGATTTCACTAAATGTCTTATAAAAATCCTGCAGATTCATTCCCAGAAATGAACCCATCCGATGGGCTATTTCCTTTAAATCTGCCCGACCGTGATTGATAACACCCGTCTGCTTAAGTGCATAGACCAATTCCACCAGCTCTACTTTTTTACCTGTCCAATGCAGCGGATTCTTGCGTTTGTAAGATGGCTCTATCTCATCTCCATTCAGTAATTGCAACTGATAATCAATAAACTCGGAAAGAGCCAAACTCCCTTTAATCCTTGCAAAATACAGGGTGTAAACCGTACAAAAACGTGTATCCAAAGTTTGCCAGAATAAATTGGGTTTGTATATGGGAGTCATGGAACTCCTCAAGAAAAACACCTTATCCTGATTTGTCTTATTCAAAAGCAGGTAATTGTACAGATTCTGATTGTTCTGAAGAAAGCTCCGAATCGATTTCAGTTCCCCTTCAAAATAGCGTTTGATTTCTTTCTTGGGACCTGGCGGCTTGCTGGATTCCAGATTAAACAACTCCGCGAAGTAAACGGACTCCTTTAAAAACTCAGACATCAGGTCCTTGAAAAAGGTGATCTCTTCCTCCTCAGTTTTAAATTCATAACTGGAAAGATAGTGTTTCACCTTCGCCAAGGCCTTGTCAACTAAGTAGAATGCCGATTCAAACTGGATCAGCTTATTGTCTCCATCCAACATTAGGATGCCAAGATCCCTGCGCAGGTTGGTCAAAACCTGCTCGGAATAATTTGTGATACTCATAATTAAGTTGGTTTAGGTTAATAATAGTTTTATTCATAGCGTGTAGTGACATGAAATGACCAGTGGTTGGAACCGGCCACTTTGTATTTGATTTGCTTTAGGCAGTGTAATTGCCAGAGATTCCCCGGGTCAAAATCCGACCGGATCTTTCTGTCCCATTTTAAAAACTCCTGTAGTGTCTCCTGAAAATCCATCAATACTTTAGCCTCTGCTTTTCGAAAATTCCAGGAGTTCTTTCGCATCAAAACAGAGAGGTAATTCATGGAGTCTCCTTTTTTCCTTTCCTTCCTGAATGAAATCAAATCATTGCTCAAGAAGATCAGTTTAGCTCCCAATTCCCGAATAACCTGGCTTTTCTTCCATTCTTCTGATTCCCTATCAAACTCATCCCCTATATCCAAGCAGATAAAATTGACCGCCAATTTGGCTCCTGAAAAGAATGGCTTATCCATCATGTAATCAGAAGCATCGGGAATTTCCCCTGAATCCTTCCAAAGAGCCTCCTTGAGATTATATTGGATAAAAGCCTGCACCTCTTCCTCCACCAGAGATAGCTTAGAGCCAGACATATTTTCCAGCCCCTCCAATTCTTTCCGCAATTCATACCAGATTCTAATCAGCTCCCAAACTCTGCCCGGTAGCGTATGTAATTCCAAGAGTAGATTTTCCCTATCCATTCCCTGAGATATCCATTCCCAAAATTGCCCTTTCTGTCCTTTAGGAATATGATCAGTCATATCATCCAAGTAAAATAGCCAGGTATACAATTTAGCCACCCATATGGCAGTATCCAGCTCGGTCTCCGGATAGAGATAGCAGGATAGAAGACCCAACTTCTGAGCGTGAAAAGCCTTCAGCTCCTCAGGACTACGAAGCAAATTGTGAAATACCGTAGCCCAAGTCATTGTCTGAGCAATGATCGTTTTATGATTGGGATGAATAGAGGCTGGAAAGGGATATTTTAATTCGGCCAAAAGCCGATTCTTCCATTTCCCGGGAATACTCTCCTCCTCCTTTCTGATTTTTCTTAAGCGCTGAACAGAACGGATGCTTAGTCCCAAAATATTCGCTATATCCATGCAGCGTAGATCTACCAATATTTCCGGCTTTTTCGCTTCCAACTGCTTCAGCTTTTCCAAATGATGAAGCTGTGTGAAGGCAATCCACTGTTCACTGGCAAAGCGAACACGCCTGATCAGATTATCAGAAATCGCCTTCATTTCCGGGATTTCCTTCAAAACCTCCGTAGCCTTTTCAAAATCCAAATTAGTAAAAACACAATCTTCCAAGGCTCGAACCTCATAGCGGCTGGGGATTTGTTGCTGATAAGAATCGTAATCCAAAAACATATCCCCGGGAAAAAAAAGCCTAACCAATTTTCGATTTTGATACATCCCAACCAATCCTTCGATCAGGACATGGGATTGCATTTCTACTTCCCCTGCATGTCTAATCACTGACTTCTCGGGTAGTTCTGAAAGCGTCAAATACTCACCCAGTTTTTTAAAGGCAGAAACATCTGCCTGTCCTTCCAAGCCCAGAAAAACCCGGAGTTGGACAGGGTTCCATGAAATAGTTTCCATGTCAATACAGTTAGATACAAGAAAAAACACTGATTACTCACCCCCTTTAAAAAAGGTACCATTTGAAGGAAATCAGCTTGTGTACAGCAATTGATTACCCCTTCATGCTCAATGAGAATTATTTAATTCTTACCCCAAAAAACCTATCAAAGTATTAGGTTTTTACTTTTTATACGATTGAGTTTAGAATCCAAAGCCCTAAAAACCAAATGATTAATCAAAAAACTAAGGCAAAATGGGCAAAATAGTGACATTGGCACAAAAAAATCTTCCATTACCCCAGTCGGGTATTTTCCATTTCCTTTTTTTCTAGCTTTTGCGCAGATCAAGTATAAAATGGAAAATCTAAGCTCCTTCAAACTACTCCCCTCTTACCTGCTAGCTTTCCTTTGGGCCTATACAGGTTTGGACAAAACCCTAAGATTCGAAAGCAGTCGTAGGGCATTCCACAATCAGACCTTTCCCTCCGAACTAGCTGAAGTCCTTAGCTACGCTGTTCCTTTGGCAGAGCTTTTACTTGCCATTCTTCTTGTCTTCCAAATTACCCGCTGGTGGGGATACTTAGGCAGCATTCTTTTACTCACTGTATTTATCACTTATGTAGGACTAATCTGGATGGGAGCATTTCCAAGAGTCCCCTGCAACTGTGCGGGCTTAATCGACTTCATGGGCTGGAGAGAACACTTCATTCTAAATAGCGCCTTATTGGTTTTTGCTATTTGGGGCTTAAAAATGGATGGCATAAAACAAAAAGAAGTCAGATCAAAAACCTGACTTCTCCACCGTGCTAGGCAAGAGACTAACACACTACTTTAACCCATTTTTTTCCGAGGAAAATCTTAAAGTAAAAAAACAAACAACTAAGACCTAGCTAAAACAAGCCCTTTATAATGAATTGAATAAAAATAGAAATAAAAGGTAATAGTGATTAAAGAAATACAGAAACTAACTAGAGACACCCTCTACATTCTAAGAAAATCCGCAGAAATAAAATAGACAGTACAGCAATATGCTCATTCTTCTCGATGGTTTGGGTGAGAAGCAGACCAACACCGATGAGCAACAGGGAGAAGCCGAAAACCCTTTTCAGAGTAGGCAAACAACCAAACGTTTTGTCCCTTTTTGATTGGTCAAAAAAGGGTCCTTGACTATGAATAAATTAAGAAAACTGCTTCCCGCACTGGCATTGTTGCTGGGGGCAGGTTTGGCTATAAGCCAAGCAGGTGACTTGGATCCAGAGTTCGCTCAGGATCCTGATAATCCAGCCATCTGGTACGACCTGTCAAATGTTACACCGGGACCAAATACCTATGAGTGTGATGATGTACAGGACGTTTGTACCCGAGTCTTACCTAGTTCGACCTCGGCAATGAAAACTTCGGGAGAATTCATTAAAAACGGAGCTCTTCCTCAAGTTCAACCTTAATCAGGTGGAGGCCCTTCTCTTTGAGAGGGGCCTCCCTTTTTTACCTCGGGTTTTGAACCATGGGATTAAGATCTATTTCATCGGGGGGTATGGGAATAACATATCTTGGATCATTTGGAGGCAGGACAGCCTCAGACATATTAAATCTTCTGTTTAAAGTAAGGGCCAATTCAGATTCCGTATTCAATCTTTTCAAATCTAACCAACGAACTCCCCGAAACACCAACTCTTTCCGTCTCTCCAAAAGAATTTGTTGAAACAGTTCTTGATCTGAACCTTCAAAAGGCAAGTATTCCGAAACCGATATCCTATTTTCCCGCAAGGTATTCAGTGCCATTCTCGCCTTTTCAATCTCCCCAACCCGAAAGGATGATTCTGCAAAATCCAACCACACTTCATCGACTGCCAAACCTCCAAAAGGATAAAAGTCTCCCGAATAATGCCCTCTCATATTGTAAAGACTATCTACTCGGGCCACCCGAAAAAACAGAGGAACTCGCAAATCCCCCTGCTCATACAGCTCAACCAAGTCTGGATTGATGTAGGTCTCCCGATTGGTGGCATAGCGATTCGTAATCATTTCAGAATAGAATATCACCTCAGGATTGAATATCTCGAAAGAGTAAGGCAAGCTTAAATCATTCTCATTGAAATCCATCAATTTATCCCGGATAACCAGAGCCTTTTCTGCATGCTCCATCGCATTTACATATTCCTGACGAGTCATATAAACTCTACTTAATAAAGCATGAACTGCCCACTGAGATGGCCTGGTTGGAATACTTGCGATAGCTGGAAGTGCCTCCAAAGCTTCTTCCAAATCTTGAAGTACCAGCTGATAGGCTTCTTCTAGGGTAGATCGGTCTGTTCTGATATTCACATCAGAGCTCGTCCTCAAAGGAATACCCAATTGTTCACCTACATCAGGTAAGTATTGTGGGGCAAAAAGGGTTAGAATTTCAAAATGTCCGAAGGCTCGATAAAACTTCGCTGCTGCCTCCAATTCATCTTTTCTTTCTTGCTCTCCTGCAGAGCCTGGACTATAATCTACCAAACCGTCCAAGACCACATTAGCGTAGAAGATTTTCTGATATATTCTGGACCAGTTTGGATCAAACTCCCCGGGAAGGTGAAACTCCTCTTCCCAAAAGTATGCTGCAAGTTGATGGGGTTGTAATCGATTAATAGCCCCAGGCCCTAGATAGACATCATCAGAACTCAAAAGCCCATAAAAGGGAGAGGTATTCATACCTCTTAATCTGGCATCCAACAGTGCCTGAAAATCATCCAAAGATTGTGGCACAACCAAGTTCTTGGATGGTTTCTCAGATAAAAACGTCTCACAGGAGCTAAATACTCCCAGTAAAACCAGTAGTGTTATTAATTGCTTTTTCATTTTTGATTGAAGTTTAAGATTCAAAGGGTGGCGGCATAATCAACCATAACCTACCGCCGGGAGAAACAGAGAGGGTTGCCCCTACCTTATGAGGATGTCTATTTGGGTTTATATCTGCTCACCTTTTACCCTTTGAACCTGGTTTAGAAATTCATTTTTAAGCCCATGGATAGGGTTCGTAGGTTTTGGGAAAAGCGGAAATCCGGATCCAATTCTTCCTGACTCGCTTTCCATATCAGACCAAGGTTATTTGCATAGAAATAGACTTCGGTATCGCTCAGCCATGCCGGAAATAGTTTTCCAAATCGATAAGACAGGCGGACATCCTGCAGACGAATATGATCCCCTTTTTCTACCAGCGATTCACTACGAAACAAGAATTGGTTTCTACTGGCGTTGATACCCCCGGGATCGGAAGGAATATCGGTTACCAATTCATCCCCAGGCTCCTGCCATCTTCGGGAATAATCCCCATGCTCAAATTCTCCCCTGTTTAGATTATCATAATTGATGGTCTGTCTTCTGAAAAAGTACCCCATTCGATACGTTATATTGGCTGAGAGCATAAAACCCTTCCAGGAAAGCGTGTTTCTAAATGAACCAAAGACAGTAGGACGAGAAGAACCGTGATAAATCAAATCCTCTAAAGTACTTTCATTCAACAGGCTGTTATAATCAGTACTAGGTTCCCCATCCAAGATCCCACGCGGATCTCCGGTATCAGGATCCAAACCACCCCATGGAAGACTGTAGGTATAGAATAGTGGTCTTCCGATTACAGGCACCGGGCTTCCAGCCTGAGAATTTAAGATTTGGGCTACCGTAGGGTCATTTTCAAAGTCAGTTACCTCCTCCTGCACCCAACTCAGGAAAAAATTATTGGTCCAGCGTACAGGTCCTCTTAGGATCTCGGTATTTAATACCCAATCAATACCACGTGTCTGAGTACTCGCATAGTTAATGGTTGCCGTTCCTACACCGGAAGAAGCAAAAAGAGGCTGCTCTCCCAATAAATCCAATCCGCTTTTACGATAATATTCCAGGTAGCCACTTAAACGGCCTTTACCCAATTCATAATCCAAGCCGAAGTTGGTGATCTTTATCCGCTCCCATCTCAATTCAGGATTGGGAGGACTCAGAATACCCAAAAAAGGCGCATTGATCAAAGGGTTTGCTCCAGCTCCAAAATAAGAAGCGGTGGTAAAAGCAGTGGCATTCGGGTTTGTATTACCATTAAACCCATAACTCATGCGAAGTTTTAAAAAATCCACCCAGTCCCATGATAGGAAACGCTCCTCGGAAAGAATCCAACCTAACCCTGCTGACCAGAGTGGAACAGCCTGCTGGTTTGTATTCACACCAAAAATATTGGAAGCATCCACCCGGGCACTGCCGGTAAAAAGATAGCGGTCCTTATAGGAATATCCCACATTGCCAAAGCCAGATACAAAGCGATTGACGGTACCGCTAAAATCCTCCACAAATGGAATATTCCCCGGAAAACCAATGGCATATTGGGTGAAAAACGACAGGTAGTCAACGGGCTGGGAGGTAGCATTCAGTTCATTGTAACCATAGGCTCTTCCACCCATTCCATCACTTTGAATATCTCTGATTTCTGAACCAAGCAGGATATTCAATTGGTGATCATCCCAACGTTTTTCATAATCCCCCTGAGCCCTAAGGCTGTGGCTAAAGGATTTGCGGGAAGAAAAATCGAAGATACCGCCTTGAGGCACATTTCGAATCAAACTTCCATCTGCTCCTATTTCTGTAAAATTATTAATCAGATCCCGAGTAAAGTAGGCTGATTCAGGTTGAAGCTGCTCGTTTCTCTGGCTATTGCTCCAATATTGATAATTGACCTTCAAATTCAATCCACTGAACACCTGATAATCGATATTTGCAGTCAGACGCAAATCCTCAGAATTGTTTAAGCGTGGACTGAGACCGATCTCCTCCAGCGGGTAATAATCCCAGTTCAACAATCCAGTTCCTCTGGTAGATTCTTTGAACCGTTGGTGGTATCCGCGATAAACCAAAGCTGGATTCCCTTCCCTATCTGCTAAACGCTCATAGGCGTAGTTGTTTCCAAGATCAGGCAGGCCATTTTCAGACCTGTTCAGCGTAAGATAGGTTCCCAATGAGATATTCAGCTTTTCCTTAGCCAAGCGAAAACGCTGTACCGAGTTCAAGGTAATTCTCGAATCATTTCGACTGACCTGATTTTGTCTGTTTTGATCCCAACCCAGAGAAAACAAATAGGAGTGCTTTTGTCCCCCTCCGTTTAAATTGAGTGCATATTGCTGGAAGACAGATGGGCGATTGATATACCGATCCAAATCATCCCTAAAATCGGCAGCCCTAAATCCAGCCAATCGGGCATCTCGCTCGGATTCGCTGATTTGACCCTGTGAAAATGCATAAAGAGTCTCCACTACAGGAGAAACCGGAGATTTGAAAAATGAATCAATGGTACCGTCCAAAGCACCTGACTCAAACAAAGCTACTTCCTTATTTACTAAATCCGGAATAGTCATCTTGGGAAGATAAAAAGGATCTGGAGCTTCCCCCAATGTCAAATTGGAAGTGATACTTACCCTTACAGGCTGATCAAAACTGCCATTTTTGGTTCGAATAACAATCACCCCGTTTCCGGCTCTCGCTCCCCAGATGGAAGCCGCTGCTGCATCCCGCAGCACGGTGATACTCTCTACATCATTGGGATTAATATTTGAAAGGGGCCCGTCATAGGGTAGATTATCAATCACTATCAAAGGCTGGCTATCGGAACGGATTGTTCCTGTACCCCTTATCGAAATATCTTCTCCATATTCCAGATCAGGTCGATCCCGATTGAATATCAATCCGGGAGTCAAATCTTCCAATCTATCAATGATATTGGTACTGATTCTTCGGTCTACCAATTCCTGATCCAGTTGGGCAAAAGACCCCGTGACCCGCTCTGCCGGAAGTTCCTGAAAGCCGGTGGACAAAACTGTCACCTCTTCCAAGCCGAGCTCATCGGCTTGCAAAAGAACCCTTAGATCCTCCTGTAGATTAGATGAAATTTCCAGTTCCTGAGCTGTATAACCTATAAAACTGAAAACCAATATCCCGGAATTAGTTTCGGGAATAAAGAGCTGGAAGGCTCCGTTCTCATCGGTCACAGTACCCAAACTGCTTCCTTTCAACACAACATTTACACCGGGAAGCGGAGTGAGGTCTGCTCGATCCAGGACCTTTCCGCCAACCGAAATATCCTGTGCTTTTAAACTCCCTAAAAGGAAAAAAACACAGATAATCAATAAGTATTTTTTCATGATTTATTAGATTAAGATTATATATTAATTTTTGACCTGAAGGTCTTGTGACTACTCTATCCTTCTATCGGAATCTGCTTCCACTTCAGTAATGGAATTTTCCTCCTGCACTGAAATAGCTTCCAGTAAAGCGGTCATTTTTGATTCAAAGTCCAGGTAGTTTGATGCGGGAATTTTAAAGGATCTTACTTTCCCTTTGGAATCCACCAACAGCGTAAAGGGGTAGCCGGAAACTTCGTAAAAGGAAGAAAATTGTGATTTGGATTCAGCTGAAAGACGGTAGTTGGGAATCTCCGGACTGGAAAAAAGGGGGAGGTTTTCAATCCAGAGATTTTGATCCTGATCGATGGAAACCGCAATCAAATCCAATCCCATAGCACTTCCCTCTTTCTTCCAAAAAGGATAGAGATAGTCCTCAAAATAGTGTGCGCTATGAGGGCAGGTGGAAAAGTAGAAATAATACAACCTAGGATTCTCCGAAGAGCCCTTCGAGTTCCAGGTATTCCCTTCCGGGTCTACCCCTTCCAGCCTAATCATATCCAAACCCAATGCAACTGCATTTTTGAGGCTTTCCACCCGTTCCTTCCAGGGTGAATGGCTGATGCCTGAGCCCAAACTCTCCAATACTTTGGCTGGATCAGGATAGCGCTTACTGTTGGCTGAAAGGAACCCTGCCAGAATTCTATCCTGTAATGGCCCCTCGAAATTCTCCTTCACCAAATCCCCAAAATCGCCCTGTTTTACCAAGGCTAAAAGTGTCAAGCGATCTAGCTGTAAATCCAGATAGGAAGGAGAAATCAGCTTGGAATCCATCTGAAACTCCTCCATGCCCATTTCCATCAGAACAGCTTCTATTTTCGCTTTATAATCTTGGATTTCTACAGAGCTAAGAAATCTTGGCAATTCATTGTAATAAAATCGATATAAGGTAGAGACAAGGGGACCATAGTGCCTTGCATATACTTCCAACTTCAATAAATCGTATGATCCCGGATCGAGATCATTCCGAAATGAATCCAGAATTTTCAATTGCTTTTGCAGATGTTTAGAGCCTTGCAGCAGATCATTCAGCACCTGTTCCAAGCTTTCCTTCCCATAGACTTGAAAACTAAGCTTGGACCCAAAGCTTTCATTGGCGGCTTTCCAAAGAGAATCATTTTTAGAATCTGCCAAAAGAGAATTTGCCGATCCCAGCATAAGCTTTCTTGGCTCATTCAACTCTTCTTCTTTTCTGGCCCGATTTAATAGGTATTGTACCTCGTAAAAAGCTGCATCCGGGCCTCCAAATACCACTGAAGACTTCAAAAGATCCAACCCGATTTTCAGGCTATCTCCAGGCCAGATAAAGTATTCAGCCAAAACTTCCCGATCTCCTAAAGCCAGAGTAAAGAGTCCAGTATTATCCAAGTCCTCAATTTCTACCGAAAACTTACGTACTCTGGGATCCAATACCCCATCAAAAAAAGTCCCTTCCTCTAGAGGAACATTGAGGGAGAAATCCATGAAGCGACTCTTTTTGCTGAAATAATGCGGAGTCACTTGGAAAGAGAGCGGACCCAATGAATCCGGATTGATCAATTCTCCATAGATCAGAACCGATGATTGGCTACTATCCGCTGATTCAACTTTCCGCAACCCATCAAAAGCAAATGAATTAGGAATCTCAGTTGACTTGAACTCCCCAGAAGCAGCCACAGGCCCTCCATCCAAGTCTAGGCATACCCGGGCCACCGGCGAATAATCCACAAAATGAAAAGATGAAGATGATCCAACTCCCTTACCATCCTCAACTCTCCCAACATCCCCGTCTTTCCCGATATCTCCCCTATCCTTCCCCTTGTGGGCGGGAGTGCTGTACTCCTCCCGCCCGGGGTAAGGGGAATCGGCACTAACTAAACCGACTCCCGGGGGTGAATCAGCAACTTGTGCTAAGCATACACTTCCAAAAAGGCATACCCCTCCCAGGAAGCATGTGAGTAGAATTTTTTTCATGCTTTTAAATGATTAGATGATTGCTTGAAATGGATGGATGGAATTAGGCCTGCGGTGAAATATACACTAGGTGAAATACGCCTTTGGCGAAATACGCTTTGCGAGATACACCGCCCTGAGGTCGCTGAGATACTGGACTGCGTTTCCGCATCAAGTATTTCCGCCAGCTTGCTGGCTTTATTTCTATTGTGTTTCCACCGTGTTTCCACAGTATTTCCACCATATTTCAAGAAATAAGGACAAAAGCCATCCACCTTAATCTCGTATAGATCAAGCAATCAATGTTTTTTAGAAATGATTGAAATCGATAAGCTAAAATTCCCCTGCAGTGGAAGGGCTTATCATTTTTGCCAAATGGGATGAAAAGGTTTGACTACGTCAGGCGAAATACGCCTTAAGCGAAATATACTCCTCCTTCGTCGGAGTGAAATAGGGTCGCTTACAGCGCCCAAAATAGAAGAACCCAAATCTGGTTATCTATCTCAGCCCGCTTGCGGGCTATATTTCCATTGTGTTTCTACTGTGTTTCCACCGTATTTCAACAGTTTTCCCATCCCAAGATGGCTAACGTCACACCCTGATCCTCAATAATAGTCCCGAAACACGGAAGCAATCAGGGGTAAAAAATAGGTTCAAGTAGGGTTCTTGATCAGGTTTTTGAAGAGCTGCTTGGGGTAGGCCAGGTTTAGGTCCCCGTTGGTGTTAATAGGTAAAGTTTTCATGGGACTGATTCTTTTAATGTCCGATGTCGAGTGTCCGATAGGATCGAACACCCATAACCGCAAAGTACTTTAGAGAAATCAACGATTTCCACCATGCCATAGAATGGCGACAATGAATAGGTTTAAGAGAAAAGTTTCCCCGGATTAGTCAATGATCGTCCTTAGCGTATAAGGAGCAATCCGAGTGAAAAGTGTTAGGTATTTATTTGATAGGATTTAGCTTGATTCTGGAAGCTCAGAAATTTCTGAAATGAAGTCTAGGAGCCTGTAGATATTCTGAAGATCACTTAAAGGAATTAAACCATTTTTATCTAAATCAATATTTTCTAATAGTTTCAATAATGATGATTTATACTGAAATGCTTGATCTTTATGAATTTGAAGGTTCATTTCTTTTGTATCGCCTTTATTCCTTATCATATGTTGTAGATTTTTAGTAAAAATATATAGAAAATCTACATATTCAAAGAATATCTGTATCATTTTTCGATATTTTTTTGAAGATTTTCTACATTAGTATATATAAAATCTATCAATGACAAGACTAGGAGAAGTTTTTCAAAGAAAATCAATTAACAAGGCAGAAGTGGCTAGAAAAACTGGATTGAGTGATTCTAGAATAGGGCAACTAACAAATAACCCATCGACCAAACTCACAGCAGCTGAACTTTATCTGATAGCAAAAGCCATTGATGAGGATCCCTGTAAGCTATTGGAGTATGTTTGTCAGGATTTGAAATGAGCTAGCAAACCTATTATATTATAGTAGGTTGTTGGATTATGATTTTTGGCTTCCTTTTACTCTTCCTAAAATTTTTAATCCTTTAGTAGCAGGTGAAAACCAGTCAGAAAAAACAGCTTATTATCAAATGATTGTTTTGACAATTGGATTAATCATTTGTGGCTTCATATTGGTTTTTTTTAAAAAAACTAAAAAAAATTCAAAAGGGCTCTGAATCAATAATTGATCCTACAGATCATTTATTTTTAGGCCTCAAATTCACTCAGTGCTTTAAATTCCTACGAAAAAATAGGGCTGGACAGTTTAACGGTCAAGTATAAGCGTAGTGCGGGATTCAGAGTGATTCACTGTCCGCCTACTGCAAAGTTTTTTAGGAACTCAAACGCTCAAATTCAGCCGTTCAGCCCGCATTACGCTTATACAATGTGTGTGCCCAGCATGGGCATCTGGTATCGAAGATATCAAAATATTCCAGAGGGTGAAAGTCCCTTATGTGCGGGGGTAACGCCCCGAAGCATTAGCAAGTCGCAAGGTGGTTTGTCGTGAGACATACACTGAAGGAAGCGAGCCTGCAAACCCCGGTTCCAACGAACAGGAACTGGATACAGAGGCCGGACAGGTCGGATGAGGTAGCACAGCATACTGACGTCCCAAGGGTGGGAAACCATCATGTACCTGTCAGGTAGATCCAGTGGATATTGGGGGAAGGAATATGCCCTTACCTGGGGAGATCTTGGAATAGATTCGGATTCTATGAGCCAAGAAGTCAGCCGAGGTCATAGTAGCTGGAGAAACGAGCAGGGACTGCTAAAACCATATCCCTGATGGTCTCACGGAACAGTGAAGGACTGAACACTGGATTACGTCCAAATTCGACAGGGAGTCCCGTTTTGGATAGCCCTGTTTTAAGCGGACAAGGTTAAAATCAACGATGATAGAACAAGTACTCAACCGAAAGAACCTTTACAAAGCCTACCGACAGGTGGTGCGGAACAAGGGTTCGGCAGGGGTGGACGGCATGAAGTTCACCGAATTGCTTTCCTATTTGGAAAACAACAGGGACAAGATAGCCATATCCATTCTTAATCATACGTATGTGCCTAAACCTATCAATGGGGTAGAGATACCCAAGAGTAACGGAAAGATTAGATTACTGGGAGTCCCAACAGTAGTAGACAGGTGGCTACAACAGGCGGTAAGTCAAGTTCTGATGACCAAGTACGAACTCACGTTCGAGGTATACAGCTACGGCTTCCGCCCCGAAAAGAACATCCACAAGGCGGTCACGCAAGCCCTGAAAAACATCAATGATGGCTATCAGGATATTGTGGACATCGACCTGAAAGGGTTCTTTGACGAAGTTGACCACCCGGTTCTACTTCAATTGATCTACCAACGGGTAAAATGCCCAACAACCCTGAGGCTTATCCGAAAGTGGCTCCGTGCACCGATCCAGATCAGCGGAAAACTGCACAAACGTAGAAAAGGGGTACCGCAGGGGTCGCCACTCAGTCCGCTCCTGTCCAACATCCTTCTGGATGTGCTGGATAAGGAGCTGGAAAGGAGGAACCTGAAATACGTCCGCTATGCTGACGACTTCAGCATCTACACCAAGTCAAAGAAGGAAGCCAAGAAGGTAGGCAACGAGATTTACCTCTTTCTGAGGGACAGACTCAGATTGCCCATCAACAGGGAGAAAAGCGGAATCCGAAGACCATCCGAGTTCGAGCTATTGGGACATGCCTTTGTCCCGACTTACGAGAAAGGAGTCAAAGGAAAATATCAGTTGGTGGTGAAAAAGAACAGTTGGGAATCACTCAAACGCAAGCTCAAGCAGATCACCAAGAAAACCAAACCCTACAGTTTCGGAGAACGGCTCCAAAAGCTTAAAGAGGTCTGGATGGGATGGGTAAACAACTACCGCCTTGCCAGTATCTCCACAAAGCTAAAATCACTTGATGAGTGGCTGAGAAACCGACTTAGATACTGTATCTGGCATGATTGGAAGAAACCTGAGCGGAAACGTAAAAACCTTATCAGATTGGGAGTGGACCAAGACCATGCCTACGCATGGAGTAGAACTAGAAAGGGAGGTTGGGCGGTAGCTCAGAGTCCAATACTAATCACTACAATAACTCTATCCCGCTTAAGAAGAAAAGGTTACGAATCAATGCTTTCCTATTACCTAAAAACGCAACCTACAATTCAGTGAACCGCCGTATACGAGACCCGTACGTACGGTGGTGTGAGAGGCGCACCTCGTCAACTTAACGGTTGGCGAGGCCGTCTACTCGATTGGGGCATCGTGCTTTAATTATTTTTCTGGCTACAGCGTCAACCGGTTAGGAAGTCCATATTTGTCCGTTCGTGTCTTAATCTTTCTTTTCAGTCGTGCATTGGTCTTTTTTTAAATTCCATTTAATTTCATCCAAATCTTTTTGTAGTCTTCACCAGATAATGGAGAATTAGCCGGGCGAACTTCATTCCATGTCCCCACATTTTGTTGACCGATCCAATCAGAAACTGATGATGATGGTTGACTAAATATTTGTCCCTCCACTGAAGCACCGTATAATTCTCCGAGGCGGTTTGCTATGCTTCTCGGTACATTATTTTTCCGCATCAATACTCCTTCGTCCGTGTTTACTCCATAATACAAGAAAGCAGGAAGATTGGCCATGCGCTTTTTCTCAATATTTGAGAGGTTTTCCCAATCCGAACCACTGGTGGGCATTTGTTGTAACGCTGAAAGACCCCACGTTGCGGCATTCGCTACCACTTTATACAGTGCTTTGGTAGTTTTTTGTATATCTTGTTGCGATTCTTCACCGGGATAAATTCTCGCAGCTATACTCGCAATGTCCCGACCATTGACCCAGTCGATTACCAAACGTGAAATACTGGCGCGATCTAATACTAAATCACCAGGACTAAGTTCTTCAATAGACTTTCGGATCTCATAAGTATTCATCATGATACCTATGAGTTTTTGCATACTTTGGTTCTGCTCAGAAAAAAGTTGATTTTTATGCCAGTCCTGTGGAGTAAGCCCAGAATTAGCAAGCCTTCCAATCATTTGCCTAACAGAAACTGTAGAGAATCCAGTTTGATCGGATATTTTAGCTTCGGCTTTAGTTAAACTACGGGCATATCCTCTGATTTTATCTCTTAAAAAAGTCTTCTTCTCCTGCGGTAATTGTCTATAGCCAAAGGTACCTTGTAGTTTTTGTTCCAACTGAGCAAGGAATTGTTCCTGTTGCTCGACTTGCATTCTTAAATGGGATATATATTGCAGAATAGCAGACCATCTTTCATCCACAAAGAGCCATTTCTCAAAATTTTCATTGGCATGTCGAAGCGCATTGTCAATGGCCCCAACCAATTGAGAAAGGAGGTCATCAGAAGCTTTTTTTACATATTCAGTAACAGGGTGCAAATCCTGATCGTTTTTAAGAGCAATGCCAACCCAACCCATCTGATCCTGCCCCGCACGGCCAACACGTCCAGCCAAATTCCAAAAATCGCGAACAGGCATGTTTCCTGTGAATGGATAATTATAAGAACCCATTATGACGGCAGAAACAGGGAAATTAATACCCTGAGCAATAGTGGTTGTCGCGACCAGTGCCTGGAGTTTGTTTTCCTGAGTCATCAAGTCTTCTATCAGAAACCTAATCTCATCGGGTAAAGCAGAACTATGGAAAGCAATTCTACGATCCAATAATTTCACCAATGGAAAATCATTACCAAGCTCCGATGATACCAAGCGCTTCAATAAATCGACATCCGCATCTGTTTCAAAATCAGTTCTTGCACTGTCATAAAGCGTTTCCGCAATTTCATAAGTCTCATTAGGGTGTCGGGCTAAAACAATAATTGGAGAATTTATGTCCAGTATCTGTGAAGCCAGTTTTTCGGCGACTTTCTTTTTGGAGCCATTACCCCCATAAAACTTAGATTTTGATTCATCAGCATCCGTAAAGTGATGCAACGGTATAGATTCACCTATTTCATAACTACCCTTATTGGTGTGTAGTGTTTTTAAATTCAGGCCGTAGTTTCTTCCTCTGCCTTCAACTTCAATAGCACCCACCACCCGTTCGTTAGGTTGCCACCAACCCAGCTCTAAATTGATCACATTCCCACGGTCGCCTGCCAACCAATCCACAACTTCAGGAGAGTTTGAAATATCGGGTGTCATCAGAAGAAAGTTGGCTTCCCGGCAATCATTCTTTATTGTAGTGAGAAGAAATTCAAGGTTCAGACCTCTTGTTTGGTCTTCTATATTGTGTGCTTCATCAACAATTGTCAACACCATAGGTCTTTCATCACTTGTGCCTAAACCCTGTCTTACAAGTAGATTTAACTTTTCATAGGTTGTAACCAATACATCAAACACAGTTTGATTACCACTGTCTTCGGTCAAATGCTGTTCGAACCCATCTAATTCAATTGCGCCACTTGCTTTTTCAACAACCAATCCCAATTCACTAAAGTCTTTCTTTAATTGAATGAATACCTGATTTACTAATGATTTGGTAGGAGCAACGTAAGCTACCCAGCCACCTCTTTCTTTGAATTCATTAAGTGCTTGCAAAATGCGGTATTTGGCAATCATAGTTTTACCGCTGGAAGTAGGTAAGTTAACAACAATCGCTTTATGGGCAGGATTTAACAATTGGCCTGTTCTTATTGACTCTCGTTGTGGATAGAGTAGTTCAAATACACCTTTCGTTTCCTTGCGAGTAATGAACTGATTGAATTCCGTAACCCAGTGATTCACGCCACTGGTGGTGTACCAAATGGTATTACGCACCATTTTTACTGCCAGGGCTTCAAAAAACTGAAACATCAATCCAAGACTGATATTCCCGGATTTTTGTGCAAACTCACGGGAAAGATTTAGATGGTAGTGAAGTTGGGTCTCCGGTTCAACAGGACGGCCTTCGATTAAGTAGTTTCCAAGGACATCTATGCTTTTGGCAAAGTGGTACAGAGCAACCAATTCGGCAGCACCGTATGGACGACTTTCTTCGTTGACTTGATCGAGGAAATTGCTTTCAAAATCATTTTGTTCCTCTCTTAGCTGATTAATTAGCTGAACGGATTGACCAATATCTTTCCAGTTTTCTTTGATTACAAGGCCAACCATCGCTTTAAAGCACAAGGTAAGTAAGCGTTTATTCCAGTCGTTTTTGGCCTCCAGATTTTCTATTTGTTCAGCATTCGATTTCAGATACTGACGAACGAAGTGCCAATGCTCTCCCAAATAACCAAAAGCAATCAATTTAAACTGCTCGTAGATGTAATATTCGCTTCCCGTTGAGATCGAAAGCTGGCTTGCTATGTCAAAATAGGAAGCACAAAGCGCTTTGAATGGCTGTGAATCTCTGTTATCCCATAATTCAATAATCCTCAGCTCACAAAGTTCCTTTGCTTTTTCAAGTTGTTGAATTTCCTCTTTTGAAAGTTCAATCGATTCAAATCGACAGGACAGTTTTCCTTTTTGAATGAGCGCACCTATCCCGGTAAGCATATCAGGATATGCATGTTCAAGATGGCTATATTTTTGCTCAATGCTCATTATTCGATCTCATTCATGATTTTGAGCCATTCCGATCTTTTAACCGGAACGTACAATGCTAATATTTTTAACCCTGTTGGCTCCAGGATTTTATCTTTAATTCGGTGATAACTTTCTGAAACATCTTCCTCAACCGGATCTGTATCTCTGACCAACACACCCACAAGTTGATAACTACCTTGTGCAGAATAGTAAGTCTTTATACTTGCATTAAAATCTTCTTTGAATTGATGGCCGTCCTCAAACAATCTTGCTTTATTCTGGAGGTAACTTATAAGAATTCTGCGTTTATCAGGCTGATAACACAAATCACAAAGCTGATTTTCCATACCTTCCTGATAGGTCATTACCTGTGGAGGATTGGCATTCTCAGAAGAAGTTTTTACCTCGCCAAACAAAAAGAGTATTTGACCATCTACTTCAACGAAACCGACCAAATCAGCCCCGGTTTTATTTCCTTTCGGGTTGCGGGCATCTCTTAATTCATTCCAATGGAAACGGCACTGAAAATTTTCTTCCAGTACAATTTCAGCATAAGCCTCACCGATGCGAAAATTCTGAACATTTACTTCCTTGTCTTCCAATGCTTGAATGTCGGCCAATAACTGATCGTTTGCATCAAAGCCGGTATCCAATTTTAAAGTCATCAAGCTATCGAGCAATTCTTCCCGCTGCTGCCGATCAACAAGGTTGTCTTTTACCGCTCCTTTTAAATGGTCATGACACTCTTGTTCATTAAGGGTCACGCCTTGGTAATTGCGGAAGACCGTTTCGTTATGTTCGTAAATTACATTCATTGAAAAATACTTCTATATAAGCATATGTAAATTTGTACTTATTTGTAAAGCTTGGTTCATGTGGTTATGCAAATGCTTGCAAGGTAAGTTGATTGAAATTTTCAAAAAAACGAAGCAACGCTTTTTTCTTCCTTATCAGTTGTCCGGTTGCACTTTTTGGACAAGTCGAGTCCTCTGTCATGATATTTATGCCAGTACTCGTCATTGTCAATGTGTCCGTTGTCTTTTTTGCATGTGCCCCAACTAGTAAATATCCTCAATGACATGGATTTTTTAATCAGAAGCCGACTTTAAAAGCACTTAGTTACTGGAAAATTTGGAAAAATCATCCTCTTCATTCCTATATCCAAAATATCTGATCTCTACTTAAATCCATTTGGTAATAAGCTTACTTACCATCATGATTTTTCCATCTTAGATTTCCCCCTAAAGACTTCATTAGCAAGAAAGTGAATAATTTCAAGAAAAAAATACCATAAAGTGGATAATTTTTTAAAAAATTAGCTGCTTCTACCCGATTTTTGAATAATTTATTGATAGGTTCCTTCTGAAATAAAAATGAGGAATGATTCAGGATCTTAGATTTACCAGCGAATCACATCATATTTCAACATGACTATCTTAAACTCTCAAAGAAATAGAAGCATTGGGCATCAATGAGTAGAGTCGAGAAGTTCACATAGTCCGCGAAATCTTTTGGGACGGCTGGGATGAGTGATGGAAGCGCAACTTCACTGCAAATGTCTTCCTTATGTTGAAGCAACATCAGGAGAAAGCCAGCTGCCTACCCTATCATATTTACGCTATCGACTTGGACAAAAAAAGCAAGGAGAGTGCATCACAAGATATTTACCAGAATTGAAGGCCTGCAAGCCAATTATTAAAATTTGATGGCTAACAAAACAGTATTTGATGAGGTTTAAATCTTGATATCTTGTATATCATTTTTAGGTTTATTGGGTAACATTTGTCAAAAAGATGACAAATATTTTTATCTTCTCACTTAAATTCATCAATATTGGAAAATAAAATCCCCCTGCGCCAACAGGAGGATTTACCAGATTCAAAACGCTAGAAATTTTGAATCAGCCTACTAAGGATTCTAGCAATCCTCTTTACCCTAGCTTAAGTTACATGCAGTTTGGCCTGACCTGAAGGTCAGGCTGCATTAACTCTCGCCAAGTCCGCACCAACTCAGCAACTAGCTGAATAAGTGCGATGGTCATCATCACGATATCCATTTTCTTCATGACATGGTGTTACCACCTTATACTTTGAGCTTGAAATTAGATCAATTCAATAAATCGTATTGTTAACTTTGTTTACTTTTTATTCAGGGATAAAAAAGGCTGCCTTTTCAGAACAGGCTTTGAACAAATATGTGAACCAAAGTCGATAAATAAAACCCTTCAAGAGTAACTTAAAATGATTAATTGACTAGAAGTCAAAAACACTATTAATAGTTATAAATCAATTTTTTAAAAGCTCTCGATTAAACCTTTTATTCAAAAAATTATTAAATTCCTGAAGGTGAAAATTTTTTTCAATTATTCTTAAAAAATAAATAAATAATTTTTTCACTCTCAAAATTGAACAAAGCTTATGAGTGTCTAAGCAATTTTTTAAGTAGAATATAGTTTCTGATAAATTAATCTTAAATTTTATACCACTTGCACTCCGAACTGAAAAACTTCCCCCCTTCCACAATCACCTGATACCGAAAGTAAAGCTTCTTTCCCCCCATCTGTGGAAGAATCCGCATCCGATAGTTTTTAAGGATGGATTCTCCATCTTCGATTTTCAGAGGCTGCTTGAATAGCTCTCTAGGCTCATAAAAGCTTTTTTTGGTTCTGCCAGATGGATCTCGAAGGGTAAAAAGATCATAAGGCTCATTCATATGATGTTGTTGTATTTCTTTAATTAGCATCGTTCCCCCACTTTGATTCTTCAGTTCGAGGTCAACATATAGATATTCCAGCTCCCCTTGCTTTTGAACCTTAATTTCTTTGATCATAACAGGAAAGCTAGCATTAAGTCGCTTGGTCTTTAGATAATAATTGAACCAAAGGCCAAACAAGACCAAGCCTAAAAAGCCGATACTCATAAGAATTATAGTCAAAGCTCCCATATCGTTTTTTCTTTTTTGCCCATCAGGAAAGTTAAGTACTATACAAAAAGCCTAATTAGCCACTAGAACCCAGTCTACAAAGAAAAAAGGAACTGAGACCAGTGCCGTAGATCTAATTCTCCTTTTAGCTTTAGAATAGTTCTTAAGCTTACTTTTAGGCTGATACGATTATCTAGTCCATCCTAATTTAATTGCCCAAAAGGCAAAACCCTTATATTTCAAACGCTATTTTCAGGAACCCTTTTAAAAAGGGCTTAAAGGCATAAATTATTTAAACTGTATCAATTCCGGAAGATCTGGTAAAGATTCTTGCCTCACTAATTAATGGAAAAAGCCTCTCAAATAATACCATCGAGAGGATCATTCTTTTAAAAAATAGGAGTTCATGAACTGCTATTGTCTACTTTAAAGCTATCCATAAAAATAGATAGCCTGCAAGTGTATCTTTCTACAGAATGTGAGCATGCCGTCCAAAAGACAGCTCTTTACCCATTCCACACTTCATCTTATCGGTTTGGCCTAAGGAAGCCAAACAGTATGGGATAAAGCCTGCCTGTGGTAGGTCAAACAGAGCCATGCCTCAATTTCGGGGAGGCTAAACAAAGAGAAAAATAGAAAAAAAATTTGTTTTTATGGAAGCTATTATTAACAACCTACTTATCATTTTATGAGAGCGTTAAGGTCTAAGCTTCTTTCCTGATGTCGGCTTAATGAATACCTTTCTTCTTGGTGCTTCAATTTCTAAATTCGGGTTTTCCAACAATGAAATTTCAACAGCTTTATTCAATAAAATTGATAGTTCTCTTTCAGGAAGATTTTCCATGTCCTTCACTTTATAATGTCGAATCAATTTACCTTTACCCTCTAGTTTTAACTCAGGATTTTTTATTTCCGCTCCCCTATTAAACCCGAAATTTACATGGTTCTTGTAAACTGCAAGATGACAAAAGGCATCCTGCATCTTTTCGCTTAAGGAAAATACAATCGAAACTGCATTATATCCGTCATAAATTAACTGATTCGCCTCAGGTTGACTCTTCGATACAAAGCTTCTTAATTTCAAACAAATATTTTTGATTTTTTCATTATAAGCTGAGAGGTATTCATTCAATATTTGTTCTTCTTTCGAATTATCCATCATCATTTTTTTTAACTTCTGGTTAGTTAGAAAAACCCCTTAATAGTATCTAGTTCGTGCAGATTGAAAGCCAGGTCTAACTGAAATATTATCAAGACTGAAAATAGGAGGAATTTACCTTCCCTCAATCTACCTTCCCTGTGTTCAAGCAGCTTTCGGCATTGATCCAAGGCTAATTTATTTAACTCCCCTCCCTTACAATCTTTGTCCAATTCTACAATCATGACCAGTCCAATACATTAGCAAGAATCGTTTGGCTTCTTTTACAAACTCTCTTCCCCATTGGCAGGATTCTATTCTTAAGCCAGGCTCTCTTCCAAAAAGGTGACCACTTTATGAAAATGAAATGTTTGGCATCAAAGCGTCCTTTAATTGCCCGCATTTATTCTTTCAAAGTCGCACTTATGCCCTCTTGATTTAAAAAAAATTGATTTACACAAGAAATGTAAATCAACTAACTTTTCAGCTTCGAAGATAGGCAAAAAATTCATCAATAATAAATCATTAAATAGCTGATTTTTGCAAAATAATGGCAATTTAAAGCTATTGACCTTTTTTGCAAGGTTCAAAAAACAGAAGGTTTCAATACCGGTACCTCCGCTTCACAAACCACCGAATCCGACATAAAATTTTAAGTGTTAGGCTTAATTCATTTAATAAATTCAATTTCATTACTCTCAAAGCTTTGTATTTTGTAGTCCGCAATTTCATAATTAATTATCCTATTCCCATTAGTGAAAGCAACAACAGTCATACCTGCATTTTTTGCAGCCATCATGCCGGAATAAGAATCTTCGATTACTATGCAGTCTTCAGGAAGAGTCTCCAATTTTTTTGCTGCTTCGTGGTAAATAGCAGGGTCTGGCTTTCCTTTTTCCACAAACTCAGCGGAAAGGGTAGAATCAAATAAATGTAAAATATCTAACTTATTTAAGACTACCGGAATGATCCTGTTTGGTGAATTTGTCGCTAATCCAATTTTGTATTCATTTGTTTTAAGTTTCTCAATAAAGGATTTTACTCCATTTATTTCACAATTCTCGGTTTCAATGAATTCAATGACTCGCGAGATAACCATTTGTTCAACAGCATTTAAGTCCTTGCCTTCCCATGGATATTTGCCATACCAAAATTCAGTAACTTCAGAAGTGGTCATAGATTTGGTTATTTCAGAATCTTCATCAGTTAACTCAACGCCCAAAGATGAAAACACCTCATATTCAGCTTGCTTCCAATATATCTCTGAGTCTACAATGACCCCGTCCATGTCAAATATAATTGCTTTCTTAGTAGCCATATTGATTGGTTTTTTTCTAATTGAAAAATGTCGTACTGATCGGTAGAACCTTACAAAATATTATTTTTTTACTTCGCTTGCAGTAATCCATATAGTTTGAGCAGAAGTGTAAATAAGAAGACTTCATATAACGGATGACTCTGCTAATTTATTCATTGTTATCGATGGCCACAAGCGCTGACGGACAGAACGTTTCCTTCTTAACTTCGAATGCATTCTTAAAACCGTTAGTCAGTCAGCAGATCCATAGATTTAAAACCTAACTAATTAGGATTTTCCCAGAACACAAGATCATCTTTCGCTATAAATCCTATGATATCTGTTTTTGAATCTTTCATATACTTTCCTATAAATCCTGCCGAAATAAAGATTAAGCGAGTGGTCTGCCGAACCCCGGATGGGCAATTGACCTGCAGGGCAGCGCCTTGCCAATTCTTGACTTCTTCCAATTCTTTCATGCCAACATCAGGCAAGCCAAAAATCAGGTAATCAAACCTGTTTGCCATTGGAAGATCAAAAGCAACCTAAACGAAGAAAAAATGCTAGAAAATGAACTTTTGATTATTCATGGAATACATTGTTCTGGATAGCATTTAATTCAACGATATCTGCAATTCCTTTGAAAATATTTAATGGATATTCAGCCCACCAATTACATAGATACAAATACCATTCTTTTCCATAAACTATATAGATCCGGCAATTATATCCTTTTGATTTATACACTTCCAATTCTTCATTTCTAATTCCTAAAAGCCTTTCTAGCGCATAGTCTGTTGGATTGTATTTATCGATTAATTTAATGGTTTCTTGATGTATTTTTTCGTGATGTGATGCAATGGTACATTTGTGGTTATTGGATAATAATTGGTCAGCATAGTTTAAATAAATATCATCTAATTGGTTTCCACGTTCAAAAGAAACTCCTTTTGGGGTTTCAAAAGCCCCTTTTACTAATCTTATACTTCCTGGAAGAGAAATAACATCTTTAAAATCTTCCTTGGTTCTATGCAAATACGCTTGGATGGTAATACCTAAATTCTGGTGTTCTTTTAAAACATCTTTGTAAATGTTAAGTATAGAATCTGTTCGGTCAAAACCCTCCATACTTAAAATTACTTCTTGGTTTATTTTTTTTGCTTCCGCACATATCTTCTTTAGATTCTCAATAGCCAATTCTTTTGAAACAAGAAGTCCAATATGCGAAAGATCCAGGGAAACGGAAGAATTCAGGTTTTGTCTTGCAATCCCTTTGCAGAAATTCATAAATTCAATGGTTGCATTAATAGCATCTTTTTCATTTCGGATGCTTTCACCCATAAAGTCCGTAGTAACAAGGGATCCCTTTTTGTTCCATTCGTCAACTGTTAATAAGGCTTCTTCCAATGTTTCTCCGCCTATATATCGATTAGCCGCTTTTTTTAAAGTTTTAAAAAGAAATTAATTATTTAATATAAACGCTTTTGCTTCCTCATTTAGAGCGGCTTTTCTAAGACTGTCAGCTCCTATTTTTAATAGTTTTTCTTCCATCTTATATTTTATTTTTGTTTACATTAGTTAAATCGGTTCGCATCCAAAAAAGACAGGGCTTCTCGGAGCACTTTCCTGTCCACCGAAGCCGAAACTAGCTAAAGAACGAAAACCCTGCCTGACGGCAGGCAGGCTTGGGGGCAGCAGTTCACTCGACATAAGCTATATGCTGTGTTAGCGGTTCGGGTTTATTTTTTCATTTTTTGACTCAACTGAAATAGTCAATAAAATATTTACTTTTAAACATCAGAATTAATATGATTGTGTACGTCACTAATTCCGTAGCCATTGCAATGTATCTTGTGGAGGATGTCATAAACCCAAAGGTCTCTATCACACATATTGTAAATAGCATTGTGTAAGCTGCAAGCATGAATTCAGGCGTTCCACTCCACCTGGTGAAGTAACCTAGTAAAAATCCAACTGAGGTAATAATAACTGAGCCCCAATGAATAGGAAGTAACCAAGTTGTAAAGTCCAAATTTGTGTATGGTGTCCAAGGGACTTTCAAAGAGGTCATCTCAACCATTCCACCTGTCGACCATAGTAGCAGGAAGAGGTGGATGAGTACTAAAATATATCCTAAGTATTGCATTGTCTATTTATTTTACCTGTCCGCTAAAGGTTTTTTGGTAGCGTCCCGATAAGTGTGTAAATGGTAGGAAAAGTTGTTCTGGAATTTTTCGGCCCTTTCAAAGGCCTGGAAAAATTACGGAAATAACTTTTTCGGGGTACCTTCACACACTTAAAGCTA
>Ga0207814_100273_pt1 | contig 40284 bp, 23 predicted proteins | sample TtaePargueraPR_7_FD_187755 | JGI IMG/M metagenome (GOLD analysis project Ga0207814, IMG submission 187755) | Aerobic enrichment media microbial communities from Bioluminiscent Bay, La Parguera, Puerto Rico - Tt and P1 (2) (SPAdes) | ecosystem: Environmental > Aquatic > Marine > Unclassified ... | reverse complement strand
CGCCCACCAGCCTGACCGGCAACTGGCAGCACGAGGCAGCGCACTTTACGCCGCAATTAAACGTCACCCTGATCCACGGGCCAGACCGCGGGCCCGCGTTCGACGCAATCAACACCAGCGACCTGGTGATCACCACCTACCCCCTGCTGGTGCGGGACTGGGAGCGCTACAGTAAACGCAAATTCAGCCTAGTCGTGCTGGACGAAGCCCAGGCCATCAAAAACCCGACGACCAAAATTGCCGAGTGTGTGCGCAAGTTAAAGAGCGATACCCGTCTGTGCCTGTCCGGCACCCCACTGGAAAATCATCTGGGGGAACTCTGGTCGCTGATGGATTTTGCCCTGCCGGGCCTGCTGGGCGGACGCAAGACATTCAACGAGGCCTACCGCACCCCCATCGAAAACCACGGCGAAGTGGAACGGCAACAGGAGCTGGCACGCAAAGTGCGGCCGTTCATGCTGCGGCGCACCAAGCTGGAAGTGGTATCCGAGCTGCCGCCGAAAACTGAAACCATTCAGTATGTGGAACTGGGCCGAAAACAGCGGGCACTCTACGAAAGCGTGCGTATCAGCATGGAAAAACGCATTCGCGAGCTGGTCGCCCGCCAGGGCATCGCGAAAAGCCATATCGAATTTCTCGATGCCCTGTTGAAATTGCGCCAGACCTGCATCGACCCGCGCCTGGTCAAACTCGACAAGGCCAAAGGTATCCAGGAGAGCGCCAAACTGAGCTGGCTGGCGGAATCCCTGCCGCAAATGCTGGAGGAAGGACGCAGCATACTGATCTTTTCGCAGTTTACCGAGGTGCTGAAACTGGTGGAGGCACAACTACAGGATCAGGGAGTCGACTACACCAAGCTGACCGGCCAGACCCGCAAGCGCCAGCAGGTCATCGACCGCTTCCAGAACGGTGAAGTCCGTGTGTTTCTGATCAGCTTGAAGGCCGGCGGCGCCGGGCTCAATCTCACCGCCGCCGATGTGGTGATCCATATGGATCCCTGGTGGAATCCGGCGGTAGAAAACCAGGCCACCGACCGCGCCTATCGCATCGGCCAGGAAAAGCCAGTATTCGTGTACAAGCTGGTGGCGGCGGAGACCGTGGAGGAGCGGATTCACCTGATGCAGCAGCAGAAGCAGGCGCTGGCGGATTCCCTATTTGATGCGACAAGTGCCGCCGGATTGCCAGCGAACCGGGAGGAACTGTTAACTCTGCTGCAGTAGCCCCGTCCGGCAGGCGATGAACGATGTGTTCAGAAGGAGGCCGCCAGCCCGATCCCCGAGAAAGTCGCATTCTCGTACTGCCCGACAAACTCCTGTGAGCGGCGCGCGTGGTACAGGCTGAGCCGGTAGCGCCCGACCGCAAACGCGCCTCCAAAACGCCACTCGCTGACCCGGGGCTCTTTCTCCACCCAATGGCTGGGTTTGCTGCTGTTGCCGTCGAGAAAAATATCCCGACCGACAAATCGGGTCTGCCAGTCGGCAAACAGGAACCAGCTACCCGGCGCCGAGCTGGCGCCAAAGTCCGGCGCCACCGTGGCCGGCGGCAGGGCGCTGACACCGGCACTGGTATACAGGTGCGTCCCCAACCGAACGCCCAAGCCAAGTGCCGCTTGTGTCGCCACATTGCCCAGACTGCCGCCCAGGGTACCGGAGAATTCCACACCGGTGCCGTTGTCAGACAGCGGCTGAATGCGCGCCCACTTGCGCGCGTAACTCACCGCCATCCCGGCCTCGTCTTTCAACTGGTGATCCCAGCCGTTGACGTCGTAGGCGCGCAGCAGCTGATGGGTCGTGCGCTGCGCTTTTTCGGCGCCAGAAGACGGGCCGACAATACCGGCCTGCACATCCAGGCGTTCGGCAATCAGCCAGCCACTCTGTGGAACGAGAAATTGCGTTTTGAGGGTACCGCCCAGGTACAGCCAGCCGGCATAGGGGCGGTCGTCCAGGATCAGGTCGGAGCGGGCCACTTCGTAGGGGGTATAGATGGCCTGACCGAGAGAGTATTGGGAATAAATTTCTCTATCGCGGTAAAAATCAGGCAATATATTCTTTATCCAGTGAACTGGCGCGTCCGGCGCATAAGTGAGTTGCAGCCCCTGGGTGTAGTAGGCATCGCTGGCACCATCAAAGGAATCGTTTTCCAGCTGCAGACTCAGAGAGCCCGCGGCCGCCGGTGCGGTGGATGAGGCCAACCAGAACACGCCAGTCCACAGCGCGCAGCTCGGCCACAGAAACGAATTTCCATTTCGTTTTGACTTTTTCACCCATAGATTTTAGGAGAGCCGGAGCAAGCCTCCAGAAATCTGCGTCGACAGATACGTCGCGCCGACGATTGAATCTGCGGTCATTTCACTGTGGTGTGCGAGGTCCGCGCGCTAGATCAGAACCGGGGCCGATTCCGGTTGCGACGGCTCTTCTTCCGGTGGCTGGGCTTCGCGCTCTTCCAGTTGGCGCTGCAGCGATTCATCCATTTCCTCGAGCGTCCGCTGCAATTCCCGGGAAAACCCTTCGAGCGCTTCCGACGCCTGCTCGCTCATTTCCTTGCCGGCACTTTCCAGTTCTTCGAGCACCTGGTCCATCTGCACCCCGGCCTCATCGGCCGAGCGCTCGAACTCTCTCGACAGGTCTTTGCTGAACCGATCGAACTTGTTCAGCAGGTCGCCAAACGCACCGCCCTTGATACTCATTTGTGTGCGCTCGTAGTCCACCAGCCACTCGCCATCACGCTGTACCAGCCAGGTAGTGAAGGAGCGGATGCGCCCGCCCTCCTGGCGAGACAGCGTGGACGCCACACTGGCCTCTTTGCCGTCAATGATCACCCGCCCCCACCGGGGTTGATAACCCTCCCACTCGCTGGCAAAGGCATCAAATCCCTCACCTTGCAAAACCTCGGCATCGGTCAGCGTCGAATAGCGGGCAACACTGGCCGCGTCCTCGCCGATGGCAGCGCTCCAGAAGGCTGCGGTCACCTCCTGCGGGGTTTCCGGCCGGGTACAGGCGGAGAGCAGTATGGCGAGGCCAATGGTCATGGCGATGAGGCTGCGGCGCAGTATCGGGGAGAACTTCATAGTCTTTCAGCGGATCAGTTGCGGGAACAGACGTCGATTCAGGCAATTTACCATACTGGCGGCGTGACTGATCAGCCAGTGTACAGGTGCGAAGCGCGCTTGCCGGCGCGCCCGTCACCCTCAGGCGCGACGCAACCAGAAGAGCCCGCCAATCACTACGCCGAGCAGCGTCCCGAATACGGTGCCGAGAAGGTGGCTCGACACCGCCACCTCCGCCTCGATGATGCTTGCCGTTGCCGCACTCGGACCGGCGGTCAATTCCCAGCCGACTTTGACGAAACAGCCGATCAACAGCAGTCCACCAGACCAGCGGCGCTCAAAAAGCTCACTGATCGCACCAACACAGAATAGGCCGTGCAATACACCGGAGAGGCCGTAGTAGACCTCCACCTCGGGAAACCATAACCACAAGCCGACACTGATCAGTGTCGACAACAAGCCCACTAACCCAAGATATGCGGCAATCGGGTGCCGCCGTCCGAGCAAAAAGTTCTGGCCAAATACAAACCACAACGCCACCACAGCAGCGCCGTTCATGATCAGGTGTAGAGTATTCGTGTGTACCAACTGACCAGTGAGTAACCGCCACCATTGCCCTTCGGCCAACAGTGTACGGTCGTACATGAACCACTCCGGTCTCAGCGACTGGATAAGCTGTAGCAATACGCTGATGATCAACAGCAATAAAGGCCCAATTGCGGCCATACTAAAAAGTCTATTCACGCTGCAACCTTTGCTGCTCCACTCCACACACCAACGAATATGTCGGCCAGTTGCGCTCTTCCAACAAATAGTACTATCTACGCTTTGCCAGTCTCACGCAATTTTCTTACAGCATTCTCCAGTCGGGCTTTGTTGGCGCGAACATGTTCTACGCTTACTCAAGATACCGAACACTGTTTCCTATTGCACATCACCGCCGTTTCGCTCGCCTCCACCCAGGCAAGAAACACCGTGCAGATTCGAGGTTTGAATATGACGGTAAAGCTGCCCACCCTCGCCATAGCCATCGCCCTTGTCACCCCACCCGGGTTCGCCGATGAAGTGCCACTGGACGAAGCCACACTAAAAGGCGACGAGACCATTGAGACCCCGATTGGAGAAATCAAGCTCGACGACAACTACTTTGATGACGAGGCCTCCAGACGCCTGTTTGACGAAATGGATTACCAGCGCGCGTCACAGGCATATATCTGGAGTACCCCCGCGGTGAGCTTCGTCACTTGGCGGGACGCCCAGAGGAAAGATTTCGGGGCGACAAAACCAACCGACTTTGTGGTCTATCGATCCCTCAAAGAAAAACGCGGCATTGTCACCGCCAATCTGACAACCCCCTATATTTTCAATTTCTCCAACCTGAAAGACGGCCCGATCCAGATTGATTACCCGGCCGGGCAGACGGCGGGCGGCGTACTAGATTTCTGGCAGCGACCTGTGTTTGACCTGGGCCTCACCGGCCCGGACCAGGGCAAAGGCGCAACCTATATAGTGGTCGGCCCCGATGACGATCCGGGAAAATACAAAAAGGACGGTGTGCACGTTTTCCAGAGCGCGACCAACAATATTTTCATCGGTGTGCGCATCCTCGACCCGGACCCCGCGTATTTCAAAAAGTACATGACGGATTTCAAAATGGGGCCGGCGGGAAAAACGCTGAAAAATAGCCGCTTTATCCAGGACAAGGATATCGAGTGGAGTGCAACCGCGCCGCGCGGCATGACCTATTGGGAAAAACTCGCGGCCTTTGTCAACGACGAACCGGTGCGTGACATCGACAAAGCCTGGATGGCGATGCTGAAACCGCTGGGTATCGAGAAAGGTAAACCCTTCAAGCCCGATGCGCGGCAACAGGCGGCGCTGCTGAAAGGTGCAGCCATGGGCGAACTGATGGCCCGCAATTTACAGGTCAATCCGCGCTATACCAAACCCTACTGGGACGGCACCCAGTGGTACAAAAGCTTCGACTTCCACACCAAACAGGAAACCGAGCAGCATCAGGAACTGGACGAGCGCGTCACCTGGTTTTACGAAGCGGTCGGCAGTAGTGAGGGCATGGTCAATCCCACTCCGGGTAAGGGTCAAGTCTACATGACCACCAAACGCGACAGCGAAGGACGCATGCTGCGCGCAGACCAGAACTACAAATTGCACGTGCCAAAGGATGTGCCGGTGGGTCAGTTCTGGTCTGTTACCCTGTACAGCGAAAATACCCGGCGACCTTATGACAATGGTGGCACCAAAACGACCGATGTCAGCCTGGGCAGCAGAACCGAGGGGTTGAGACGCAACAGCGATGGCAGTGTCGATCTGTACATCGGCCCGGACGCGCCCAAGGGAATGGAAAGCAATCATCTGAAGACTGTGGGTGACGACGGCTGGTTTGTGTACTTCCGCCTCTACGCCCCGAAACAGGCCTTCTTTGATAAAAGCTTCAAGCTGGGGGACTTTCAGCGGTTAGACTGAGCCCAAAGAATCATTCGCAAAAGCTCGCGTGCCAACGGTCAGCCCAATAGAAAGCCTTGTCACGTCGCCTCACCCCGGCAAACAACCGCGTCCGTCAGTGCACGCAGATCGAACTGGGGAAGGGACGCACGGTTTCCCGCAAAGTCGACGGCATAGGCCTGTACCGCAATCGGCAGGCTTCCATTGACCCTGAGCACCGCTGTGGCCCCGGTTCGCACCGTGGTTTCGCTTGGCGCGGTCAGGTTAATGGTCAGTATATCGGCGCCGCGCTCACTGGTAATGGAGTACTCCCCCTCGGGCGACGCGGGCGTTACGGTGACGGAATCCGGGTCGATGGTGGCGGGAAAGACCTTGATCCATGCACTTTGCACACCACCGGCATCACCAACGATCATACTTAATTCGACGGGCGTATCCGCAACGTTGATACAGTCATCCGAAGGGCCAGTGCGCGCCTGATCGGATTTGTATACTGGGTTGCCCCGCCCCTCACTCACCGTGATCGTGATCAGCGGCGACGCCGAGTCACTGTCCGACCTCGGCACCTCGCAACCCGTCGCCAGTACCAGCATACCGATTGAAACGATTCCACACAGACCTAAACGCATAGTTCCTCCCTGAGCGACCTTCACCCTGTTGATGTTTAGTACCAGGACAAAAGCTGTCGAATCGGGCTCAGGGAATCAATAGGCGCACGCCACCAATCTCTGGAGTTGCCAAAGGAATACCAGAAAGCCAATTAACCCGGTGCCACCAAAAAAAGGCAACCGTGTTCTGGCTGCCGTAAGGGGATGGTATCGAGAGACTGGCTGCCCGGGGGCAGCCGAGAGAAGAAAGCGTTGTGACCTGAATAGTCAGACATGCTGAAAGAATCAGGCGGACTCTGAGGACTCCATTTGGCGGCTGCGCGCCTCCAGGGTACTCAGCAGTACCCTGGTCACCAGCGCGCTTACGACTTTTTCAGCACACATACCTGGTCACCGTAATAGTTGTCGCTGTAGTTACATTCAATGGCCGGACTTTTCTGGCGAATACGTTTGATCATGTCTGTTCTCCCTGACTCTGTGAGTCTGCTGTTGGCTACGGGAAGAGAGTATCCAGGGCGCAGCCATTGCGGAAATCAAATGTATCTCTCGCCTTGATAGCCTAAAACGATAACTGGCATCCACCTGATAGATGTAATCGTCACTCAAAATCCTCTTTGCCGAAAAGTTGCCCCTGCACCTCTGGTAATTGCTGTCGCCCTGAGGCAGACTAAGCACAAAATGAAAACGTTTACATTTTGCCTGGTTCACATCGATCCACGGCAAAGCGATAGATGAGAAGCGATAACAATCATGGACAAGCTCAGTCAGCTGCGGGCGATGACCGCAGTGGTTGCCGATACTGGCGACATCAACGCCATTCGCGAGTTCACCCCGCTGGATGCCACCACCAATCCCTCGCTGCTGTTGAAGGCCGCCCAGCAGGCGGAATATCAGCCGTTGATCGACGAGGCCATTGCCTGGGCGTCCAAACAGAGTGGCAGCAGTGACGAGCAGTTCGCGCTCTGCTGCGACCGCCTCGCCACCAAAATCGGTTACGAAATCCTGCAGATCGTTCCCGGGCGCATCTCTACCGAGGTGGATGCGCGGCTGTCGTTCGACACCGACGCCACGCTCGAGCGCGCGCGCCGCATCATGGCACTGTACGCCGACATGGGCGTGGCGCCGGAGCGGGTACTGATCAAGGTTGCCTCCACCTGGGAGGGCATCAAGGCCGCGGAGATTCTTGAGCGCGAGGGCGTCCACTGCAACCTGACCCTGCTGTTCAGCTTCGCCCAGGCCCGCGCCTGTGCCGATGCCGGCGTCACCCTGATCTCGCCGTTTGTCGGCCGGATTCTCGACTGGTACCTGCACAACACCGACGCCACCCGTTTTGCACCGGAAGAAGATCCCGGCGTGCAGTCGGTGCGCCGTATCTACCACTTCTACAAGGAGCACGGCTTCGACACCACGGTGATGGGAGCGAGCTTCCGCAATACCGGCCAGATCGAAGCGCTCGCCGGCTGCGACAGCCTCACCATCAGCCCGGACCTGCTGGCGCAACTGAGCAACGACCAGGGCGAACTGCCGCGCGCACTCAGCCCGCAAAACGCCAGCGGCAACAGTGTCCGCGCGATTGACGAAGCCGAGTTCCGCTTCCAGCACAACGACGACGCCATGGCCCACGAAAAGCTCGGCGAAGGCATCCGCAAGTTTGTGATCGACCAGATCGCACTGGAAGATCAGCTCAAGGCGCGCGCCGCGCAATTAAAAGCGCAGGGAGAGCCCGCGTGATGAGCACCACTCAAAATGTCTTCCTGGGCATCGACGCCGGCACCCAGAGCCTGAAGCTGCTGGCCTACGACGCGGAGCAGAAAAACATCCTGCACGTCAGTGCCGCGTCCCTGGAGCTGATCAGCCGCGACGACGGCAGTCGCGAGCAGATCGCACAATGGTGGCTGGATGCGCTGCGCCAGTGCATGGAGGAATTGCCGGCGGAAATCAAAGCCCGGGTGCGCGGTATCGGTGTCTCCGGCCAGCAGCACGGTTTTGTACCGCTGAATAAAGCCGGCGCGGTGATCGCGCCGGTCAAGCTCTGGTGCGATACCAGCACCATCGCCGAGTGCGAGGAAATCACCGCGCGCTTCGGTGGTGAGGATCGCTGCATCGATGCGGTGGGCAACCCGATTCTGCCGGGCTACACCGCGCCAAAAGTGCTGTGGCTGAAGAAAAACAAGCCCGAGGCCTACGCAGAACTCGCGCACATTCTCCTGCCTCACGATTATCTCAATTTCTTTCTCACAGGAAGGATCTACACCGAGTATGGCGATGCGTCCGGTACGGGATACTTGAATATCCTGCGCCGGGAATACGATCGCGACATGCTCGCAGCCATTGATCCGGACCGCGACCTGCTACCGCTGTTGCCGCCCCTGCTGGAGGCTGACAGCACCGTCGCGCTGTCCACAGAGATCGCGCGCGAATTCGATCTGCCGGCTGGCGTACAGGTATCCACCGGCGGCGGCGACAACATGATGGCCGCCTTCGGCACCGGCTCCGTCGCACCCAGTGTGCTCACCATGAGCCTCGGCACTTCCGGCACTTTGTTCGCCTACAGCGACAAACCCGCCATCGACCCCAATGGCGAGCTGGCCGCCTTCTGCTCGTCCAGCGGTGGCTGGCTGCCCCTGCAGTGCACCATGAACTGCACCGTGGCCACGGAACTGACCCGCAAGGCACTGGGCAAGTCCATTCCGGAATGCGAACAGCTGCTGGCGGAATCCAATCCCGGCGCCGGTGGCCTGGTCAGCCTGCCGTTCTACAACGGCGAGCGCACCCCCAACCTGCCCCATGCCCGCGCCAGCCTGCACGGCATGAACGACGGCAACACCACGCCGGCGAACCTGTACCGGGCGGCCATGGAGGGCGCGACCTTTACCCTGCGCCGCGGCCTCGATGCCTTCAATCGTGCAGGTCAATCGTTCACCGCCATACGCCTTACCGGCGGCGGTGCAAAAAGTCCGCACTGGCGACAGATGGTGGCGGATATTTTCAACCTGCCGGTGGAAGTGCCCGCGCAACAGGAAGGCGCGGCGTTCGGCGCGGCCATGCAGGCACTCTGGGCCTGTAGCGATAGCGGCGACCTTTCGGCGCTGATAGCAGAACACCTGGCGGTGGAGGAATCCCTCGGCTGCACCCCGGATACGGAAACCGCCGCGGCCTACCAAAGCCATTATCAAAAATTCCTGGAGCTGCTCAGCCAGCAGTATCCCGATATTCGATAAGCGTTCAGAGAATTCTGGAAAAAACCAAATTTAAAAACTAATTAAAAACTATGTCTGGAGAGAAACCATGAGCAGAAACCTATTTATCGGCGATAAAGAATATTTCCCCGAAATCGGCCAGATCCCCTTCGAGGGTCGCGAGTCCGACAACCCGCTGGCATTCAAATTCTACGATGCGAAAAAGGTTATCGGCGGCAAGACCATGGAAGAGCACCTGCGCTATGCGGTGTGCTACTGGCACACCTTCTGCGGCAAGGGCTCCGACCCTTTCGGTCGCGACACCCAGACCTTCGCCTGGGACGACGCGCCCAATGCCATGGCCGCCGCGCAACAACGCATGGACGCGGTATTCGAGTTCGCCACCAAGCTGGGCGTGCCCTACTACTGCTTCCACGACGTGGACATGTCACCGGAAGGCAACACCGTTGCGGAAACCGAGAGCAACCTGGCCAAGCTGGTAGAGCTGGCGGCTGAGCGCCAGAAAGCCTCCGGCATGAAACTGCTGTGGGGCACCGCGAACCTGTTCTCCAACCCGCGCTACATGAACGGTGCGGCCACCAACCCGGACTTCAACGTGGTCGCCTACGCGGCGAGCCAGGTAAAGGCCGCGCTGGATGCCACCGTGGCACTGGGTGGTGAGAACTATGTATTCTGGGGTGGCCGTGAAGGTTACATCTGCCTGCAGAATGCCAACACCAAACGCGAGCAGGAAAACCTCGCGCGCTTCCTGACCATGGCGCGGGACTACGGCCGCTCCATCGGCTTCAAGGGCACCTTCCTGATCGAGCCCAAGCCCATGGAACCCACCAAGCACCAGTACGACTTCGACGCCCAGACCGTGATCGGCTTCCTGCGTCACTACGGACTCGACAAGGATTTCGCGCTCAATATCGAAGCCAACCACGCCACCCTCGCCGGCCACACCTTTGCCCACGAACTGCAGATGTGTGCCGACGCCGACATGCTGGGTTCCATCGACGCCAACCGTGGTGACTACCAGAACGGCTGGGACACCGACCAGTTCCCCACCGATATCTACGATGCGGTACACGGCATGATGGTGGTACTGGAAAATGGCGGTTTCAAGACCGGCGGTCTCAACTTCGATGCCAAGGTGCGTCGCGAGTCCATCGACATGGAAGACATCTTCCTCGGCCATATCGGCGGCATGGACACCTTCGCCCGCGGCCTGGAAATCGCCAACCGAATTCTCACCGAGTCCCCGTACAAGAGCTGGAAAGAGCAGCGTTACGCCAGCTTCAACGAGGGCAACGGCAAGGCGTTTACCGACGGTAAACTGAGCCTGGCAGACCTGCGCAACCTGGCCGCCGAAAACGGCGAGCCGCGCCCCACCAGCGGCAAGCAGGAGCTGTATGAGAACCTGATCAATCAATACATTTAAGTAGTATGTTCTGATTGATGTCACCTCACGTCAGATGACTCTCGCTTCAGGCCCGCACTTGCGGGCCTTTTTTCGTTCCGGCCTGGAGTCCTTCGGGAGCGACCGGCCGGATACCAATCTGCTGGCGTAGCGGATAACATCTACCGCTGCATCCAGCACACCCGAATCCAACGACCGACCACAGAACAAGGGGCAAGCCCGGTGTCGATCAAGACAGTCGCCAAACTCGCCGGTGTATCCACCGCTACCGTCTCCCGCTATCTCAACAGCCCGGAGCAGGTCAAAGAAAAGACCCGCAACAAGGTACAGGCAGCGATCGCGGAGACCGGCTACGCCCCCAACGCGCTGGCGCGTAACTTCCGCCGCGGCAAGACCAGCCTGATCGTGGTGGTACTGCCGGCCATTGGCGACCCCTTTCTGGACAAGGTGATGCGCGGCATCTGGCGAGTGGCGGACGAGCAGGGTTACAGCATCCTGATCCGCGATACCCAGTCCAACTCTCACGAATTCGATGAGTACACCGATCTGGTATTCTCCAAGCAGGCCGACGGCATCCTGCTGCTGGCGAGCATCTCCCCGTTCAAGGAAGCGGCTGCCATTCGCGATGCCGAGCGCGCCCACCCGCCGCTGGTACTGGGCCTGGAGAGTGTGAACGCCGACCTCAGCCACTTCCCCAGTGTACGGGTAGACAATATCGCCGCCGCCGCGGACGGCACCGACTACCTGATCCAGCTCGGCCACCAGCGCATCGGCTTTATCGCCGGCAAGCAGGGATCCCTGCTGACCAAAGACCGCGAGAAGGGTTTCCGTAAGGCCATGCGGCGCGCCAGATTGCCGGTCAATGCGGAGTGGATTGTGGAAGGCGAACAGACCATCGAGGGCGCCCGCCGCGCCACCCGGCGCCTGCTGGATCTGGAACAGCCACCCACCGCCATCTTCTGCGGTAACGATGAAATGGCCCTTGGGGCCCTGCACGAGATCAAGAGTGCGGGACTGAAGATCCCGCGGGATATTTCCGTAATCGGCTTCGATGATATCCGCTACGCGGAGATTGCCGATCCCCCCCTGACCACCATCGCCCAGCCGGCAGAAGAGATCGGCGAGCGCAGTATGCGTCGCCTGTGCCAGGCCATCGACGGCAGCGCAAGCGACAATGCTCCCGAGATGGTTCCCCACAAGCTGGTGGTGCGCAAGTCGACAGGCAAGGCACCCGGCTGACCCTCCTCCCTGCGAAATTTGCGCTGAGTCTCACAACGACCGGGATTGGCGCGTATGCCGCACCCAGCGCGGCCGATCGGGCGAGTTTTACACTACAGTTAAATGGTGGCTGTAGCCCGCCCTACACCAAGGTTTCGGCCAGAGCGCAGTCCCCACAGCCACAAGGATTTCCCAGCAGCGTATAAAGCAGTCGAGGTCGCCACCATGAATACGCCATTGCCGGTAAAAGCCCAGACACCACCCAATCCAACCGCCCTGTCAGCGCGCCAGAAAGTGGCAACGCAGAAACCGCATTCCCGTGTCAGTACCGGCAAAGCTTGCGTCAATCTCAGTCTGCGATACCCGAAAGAGCTGGAACATTGTTTCGTTCTTGGCAATAACTGAGCGACGACATGACATCCAAACCGCTGAAGATACTCGCCATCTCCGGCAGCCTGCGCGACAACTCCTTCAACAGTGCCGCGCTGCGCACCGCCGCCGAGCTCGCCGGTGACAGTGCACAGTTCACCTTCGCCAGCCTGAGTGAAATACCACTGTACGATCAGGACCTGCGCGACCAGGGTGTGCCCACTGCGGTGGAGACCCTGCAGCGACAGGTGCTGGACGCCGATGCCATTCTGTTCTCCACTCCCGAGTACAACTACTCGGTGTCCGGGGTACTGAAAAATGCCATCGACTGGCTCTCCCGTGTCGACCCGCAACCGTTTGCCGACAAGCCCGTTGCGGTGATGAGCGCGAGCATGAGTGCCTTCGGCGGCGCGCGGGCACAGTACGACCTGCGCCGAATCCTGATTTACCTGGATGCGCATTTTGTGAATAAGCCGGAGGTGATGATCAGCTTTGCGCACAAGAAGTTTGATGACAGCGGTGCGCTGACCGATGCAGACACCAGGAAGTTTATTGGCGACCTGCTACAGGCACTCGTGGAATGGCAAATGCGGCTGAGTAACGGCAAACCTCCTCAATAGGGGGAGCATCGATTTCGCCCACTTTCTTATTCACAAATAGCCTATCTCGTACCGCGGAAATTATAAAATGTAAAACGCCGGGTAAAACCCGGCGTCTTGTTAAATGATTACCAGCCAACTCGTGTCTGTTAACGCTGGTAATAACCAACGCTATCCGCGTACTGGATCAACTCACTACCGTAATTTCCACCCCACTCATAGCCGTAGCGACGCTCGGCGTCGATGGCCATGATGTCGTACTGCTTTATGCCGGAGCGGTCGGCGAAGATGCCAACATCCTGTTGCAGGTCGTAGAAGCGGTACCACATGGTGCTGCCGGATTTAGCCTGAATCGGATTCCAGCTATCGTCGGTACTGCCACTGGGGCGTTTCACATAGGCGGTATCCGCCTCCTGTACCACCGGACTGCGGTACCAGGCGAGTGCAGAGCGCACGGCATCTTCCACTTCGGCAGTCTGTGGCTGCGACATCAGGAAGGCGGTGACGAGCATGGATTCCTTACCACTTTTCGATGGCAGCTCGTAATCGCGTGCACCGCGCGGCGCGTAGGTTTCCGGGTCGTGCTGGGCACACCACACGGTCTTGGCATCGGCCTGCACAATCTGTGCGTTGAGGATAAAGTCGACACCGCCGGCGATGGCAGTCTCCATCCGAGTGCGCTGGTCATCGGTGAAGAGGTCGCCATCCAATGGCGCTTTCTGGTGCACGGCGTGATCCAGCAGGATCAGCACGCGGGCCATGGCGCCATCGTTAAAGGTGACGTGGTTGGAGTAGGTGGTACCGGTACGTGCCGGGTACACCTGGGGCCAGCCGCCACTTTCATACTGCATGGTCAACAGGAATTCCAGCGCGTCGCGTGCGGCGTCGCGGTACTTGCTGTCGCCACTGCGCTGGTAGACATCGGCCAAAAACATCAGTTCGGTAACGGTCGCATCGTTGTCGATGGTACCCAGCTCCACACCGCCAGAACCGGTCCAGCCGGAGCGCGCTGCGCTGCCATTCCAGGGTGCGTCGTAAGTGGACTCATCGTTTTTATAGAACCCGCCGTGATCCAGCTGCCAGGTGATCATGTTGTCCGCGCGGGTCTTGTCCGCGTCCAGGCTGCTACCCAGCCAGGACTTGTAGTTATCCAGCTCATCGTTAATCGGGTTGCCAGTCTGCGACAACATCGGCGCTTCGCCACCCGATGACGAGGAAGAGCTGGACCCACCGGAGGACGAAGAGCTGCTGGAAGAGCTGGAACTGCCGCCGGATGAGCTTGAGGAGCTGCTCGAGGAGCTGCTGGAAGAGCTGGAACTCGAGGAACTTGAACTGGAAGAGCTTCCGCCGTTCGCGGGAGGAATGACCTCGTTGGACCCGCCACCGCCACAGGCAGCGAGCAATACGGACAGAGCCACTGCGGCCAGCGGCGTCAAAGGATTGTTGAACATAGATACACCTAAATACTCAGGTTCCAATATTTTCCCAGCGCACCTGGCGACGGGACTCCGTTTTTATCGAGCAGAACCAGACTCTGCGAACCAGTTTTTGGTACCCAGAGCCAAAAAAGCCCCGCAAGCGGGGCAAAAATGGCAAATGTACAAGAGGATCAGAAATCGACGGTCAGGCCGAGCTGCACCGCAGGGCCGTAGGCCTCAACGTTGTACAGGATGCGACCACCGGAGTCCGCGTTGCCGGCGAAGTACTGCTGGTCGGCATTGTCGGAAAGGTTCACCGCATCAAAGTAGGCACGCACACCATCCGCAACGCGATAGGTGGCCTTCACGTCGAACGTCAGTGATTCATCCTGGTACATATCGGCCCACACACGACAGTTGCCCGCGTATCCCAGCTCCACATCCGCGGCCTTGTCCGCTGCGGTACAGGCGCCGATGCGCTTCAGGATTTCGCTGGTGTAGTTGGCGATAAAGCGGATGGAGAAGTCGTCGTTTTCCCAGCCCAGGGTCAGGTTGGCGGCGGTGTCCGCGGTTTCCGGCAGCTGAATGGAATCCGCACGTACGGAGTCGCCCACGTTACCGTCACTGCTTTGCAGGGTCAGGTTGGACTGCACAAAAATATTGTCGAGGTAGCGACCGATATTGTGATCTTCCCACTGACCGTCAAAGTAGTGGCTGAAGCTCAACTCCATACCGTAGACCTTGGCGGATTCACCATTCAGGTAGGTGTTGACGTTGGTCAGCTCAAGATCCGCCGGGATATCGAACAGGCCTACCTGGTCGATCGGCAGATCGAACGGGGTATCGGCGATGTTCATGCGGATACCGTTGGCGTCCACGATAAAGTCGGTGATGTCCTTATAGAACAGTGCGCCTTCGAGGAAAGTGCTTTCGCCGTAGTAGCTCAGCGACAGGTCCAGGTTGGTGGCCCGCATTGGATCCAGCGCCGGGTTACCGATGCGCACGGTGTTGTCACCGGACATTTCGAAGAATTCTTTCTGATATTCGACGTCACCACGGGCGGAGCCGATATCGTTCGGGTCTTCGTTACACTGGCCGACGAACTCGGAGTCCGGGTCGGTGTTACAGAACACAACGCGGTCGGTCACCTCAAAGAAGGCGCGGCTCTTGCCGAAATCGGGGCGGGAGAAGCTCGTCCAGATGGACGCACGGCCCAGCAGATTGTCGTTCAGCTCGTGACGGTAGTGCAGCGCCGGCAGGAAAACGCCGTAATCGTTGCCAGTCTTCTCCAGCGGCAATGCGATATCCAGAGAGGTCAGCCCCTCACTGTCTTCGTTGCGGTCGTTGCGCAACGCCAAGTAACCGGTGGAGGTGAAGTCGGTGTACGCATAGCGCGCACCGGCAATCAGGGTCGCCTCCGGCAGTACCTGCATTTCCGCCATCAGGTAGGCCGCCGCGGTATCTTCGGTCAGCTCATAGTCGAGCTTGGTGGAGTCCAGCTCCCGCTGCTCGGTATCGTAGTTGTCACCGATGGCGCGGGTGCCGTTGATCAGGCGTTCCGCTTCGGCACGGGTGATGACCGCATTGTCGAAGGCGGGGTTGTCCGGAATATAGGTTTCAAAATCACCCAGGCGGGAACCGGCCAGTGCCACACAATCCAGATCCCCGGCACAACCGGCTACCGCGCGGTCGAAAGGTACGATGCTGGAGCGGTTTTTGTCGTTGCTGCGCTCGCGCTGGTTGACCTTCACACCGGTCTTCACGTAGTTCACCAGGCCGGAATCCCAGTCGTGACGCAGGTTCAGGGAGAACTGGTCAACCGCGTCTTCACGAATGGAATCTTCCAGGAACAGGTTGTCGTAGTTCAGGTTCGGCTGTACCGCGCTGCCGTATTGGTAACCACCATTCGGGTTCGAGATGGCACCGCTGGAGATTTTGCCGGTGGAAATCAGCTCGTCGAGCTGCGGGCCGGAAACCAGCTGGCCGTTCAGGGAGTAGTCACTATAGCTACCGAGAGCATTCAGTTCGCGCAGGCGGAACTGTACACGGCGGCCGTCCGGTTTGGAGTTTTCACTGCGGGAGGAGACCACCTCGTAATCCACTTCCCAGCCATCGCCGAAGCGATTCTCACCGCCAATGGAGACAGTATTGGTTTCTACCTCAGACTCCTGGATAAAGAACTGCTGCTGCAGGTCGACACTGCTGCCGCCGAATACCTGTGCTTCCCGGTCGATAAACTGCAGATCTTCGTCGCCGTTATCCCAGTTGAAGCGGTAATACTCACGCAGGGCAATATCATTATCGGAGTAGCTGGTGTGGTTCAGCTTCACGTGGTAACGACTGTTGTCGTTGGGCTGATACTCGACATTCAGCAGGCCGGCGATACGTTCACGCTCCGCGTTTTCCTCAAACGTGGTGAACTCCCAGGGAATGATCATCTGCTCACCGCCCAGCTCGACGTACTGCGGCAGGGTGGAGCCGTGATGTTTGGTCTGTGCACCCTGGGTCTTACGCTGCTCCCAGGAGCCGGTGTAGGCAACACCGATGGTGTCGTTCAGGAACAGGTTGGTACCCTGCAGAGTGAGCTTGGGAGAATTTTCTTCCGCCTGCTCCTGGTAATAGTTCTGCACTCGCAACTTGTACGTATTTTTGCCGCGGTCCAGCGCCGACAGGGTCTTGACGTTAATGGAACCGCCGATCGCATCCAGCTCCATGTCCGGGGTGAGCGATTTGTTCACCTCGATGGACTGGAGTACGTCGGATGGCAGGCTATCCAGAGAAAACGCGCGGTCTTCCAGGGTCTCGTCGGTACCGCCACCGGCATTCGCCATGGCACCGCCGTCCATACGTACACTCACCATGCCGGCGCCGAGGCCGCGCAGGTTTACAAATTTACCTTCACCCTCACTCTTCTGCAGAGTGATACCCGGCATACGCTGCAGCAATTCCGCGACGTTCTGGTCGGAGAAGTTACCGGCGTCGTCCTGGGTAACAATGGAACTGAAGTTGTCTTTGTCGCGCTCAGCAGCGCGGGCGTTGACGTCGGCGGCACGTACGCCTTCTACATAAACTTCTTCAACCGCAGCACCGGAGGATTCCTCTTGCTGCTCTTTTTCCGCCTCCTGGGCTACCAGGCTGGCAGAAGTGGCCATGGCGATCGCCATGGCGAGAATCTGTTTCTTATAAGTCATTTTGACTCTCCCATCGGTTTTGTTGGGCCCCGCTCCGCTGGGGCCGCTTCGATGTTTTTTTGATCGCCGCCGGCGTCAGCCGGCGGCATACCTTGCACTGCTTATATTGTGCGACTTACTGGTAGCTGATCTTGAAATTATCAATCGTAACGGGCACGTCGCCAGTGCCACTATCGCAGCGCAGCTGGACGAAGGACGTTGCCGTACCAATGTGATCTGCCGGATCAGAGGTGATTGTCACCGTGCCGGTAGGCGACCCTTCGTCAGTCATGACGGTGGAGACACTCTCGAATATTTTCGAGTCGCCACCATGCAAAGAGTTGCCGGAGCTTGAGGTGTTGTTATCCACATATACCTGGCACTTTCCGGTATCTGCTGAGGTGTTGCCGTTTGTAATGACGTTAAAGCTGATCACGTACGGCTTGGACAGATCCAGGGAGCCATTGGGAGCGGTCTCTGCCGCGGTTGCAACACCAGGAGCAGTCTCACCGATAGTGAAACGGGCATTCCCATAGGTGATGGTGCCACCAGCAACCACAATATTCGAAGATCCACCGGTTACGTTGTACAAGGGCTTGCTGGCGTCACCAGCGATGGTCTTGTAATCAACGGTGAAGAAGTTGGTATCTTCGGTTTCCGAGTCTTCTACCAGGCCTGCGCCACTGAAGTTTTCTTCCAGTACCGCAGACGGGTCGCTTCCGCCGTACACATCCAATTCACCGATGGTTGCAGGGAGCTCACCCTTCAGTTGTTCCGGTGTCATAGCGGCCACCAGCGGGTCGTTGCTCCACACCATCCAGTCGACGGCAGCGTAATAGCCAGCAGACGAGTCCTCACCGACGCGGATACGGTTAGCGCCACCGCCACCGGAACGGCCGGTGCCAACAATCGCATCCCCAACTACGCCAAGGTTGAAGTCGCCGGAAATGTTCTCGCCATCGCGATAGACACGCACGGTGACGTTGTTGTCCCCAACCACTGCTTCGGGATCTTCCACGGTGTAGCTGACGTGGTAGATGTGGTAGCCCTCATTTTCACCCGTCATGGGCACGTCTACCTGGGTGGTGTCGTCACTACTGCTACTGCTCTCGCCGAAGTTCATGAAGCGCTCCAGCTGGATACGGCCCGCCTCACCCTGGTCAGGACGCAAAATGAACTTCACGCGACTGTCGCTCGGGGCATTGAACCGGGTCTCCACTTCGAGCCCGCGGCCAGAACTTTTTGAGACATCGACACGCGCGATCATCGTGAAGTGCTGCGGATAGCTTTCCGGCAGGATGTCTCCGAGATCACCTTTACTGCGCGCATCGCCATCGGCAGTGCTATCCAGTGTGGATGTACCATCCATATTGGCCTTAAAGAGCACTTCATTTTCATCTCCCGGATAGCTGAGCTCTCCGGAAGTTGCGGCATTCAGTACCAGTGCGCCGCTGGTGTCTGGAGACTGGCAACCATCCCAGACAGACCATGCGACACTTCCCGTAATATCAGCCGCTTTGGTCGGGGCACAGCCCAGAGGAGCAACCGGTGTTGCAGAAGCCACTTCGGTCCAGTCACTGGCACCGACTGAATTTCTCGCGCGCACGAATACAAAGTACTCGGTACCGTTATCCAGCGTTTCCAGTGTGTAAGTTGGCTCGGTAATATCTGTAACGATGGTCGCGGCGTTAATGTCGCTGCTGGTTCCCCAAGCCAATTCATAAGACGCGGCGCCGACAACTTCACTCCAGTTGACGCTGATTTGCGCATCACCCGCGATCAAAATTGGGGCTTCTGGAGCCTCAGGTGCGACTGCCGGCTGGAATACGTTACACGCCGGCAGTTCGGACTGACCGTCATCTTCCTGGCGCTCAACCAGCAGGTCATCAAAGATCACCGAGCTGCCACCTTCCACACGGAACTGCAGGAAGGAGCTGGTGCTGCCCACCTGATCCGGACGGAAGTCTTTGGCTTCGCCGCCCTGCTCATAGGCGATATCGCCCGGCACGTTGATCTGCACGCGCTTGCCCGGAATCAGGTCGCCGGCGGGCACGTTGAAGATACGCGAGCCGGAGCTGCCGCCACCCCAGGTGGAGTTGGCTTCGCCAGAGGTGTTGTTGTCCACGTACACCTGCATGTTGCGGGTACCGGAGGAGTCCTTCACACAGAAAGAGATACGGTAGGGCTGACTCAGGTCCAGCTCACCCCAGGTGGTCACGTCGTCGGAGGTGGTGGAATCCTTTTTCGGATCCGCGTCGTCGATCTCCGGGCGGGTCTGGCCGGCTGTAAAACGGCCGGTATTCAGCAGCATCGCCGGGTTACCGCTGTCGCTGACAATACCCATCTGGTCCAGCGAAACCTCGACGCCGTCGGCGGGGTTGTCGTTCAGGAAGAAACAGCAGGTGGGGTAGTAGAAAGAAGGCCAGGCATCGGCGGCGTTGTTCGCGTCCAGTGCTTTGTAGTCCTGGCTGAAGAAAAACTGGGTATCCGCTTCGTCAAAATTGACGAACAGATCATCACCAAAGTTTTCGGAAAGGATCGGGCCTTCAGCGCCACCGCCGGATGAACCGCCACTGGATGAACCGCCGGAAGAACTGCTGGAAGACTGCGGGGGTGGAGTGACAACCACATCCCCTTCGTTGTTCTCATTGGCACCACCGCCGCCACAGGCAGTCAGTGTCCCCATGATGCACAGTGCAAGTGCGGATCTCGCCCAAGGTAAAGGTTTCATACTCACCCCTTCTCTCTCTTTGTCAGTCGTTATTTTTATGAGCCTGGATACGTCTCCTGGATGCTGCACATTGCGTGCACGGTAACCACCCAGGCCCAGCTTTAATACTTATTGGTTTGGCAATGAAACCAGATTGGTTAGGCATATACAACCATTTGTACCAATTGGTAATGAAGATATTTGTGACTTGGGTCAGGCAGGCGGGTTTTTACGCGGCACCGCACAAATAGTGGGCAAAAACGGCCGTATATGTAGTTAAACTACAAATTTAACCTGCAAATCGCACAAAGAAACACCGCCGGAGACGGTGCTTTTTCGAGCAAAATCGGCCAGACCACTATTAACGTGGGCTGACCTTAGGCAACTTTCAGGGGGTGTATTCAACCAGAAGATCATCCACCACCACCGTCGCGCTGCTCTCCGTGCGCAAGGTGACGAAGGAATTCGGGCTGGCGGTCAGGCCGGGGACCGTATAGGTCTGGCCTTCCACCAGATCGCTGAGCAGTACCTGATGGAACTTGGAGGCCGTACCCCAGAGGGAATTGCCACTGGAGGCGGTGTTGTTATCCACGTAAATCTGGAAATACTTGCTGGTATCCCCGCTCACGCTGACCACCTTGAAGGAGATCTGCCAGGGCATACTCAGGTCAAAGACCCCGGTATTGCTGTCGCCGCTGGTGGTGCTGACAGTGGGCGTCGTGTTGCCGATGGATACCCGGCTGCCGGTCAGGCTCAGCGCACCGCTCTGGATTTCCGCAGTGCCGGTTACGCGGTGATTCATCGGTGTGCCGTCACCTGGTGCGCCGCTGAGATCCCGGTAGCCATTGCTGAAGAAGGTCGCGGTATCGGTGGCGAAGTTTTCTGCATAGGGCAGCGCCACATCTTCAATCGTGGGCTCCTCTTCCACCGGCAGTTCATCCACAGGCGTGACCGGATCGGGAATCTCCAGTTCCGACTGGTCCAGCTTGCCGCGACCGGCATTGGCGATGATGTATTCCTTGAGACCATCGGTGGAGTCCAGCGTGTACAGGTAAGGCACGGTGTAGCTGGAGGTAGACTCGCCATTCTGCGCGGTGATATCCGTACCTCCGCCGCTGGTCCAGGTCACACCGCTACCGAATACATTGCCACTCAGGTTCCAGTAGCCGATCACATCCGAGTAGAACGACACCACCGGATTCTGGGTATTCTCGAAAATATTATTTTCGACCAGCATCTCGGCGCCGGCGCGGGAATTGATCGCGGTCGAGCGGATGTTGTTGTAGTAGTTGTTGTACACGTGGCCCTTGCCGTGACGGTACAGGGGCACGCGGCTTTCCAGATTTTCGAAACGGTTGTGGTGGAAGGTCACCAGTCGGTCGGTATCCGGGTTGCTGTCGTTCTCCGTATGTCCGTGCAGGGTGGTCTTCCAGGCATCGTGCATATAGTTGTACGACAGGGTGATATAGCGCGCGCCGCTTTTGGAATCGACCAGTCCATCGTAATAGTCCTTGCCGACGTCGAGGGAGTTATACAACTCGCAGTGGTCGATCCAGATATGGCTGGTAGTACTGCCGTCATCGTCGCCCTCGATACTGATGTTGTCCTTCTCCTGGCCCGGCCAGGCTTCGTGGAACAGCAGGTTCTGCACGATGATGTTGTTGGCGCGACGAATGGATAGGCCGATGCCGTCAAATTCGCCGTTCTCCCCCACGCCGATCAGCGACACGTTATCCATATCCTTGATCTGGATATCGGTACCGGTGCCGGTATTGAAGTCGGTGATGGTGCCGTCGATGTAGATGGTGATTGGCTGGCTTGTATCTTTGGCTTCGTCGAGCTTGTCCTGCAGGTCGGCGCCGTTGTTGACGGTATACACCAGGCCGCCGGCGCCGCCGGTGAGGTTGTATTCATAACCGGCAAAGCCGCCGTCGATGCTTTCGTTGCCTGCCCCAGAGGAGGATCCGGAGCTACTTGATGAGCCGGAAGAGCTCGATGAACTGCTGGAAGAACTTCCTCCCGAGGATGAGCTGGATGAAGAACTGGAAGAGCTGCTGGACGAACTGCTGCTGGAACTGCTTGAGGAGCTGGATGAATTGTCACTGCCGCCACCACCACAGGCGGCAAGACCTGTGCTCAATGCGATAGCCAGCAGAAAATTGGCTGAATTTTTCATTGGAATGCCTCTAGAAAACCCCGCAGCGCGCTGCGGGGCTTCTGTTTTTATTGCACTAGTTGGATGTCTTCGAAGGTAAAGCTCTGATCGTCGTAATAAGGCGCGGCAAATACCCCAACTTTCAGCGAATCCGGCAAATCGGTGAAGGTATTGCCCCAGCCACTGGAGTAAGTGACACCCCCATCGGTGGAGTAATAGGCCTTGTACTGCTGCCCTACCCGCTGCAACTTGAAGTAGAGGTTATCGCCCGGAGTGAGCACAGCGCCATCACCACTCTTGCCCCAACCACCGCCATCGGCCAGAACATGGCCATACTGGGTCACCCAATCCGTACCAGACATGTACATGCCGATATGCGCAAGTGGTGAGTTACTACCACTGGCAACGTCGCACTCACACATCATCAAGCCCACCGGAAATTGATTGGCTGCATAGGGTACGCCGGCGCTTTTCAGCTTGGCGGTAAGAGTGAAGTCACCGGTTACCTGCTGGGATACCAGATAGAACGACATACCGCTTTCGAACTTGCCGTCGCTAGCGGTAAAGGTAACGCTGGAATCGGTTTGCTCGGTGATTGCACCGCTCGCAGTGGTAATGGTGCCCGGATCACCCAGTAGGAGACCATTACCACTCCAGGTTTCATCCGACCCAGTTACTGCAGCACAGTGATCATCACTGGTATCTTCCGGATAGGGGTCCCAACCCTCACCACCATTCCAGTCGGAAAATATCTGCGCACGATTGCAGAATTCCGCATCGGCCTCGGCAACGCTCAGGATGTAGGAACCACTGTATCGCTGGGAGGTATTCACAGGTGAACCCGCCAGGTCGGTGCTGTTGTACTCTCTCCAACCGCTGGCAGCTGTGGCCGCGGCCGGCGTCGGTACCGGATTGTCATACCAGCCTACCGGCTTGATATGCGCATCCATTTCGGTGTTGACGAAGGTCACGTTGTCGTACAGACCTGCCTGGCCGGCACTGCGCGCGAGGTAGTAGGTATCGTCATTGACGGCGTGGTCGAGTGGGCCAGGGGCACGGGTCAGACTGGAGTTCAGGAATACAAAGCCCTTGTCAGCCTCATTCTGTACCCGCGCCTGGAGAATGTAACCACCCTCACCACCATTGGAGCGGCCAAGCGTGCGGATCTCACTGTTTTCAAACAGCGACACATGGGGGTAACCCCAGATGTAATCCACGTTGCCCGCTACCAGGGTGTTATAGAACCAGGTCCAGCCTTTCAGCAGCAGAGTGTCCTGCTCACTGATAAAGCTGGCATTTCTGGCGATCAGCCGGCCGCCATCACTGTTGAAGTAGATGGTTTCCGCCTGGCCGCCCTCGCCGATCAGCGTGGTGTTGAACAGGGTGAGATTTTCCAGCGTGAGCATATCGCCGCCGTCCACCTGGAACAGGGAACGGGTGCTGCTGCCGGGGTTCATGCCGTTGTTATTGCTGTAGTGGATCACCGTGCCTTCGCGGCTTTGGCCCTGAATGGTGAGATTGCTCTTGTTGCGCAGGTACAGTACTTCGCGATACTCGCCATCATTGATGGTGATAGTGGCGGGGTCATCCGCGCCCACGTTTTCCATCATGTGGTTGAGGGCGCCCTGCACGGTGCGGAAGTCCGCAGCGCCGTCATCGTCCACCGTGACATCAGCACCTGTAGGGGCCGCGGCGCGTGTGGTGAAGCTCCAGCCAGAATTCTTACCGAGGCCAACAAAATCGGCTCCATTCAGCTGTGCCCCCTGTACCAGATCCGCGCTGATGGCCACGTAGTACTCGACACCCAGTTCCAACGCGCCCGTGTGCGGCGAGATGGTGAGAGTATTGCCGTCCACCTCAAAAGGCTGGATGTTGAGTTCACGGTTGCTGCCCTCGATGCCCAGTACATCGGTTTCACCGCCCGCACGTATCGCATCGACTTCAGCATCGGTTTCGGCGTTGAAAATACGCACCGATCCCAGGGATGGGTTCAGTGTGGGCGCGTTGTCGAAGGTGATGCTCAGGCGGGTATCTTCATACTCACCGGTTGCACCCGGCAACGGTGTCACCAGCGCGCTGATATCACCATAGGTGGCGGTGGGCATTTCAAACGCCTTGGCTACCTCCACAGTGATGCTTTTCTGCAGGCTGGCATCCGAACCACTGGTGAAGGTGACGGTGGCGGTACCCTCGGCCAGCGGGGCCAGGGATACCACGTTGCCGTCCACGGCCACGGATACCACGGCACTGTTACTGGATTCCGCGGTGAAGCTGTCAGCGGTTACACCGTCGTTCTGGATGGCGGTGACGTTAACCGAGAGCGCCGGATCGCCGGCCGTGGTTATCCAGCTGGATTCGGCATAGTCGATGCTGAGCTGAACCGGTTTCACTGCCGGATCGCCCACCTTCACGTAGTCCACCTCGAAGGAGCGGTTGTAGGTGAAAAAGCCGATGCGACCGGCGCCCTGATAGAGGCTGTCGGCATCGGTGAAGGAACCCAGCTCTTCGCCGTCCAGGTAGACGGTACCGGTGTTACCCACCATATCGAAGCGCACCGTGTACCAGGTGCCGTCGGTGGCGTCCTGCTCGCCGAGCTGGATGGGTTTTTTCGTCTGCGCCAGACGGCTGACACCGCCGCTGGTGGCGAGCCCCGCTTCCACCTGAGTGGAGTCAGCGCTGTTCTGCATGTTCAGGCCACCGAAGTACCACTGTAGCGGGCCCTGGTAACGGCTCATGGCAAACAGGTACTTGTTGCCGGTGTTGCCATTCTGGCGGGGACGTATGCGGTACTCCAGGGAGTAGTCTGCGGGGACACCGGAAAACGCCGCTTCCTTGACCAGAATCAGTTCGCCCTCATTGAGGTTTTCACCACGGGTACCTGCGGTGAAGCGCAGGGATTTACCGGCATCGCCCTCGTCGAGAATATCGAAAGTGCCGGGGCTGGGGAGGCCATAGCTGTCGATCACGGCATCCCAGGTGCTGGCGAACTCGCCATCCTCGAAATCATCGCAAAAATACAGACCCGTCTCGGGACAGGTAAACACAGAGGGTGCCGGTTCAGGCTCGGGTTCAGGCTCGGGTTCCGGTTCTGGTTCGGGCTCTGGTTCGGGCTCTGGTTCGGGTTCAGGCTCCGGTTCAGGCTCTGGCTCTGGCTCTGGCTCTGGCTCTGGCTCTGGCTCCGGCTCGGGATCCACTGCCGTTATCGGATTCAACTGAGCGGGTGGATTTGGTTCTTCGCTCTCGCTACAGGCGGCGAGACCGCTACAAATCGCGATGACGGCACATAGACTTTGGACTCTCATCTCTCTATTGGCTCCTGGCGTGATTATTTTTTTCAGAGCAATACTGCAGGACGGCCAGCTTAATTTGGCCCGACCAAATTGCCGGAAAATAGTATATTTGCCATAACACAAACGCCATATTGGGCAGTCCAATTTAGACTAAAGTCTAAGCCATTATGGTAATACAATTGTGTCGTTAATGACTTTCGCGCCAGTTTGCCCGCCCGCCTCCCGCTACAGGCGGACCCAGTGATTGAGTCAGAACAGGTACTGACAAGGGTCAGTTGAAAAGTGGTCAAACACTTTAGGCGGGTGGGGCCATGAAAATGGAGGGAAATAAAGGACTAACCGCGTGGGAACACGCGGAAGGAAAGCAGGAAATCTGCCAGAGCCAAAGCTCTGGCAGCACTTCCATAATCAGAAAAAATTAATAACCGACACTCTCGGCATAAGAGATTATTTTTTCTCCATAACCCCCGCCCCAGCTGTAGCCTTCGCGACGCTCTTCCGAGATATCCATCAGATCGTAATAGGTCCCGCCATCGCGATCACTGAAGAAGCCGATATTCGAATAGAGATCGTAGAAGCGATACCACATGCGGTCGCCCGGCGAGTAGACGATTTTTTCCGTGGTGGATTTGTCGTAGGTGTGGTTTTCCAGAATCGTGCTGGGGCTGCGGTACCACGCCAGCGCGGACCTGACCGCGGATTCAATTTCCGGGGTCTGCGGCTGGGTCATCAGAAACGCAATAATTTCCACCGATTCGCTACCGCTGAGTGACGCCAGTTCATAGGCGCGCGCAGATTTCGGCAGGTAATCGGTAGCGCCATGCTGGGCACACCAAGCGGTCAACACGCCGTTCTGTTTCCACTGCGAGCGCAGAATATATTCGACGCCCTTGTCGATTGCCGCACGAAAGGCCGTCCGATCCGAATCATTGAAGACGCCACTGTCGAATGGCGCCGCACCTTTTTCCGCGTGGTACAGCACGGTGAGTACGCGGGTCATGGCATCGTCATTGAAGGTCACATGGTCCGCGTAGCCGCCCTTCAGCGGGTAAAACTGCGGCCAGCCGCCGGAGGGGTACTGCATCGCCAGCAGAAAATCCATCCCCGCTCTGGCCGAATCCCGGTAGGCAGTGTTCCCGGTGCGCTTGTACATTTCCGCCATGTAGGTCAGCTCCAGCGTAGTCGCACCATTGTCGATGGTCGCGGACCCGCTGCCACCATTTCCGACGCTACCGTAGGCCTGGTTTTTCGGCCAACCGCCGTTGTCGTACTGGTGGGAGAGAATAATGTCGGCCTGACCGGAACTCAGGCTCCACTCACTCAGGTAGCGGTTGAAGCGGTCGTGTACCGGATTACCCTCCTGCGACAGTAACGGTACGCTATTGCTGTAGCTGGGAATCCATGAACCAAAGATATTTCCCAGAGTGTAGCCTGCGGCTTCGGCATCGCTCAGCTGGCGGGATTGATTGACACGCTGGGAGGTATCGGCGCCGGGCCCGGCATTCTGATATTCAGAAAAACGCGCGGTATCCAGCGAGTTACTGCCCATCGCACGCCAGCCTGCCGGCAACACGTGTTCACCGAGATTCACACCCAGGTAAGCGGTTGCGCCGTAGGGCCGCCAGTTGCGCCCCAGGGCAACACTATCGTTGCTGACATTCGATGATGCCGTGACCTGCCCACCGAGGAAGACAATACCGTAGGGGCGGGTTTCTACCGTGCTCGGCGCGGTGATCGCCGAGCCGTTACCGACGCTGCGGATTTCACAGTTGTCGAAGACCGCGGTGGCGCCGCCGAAAATATAGTCGACGGTGCCCTCGACATAGCAGTCCTTGAAGTACTGCGAGCCACCGTGCACATACAGCGTGTCCTGATTACCCAGGAAGCGGGTATTGCGGAACTGTACCCGCTCCGCGGAAATGCGAGCCGCTACGGCCTGAATACCGGGGCCATGACTGTTCTCCATGGTCAGGTTTTCCACCGAGACATCGTCCGCGGTAATGGAAATACTGGTGCTGCCGGAGGTGCCCAGGGTACCGCCGTTGCCGTCGGGGGTATCCGAGGTGTCGTCATAGGTCAGTACGGTTGAAGCGGCCTGCCCGTCTTCGCCACACAGGGTGATATTGGGGCGATCAATCAACAGCTTTTCATAGTAGATACCCGGCTTGATGCGGATCTGCGTCGGCTGGGTATTCGATGAAGAAAGACTGTTGATGGCCGCCTGTACCGTGCTGTACTGACCACTGCCGTCCTTCGCCACCGTGATCACGGGCTCGTCTGTCACCTCGTTGCAACTGTGCGCAACGTCATCCCCGGCACCACAGGTACCCGGCTGAAGGTCGTAACCCGCAGCTACCAGGGAGTCGATGTTGGGCAGTCCGTCCGCACGCTGGGCAATCAGACGAATGCTATTCTCCCCAGCCTGCAGCGGAATGGTCACGCTTTCGCTGACCCAGTTATCCCAGGCTCCAGACGCAGTGAGATAGGCGGTACCCACAATGCTCCCGTTCACCTCAATGTCCGCCGGACGATCGCTGGTTGCCGCATAACGAATATCCACCAACGCGCTTTGTGCATATTCGGACGTAACGCTGTAGTGAATACTCGCCCCGGCAGTATTCTCGGTATTGGCGAAGCCACTCCCGGTATAACCGGCATGGTTGGAATCCAGAGTGCCCTCCAGACTGCAGAAACCAGCGGCAGATTCCTGTAGCGCCAGACTGACCAGATTGCCGGCAACCTGTGCCTCGCCAGCGTTGGAATTGGTCACCACGTCATTACTGTCGGTCACCTTGATCCAGTAGTAATAGGTTCCTGGAGTCAGGTCGCTGTCGGTATAGCTATTGCCGGTAACGGCTGCGGCAATGCGCACTCGACCACTGGGATCCGGATCGGTATCCCGATATACGGCCTGGTTACCCAGCACGATGTTGTCCAGTCTCCAGGACAGGTTTACGTCGCTGCCAGACACGCTCACGGCGAGGTCGACCACGCCAGGAACAACACCACCGCCGGACGAACTGCTCGAGGAACTGCTGGAAGTGCCGCCCGAAGAGCTGCCGGAAGAAGACGAAGAACTTCCACCGGAAGAAGAGCTGGAAGAGGAGGAGCTCGATGAGGATGCACCAGAGGACGAGCCGCCGCCATCGCCGCTCGCATTATAGACTTCAAATTCTGCGATTTTGGGTGCACTGCTGGCCGAGTCGATCATCAGGTTGAGTTTTTCCAGGCTGACATCGCCCAGGGCGATCACCGCTTCGCTGCCCAGGCCACTCCCCGCCGCCAATTGCTGGCCACTACTGTGGTCCACTAGTCGCCAGCTCTGAACTGCGCTGCCTATTTCACGAATCACCACGGTATTGAAGTTCTGACTGCTACCCCATTTGACCGACACACGCTCACCACTGCTCGAGGCGGGCTGCCAGTAACTCTGCAGATCGCCATCGCGCACATTGCCGTAGCTTGAGCCGCTGGCCTTGCTACTGCCGTCCGAGCCGGCGGTAAGAGAAAGGTTGGAGCCGAGTTCCACCTGTGCGTAGGCGGCTGGCGCCAGAGCGGCGACCACCAAGGCACGATACAGGTAAGCGCGGCCAAATCTTGCTTTTCGCACTTGTCTGGTTAGGTTCTGTTTATTTTTATGCATCTTCTTATCATCGCTGTTACCTGCCTATTCGCAGGCGTTACGTCAAAAAACCCATCCACCGGAAGGTGGATGGGTCCAGGTTTTTACTACTTATTTTTTAACTTTTACATCGACTACTGGCAATTTGCGCCGCCGAGGCCAATCACATAGTTCTGGTCGTACGCCAGTGGAGAGTTGAACGGGATCTGCCCGTTGTTGCCCGCCGTGGCAATGATGTAATCCGCCTGTGCCTGGCCAGCGGGGCGGCCCTGTGCGGCAATGACATCGCGGGAAGCCTGCGAGTAGTTCTGCGCGAGATCGGAGACTGATCCGGAGCTATCGCTGATGGTGTACACCATGGACGAATCCAGATTGCAGGCGCCGTCAGACAACCAGACCTGGCTGCCGTCGCTGCGGAAATTGCCATCGGCCACATCGCGGGCCAGTTGCGAGCCGCGCTCGACCAGCCAGGCATTAATATCGTCCTTCTCCTGGTGCACCGCATTGATCATGAAGGTGTTGTCTTCCCACAGCACCGTCGCGCCGACACGTACACTCAGCACATCCTTGCGATAGTTCATAAAGAAGTTATCGAACATGTGTGAAGTACCGCGGCGGATCAGCGGAATGCGACGCAGGGTGTTACCCAGACTGCTGTAGTGATCGTCGGTGGTGATAAACGCGTTGTGGTGCATGGTGGTGGTGATCTGCGCGTTGATCTCGCGGCTATCACTGGAACCGTGCAGCGCGGCGCGCTTCACATTGATCAGTTTGTTGAAGGAAATGGTGATGTCGTAAGCGCCCACTTTCACATCAAACGCCGCGTCACCAGTGGTGTCGAAGGTGTTCTTGTGAATCCAGATATCGTGGGATGCGCCGGTGTTGCGGATCATGTCCGGATCCAGGCCGTGATCTTCCGTATGGCCGGCGCCACGGAAATCCAGATGGGTGAGGATCACGCTCTGCTCGGTTTCCACCGGCTGCCCACTGCTGTCAGAGCCGATGGCGAAACCGTTAAAGCGGAAATAACCCTTGCTGAAACGGCCATCGAGCGTCTTGTGGGAACCGACTTTCGCATTGCGGATTGGCAGGTCCTTGTCGTTCAGGCGATTGTTGAAGAACTCAACCAGACAGGCTTCTCCGGACAGTCCGTTACTGGAACACCAACTGCGGAAGTCGCGGCACTGCGCCTCAGAACCACCGATTGCCGACTGCACGGAGCTATCGCTACAGAAGTTGCGATGCATCGACATTTCGGTTTCGGTGGCGAAATCGAACTTGTCAAATACGATCCAGTTGTGCGCGTCGCCAGTGATGGCATCGAGAATCTGTTGCTCCACCGGCACACTGCTGTTTTTGGTAATGACCGTCAGGGTGCTGTTGCCATTCGGGTCGTAGCCCCCCATGGCATTTTCACCGTAGCCCACTGGGCGGCCGAGGGTGTTGTAGAGACACTCGACAATTTCCTGATCGGTATCCAGCTCGCTGGAGTCGCGCCAGTTTACATTCGGATCCGTTGCCAGTTGCTGGCACGCAAGACTGATGCCGCCGGAGGAACTGCCACCGGAAGACGAACTGCTACCGCCGGAAGAGCTGCTGGACGAGCTGGAGCTGCTACCACCGGAAGACGAGGAACCGGAGCTGCCACCGGAAGACGAGCTACTGGAAGAAGAACTGGAACTGCTGGACGAGCTGCCCCCGGAGGAAGATCCACCGCCACCGTTACAGTCGCCGGCCACTGGTGCCGCGCCGGTAATGGACAGGCTGTCGATATTGGCGAGGCCGCTGCCGCCGGTCGCTTCCAGACGAATTTCGTTATAGCCCCCATCCAGCCAGACGGTGACGGCAGCACTATCGGCGTAGTTACCCCAGGCACCGGTGCCGGGCAGGCTGACACTGGTCTGCGCGCTGTTGTTGACCAGCACAGATCCAGGGCGATCGCTGCTGCCATTGGCATAGCCCCACTGCAGGGTGTAGTTGCCTGCGCTGGGAACAACGACGGACCAGTTGACGCCGGTACCGCTTTCATTGTCGGTGTTCGCAAAACCGGAGCCGGTAAAACCACTGTGCTCGGATTCAATGGCGCCCTCGACGGAGCAGAAGCCGGCTTCATTTTCCTGTAGCGTCAGCGTGGCAACCGCGGTGCTGATTACCGCATCGTCGCCATTGGAGTTGTACACCGCCAGATCCTGGTCGGTGACCTTCACCCAGTAGTAGTAGGTGCCGTCAGCCAGGTTGATGTCGGTGTAGCTGTTGCCTATTACACTGGTGGCAATACGCAGACGACCTGCGGGATCCGGGTCGGTATCCCGATAGATGTCCTGATTGCGCACGTCAATGCCGTCGGTATTCCAGTTCAGCTGTGCGTCGCTACCGGATGCCGCCACGTTCAGCGTCACGCTGCCGCCACCGGAGGAACCACCAGAAGACGATGAACTGGAGGAGGACGAGGAACTGCTGCTGCCACCGGAAGACGAGCCACTGCCACTGGCATTGTAGACTTCAAACTCGGCAATCTGCGGCGCACTGGAAGCGGAGTCGATCATCAGGTTGATCTTGTCCATGCTCACATCGCCCAGGTAAACCTGCATCGCGGAACCGATGCCGTTGCCCGAGGTGAGCTCGTCACCCGTGTCGTTGTTCACCAGACGCCAGGCCTGCACATTGTTGCCAATCTCGCGGATGATCACGGTGTTGAAATTGCCACCGAAATTCTTCGCGGAAATGCGCTCGCCACTCGACGAGCTCGGCTGCCAGTAGCTGCCCAGATCGCCATCCACCGCATTGCCGTAGCTGCTGCCGCCGCCCTTGCTGGAACCATCGGCATCACCGCTGAGCGCCAGGTTGGGACCCAGGTAGCCACCACCGGAGCCACTGCCGCTGCCACCGGAGGAACTGCTTGAGCTGGAACTTGAGCTGCTGGAGGAACTGCTGGAAGAGCTGCCACCCGAGCTGCTGCCTCCGGAGGAACTGGAGCTGCTGGAAGAACTGCTGGACGACCCACCGCTGCAACTGCCGTCCGCAACCAGATTGCCTTTGTTGGCACCGGCCGTTGCCGCCACAATTTGCGGCACCAGGCTGGCGTCACACAGCTGGTAGCTGTAAGGAATACTAATGGAGGTGGTGGACACGGGATTGGGGCCCGCGGGATGATTATCATCGTCATCTGCGGTCCAGGTGATGTTGGACCAGGTGTTGCCGCTAACTTCCCAGTAACCCATGTCGTTGGTGTAGAAGGTACCGAGCGGATCTTTCGAATTTTCGAAGTAATTGTTTTCCGCTTTCATGCGCCCGCCGATACGCGGGTTCATACCGGATTTATTGATACCCGTGTAATGGTTGTTATACGCGTGCGCAGTGGCTGCGCGCAGCAACGGCGTGCGGGAATCGATGTTCTCGTAAAGGTTGTGATGGAAAGTGACCGGGCCATTGTTGGTGTCGCCATCACTGGAGCCGACCAGACCACCGCGGCCGGAATTACGCAGAATACTGTACGAGAGCGTGACGTATTTGGTCTCCGCCTTCATATCGAACAGCGCATCGTAACCGTCACTCTCACCGCCCTGAGCCTCAAGGGTCAGGTGGTCCGCCCACACATTGTAGACATTGCTCTCCATGCCGATGGCATCGCCACCGTTGGAGGTCGGCGAACCGGACTTCTTTACATTCCGCACATGCAGGTTCTGCAGAATGATGTTGGAAGCGCTGCGCAGGTGAATACCCAGCTCATCAAACAGCGCGCCGCTGCCGACACCGATGATGGAGACGTTGCTGACTTCCTTGATTTCGATTTTGTCGTCGGCGGTATTACAGCTGTCACCGGATACCTTACTGGTATTGCCGTGATTGATGGTGCCTTCGACGTGAATAATGATCGGCGTATCGCTGGATGGGCGATTACACAGCGCCGCATGAATTTCGGTACCGGTAGTGGCGTACACAACATTGCCGCCGGCACCGCCGGTGGTACCGCCATTTTGTGTGGCAAACCCTGTGGCCTGCGCGGAAACATCCGCGGCCGCAAGACTGCCGGCCAATGTGCCCAGCAATGCACTCAGCATTGCTGCTCTCTTCAGCTTGAATTGCATGTGACCTTCCATAATTTATGTTTATTAGAAGTAGTCAGACGACCAGTCACAGGCACAACACCCGGGAACAAAGCCCTACTGCTCACCCTTTTAATCAGGCTAACCGGAACAACTTAGGGACTAATCATCATCGCTATGGGTCGCAAAAGGCGTCGCGACCACTGATATTGGTTTGCCATTATTATTGGTTTCGGCCTTCTGAAGAGGCGCTAATTGGCAATACCAAAATCACGAAGAGGTTAAGCAGAAGAGATTGTTGTGTAAAGCCTGTTACAGGCCATTACGGTGCATAAGGCGCATTTCCCCACAAAACGCGCACAGGAATCTCGCAAAGTGTGGTGCTCGTCACGATCGCATTCGTTCGCGTTAATTTTTGCGCCAAAAAAACCCGCATGCCTTCCGGCATGCGGGTTTAGTTAGCGGTTAGGTTGGACCAGGTCAGATATTACTGACAGGCCACTTCACCCAGACCGATGACGTAGCTCTGACTGTAGCCCAGCGGAGAGTTGAACGGAATCTCACCGTCTTTACCCGCGGTCGCGGTCACATAGTCCGCCAGCGCCTGGCCCGCCGGACGGCGCTCGGAAGCAATCAGGTCGCGAGAATACTGCGAGTAATCCTGGCTCAGGTCCGCCACACTGCCGGACGCATTCGCGATCTCGTAAACCAGCGACGGATCCAGGTTACAGGCCGCATCAGAGAACCACACTTTGGTGCCCTCGGAGCGGAAGTTACCGCCGTCTACATCGCGCGCCAGCTCTTCACCGCGTTCGGTCAGCGCCTGCACCACATCATCCTTCTCCTGATGGATACGGTTCATCAGCACCATGTTGTCTTCCCACAGAACCGTCGCACCGACACGCACACTCAGGATGTCTTTGCGATAGTTCATGAAGAAATTGTCGAACATATGCGTGGTACCGCGACGGATCAACGGTACGCGACGCAGGGTATTACCCAGGTAGCTGTAGTTATCGTCGGTAGTAATAAACGCATTGTGGTGCATGGTGGTGGTGATCTGCTCGTTGATGGTCCGGCTATCGCTGGAACCATGCAGAGCGGCCCGCTTCACGTTAATCAGCTTGTTGAAGCTGATGGTGATGTCGTAGGCACCCACCTTCACATCAAACGCCGCGTCACCGGTGGTGTCGAAGGTGTTCTTGTGAATCCAGATGTCGTGAGACGCCCCGGTGTTGCGAATCATGTCCGGATCGAGACCGTGGTCTTCCGTATGGCCTGCGCCGCGGAAATCCAGATGGGTCAGGATTACACTCTCGGAGGTCATGGTGGGTTGACCGCTGCTGTCCGCACCGATGGCAAAGCCATTGAAGCGGAAGTAGCCGTTGCTCAGTCGACCGTCGAGAGTTTTATTGGAACCGATCTTGGTATTGCGGATCGGCAGGTTCTTGTCGTTCAGACGGTTGTTATAGAACTCAACCGCACAGTTCCCACTGGACACGCCGTTGTCGGCACACCACTGACGGTAGTCGATACACTGGGCTTCGGTGCCACCAATCGCCGCCTGTACAGAACTGTCTGCACAGTGATTGCGGTGCATGGAGATCTCGGTCTCGCTGGCAAAGTCGAACTTGTCGAACACGATCCAGTTGTGTGCATCACCGGTAACCGCATCCAGGATCTGCTGCTCAACGCTGCGGCCCTGCGGGTCGTTTTTGGTGATCACGGTCAACTGGCTGTTGCCATTGGGGTCGTAACCGCCGAGGGCATTTTCACCGTAGCCCACCGCGCGGCCCAGGGTGGCAGACAGACACTCCACGATTTCCTGATCGGTATTCAGCTCCGCAGAATCGCGCCAGTTCACGTTCGGGTCAGTGGCCAGAATGTAACAGGCGTTGCTCACTTCCGGAGACGGGAAGGCACCGCCGGAAGAAGATGTTCCGCCACTGGACGAGCTGGAAGAAGAACTGCTGCTTCCGCCGGAGGAGGACGAACTGCTGCTGGAGCTAGTGGTGCCACCGGAGGAGGAGCTGGAAGAGCTCGAGCTGCTGGAGGAGCTGCTCGAAGAGCTACCGCCGGAAGAAGAACCACCGGCACAGTCACCAGCCACCGGCTCGATGCCGGTAATGGAGAGACTGTCGATATTGGCGAGACCGGAGCTGCCAGTTGCTTCGAGACGAATATCGTTATAGCCCGCCGCCAGGGTAACGGTGACGGATTCACTGGTGTACGCGTTCCAGGCACCAGTGTCATTCAGGGAGACAGAAGCCTGACCGACGCCATTGACAAGGACGGTTCCCGGACGGTCACCACCACCATTGGCAAAGCGTACATCCAGGGTGTACGTACCTGCGGTCGGAACGACCACAGACCACTCAACACCGGTTCCGTTTGCGTTTTCGGTATTGGCATAGCCAAACCCGGTAAATCCACTGTGCTCGGTTTCAATCGCACCTTCCACAGCACAGAAACCTGCCGCGGTTTCCTGCAGCACCAGGGTAGACACGGTACCGCCACCACCAGAGCTGGAAGAAGAGGAAGAGCTGCTGCCGGAGCCAGAAGAAGAACCACCACTGGAGCTACTGGAAGAGCTGCTTGAAGAAGAGCTCACATCACCGGTCGCGTTGTATACCTCGAATTCCGCGATATACGGCGCGCTACTGGCGCTGTCGATTTCCAGGTTGACCTTGGACATGGACACATCGCCCAGGTACACCTGCATGGCGCTGCCGATGCCGTTGCCGGAAGCCAGTTCCGCACCGGTGTCGTTGTTGACCAGGCGCCAGCCCTGTACCGCGCTGCCACTCTCGCGAATGATCACGGTATTGAAGCTGGTATCGGTGCTCCACTTGATGGACACACGCTCGCCACTGGCGGAAGACGGCTGCCAGGCAGAACTCAGGTCGCCGTCGCGCACATCGCCGTAGCTGCCACTGTCCTTGCTGGAACCGTCGGAGCCGGCGCCGATGGACAGGTTCGGACCCAGCTCGCCAGGTACACCACCGCCTGAACTGCCGGTGCCACCGGAAGAACTGGAGCTGGAGGAGCTGGAGCTTGAAGTGGTACCACCGGAAGAGGAGGAACTGCTGGAGCTTGAACCACCACCCGAGCTGGAGGAACTGCTCGAGGAACTGGAGGAGCTGCTGGACGAACTGCCGCCACCGGTCACTTCACAGTTGCCGTCGTCCACCAGCAGGCCTTTGTTGGCACCCGCGGTCGCCGCAACAATCTGCGGTACACAACCGGCATCACTCAGGGAATAGCTGTACGGCAGATTGACGGTGGTGGTGGAAACCGGGTTCGGTCCCGCCGGGTGATTGCTGTCACCGTCCTCGGTCCAGGTGATGTTGGACCAGATGTTGCCGCTGACCTCCCAGTAACCCATATCGTTGGTGTAGAAAGTGCCAAGCGGATCCTTCGAGTTTTCGAAGTAGTTGTTCTCCGCTTTCATCTCACCGCCGGCGCGAGGGTTCATACCGGACTTGTTGATCCCCACATAGTGGTTGTTGAACGCGTGCGCCGTGGCACCGCGCAACAGCGGTAGACGGGAATCGATATTCTCGTAGTAGTTGTGGTGGAAGGTCACCGGGCCATTGTTGAGGTCACTGTCGCTGGAGCCGATCAGACCACCGCGGCCGGAATTGCGCAGGATACTGTAGGAAAGCGTGACGTACTTGGTGTCCGCTTTCATATCGAACAGCGCATCGTACCCGTCGCTCTCACCGCCCTGGGCTTCCAGGGTCAGGTGATCCGCCCACACATTGGACACGTTGCTTTCCATACCGATGGCATCGCCACCGTTGGAGGTCGGCGAACCGGACTTCTTCACGTTGCGCACGTGCAGGTTCTGCAGAATGATGTTGGAGGAACTGCGCAGGTGAATACCCAGCTCATCGAACAGCGCACCGTTGCCCACACCAATCAGGGAAACGTTGCTGATCTCTTTCAGCTCGATCACCCCGTCGGCGGTATTACAGCTGTCGCCGGACACCTTGAAGGTATTGCCGTGATTGATGGTGCCTTCAACGTGAATGATGATGGGGGTATCACTGGAGGGGCGATTACACAGCGCCGCGTGAATCTCGGTACCGGTGGTGGCATACACCACGTCGCCGCCGGCACCGCCGGTGGTACCGCCATTTTGGGTAGCAAAGCCAATCGGTTGCGCAGTGGCACCGGCGGCCGCGAAGCTACCCAGCAGTGCGCCCAGCACCGCTGTTTTCTTCAGCTCGAATTGCATGTGACCTTCCGTTTATTTTCTTATCGAAAGTTTTTACAGACGACCGGCCACAGCAAACCGCTCCCTTGCCGGGAGGGCTCACCGAAATACTACTGTCCGAGATACCACCAGGGGAGAGTAGGCGTTGGGTAAAGCAGGACCAATCATCATCGCAGTGGGTGGTAGATACCGCGTAACCGCCCTGATTGTTCGGCTTGCCATTATTGTTATACCGCTTGATAAATTGGCAATACCAATGAACAAGGAAAGGTTAGGCAGACCAGAGCAGAAAGTAAACCTGCCTAAGCTGTATCAATACCTGCAATGTGACCTGTTACGCCAATATTGCGATATTTTGGCGCCAAAACCATTTTTGCAGCGATGTAAGCGTCACCCGAGCAATATCGGACAGGCCAAAGTTACATGACCGAAACTGGACAGTTGCCCGCTTATCCAAGCCAGCCACCACGGAGCACGCAAAAAAAAGCCGGGCTAGAAAGCCCGGCAATGCCATCCTGATGATGATGCGAGGAAATCAATGAAAGGTTGCCGCGTAGGGAGTGACACCACCTCCCGGTAACCCGTACCGGCGTTACTCGATCAATCCCAGCGCCCGCGGCAGAAACTCGCTGATTGCCGGCACCAGAGTGACCAGCGCCAGTACCACGAACATCATGAGGTACATGGGCAACAGCGGACGAATCAACGCCGTGATTGATGTTTTGGAAATACTGGCCCCCACAAACAGCACGCTGCCCACCGGCGGCGTGCACAGGCCGATACACAGGTTCAGGATCATCACGATACCGAACTGCAGGGGAGACATACCCAGCTCCACCACTACCGGCAGGAAGATGGGGGTAAAGATCAGCACCGCCGGGGTCATGTCCATAAAGGCACCCACCGCGAGCAAGATCAGGTTGATGGTGAGCAGGATCAGCAGCGGGTTGTCACTCAGGGTGATCAGCGCCTGGCTGATGGTCTGCGGAATGTTCTGGTAAGACATGATCCAGGACATCGCCGAAGAGGCCGCGATCAGGAACATCACAATCGCCGTGGTCTCGACCGACTTGGTCAGCAGCGCCGGCAGCTGGGTGAACTTCACTTCCTTGTACACCACACAGGACAGCAGCAGCGAATACAGTACCGCAATGGCGCTGGCCTCGGTGGCAGTGAAGAAGCCGCTGATGATGCCGCCAATCACGATAAAGATCAGGAACAGGCTGGGCACCGCATCCACGGTTTTCTGTACCGCTTCCTTCAGGGTCGGCTTTTCACCCACCGGGTAGCCTTTCGCTTTTGCCCACAGGCCACACACCATCATCAGGCCCAGTGCCAGCAGCAGGCCCGGCAGGTAGCCGGCAATAAACAGCGCGGCGATAGACACACCACCGGACGCCAGCGAGAACACAATCAGAATGTTGCTCGGCGGAATCAGCAGTCCGGTAGTGGACGAGGCCACAGTCACCGCGGTATTGAAATTCTTGTCGTAACCCTCTTTGGTCATCGACGGAATCATGAAGCCGCCGATGGCCGAGGTGGCCGCTACCGCGGAACCGGAAATGGAACCGAACAGGGTGCAGCTGATGATGTTCACAAACGCCAGGCCGCCGGGCAGCATGCCCACCAGCACGCGCGCGAAGTCGATAATGCGCCGGGCGATACCGCCGCTGCCCATCAACATGCCGGAGAAAATAAAGAACGGAATGGCCAGCAGCGCAAAGCTGTCGATACCACTGGCCATGCGCTGGGCCATGGTGATCATGGCCGGGTCAAAGTCGATGGTACACAGCATGGTGAGCACGGTGGCGGCACCAATACTGATGGAAATGGGGACATTCAGGGCGAGAAGGATCAGAAAACTGACCAGCAATACCAGAACTGCAACTTCCACGATGTTTCTCCTCGCTTAGGCTTCGACGGCAGCTTCGGGCTGCTTTTGTTTTTCTTTCTGAACCGGGGCGCTGTCTTCTTCCAGGCCATCGGTATACGGATGCACATCGGAATCAAACTCGGTGGGCAGCTCTTCCTTGCTGGTAATCAGCTCGACCAGGTGATCGATGGAGAAGAGGCAGATCAGCAGGCCGGACAGCGGCAGTACACTGTAGACATAACCCATGGGCAGGTTCAGTGCCGCGGAGGTCTGCTCCAGCTCGAAAGTGAGCAGCATCAGCTTGGCGCCACCGTAAACCATGGTGGAAGCCGCAAAGCCAAAGCACACCAGCACCACAAAAATCTGCAGTGCGCGGCGCTTGGCGCCGTGCAGTGCGTTGCTCAGCAGGTCGATGCCCAGGTGGGAACGTTTGCGGTAAGCGTAAGCACCGCCGAGCAGGCCAATCCACACCAGCAGGTAGCGCGCCACCTCTTCGGTGTAGGAGCTCGGCTGCATCGGCAGGAAGCGGGTAAGGATCTGCCAGGTTACGTCCAGCACCATCAGTGCCAGCAGCGCACCGAGCACAAGACCCAGGGCCTTTTCAATTTTCTGCATCATCTTTGCCTTCCACTGTTATTTTTTTAGTGGGCTTTGATTTTTTTGTTGGGCACGCGTTGCTTTGCCCAACCTACAATTCTCGCTACGCCCCAGGCCGTAGGTTGGGCAAAGCGCAGTGTGCCCAACAACCAACCCCGAATCGCGACTTAATTAATCGCCTTGATCTGCTCCAGCAGATCACCAACCTCGGTGCCTTGGTAGCTATCGTGCAGCGGCTTCACCGCATCGATAAACGGCTGCTTGTCCGGGTAGATCACC